>Ga0134128_10003151_pt1 | contig 20203 bp, 30 predicted proteins | sample KB31754_FD_96462 | JGI IMG/M metagenome (GOLD analysis project Ga0134128, IMG submission 96462) | Terrestrial soil microbial communities with excess Nitrogen fertilizer from Kellogg Biological Station, Michigan, USA - KB3-175-4 | ecosystem: Environmental > Terrestrial > Soil > Unclassified ...
CTTCCTCGACTGCGACCGTGCATGCCATGGCGGCGCTCTCGCCCAAGAGCGCGGTGGCGGCGCCCCGCGCGAAGCCCGCGGCATGCCAGAGCGGCGAGAGCGCGGTCGGCCGCACGCGGCGCGACGAGACGAGCTTCTCGAAGGCGGTGAGATGACGGTTCTCCTGCTCGGCCATGCGGCGCAGCGCCGGCGCGGCTCGGCCGCGGCCGAGCACCGCGAGCTGCCCCTCATAGATGCGCTTCGCGCCATATTCGCCGGCATGATCGACGCGGATCATGCGATGGACGAGCTCCTCGGGCGAGGGATCGCCGGGGAGCCGGTGCAGCTTCTCGGTCATCAGCCCCTTCTCCAATACAGCCGGCGCAGCGCCCAGATTGAGAAGAGCGCCAGCACCAGCGAGGCGACCACATTCCAGCCGGCCAGCGTCACGCCGAAAAGCGACCATTGCGCCTGATCGCAGGCGACCGGCTGCTGCGCCAGCAAGCGCCGGCGGAATTCCTCGAGGCTATCCGCCGCGCCGGAGCCGGTGCAGGCGGTGGGCCCCGCGAACCAGTGCCGCTCGACGCCCACATGATAGAAGGCGAGTGCCGCGCCGGCGAGGAAGATCAGTGCCGCCAGCGCCAGCGCCGCTTTGGCGACGCCGCTCCGGCCGGAGATGAGCGCTGCCGCGCTCAGCACCAGCACGGCGTAATAGGGCCAGCGCTCATAAAGGCAGAGCTCGCAGGGCACGAGATGTCCCCAGATCTGCGACGCCCAGACCGCGGCCAGCACCGCGGCGCTGGCGATGAAGAGGAGGAGCGGCAGCAGGCGCCGATCGCTCATCGCTCGGCGCGCGCCGGCAGGCGGTTCTTCCAATGGCGCCAGACATACCAGACGAGCGCCAGCACGAAGAGCGCGACGATGACGAGGTGGAATTCGTGGAAGACCGCCTTGAGGCGCGGGTCGCGGTCCCAGGCGTCGCCGAGCCGGTATCCCACGAAGGCGAGCACGTAGCACCAGGGCCAGGAGCCCAGGAAGGTATAGAGATGGAAGCGGCCTTGCGGCATGCGCGCGACGCCGGCGGGGAGCGCGATGAAGGTGCGCACCACGGGCAGCAGCCGGCCGATGAAGACGGCAAGGCCGCCGAAGCGCCCGAAGAAGCGATCGACGAGATCGAGATCGTGCTGGCTCATCAGCAGGAAGCGGCCATAGCGCTCGACCAGCGGCCGGCCGCCGAAATATCCGACGCCATAGGCGATGGCGGAACCCAGATTGCAGCCGAGCGCACCGGCGGTCGCCACCAGCGCCAGGTTGAAGCGCCCGGTCCAGGCGAGATAACCCGCGAAGGGCATGATCACCTCGGAGGGCAGCGGGATGCAGGCGGATTCGATCGCCATCAGCAACAGCACGCCGGCATAGCCGAGGCTCGAGATGGTGGCGATGACGAAGGATGCGACGAGCGCGATCAGGTGCTCGATCATGGACGCGGGGCTCTCCTCATCGCGGGCGGCGGCCGAAGAAGCCGAGGCCGCGCATGGTCATCACCACCTCGCCGCGCTCATTCACCATCTCGCCCAGGGTGCGGATGGTGCCGCGATCGGGCCGGCTCTTCGACGGGATGAGCTCGAGGATGGTCATGCGGCCGGTGAGGCGGTCGCCGGGGCGCACAGGTTTCAGCCATTCGATCTTGTCGACGCCGGGCGAGCCCTGGCTCTCGGCGACGCTGCCGATGAAGCCGTCGACGAGGAGGCGCATATAGAGGGCGACCGTGTGCCAGCCGCTGGCGATGAGCCCGCCGAAGACGCTCGTCTTCGCCCGCTCGGGATCGGTGTGAAAGGGCTGCGGATCGAACTGCCGGGCATACGCCACGATCTCGGCCTCGCTCACCGTGACCTGGCCGAGGATCAGCACCTCGCCCACGGTGAAATCCTCGAAGTACCGCCCTGCCATCTGGCCCCGATCCGCTGCTCCGCGCCGGGTCTAGCCGAGAGCGCCGCCGCCGCGCAAGCGCGCCCCGCGCGTTGACCCCCTCGGGCGCACGGTTATAGTGACGCGGGCGCGGAGCCCCTGTGGCGGAATGGTAGACGCGGCAGACTCAAAATCTGTTATCCGCAAGGATGTGGGGGTTCAAGTCCCTCCAGGGGCACCAAGCGAAATCAGCAATTTGCGCGGCGCGATGCAGAGCGAGATGAGTGCGCCGATTCCCGAAATGTGTAATTCGTGGGTAACGGCGTCAGGACTTTTGCTCGGTCCGGGTGCGCGGATGTTCGACCACCGCTCTCTCCTCGAGCCGTTCTAGAACGGCATCCCTGACGTGATCTTGGGCGTGCGCATAGCGAAGCACCATTGCCATGAGGTCGAGCGGAGAAAGCTTAACCGCCAGTCGCTATTTCGGCGACTGCATCCCCCGCAAGATAGCGCGCCATCTCGGCTCGCTTCCTCGGCCGCCCTGCCATAGGCTCGCCCGCGTCTTCTCACGACGCACGAAATGCAGGCCGGTGCGCGAGATGTATTCATCCGATTCACTTAGGCTGGCGAGATAGGCGAGGAGTTGGCGATCACGGCTCGCAATCCATGCTGGCTGCGCGATGTAGCGGTTCGCGCAATTGAATAGGTCTCAGCACGGCGCTCATCCGTTTCATGTCTGTCCCAGCGACAAATGTACGCGCATCCTATGACGACGCGCAGGCGTTTCACCAACATGACCTTTGAGGATCAACCGAAGCCAGGTAGCCCCGAAGCGATTGCGCGAGGCTGTACCTGTCCGCCTGACCTAAATAACAACGGACAAGGCACAACCGGATTGAGAGGCCGCCAATTCCTGTGTGACTGGCAGTGCCCGCTCCACGGGGTGGACGACCAGGAGGCAGAAGAACGCGCCGAGAAGGCAGCGAATTTGCGCTTGGAGGAGGATTGCATCATCGAGCCCAACGCACCGGGTAACCGCACGGTCCATTGATCTCGGATATAGCGCTACCGTTCGCCAGAGGTTCTTGGTGGCGGGCATGCCCATGCAGGTGTGCTCCCGCGGTGCTTACACCCCCTGACCTTCTGCGATATGGTCCGATAGGATCATGACGAGTGCGCAGAGATGCGGCGGCGCTCGGGACAGTCTGAAGCATGGGGGGAGGGTTCGATGCCGTTAGAACATGACGCCGCCTATTGGCGCGAGCGAGCCGAAGAGGCGCGCGCCCAGGCGGATCAGATCAACACCCTGCGCGCTAGGAAGACCCTTTTCGAGATTGCCGACAACTATGACCAGTTAGCACTACAAGCCGAGCGTATGCGGCTGACCGGGCAGGTTGACCCCTAACTCCTGTCCCCACACCCCTACGATTTGAGCACCAGCCTATACAATTGTGCTGCCCTCCCTCCGGCAACCAAACCGCTGAAGGTGTGCCTACGGGCGGGACGTGGATGTTCCTCTTGAAAGAACTTGTGAGGGGAAGTCCCGCCATGGGCGATAGCCGCTCTTATCGCGAGATCGCGCGCCAATGCGCGCGCCAATGCCGTGCGCTGATGAAGCAGGTCGGGGAACCCGATCTAGTCCTCCAGCTTCAGCAATGGGCGATGGATTGCGACGGAGAGGCTGACAGTCTTCTCCGCGAAGACAGCAATGATTTGCTTGAGCGGGCGCGGCGCCATCGCATGCGCGCAGAGGAGTAGCGCGTCGCCGCCAACGCGATGCGGTTTCCGAAATCACGCGCATCCTACCGGCGCCTTGCCGAGAGCTACATGGCATTGGCAGGAAGCCAGGGTTCGGCGGATCGCCAATAGGAAAGATAAGACCGGCTGAGCGGCTACGCGGCCTGCGCTTATCCCCATCGCGCTGCTTGAGCAGGCGGAATACCAAATTGCCCAAGAATATTCGAGCCGCACACCAGTGTAGGCTCTCACAATTGCTTACACGAAATTCGATTTATTTCCTGTGACAGTACTTCTGCTCCGGTTACGGTAGTGAGCCGAGGGGGAGGAGACTGGCATGGTGGAACAATCAAAAGGATTGTGTCGGCGATGGCGTGGCTGGACCGGATGGTACGACTTGGCGAGCGGGTGCTAGAGATGGCGGAAGCGCATCAAGATGATCTGGCGCCTTTGAACGGGGAGCTTGTCGCTCTTGCGCGAGAGCTTGATGCGGACGATGAGATGGGGGATGCGGTCGAGGAGTTGCTGCTGAACGGCTTCCTCACGCCTGATAGGGAGGAGAATTTCGAGGCGGCACTGGAGGCCGCCGTAGACGCAGTGCAAGAGGAAGGCGGCCCACGGCTGATCGTGGCCTATGACGGATGACTAGGTACACGATGCTCGGCGCTTTCTCGAATGGATGAAAGAAAGGCCGCCCGCTTGTGCCGATACACGATCTTGTAAGGTAGCTCGCTTGGAATCATGGGAGCAGAAGCGCGATATGAGATGCGGGCACTGTCGATTGAAACCCGACGCAGAGGGCTCAGAATCCTTTCACTGCATATGCGCGAGCTGTTTTGAGATCAATCCTTCAATTCTCTCGTGTCGCCATGGTGAGCACATCCTTGAATACCCTGTAAGACCGAAGTCCATTCGAACGCGGAGCCGCGCCGTTATCTGCAAGTGATAAGAGATCAGGAGGAAGCCGCTCAGGTTGCGCGGATGCCGGTTCGGCAAAATAGTCTTATCGGTCTGTTCTGCTGGTTTTCGAGTGCATACCCTCGTCTTCAATGCAGCTATGGGTTTGAACCAAGCTTCTGGGATGGCCGTTAGGCTGTCGCGGGGGTACTCATGTCGATGAGTTGGGAGCAGGTGGACTTGCTTCGGAAGCGAGCCGCCGAGATACGCGCTGTGGCGGACGAATTCACGGGGCCGGTGACCCAGGACACCATGGTCAGGATCGCCGAGACCTATGAGCAGATGGCCGATGCGATGGAGACCCGATTGAAGAGTTCCAACTCATCAATCATGCGTCCCCAACCCCGCCGGAGAGCGAAGTCAGACCGACGGCCAAAGCGGTGAGCGATCTTGGACGCTCCCACTCGGCGCGGTTCGCCCAAGTGACAGGGTACGCCAGCGCGATAAAGGACCTGGTCAGTATGCTGATCGACGCGGGCATCGGATTTGGCTTCGATCAGCGTAACGATGGCTTTGTGGTGGATATCTTTCCCAAAGGGGCCAGCGACTATCTCTGCCAATTCGTCTTTACCGAGGATGGTGCTCTTGTAGAGGTCAGGAAGCCGGCAGAAGAACAATGAAATGCCTGCGTCGAAGTCCTGCGATTTCCTCGATTGAGATCGCGATACACCAGCGCTGAACGTCCCCGCTAGTTGCGCGGTGAGCGTGCCCGCTCGTGCCATCGTTCCCTTACCGTAGCAACTAGGAGACTGCGTTATGCGCTTTCTGTTAGTAGCGAGTTTTGCACTCATGCTAAGCGCGTGTGGCACATTGGTTGGTGCCGGTGCAGGGGGTCTTGCCGGCAATCAGTTTGGCCATGGCAGCGGCAAGACGGCGGCGACCGCCGCGGGCGTGATTGGCGGCGGCGTGCTTGGCCACGCGTTGACCGGGGACTAGAATTGGAGGGCGCGCGGCATTCGCCGCGCGCTTCACTCTTCTCGCCCGAGATCAGCGCAAAGCGGCGCACCCGGCGGCTCACCGGAGGCGAACTAAGCGATCTGTTGTGAGCTATGCGCTCTCGATAGTCCAAGCGCCACTAAACTTAATGGACGCTGCCACTCGGCGTGCTTCGCCCTTGCTTAAGCACCGCATGGCTTGCTCGCGGTCACCCCAAGTGCGACGGGCTCGATCTTCCTCAGCCACGAGACCGCTCCACGATCATCGCGAATAATGAAAGCAGGCTTCGTCTGCATGCAACAACTACCCCTCTAAGTCGAGGAGTTGCTGCGGAGTGGCTTCGTCGCGCCTGATGGGGGGGACGCTTGCAGGCCGGCACTGGAAGCCGCACTTGACGCTGCCGAAGGGACGGCGGCTGGGATCGCCGCGAGCGTCCAGCTTAACGGTTGGACGACCGCATGCCAGCCGCGCGATTAGACCAGATTGTTCCCGCGCTAGGAGGTGCAGCCATGCAGGTAATTTTCCGATTGGGTTTTTGAAAAGCAGGGATGTCGAATAAGTCCGCTAGTTGCATGCAGTCAGGGCGCGTTGCGAAATCCTCATACGGCGCAGGATAGACGACATCGCAGGGTTGGTTCACCATGCATGTTATGAATACCACGACGAAACGCATTGCGGTCACTCCGAAGCCCTCTGCCCGAGGAACAGAGACGGGTCGGGAAATGCCGAATGCAAACCCAGCGGTTCGGCGGAAAGAGCGAGAAGAAAGCCGGGCGGCTATGCTGAGCTATCCTGGGCTGAGCGTTGCGCGCATTCTCGATTAGCACGCGAGTTCGCAGCGTGAAGAACGAGCCTAGAATCGAGGACCAGAGCGGCACGATCGACAGCAAGGCGGTGGCTAAAGCCGCATAAGAGGTGACATGAAAACGGGCAAGCCTGTCAGTGTCGAGCTTTTGCTGGAGGAATGGGCCTACCTCGCCGTAGCGCTGCGTCAGTTCTATCGCGACCAGAGCAGCGGCGCGAGAAATGGGCCGTGAGATCGACGAGAAGATCGGCTCGGCTTTGCGCAACGGGGGCACCTGAGGAGTCATCGGCATCCCGGCAGCGGGAACAGTGATCGGCACGGCTGTTGGGGGCCTGGTAACCACGCCAGGGCAAGCTCAAGCGACCGCACATAGCATAGCTGCGAACATTCTACCGAGCTTGATCACATTGTGATCACGTAACTTAGCGGCGGCCCGCGGTCCATTGGGAGCCAAGCAGTCGTCAGCGCGCCGGAACGGCGCCTCAATCACCAGTGTTTCGTCTACGTGTCGAGAGCGGATGCGGGGATAAGAAGATGGGAACTTGTTCGGGAAAGCTCTTCCTGCTTCTGACGCTGCTTAGCGGCGTGAGCATGCTCAGCGCGTGCAACACGATGGCCGGCGCCGGTCAGGACATGCAGCATGCTGGGCGAGCAATTACCAACAGCGCCGACGCGAACAAGTCTGACGGGCAAAGTGCCCAACGTCAGCAGACCGAGATCATGCAAGCGCAAAACAAACTGAACGCGGAAGGGCTTTACAAGGGCAAAATTGACGGCATCGACGGACCAAAGACCCATCAGGCGCTACTGCTGTTCCAAGATAAGTACGGGTTGCAACAGACCGGCCAGCTAGACCGACAGACCGAGCAGAGACTCGGGCTGAACACGACGGGTGTCGCGACCCAGGGCTATGGCTCATCCGTGCCGCCAGCCGCGACGGTCAACGACGAGAATACGGCACAGTAGACGCGGCAACATCGAGGTGATCGATCAGACCGTCCTTGAGACATGGACTATGCTAAAACTGCTCTGGATCACTGCGGCGCGCGAGACTCGATGACCCTACCGGCCTCGACGATTGTTGGCGCGGCGCCGTCGTTCGGGAAGCAGATCCGAGCTTCCGCCGTGGCACCTCTATCGTCGAATGTTCTCTCGGAGAATGAGGTGATCGCATGCGCACTATTCTTCTCTGGCTCCTTGGCATTCCCATTCCGATCATCATTCTGCTTTACGTTTTCCACGTCATATGAGCGGCTTAGATGGGCGCGCTTCATCCTCGAGCCCAGCCCTAGCCGCTGACCTGCCGGAGCGTGTTGTGACCGACGCGCGGCAGTGACGGTAAGCTCGCCTCCGGCAGCGCTGTCGCGGCCTCGTCAGTTGGCGCGTTGTCTCGAGCCCGGTGCCAGTCGCGCAGCTCTTCGCGGCAGAGTCCCATGAACACCACCAAATCGATAAGGAACACGGCGCCGAGCATCGCAATGCGCCACCCAAGGTCCGCCGACACCGCATCCTCCTCATAGGTTGCCTTTCGAGCATCCAATGATGCTGGTCGTCGAGTCGTGAATCGGAAAAGGAGCGCGCAACATTCTGATCTGGTGTGACATTTTGGCCGCGCTCAGGCCAAAGGCGGCGCCCTATCGCGATGACTTTGCCGCTGGCGGAACCGCCGCTGGTGGAGGAACGGGGCCCATGCTGGGGTGCGGGTCTACTTCGTGAGTCTGAATGCCCCGGGCTGCGGTATCAGTTTTCCGCGTCTGGTGGACCGGGAGGGTAAGCACAACGATGAGGAGCGCGACCAGAAATGCAAGGAACCCGACAACGATCAAGGCCCGTGAGCGTACGGTAACGCGCATTACTCGTTCGCCTTATGCTGACGCCCCCGACGCGCTTCAACGCTCAATACGGTTGCGCATCGCAGTTCCCAGCTTCTGCGCTCGCGGCAGCTCACAACACGATCGGCTTAGCTTCGCGTGAGCGTATCGGAACGCTCACCGAAAGCGGTGTGTTGTCCCTATGGTTCTCCTCTCCCCCAGAGACAGGAACCGCAACGGCAACATCACCGATCTACCGCCCGGCTTTCCCCAGCCGGGCGGCTTTTCGTTAGCCCTGTGGCGGGCTACTGAGTTCGGTAGCAAGCTTCGGCCGAGTTAGTCGTATGCAACTTTTGGGGCGGTTGAGCCGTTCGTTGTGGCTGGTATACTTTGGACCAACCCAATGCCTACGCTGCGCCAATACGCCGAACAGTGCCGCCGTCTCGCGCTGACTACGCGGTCTGAGGCAATGCGCGACCGCCTTTTGGTCATGGCGCACGAGATGGACCGGGACGCCGCGCAGAGAGAGCGCCAGGAAGCCGCCGAGACCGACCGCGAAGCGGGCTAGCGGTCGAAACCGTCCCAATCGAGATTGTCCCAAATCAAGACTAGCTCTATTCTACCATCGCGATTTCCGGTGGCGTGGAGGCGCATGCCGGCCATGGAATCTTGGGACGACGTTCGGCGCTGGCGGTCACGGGCTGAAGCGGTCCGGAGGCTCGCCGATGGTTTCGGCAATCGCGAATCCAGGAAGACGCTCCTTGAGGTGGCCGAGAACTACGACAAGCTCGCGAACAATCTCGAGGCGCGTCTCAACCGGATGGCCGGGTTGCCGACGTCGAGGCCAAGCTAACTATCTTGCGGCGGCTACGCCTGAGCGCCCTGGCGCTGTGTCTGGTCCCGAAGCATGTTCCTTGATCCGCAGCGACGGCGGCAGAGAACTGGCCGCTCGGGGCCGGCGTTAGTCCCCAAGAGTGCAAAAACTGGCCCCGCTTCGGCGGGGCTTTTTCTTTTGCGGGCTCGCTTTTGGAATGATTGATGAATCCCGGCCTCGCCAGGCAATCGCAGGTGACCGCCGCGCACGACAACTGCCCTCGGCCGTTCGCGAAATAGCAAGATGATGGAGGGCCGCAGCATGGCCATATCAGGCGAGAAAGGTCGGTTGATCTCGGCCGATAAGGTCGAGGGAACCGCGGTGGTCAATCGTAAGGGGGATGATCTGGGGCACATTTCCGAGATCATGATCGACAAGATCACCGGAAATGTGGCCTACGCCGTGTTGAAGTATGGGAGCGTTTTGGGGCTGGGCGGTAAGCTGTTCGCTCTGCCGTGGGAAGTATTGAAATACGACACGACTCACGATGCCTACGCAGTGGACATTCCGGAAGATCGGCTGAAAGGGGCTCCCAGCTTCGACGCGAACAATCCGCCGGACATGGCGGACCCGCAATGGAGCAAACAGATCCGCGACTACTACGGTGTCTCGGCCGTCTGAACCCTCGTCGGGATCAATGCTGGGACAGTCATGCTCGCCCCGCCCTCACCGGGCGGGGCTTTTCTCCTTCGGCCCAGAGCGCCGGGTGCCTGGCAGCCGGTAGGGCCAGAGTTACCCGCGAGTGCCCGCCGCACCCGCGGCGCAACCTAGTGCGCTGGCAGGCCGATGCCCATATCGGGCGCATGCCAGAAAACCCACGCGCCCAGCTCTGGGCTGCGCTCTCTGTGATCCGTGCTGCCGGCGAGGAATGCGCGCCGCCGGGCGCCGTCGCCAATGACGAGGCGCTCGGGCCGGAGCCGATGGTCGAGGCCGAGGCGCTGGTGCGCGGAATCTACGCGATCGCGGCACGCTGTCGCTGAAATTGGCCTCGCTCTACGACCCCGAGCTGCTCCAATTGCTCGCGTCCCTTTCCGAGCGCGAGGAGCTGGTCGCGCGGCTTGCGTTGCGTGGCCTCTGCGAGCGGTGCCGCGGCGATCGCGCTTGGCAGCGGCGATTCGAGGAGCTGCGCGCGCTATGCGGCCACGCCGGCGGCGCTGGGCACCGTGCTGCGCGCCGCCGACAGGATGGCGCAGGAGATCAGGGCTGGCGCGGTGGGCTCGCACCGGGAAACTGATCGCCCGTCGCGATCGCCACGGGCACATGGCGCCAGCCGGAAGATCTCAGATGGTCGGCGACAATCTGCGCCGCACGGTCGAGATCGTCGTCAGGCAAGGAGCGGACAGCCCTCTTGAGGGCGCCGCCAGTCTTGTGCGTTAGCGCGTAGGCAATGGCGAAGGAGAGAGGGTCGATGTCGGGCATAGCGGCCTCCGGCTGCTGATGTCCCCCGACGCGAGGAGTTGAAGCTTAGCCGGCGACGCGTCAAGGGCGCCCCTCTCCGCAGCTCACATTTAATCAAAGGAAATCAAACGCCCGTGTTACGCGCGCGGTTTGCGACCGTTTCCCAACATCAACCACGCCACTTTGTCTGCGCGCGCCTTTATGGCTTTGATGCATCGCGTAGACCAGGAAAGCCGCGTCATTCCGCCACATCTGAGATGGTTTCCTTCAGATACGCCCAGCGCTCCGCAGCCTCGATCGTCGTCTCGATGCGCCACGTGGCGCTTTTCGAGAGAGCGGTCCTGCGAGCGGCTTCCCTGCTCAACGTTATGGAAGATCTCGGCGACGTCGAGGGTGCGGAATTCGGCCGCGGGCACCTATCCACTGTCCAACACTCGCACCGAATTGCGGTCGATCGGCTGTTGCGGCTACTTCACGAAGCCACTCGGGCCGAGTCGAACCTCGTCTGATTAGGACTTCTGCGCGGTATCGCGTTCTAGAGGTGCTGGTGTGACTGGCGATGCCTGAGACGCGGCTAGAGATCGCCGAACGTCACGTCGCCGCTTTCAGCAGGATAGTGGCGCTGCAGGAGAAGATAGTGCGCGGGCTGGATGGGATGGGCGATGTGGAAGGAGTGAGGATTGGCTGCCTGCTACTCGACAGCTTCCGCCGCACCCTCAGCTTGGCAGTAGAGCACCGGGATCGTCTCCTGCGTGAAACTCGGCGCTCAAGCTAGCCTTTCCGCCGGCAGCAACCTGGATAGAGCCTCAGCTCGAATTTAAGAGCCCGAGCCCGACTTACGGTTCAACCAGTTGAATGACCTGGATTGCGCCCTGCGCGGAAACGGTGAATTTCAAATCTCGAAAACTTGGCTTGGAAAACTGTAGCCTGAAGTTGTTGCTGAAGGCGTAGGGTTCATCGGGAAATCCGACCCAGGTTTTGTCGAGTTTGCCGTTGCCGTTGACGTCATCGTAGATGAAAAACGCGTAGTCGCCCGGCGGCAGATCCAGCAGCGCGACCGTCGTTCCAGGCAGCGCAGGAACTTGAACCGTGGAGTCGGCATCCTCGCTGTCCCAGCTTTTTGCGTCATGAAACAGCGCGATGTGGATCGTGCCGGCGGATTTCACGACGCCGTGGATTTCAATGCGCACTGGAGCCGCAAAGGCGGGAGCCGAGATCAGGGTCAGCAGGAGCCCGCTCAGAACCCACACGATGGGACTGGCGACCATCGACCTAGGCACCGTGACCGCCGGAGAGAACGACGACAGCGCTCGCAAGACTAGGCCGTGGGACCCGATCCCTGGGGGTCATTCCGCCTTCGCCTTGGCGTCAAGGCGCTGCATCAGGCGTCCGACATCGATCACGGTACGCTCGTGGGTGCCCTTGCCGATTTCCTCGGTCTCGTCACGCGCGCCGACGGCAAATTCGATCCGCCGCCCGATCACTTTGGTTACCTCGGCGGTCGCGGTCACACGGTGCCCGACCGGCGTCGCGGCAAGATGGCGTATGTCGATGGCGCTGCCGACCGCGCTCTCTCCCGGCTCGAGATAGGGACGGATGGCGTTGAGCGCCGCATTCTCCATCATCAGGATCATCATCGGGGTTGCCAGCACCGGCGGCAGGATCGCATCCTTGAACTGGTTCGCCAGATGCTCGCGCGCGACCGTGAGAACGAAGCTGCCCGTTGCGCCCAGCGGGATTTCGCGCATCCCTCGCCTCCCTCGACCTGCCGCTCCAATGCGATAAGTATAAAGGCTGGCGCGGGGATCCGGAATGCGGCGCGGGCAGCGCTCGGCGCGCAACAAGCTTCGGCCTGCGAACCGACGGGAGACTCACATGCAGCCCAGAATCGACACCAATCTCGGCATTCAAGGTGAACCAGATGCCTGGGTGCATTCGGCCTGCATTTTGTGCTCGAACGGCTGCGGTCTCGATATCGCCGTGAAGGACGGCCGGATCGTCGGCGTCCGCGGCGCCGGCGATCATCCGGTCAATTTCGGCCACCTTGGTCCGAAGGGCGAGCATGGCTGGGTGGCCAACAACGCGAAGCGTCGCGGCACCACGCCCATGCTTCGCCGGATGAAGGGCGCGCCGCTGCAGCCGGTGAGCTGGGCGGAAGCCATGGACTTCTTCGTCGACAGATTCAGAGCCGCCTGGCGGCAGGGCCACGAGAACCTGGCCTGCTACAACTCCGGGCAGCTCACGATCGAAGAGTTCTACACGCTGGGCAAACTGTGGCGGGGTGGGCTGCAATCCTCCAACATCGACGGCAACACCCGCTTATGCACTGCGACCTCCGCTACCGGCCTCATGGCCAATTTCGGCGTGGACGGTCCGGTCGCGTCCTATGTCGATGTGGATCAGGCCGACCTGCTCTGCCTCTACGGCCACAACGTCGCCGAGGCGCAGACCGTGCTGTGGGAGCGCATGCTGGCGGCGAAGCAGAAGAATGGCGGGCGGATCATCGTCGCCGATCCGCGCCGGACGCCGACAGTGCGGCAGGGCGCGGACCTGCACCTCCAATTGCGCGCCGGGACGAATGTCGCGCTGATGAACGGCATCATTCACCTGCTGATCGCGCGCGGCGGCGTGAACCGCGAATTCGTCGCGCAGCACACGGTCGGCTTCGGGCAGCTCGAGACGGTCACCAGCGCCTATCCGCCCGAGCGCGTTGCCGAGATCTGCGGCATTCCCCGGCAAGCGCTCGAAACCGCGGCCGAGTGGATCGCCACCACGCCGCGCATGGTCTCGACGGTGCTGCAGGGCTTCTACCAGAGCGTCGAAGCCACCGCCTCGTCCTCGCTGGTGAACACGGTGCATCTGCTGGTGGGGGCGATCGGCAAGCCCGGTGCGGGTCCCTTGCTGATGGCGGGCCAGCCCGCCGCGATGTGCAACCGCGAGGCTGGCGCGGGCGGCTCCTATCCCGGTTATCGCAATCCCCACAGCGAAATACAGATGCGCGAATTGTGCGCGCATTGGAACCTCGACTTCGACGCGTTTCATCCCGAGGTGCCGAAAGACATCCTGTCGATGATGGAGACCGCCGAGCGCGGCGAGATCGAGTTCATGTGGGTGGTCGGCACCAACCCGCTGGTCAGCCTGCCCGACCAGAACCGCAGCGAGCGGATCCTGCGTCGCCTCTTCCTGGTGGTGCAGGACCCGTTCCTCGATGCCGAGACGGTGGATCTGGCGGACATCTATTTCCCGGCGGCGATGTGGGGCGAGAAGTCGGGATGCGTCACCAACGCGGACCGGAGCGTCAATCTCCTGCTGAAGGCCGTCGATCCGCCGGGCGACGCGCGGAGCGATTTCGACATCTTCGTCGAGGTCGCCAACCGGCTGGGGTTCAGGGATCGCGACGGCGCACCGCTGATCCCGTTCAAGGAGCCGCGGGACGCGTTCGAAGAATGGCGCAAGGTGTCGAAAGGCCGGCCCTGCGACTATTCCGGCATGAGCTATGAGTTGATCCTCGAGATGGGCGCGGTCCGCTGGCCCTGCAACGAAGCGCACCCGCGCGGCACCGAGCGGCTCTACGAGGACTTCCAATTCTGGACCGGCATCGACGCGTGCGAAAGCTACGGTGCCGATTTCCTGACCGGCAACATGCACACCCGCAGCGACTACGAGCGGATTGATCCCAAAGGCAGGGCGTTCCTGAAACCGGTCGCATGGCGCAGGCAGCCCAACCCGACGTCGGAGGCTTATCCCTTCGTGCTCATCACCGGGCGCGTGGTCTATCACTTCCACACCCGCACCAAGACCGGCCGGTCGGCGGCGCTCAATGAACGCGCGCCGCATCCCTATGTCGAGATTCATCCCGGCGATGCGGCCCGGCTCGGGATCGGACTCGGCGACCTCATCGAGATCACCTCGCCGAACGGCCGGTGGGAAGGCGTGGCGATGGTGGTCGACACCGTCCGGCCCGGTGAGGTCTTCGTGCCGTTCCATTACGGCCACGGCTCGCAATCCGCAAACCAGCACACCTGGTACGCGCGCGACCCGGTCAGCCATCAGCCGCAGCTCAAATCCTCGCCCGTCGCCGTGCGGCGGCTCAGCTTCGGGCAACCGGAGCCATGGCTCCTGGCGCGGCTCGCGGAGCTCAACGGCGAGACCACCCTGCCCTTCGCCGCCCAGGAATTCGGCGGCACCGTCAATCACGCGGTTCGACGGTAATGCGTTCCGAGCGGCTTTGCGGAGGATGCTGTGGCAGAAACATTCAAAGTCGGCGATCACGTATCCTGGAATTCCGAGGCCGGCCGGGTCAGCGGCCGGATCCTGCGCGTCCATACGCGCGACATCGACTACAAAGGCTACGTGCATCACGCGAGCAAAGATGATCCGCAATATGAGATCAAAAGCGACAAGACGGATCACATTGCCTTGCACAAGGGGAGAGCGCTGCGGCGGCTTTCCGGCTGAGCCGACAATCCCTCCTTGCGCTACTTGCCCTTCTTGCCGGCAGGCGCGAGCGCGACGGAAGCCTCCGCCGTCAGCATCAGGAAGGTGAAGGTCTCCTGAAGGTAGAGCCGAACCGCGGCGTCGCTGTGGCTCAGATAGCCGATGGAGATGTCCTGGCCGATGTGCAGCGCGAAATCGCCGCCGCGCTTCGTCACCACCATGCCGCCCGCGATCGCCGGAGCCCAGACGATCTCTTCATCGACGAGCTTCTGGATGTGCTTCAGGACCGGGTACCCGTCATGGCTGGCGCCGCCGACGGCGGTGTACGCGTCCGATCCCAGCAGGAGAGCGTAGGGCCCGTTGACCCCGGCAAGGCGCAGCTGGCTTACCGCCCGCGCGACCGCGTCCGGATAAGCCGCGACCTCCGCCGGGAGCGTCAAGACCGGGTTGCTGGTGCCCTGACGAACGCCCTGAATGCCGGCCGGGGCGTAGCCGTCGAACACGGCGCGATCTTCGGCGAAGGCGATTTTGCGCGCCGCTTCTTTCAGCGGCTCCCAGTCCGAATCCTCCGCGCCGCGCTCGACGTCGTCGATCGCGTGGCGCGCCAGCTCGAAAGGAACGCGCAGCTCCACGAGCGCCTTCACGTCGCGTTGCGCGGCCTCTATCCCATCGCCCGGCGTCGCGATCTGATGAAGGTGGCCGGTGCCGGCGGCGGAGAAGTCCAGACCTTTCGGCCCCTCGACATCGACGACCCGCCGCGCCGCCAGATGGCGCTTCACTGTGCGGGACGCCTCCTCCTCGATCTGGGCCCATGCCTTGCCGGAGATCGGGGCGAGCTCGCGATGAAGATTATTCATGTGGCGGCGCTCCCTTCAATGAACCGATGCCAAGCGAGCCGTCGGCGGGCGGCTGTCGCGACGCCGACGCCTCACTGGCGCGCGCATCCGCCGGCGGAGCGCCGGCTGACGAAGCGGGCTCGTCGCTCGGAACATTCTCCAGGAATGTCGCCGAGGGCACGAAAAACAGCGTGCCGGTGACCGCGCGGCTGAAATCCAGCAGCCGGTCGTAATTCCCCGGCGGCCGGCCAACGAACATGTTGACCAGCATCTGCTCAATCCTCTGCGGCGACCGGGCATAGCCGATGAAGTAGGTGCCGAACTCTCCCTTCCCCACATCGCCGAACGACATGTTGTCGCGCAAAATCTCGAGCTGCTTGCCGTTTTCCACGATCGTCGTCAGGGCGTTGTGCGCAGAGCTCGGTTTCACGGCGTCGTCCAGATCGATGTCGGCGAGCTTGGTCCGGCCGATGATTTTCTCCTGGGCCTCGATAGGCAGCTTGTTCCACGCTTGCAGGTCGTGCAGGTACTTCTGCACGATCACGTAGCTTCCGCCGGAAAACGCCGCATCTTCCTCACCGATGATGGCCGCGTCGATCGCCGCCTGATCGACGGGATTCTCCGTGCCGTCGACGAAGCCGATCAGATCGCGGTCATCGAAATAGGTGAAGCCGTGCACTTCATCCACCGGGGAGACGGCGCCGCCGAGCCGAGCCATGATCTGCGTTGCCAGTTCGAAGCACAGATCCATGCGCGTGGCGCGGATGTGAAACAGGATGTCGCCCGGCGTCGCGATGGCATGATGCCGGCCGCGAATTTCGCGGAAAGGATGCAAGTCCTTCGGTCGCGGCGACCCGAAGAGCCGGTCCCAGGCGTCGGAGCCAAACGCCATGACACAGGAGAGCCCTCCCTGGAGGTCGCGGAAGCCCACCGCGCGCAGCAGGGCGGCCAGGTCACCGCAAACCCCGCGCACGGCGGCACGGTGCTCTGGCCCCGAGTTCACCGCCACGACAAGGAAGATGGCCGCGCGCGTGAGCCGCGCAACAACCGGTTGTGGAGTATCGGAAGGCACTCCCCACTCCTCTCGGGCTCCCCCCTGCATAACTGACCAGCTTATTCGACGACTGTCGAGCACGCGCTTCAGACGGTCCTCTCATGGCTCCACGTCGCGGAGCAAATCAGTGGAACCAGGTCTGGACGCTGCGTTTAGAGTGCCCAGCCCCGCCAGCCTGATGCCGGCCGCGAGCGCGCTCTCGCGATATCAGCGCACGAAGGCGAAGGGCATGAGAAAGCGGGCGGGATGTTCGCGACGAAGATTTAAACGGCGTCGCCCGGTCGCCCTTTACCGAGCTGCCTCTGGGCCTCCCATCGTGCCGCGCGTGCCTCATACTCGTCGGCCTGCGCCAGGAGGCGCGCTCGTTCCTCTTGCAGGCAAAGCGCCGCCAGGCGCCGAACTCGCTCGGCAAGGTCACGCCATTGCCGCGCCACCCTGATCTCAGAGGGCTCCTCGCAGGCGGCTCTCGCCTGGAACTGTTCGGCGTCCCGGCACTCGAAGCCGGAGCCCATGAAACCGTCGGAGATCGGATCGCGGGAGAAGCGAATGGGGTGGAAATCGGCGCGAGAGGGTACTGCGTTAATGCATGACGCGAAGACAGTGAATGCCAGAACGCAGCGATTCATCTTGGCCTCACGAAGCGATTGGGCCGATTCTAAGACGCACGCTCATTCACCGCAACCTGCCCGTGCAATTTGCCGGCCGCCGCATACTTTCGTATGGCGGCGGTATTCGTCAGCCCTCTTCATGATGTCGCGGAGATCAACAGAAGGGCGTCAGACCGCACCCAGCATCGCGAGAGGCAAAGCCCGCTCTGCGGACTGTCGGCATCCCCTTATTTGCTCGACCGAGAGCGCGTCCCCCGTGCAGTATAGCCGATTGCCGATGACATCTTGCCCCGCAAACCCTTCAGCGGCCTCCGGATGCATCGCGAGGGAGAAGAGATGCCGATTTCCGTAGCGCAGTCCTTGCGGCGCCAGGCGAAAGACTGTCTCGATGTAGCAAAGAAAACCAACGACGAATCCGTGCGCAACGAATTGCTGGCCGCGGCAGTCTGGCTGCACGAGGAAGCCCTGAAGATCGAGCGGCTGCTGGGAAGGGGAGGCGGCGGACCGAGTTCACCGTCATCGGGACAAAAGGGCGAGCGCCGAAGGAGCGTCATCGCACCACGCCGGACGCCTCGCCGTCACAAACCGCAAACTGCATGGGTGCAGGTGTCGAGGCACACTCTGCCGGCGACAATGCCGGCCGTTTGAGCGCCATGCCGAAGAAGAAGCTTTTCAACAAGGACAACCAGCGCCCCGATCGGCCGCGCTTGCTCCGTGAACTTATTGCCGAGCTGCCGCCGGCGGAGCGCGAAGCAATCGAGCGCAGTTTCGCCGAGCTGCGCAACGCCGCCGCGGAGATGCGCAAGCTGGAGCACCGTCGCCGGCTGGCGAAGTAGACGCTCCCGCCGGGTGAAGGCGTTTCTCGAACGCTTCGGCCGGCGCCTCCCTCTCTAACGCCAGATCCCGAAGCGCGTGCGAGATCGGCGGCGGACGTCCCCATCGGTGCGGCTGGGCATCATCCATCTTTGGAAATAATGCTCATCGGTGGATTTCAGCCAGTTATCGAGATGGCTGATGGCGACGGCACCCATGTTCCGCTCGCGCAGCAGCGCGGCGCGCCCGTAATCCAGAAGCCCCTCGATTCCGCTGATGCCGCAGGCGCGGAGCACATTGACGACCCGCGGCGGAAACCTGCCGTCCATCGCCTCGGCGAGCGCCTTATCGGCGACGATGTGCCGATCTTCTTCCATGTCAAATCAGATCCATGGGGGCGCCCCGTCAAAGCGCACTCCGGTAAGTAACATTCGCATATTTACTCGCGAGCGCAGCGTGGATTTTATGTGTCACGGGCGCCTGCCCGGCTTCGCTCAAGCGCGGCGACTTCAGAGGGTCAGCCAAAGAGATAATCGAGCACCCCAATCAGCATCAGGAGAATGAGCGCCCAGAGCGCCAACGAGATCAGCGTTGCCGGCAATATTCCATTTCCCTGCGCCATACCGCCTCCTCTGAGGCAAATCGCGCAACGGTTGAGAAACAGAAGAGCACGTTAATGGGTTCCACGGCTCGCTGAGCGGCGTGGAACCGTTACTCCAGCGATCCGTTCTCTACCGTTGCGATATTCGCGCGTCGGTTTCGTGCACGCCGGAGACTTAGTCCCTGCGAGCGAGGACCCACCATGCCCGATGCACTCGCTTTGGTGAGACGTTGGCGCGCAGAAGCCGAGGACCTGAGACGCCTCGCAGACAGCATTGATTTTCCCCCGACACGGGCCGGCATGATGCATGCGGCGGCGAACTACGCCCGCATGGCCGATGAGCTGGAGCAGCTGTTGCGAGAGCGGGGCAGCGACGCACGGCAGCCGACGGACGCTTTAACGGCCGCCCCATAGGGCGCCGACGGGTTTGGCGCCCGGCACTTAATCAATGTCATGCAATCAACATTCAATCATCGTAATGTGTCGTAACCGCCGCGCCAGACGGCGGAGTAGCCAGGGAGGCTTCGATGGATAACGCAAAGTATCTGCGGGATCGCGCGGCCGAGTTTGCGAACCGCGCGGCTGCGACCGGCGATGCGTTCGAGGCGCAGAACCTTCACGAACTTTCGATCATCTGCCGAGAGAGCGCGGAACGGCTGGACCGCCGGACCAAGGCAAAACAGCCTTACGAAATGGGCTGAAACGCGCAGAGGGCGGTGTCGGATCTCGATTGCCGGCGCATCGGTCCATGGCGCAGCGGGCTGACGCGGCGACCGCGAAGGCGCGCGCGATGGTCGAGCCAGGGGCGCGCGCAGCCTGCGGGCTCATCGAAGCAATGAAGTCCGGACATCGATGCGAGGACGGTCATCCCGTTTGCCGGCAGCAGCCAGCGCCGGACGCGGTCTGATCGCTGCAATTTTAGATAAATAAGCCCAAGTCTTTTGCTAAATTGTATAAGTAAATCTGCGATGCTTCGGGTGATTTTTACTCGGATTTAATTGCCGTGGCCCATTCTTCTCCCATCGCGGCGCTTCCCTCTCGGGGACACCGCTCACGAGAGAGGAGAAAACACCATGTCCGATATTTCGATGCGCCGCCTGGCTTCGTTTGGGCTGGATCTCGATGGCGCCCTCGCGCTCTGCTTCACCTTTGCCGGGCTCGCCGCCAGTTTCGCCATCGGCATGTGATCGTCCGAGCGGGCTGGTTCATTTCATCTTTTTATAAGTTTGCCCGAGCGCCGCGGCCGGAGGGGTCCCGCCCCTCTCCGGCCGCGGCGAAATTTTCGGCGTGCAGCGGAGGCGAAGAGAGGACCCGCGGCTAAGAGCCGGCCTGCCTCTCGGACGCCCGGTCGGCCAGCTTGTCGTACTCGGCGGCAAGCCTCAGGCATTCCTCGCGCATCGTCGGGTTCGGCGCTTCGGCGGCGAGCTTCCGCATCTGGGTCGCATGCGC
>Ga0134128_10003152_pt1 | contig 20199 bp, 11 predicted proteins | sample KB31754_FD_96462 | JGI IMG/M metagenome (GOLD analysis project Ga0134128, IMG submission 96462) | Terrestrial soil microbial communities with excess Nitrogen fertilizer from Kellogg Biological Station, Michigan, USA - KB3-175-4 | ecosystem: Environmental > Terrestrial > Soil > Unclassified ...
ACTCGTTCTTGACAATTCAAGGCTGAGTGAGGTAATTGTTTCTGGTTTGGCAACGACCATAAAGCGATCAAATTCCGCTAACGCTGTGGCATCAGTTTCGTCCAAAGAACTGGTCGGAACTGCCCAACAATCGTCGGTAGATGGAGCATTGTATGGAAAATTTGCGGGAGCAAATATATCGTCGAATTCGGGCGCGCCTGGAGGTGGTATCACTATCAAGTTGCGGGGAATTACGTCTCTTGTAGCCAACTCGCAGCCACTATTTATTGTAGATGGCGTAATTTATGACAACTCGTCTATTTCCGGCGGCACAAACGTCATTACGAAAGCGGCCGCCCAGGGCAGCACCGTGTTGCAGGATAATCCATCCAATAGAATTGCAGACCTTGATCCACAGGATATTGATCGTATAGAAGTTCTTAAAGGTGCATCTGCCGCAGCTATTTATGGCTCCAAAGCCGCCGCCGGAGTAGTAATCATCACTACAAAAAGAGGAAAAGCGGGCAAGCCTAAAATTGAAATTTCGCAATCAATCGGGTCTCAGTTTCAATTGCATAAACTGGGGCAAAGGCAATGGGACGATGCCAAAGTAGATTCTGCAAAAGGAGCAAATGGTTTGGCTATCTACCATGCCAACAACAAAAAAGTCTATAATTATGAAGACGAATTATATGGGAATCATGGGTTGATGGTTGATAGCAGGCTAAGTGTGAGCGGTGGCAATGAAAATACTACCTACTACTTTGGCGCAACCCGTGATGACGATGAAGGTATCGTAAAACATACTGGTTATCTGAAAACATCTTTTCGCCTTAGCCTTACTCAAAAAGTGACTAAAACCATAGATGTATCGCTCACCAGCAACTATGTTGAATCAAAAGCCGATCGTGGCCTTTTTGGCAATGATAACACAGGAGCTTCAATGGGTGTATCATTCGTTTCAACACCAGGATGGGTCAATCTTCATCCTGATGCTAACGGGAACTACCCAAATAACCCATTTGGCCAATCTAATTTTTTACAAACCCGCGATCTGATTACTAATAGAGAAGCGATAAACCGTACCACATTGGGAGGAACAGCCACATGGAAGGTTCTCAGAAATCCGAAAAATTCTTTAAATGTTATTGCCAATGGAGGAATTGATTATTATACTCTTAATAATATTGGCATATTTCCGCAGGAGCTGCAATTTGAGAAGGATGGAAATGGAACTAATGGAGCGTCTATTTACGGAACCACAGTCACCCGTAATAGTAATTATAGTTTATTCCTGGTGGACGAGTTTAAACCTAACGAGAAAATCAGTTTCCGTACCCAGGCTGGCCTTACCCAGGAGAATGTAAATATCAATAATATACTTACAACTGCTACCCAATTAATCGGAACACAAACCAATGTGAGCCAGGCGGGAGCCGTACAAGTTACCCAATTAAGAACCATTCAGCTTGACCGCGGGTTTTTCGTGCAGGAAGAATTTAATTACAGAGATATTTTCATAGCTACCGCCGGATTGCGCGGGGATAAATCTTCCCGTAACGGCAATTCTGACAAGTTATACTATTATCCAAAATTGTCGGGTGCACTAAATATCAATGAGCTTCCCTCCTTTAAATCAGATGTGATCAGTCAGCTTAAGCTAAGGGCTGCTTATGGCCAATCCGGCAACTTTGCTCCTTTTGGCGCGATATATACTTCTCTCGGTCCTTCCGTATATAATGGAACTACTGGCTCGCTGATTCAGACAACACGAGGCAATGAAACATTAAAACCCGAAAAACAGGTAGAATTTGAAACCGGGGTAGATGCAGGATTTTTCCAAAGCAGGCTAAGTGCTGAAATTACCTATTACAGAAAAAGAGTAGAGGATCTGTTATTAAATGTACAGGTTCCGGCATCATCCGGCTTTACACTTGCCTGGGAAAATGTTGCTGCAATTCAAAATAAAGGGGTTGAAATTGGACTAACCGGAGTTCCGATTGCTACTAGAACTATAAAGTGGATATCAAGAATTAACTACTGGAAAAACAAAGCCGTAGTTACAAGACTTGACGTTCCTGCATTTAATACCGGCGGTTTTGGTGCTAGTTTGGGAACCTACCGAATCGAAAAGGGTAAAAGCCCTACGCAATTGGTTGGTATAGCAGGCCCTGACGATAAGGGAAAAGTTGACCCTTCGTCCGGGCTGGCACTATTCGGAGATGCTGAGCCAGACTATCAGATGTCATTTACCGAAAATGTCACTTTTAAAAATTGGGAGTTTTCTGTATTAGTGCATTGGAAACAGGGCGGCAAAAATATTAACCTCACAACCTTATTGTCTGATCTTTCTGCTACGTCGCCGGACTTTGACAAAAAAACTTTGGATCCTACCGGTAAATTAGTAAACGGTGAATACAGGGTTTCAACTGTAGGAACTACCGCATCAACATTTATTCAGGATGCAGGGTACGTGCGGGTCCGCGAGATCGCATTAAATTATCATCTGCCAAAAATATGGTTTAAAAATATTGCAGATGTCAAAATCGGATTTTCAGGCCGAAATCTTTTCAATTGGTTTAAATACAATAGTTATGATCCTGAAGAAAGTAATTTTGGTTCAGGTGCTATTTCAAGCAATGTGGAGGTAACACCATTTCCATCCGCCAAAAGCTACAATTTCAATTTAACCGTTAATTTTTAAAGAGGCCTTATTCTTCACCTCATAAACAAAATGTTATGAAATTTACTTCCGTAAGAAATATATCACTTGTTATTTTTCCGGTTTTGTTATTCTTGTCATCATGTAAAATTGAACCGATACAGGATCCCAATAATCCAAGCCTCGATCATCTTTCGACAAACCCGACGATTGGTGAAATTCAAAACCTTGTCACCGGAACTGAATCGGGAATGAGGACTGATATGGCGTTTTACTGGGATGACGTCGGAATGCTTGGGCGCGATTTTTACCACTTATCTGCTTCTGATCCCCGGTACACTTCCGATATGTTAGGGAAGGGTTCCGCCGTTTTAGATAACAATACTTTTTATACCACAAGGCCTTATAATGCGGCATACCTTGTTATTAAAAACGCTAACATTTTATTGAAGGGATTAACCAATACCAAAGCAAATATTACCGACCAGCAAAAAAAGGTCGGCATAGCCTATGCGAATACAATCAAGGCGTATGAACTGCTTCTCGTATTGAATCTTCAGTATGATAATGGAATCCGGATTGATGTGGCCAATCCTGATGCTCTCGGGCCTTTTCTTTCAAGGGCCGCATCATTGACGGGAGTTATAAGCCTGATGGATTCGGCATATGCAGATCTTAGTGCCAATGCGACTACCGCTTTTCCATTTAATAGTACCTTATTTGGCAATACGGCCGGTGAATTTGCTCAATTCAACCGTGCGCTCGCAGCAAGGCTGGCAGTGTATGATAGTGATTGGGCAGGCGCTCTGACCGATTTGAGCAATTCGTTTTTTGATATAAATGGAGATTTGACAAAAGGGGCTTATTATATATATTCCTCTGCGGGTGGCGATCAGTTGAATCCTGTGTTTCTTCCTTTAAATTCCACAGGAGAGTCAAGAGTAGCTCAGATTTCTTTCATCACAGATGCTGAAAGTGGTGATAAACGGTTGAACAAAGTGGCAAAGAGGACAACTGCAGTTAAACTTGATGACCTTACAGGTACTTATGATTTTTATGTTTACAAAAGCAATGTAGATAAAGTTCCCATCATCCGTAATGAGGAATTACTTCTCATTTATGCGGAAGCAAAAATAAATTTAGGGGGTGCAAGTAATTTTGCGGACGCAGTAACCGCATTGAATAAAATACGAATTGCTGCCGGCCTGCCGGCCTATTCCGGCGCCATGACGCAGCCGGCATTGATTACGGAAATGCTAAAACAAAGAAGGTATTCATTGTATGGGGAAGGGCATCGCTGGATAGACATGCGCCGGTATAATTTATTAAATACATTGCCGCTCGACAGACCTGGAGATCATGTGTGGACTGAGTTTCCGCGTCCTGCCGGTGAATAACATTGCGATTATATTTTATCAAGTCTTTAAGTTTTCTTTATATTTTTTAGGAATCAGTTTGTGGAATCATTTCAACAATTAATCAAGTGGGCATCGAATCCGATTTTTTATAAATAGTGCTTTGCTATTGTCTGTTCTTCCTTTACTGAACAAGCATTTGTGAAAAAACGGCCTGAGAATTTTTAAAGTGGCAAAAAACTTGAAGGTCTACTAATTATTAATCAAAAAATATTTTATGAAACGCATTATTATTATCGCAGTATCCATGTTCACCTTTGCAGCATGCAATAGTTCCGGATCAGATTCTTCTAAGACCGACTCCACATCAGTACAATCTACACCGATGACACCGGGGGTGAGCACGGGCGCGGAAGGCACAGATACCGGGAAGAGTGTAATGACAAACGCCGCCACGGGCGAAATGTCCGGCTCAGACACTACTTTAAGAAATGGAAATAACGGTTTAAATAATAAGATACAGCAGCAGCCTGATTCCTTGAAGAAACAAAAATAAAGTCAATAAAAATATCTCTAAGAAATAGGAGAGTTTGCAATCGCAAACTCTTTTATTTTTTATCAGCATTCCTTTTGAGGTTCTGCCGTTGCCTCTTTTGATTAGTAAAAAATTCAGTGAAGGTGTCAAAATCTTTGCGGTAAGAAAGCTGTACGCCTGTTCGGTTTCGGCGGGTGACCCCTGCGATGTCTCCGAGGTCGGCGTCGCTTCTGTTGAAACCGATTACCCTTAAACGGCCATCAGGCGACACCAGGTATTCGAATGAAACGTCGGGAGTAAATAAGAAATTCGAATTTGAATTATTCAATTGTTGATTGAGCCGGTAATCTACATTCCCACCAACATTTACTAATAATTTGTTGTTGAGAAAGGCAGTCTTTAATCCAAAGTTTCCAACATTCTGCAATTCATTTACGGCGGTTGCGCCTCTTTGAAAATTTAAATCTCCTGTATTAATATTTGTATAAAGATTGACAGAATTCGTATTTAATAATTTTTGTAGCCAGGAATTTAATGAAGAAGAAAGAGTGGCTGACAATAATTGTCCAACGCTTCTTGTTACAAAATTCGCCGTGTTGTTGCTCGTAAGAAGACCCTGGTCACTTCCCATAAATGTATTAAACAACAGCAAGGAGGTCACCTGCTTATTGAGCTCATTTTTATCAGCTTCGTACCGCGTTTTCAGGAACTCATTCGCGATTGGATCTGACTTCAACGGATTGTCAAATGGAAATTGAAATTCAAATTCAGGCCTTGGATCTTTTAGCGTTCCTCTTAATTTGAAAATTATATCAACGTCGCCCTTTGTGTTCGTGAATCCCGTACTCGTCGGTATGTTATTGAGGCTTACATTTTCAGCCCTGTAAATAGCGTCTACATTCATTACCGCGAGATATGGATCTCCCTGCCATTCGATATAACCTTGTTGCAGCGTAAACGGAGTTTTTAGGAATGTTTGAAAATTGAAAGTGTATTCTCCCTGCTCGACATCGTAGCGGCCCCGGATCGTAAGAGGATCTCGTGTACCCGCTGTAATATTCAATTTACCGCTTCCCTGCGCTTTAATCACATCACCAGTTGCTTCGTCAAGGATCACATCTATCTTGGCAAATGGATTAGCCGTCAACTCCATATCCACTTTGATGTTGGAGCTTTTGTTGGCCTTCAAATCAGCCTTCATCTCTCGGCCGAATTGAAGGAATTCTATATAATCGAGCGTGCCGGTTTCTGCTGTTTCACCAGTGGGCAGATAGATGTGGCTGCTATCTGTTGGCTCGCCGGAAATATTCATGCGCATATCCGTTACAAAGCCATTCAATGACAACTCCGCCCGCCCGATCATATTGCCATAAAATTGTTTGTTGTCGCGCGAGGTAGTATTGAGCAATACGAATTTCGGTGGCCCGTTGCCTACATTATCCGTCTTCAAATGCAATTCATTAAAAAAGAAATTATCAAAAAAAGTATGATAGATCTTTCCGCTCAGCGTCGCGGTATGATTAAGCGTATCTTTAATTTTTATTGTGCCGAAATCAATCTCATCCGGGTTAAAAGTAATCACAGAGTTGTTGTTCAAAATGTAGCGGCAGCGGGTATAATCCACCGTCATAGTCGTACTGTCGAGCTTAACGCTTCCGGTTAATTTTGGATCCGATGCTTTTCCCGAAATATTCAATTTCCCTGTGGCTCTTCCATAAATCCGGCTAAAGATATTGTCAAGGTATTTCTCAAGAATATGAATCTCAGAATTATTAAAAACGACAGATCCGCTTAATTGATTGACAGAATCTTTGGGATTATAGCCAAAGTTTGCTGTAAAATTATAAAGGTTATTGTTGGAAATCGTATTCACATTCAGACTGCCGGGGCCGGCCAGGTACTCACCGGTTGCGTTGATGATGCCTATTGAATCGCCTTCAAACCTGAATTTATCTATGCGCGTATCAAACGCTACAGCCATTTTCTTAAATGGATCTGTGATCTTAATATTGCCGTTAAACAAACCCGCGATGACAGGCGTTTTCATAAAGAGCGGCGTAAAATCTTCCACTATGAGGTTTTGCGCCGCAATGATCACGTCATTGCTGTTGCTGATATCAGAAGGGTGTGTGGATATAAAAATTTCCTGGCCGTTTTGCGAAAATTTAAGATTGCTGGCCATCAGCATATTGCGGTTTAACTCGAGCTCACCGTTCTTTTCTATATGCCATTGCTTTTGATTAATCGTAAAAGTTGAAGGGTTAAAGGTCAGAATAAAACCGTTTTTGTTCGTTTGAATGCTCAGGGAAAGATCTGCCGCGTTCAGGGTTTTATTCGCAGTTGCGTTGATAGTAACATCCGACACATCATTGGCCGCGATGATCTTCAATTTGGTTCCCGGCGAATGAAGGCTGTCGTTGATTACCACATCATCTATCTCTCCGTTCAGCACTAAAGTGTCCTGTGTTCCCCTTCCGGTAAAATGAATGTTATTAAAACTGATGTTGCTATAATTAAATTGAGGAACATCAGCCTGAAGGTTCAGGGTATTTTGAGCAATATTGATATTGCCGATAATGATTGAATTATTAAGCCCGGTTAATTTCTTATTAAATAAGTTGATATAATCACTTACTTCTTTGGTTTTGATCAGGAACGTAAAATCCTGGTTTTGCATTTTTTTCGTGGGCTTATTAATGTAGGCAGGGTAATATTTATTCAGAAATAATTGGAACGCATCGGGCAGCTCAAGAATGCTAAAAGTACCGTTAATGGAGGCATTCAGTTCATTGGTCTGCAGGGTTAATAATTTTTTATCATTGATAAAAGCAGAGTTGATGGTCAAAGAATCGAATGAAAGGCGTTGGCTGTTGTCTAATAAAACCGCATTGTACAATTTAGCTGAGCCTAAGAAGTTATCGATATTGCTTCCAATGAAATCAAGATTAAATTTTCCACTTAAAGAAACACTGTCGTTGGTAAACCCGAGATCTTTCAGGTGAAGCGTGCTCACATTGGCCTCGAGATTAAACTGGGGATCTTTTTTACTGAAATTGATCGAACCAATTAGAGTATCAATTTTGATATTCGGGTCATTGATGCTCGCCGTTCCGGTAAACAGTTTTTTTCTGACCTCACCATGAGCAATAATATTCGTATAGGTATAGTTGTTAAAATCGAGCCGGCTGATGGTGCCATCTATTCCAATGCTGAGCTCGTTTGTGTTGAATCCTTTGCCGTTTATTTTTCCGTCAAACGCTACCTTTCCTAACTGATTGTTGTCAATAAATCTGCCCAAATCAAAATTATTTGTAGATACTTTCCCCTGGTAAGATGCGGGCCCTTTGTCGGGGATGGTCATGTGAAGATCGGTTTGTAAAACCCCAAGGTCGGTTGAAAGGCTGCCATAAGTCACGAAGTCAAGGAGATAGCCGGTATAGCTTCCAACAAATTTGATGTTTCCCAATGCCTTTAAATTGGGAGTCGTTACGTCTTTAATTGGCGTTATTAACCGGGCAAGCTCGTCGTAGTTCGTTCTTAGTTCTCTCGATCTGAAATCAATAAATGTTTCATTGATATCCGGCAAGCCACGTAAGCTGATGTCACCATCAAGATAATTGTTTTCTCCTGCAGAGATGATCATTTTCTGAGCTGTCAGATTGTCTATTTTTCCTTTGGCAGTGCCGTTTAATAAAAACTTCGTTTTCCACGACCTGGTTTCCGGCGCGAAATAGGCAAGGTCTTCGCTGTTGAGCACGCTGTTTTCAAATCGTCCTTCCAAACTAACGGTATGCACGAAATCCTGCATATCATCGTTAAAAGAGTCATAATGCATGGCATAATAATTCTTCAAATGGCTATCAGGGGTAATTAAATCCAGGTTTTTAAACTCCATCATCTTCGGCGTAAACTTATAGTCCGCGCTAAGCTTTTTGATCACAAATCCACCGCGGTCCTTCACCGCAAGGGACACATTTGCTTTAAGCGTATCGTTGATAAATTCAAAGTTTTTAAAATTTCCATTCAATTCCGAAAGCACAATATGCCTTTCGTCAAACTCATTATAAGCTGCATAGGATTTGCCTTCTCTTTCTATAGAAACGGCGCCATCTTTCAAGACAATATTTTTTACGTTGACGTGCCACTGGCCTGTGTTCCATTGGAGTCCGCTAGCATCAGGCACCTCTGCTACCACTGTCGTGGCCGTGTCTACCGGTCGGTTTCCCGTGTAATCATAATGAGAAAAAACCGGCTGATCTAGAACGACAGTGCCAATTTGAATAATTTTATTTTCCGGATCAAACTTATCAGCGTGAATATTTAAATGCCCCAGGGAAGCGAACATATTTTCACCACGCCATTCATCCTGCTGCCAAATCTTAACGCGGTTTAAATTCAGCACTTTCAGATCAAGCAGCACAGTATTTTTGGAAGTATCCGTTTTTGCAGAAGAAGGGCTTGAAAAATAATCGATCAGAAACTGGTAGTTCCAGATAGAATCTTTTCTCCTGAGATTAATAACCGCATCATCAAGCCCGATATATTTAAGTGTAATATTATCTTTAAAAAAAAACCAATCGGTAATGCTCACCCGCGCCGCGCCTGCATAAAGCAAAGTATCTTTTTTATGGTCCAACACCAGCATTCCCTCTAACGACATTTTATCAAAAAGCTCCAGGTTCACATGTTTAATTGAAACGGTTGTGTTCAAATTTTTCGAAAGCGTTTTCGCAACTCTGTGAATGATAAAATTCTGAAAAAAAGTTGTTTGGATTAAAATCCACAAAACCAGTATTAATGCCAGTATGCCAAGCAAAAACTTCAGGAATATTTTAGATACTTTTTTCAGGAAAATAAAATTAGTGGCAAAAATAAACAATGCCACCCGTTAGGCAAATTCGCAGAACGTTAAACATTATTCATTTTTTTATTTTATTGAAAAAAGCTTTGTTTTGAAATATTGGCAGTTTTTTAATTTTCATTCTCACAATTGGGCTGGCATCAAAGGCTAATTCTTTCTTACAATCCGTTCAATAAATAATACATTTTCTACGTTTTGGCTTATCAGAGTTTCTCTTGCATGAAATCATTTTTACGGGGCAAATATTCACCCCGTTTGAATTATTTAAATTTCCTTTTTGTCATCTTATGTATTAATATCGCATCTTCTAATCCCATTGAAAACTAAAACTAAACCCAAATGAAACGACTAACTGCCGTTGTATGCATGTTTGCATCGATGTCACTGTATGCCCAACCCAAATTATCCATCTTTAAATCTTCCAATTCCATCAAGCCCGATCTTGAAAAAGTTGTCCATGACTATTTCGATAATTTCGACAATATCAAAGGAGATACTATCGCGCAAAATGCCAGTATCATTGAGTTTGCCAGCAAAGTCATGCCTGCCGGCGCACTGGATGCTTCTATCACCAATTACAAAACGCCAAAGACTTATAGCTGGCAATCCACTATGTTTAAAACGGAAGAGTTCAAAGAAGCAGTTGCAAAATACAAGCAATACTTCCGTCAGCTAAACGGCGCGACATTTGTTTTTGCCAACGAGACTTCTTATCGCCTGGCCGGCCAATATGATGCGCCTGATGAAGAGCGGGCTTTTGCGTCAAGCGTTCTGGAGATCAGCAGCTACGACCGGAGCATGAAGCTTTTTAAGGTTGAGATCGGCCTGAATTATACCTTTCCTGAATGGTCGGTGAGGATCATGGTATATGAAAAAATAGCAGATGAGGATATCCGGCCTTCTACCAATTATGCAAGGTGATGAAAGGCTAAAGAAATAATGCCAGCCTGGTTGAAAATGCCGGTCAATTGTGATAAGCCAAAAAGTAGAAAATTATATTTTTTTGAAGTTTCGTTGAAATCTGAAAAGTGTAGTTTAAAGGGAAACAAATGACTTCTTTGCATTAATTATTAACTTGCTGTAAAAAATCAGATGAAACTAACTGCTCTTGTTCTGTCCCTCTTTATTTTATCATCGTGTAGTACCAAACAAAAAGTAGATCTTCTTGTTTACAATGCTCATATTTATACAGTTGACAGCAGCTTCTCTAAAGCAGAAGCCTTCGCAGTGGACAAAGGAAAAATAGTTGAAGTAGGTACTACGAAAGACCTGCAAAATAAATATGAGGCTAAAGAAGAATTGAATGCGGAAGGAAAATATATTTTCCCGGGACTAATTGATGCACATGCGCACTTTTTGGGCTATGGCTTAGGCCTCCAGGATGCTGACCTGGTGGGCACTACAAGCTGGGATGATATTCTTGAAAAATTAAAAACTTTTGCGGCAGAAAATAAAGAAGGCTGGATCGTTGGGCGCGGTTGGGATCAGAACGACTGGGCGGTTAAAGAATTCCCGACCAATCAACAACTAAATGAATTATTTCCTGATCGCCCGGTGATCTTATCAAGAGTTGATGGCCATGCGGCTATTGCCAACAACAAAGCGCTTGAGCTTGCAGGAGTGAAAGCCGGTGATAAACTTGAAGGCGGCGAAGTAGAAGTACGTAATGGTGTGTTGACTGGCATCTTAGTTGATAATGCAACTGATCTTGTTTATTCAAAGGTGCCGCCTCCTACCCCGGCAATTTTGAAAGAAGCTTTATTAGATGCACAAAAAAATTGTTTCGCTGCCGGCTTAACGACAATCGATGACTGCGGATTAAATTATCGTGCAGCATTATTTATAGATTCTCTCCAAAAGACTAAGGACTTAAAAATGAGAATGTATGTAATGCTGAGCGATGCAAAAGAAAACTATGATTTCCTTTTTAGTAAAGGAAAAATAAAAACAGACCGTTTGAATATTCGGGCATTTAAAGTATATGCAGACGGCGCCTTAGGATCAAGAGGTGCTTGTTTACTTCAGCCTTATTCTGATAAGCCGGGCTGGAGCGGGTTTCTGTTAAGCTCACAACAACATTTTGACTCTGTTGCCAATATTATTTCGCAGCATGGATTTCAAATGTGTACTCATGCCATCGGTGATTCCGGCAATAGGGTAATGCTGAATATTTATGCAAAATATTTAAAAGGAAAAAATGATCAACGATGGAGAATTGAACATTCACAGGTTGTAAACAAAAATGATTTCCATCTCTTTGGCGACAATAGCATTGTCCCTTCCGTGCAACCCACGCACGCAACTTCCGATATGTATTGGGCCGGTGACAGACTTGGAAAAGAAAGATTAAAAGGCGCTTATGCGAACGAGGATCTTTTGCATCAAAATGGCTGGATCCCTTTAGGAACCGACTTCCCGGTGGAAGACATTTCTCCGATCAAAACATTTTATGCAGCCGTATTCCGCCAGGATGCAAAAGGCTGGCCTGCCGGGGGCTTTCAAATGGAGAATGCATTAAGCCGCGAAGACGCTATCCGCGGAATGACCATCTGGGCTGCGAAAGCCAATTTCGAAGAAGATGAAAAAGGAAGTATTGAAAAAGGGAAACTCGCCGACTTCGTTATTCTTGACCAGGATCTTGTGAGCGCAGACGAAAAAGACATTCTCAAAACGAAAGTGCTGAAAACTTTTGTGAATGGGGAGAAAGTATTTGATGGAAAGTAAAAAATAGAAAAACTACATTTTCGCTTATAAGGCTTTTGAGATTTTGCAACTTTAAAAAAGTTGTAAAATCTTTTGAAATTGAAAACACTTTTTGTTTCTCTTTAAACATCATTTTTTCAGATAATGATAAAAAGTCAAAAACTACATTTTCAATTATAAGAATTTTGTTCAGGCTGCAATCAGCTCAATATAATATTTGATTCAATCTGCAAAACATGGCTCTTATAGTTAATACCATCTTGATCTATAAAATAGGCCAAAGGCCTTATGTAAATATTAGATGGGATTATGCCGGACAGAAAAGAAATTGAGCTATTTATTTAAAGCCGGTATAAAATATTCTTTTGCGTTGTTGTAACAAATATCGCGAATAATTGATCCTATCCATTTTTCATCATTAGGTAATAAACCTTTTTTCATTTCATCACCAAATAAATTACACAGAACCCGTCTAAAATATTCATGACGGGAATAGGATAAAAAACTTCGGCTATCAGTCGTCATACCAATAAAAGTGCTGATGATACCGATATTAGACAATGCATTGATTTGTTTTTCCATCCCATCTTTCTGGTCAAGATACCACCATCCTGTGCCGAACTGAATTTTTCCTTTTATGCTGCCATCATTAAAGTTGCCAACCATACTGGCGAATACTTCATTGTCTGCAGGATTGATGTTATAAATAATAGTTTTGGCAAGTGTATCCTGCCCATCCAGCTTATTTAAAAAAGATGCCAAAGAATTCGCTTGTGGAAGATCTCCTATAGAATCCACTCCACAATCCGCCCCTAAGAGTTTTAATAATCTTGAATTATTATTTCTTATCGGGCCTAAATGAAATTGCTGAACCCATCCTTTTGAATGATACATTTTGCATAGTTCCGCTAAAATATATCCTTTAAAAGCATCCGGATTTGAAAAAACTGCGCTATCGTCATGAAGAAATATACGAAACTCTCTTTCAAGGTCTGATGAAAATTTAGAAGTGATCGGCATTTGAGCTATCCCATGATCAGATACCCGGCAACCATTTTCATGAAAATAGTTAATCCTGTTTTCCAGAGCCTTTAATAACGACGCGGTATCTGTTATTTCAATTTCACTTACCTCTTCTACTTTCTTCAGATAAGCCATAAAATTTACCCTGTTACTAATTCCAAAAATTTTATCAGGCCGGAATGTAGGATGAACCGTCAGAGGTAATTTTTGAGTTTTAAGCTGCTGATGGAACAACAGATTATCACAAGGATCATCTGTTGTTCCAACAAATTCAACTTTGTATGGTTTAAGTAATCCCTGTGCACTAAAAGCATCCTGTTGCAGCATTTTATTGCAGGTGTTATATATTTCTTCCGCACTTTCTTCATTCAGGTATTCCTCTATTCCAAATGTATTTTTTAATTCCAGGTGCGTCCAATGAAATAATGGATTTCTTACAGTAAGCGGAACCTCTTTTGCCCACGCTAAAAATTTTTCTTTGTCCCTTGCATCGCCTGTTATAAATTTTTCTTTAACTCCCAAAGTTCGTAAGGCACGCCACTTATAATGGTCTCCATTGAGCCATAGTTCAGTTATATTCTTAAATTTTTTATTTTCCGCAATATCTTTGGGTGGCAAGTGACTGTGATAATCTATAATAGGTAAATCCTTTGCATATTCATGAAACAGAATCTTAGCGGATTTTGATTGCAGCAAAAAATCATCATTGATGAATCCTTTGTTATTATTCGGTGTATTTTCGTTTGACCTCATTTCTAAATTCAGTTGACCTTTATAGTTCTCTAATCTTAATACTTTTAAAACTTACAGTATCACCATGATCCTGCAGGAGGATATGACCTCGTTTGGCTTCGCCAAAATTTGGCCATGATTTATATTTACTGATGGCCACAATTTCACGGAACGATTTTGAACCGCGCTCATATTCCAATACTTTCACGCCATTTAAATAATGTTCAACATGGTTATTGGGATAAACAATAACCCTTCCTGCATTCCACTCTCCTATTTTATGAACAAACCGGGGTTGTTTTGGTGCAGTTATCAGGTCATATAAAGATGACAGCGTCCTGTTTCCATCTCTGCCAAGTTTTGCATCAGGATGAAGCGCATCATCCAAAACCTGGTATTCGAGGCCAATAGCCGACCCGGTATTATGTTGATCTAAGGTTACAAAATATTTTACGCCACTATTAGCGCCAGGAGAAAGTTTAAAACTAAAGGAAAGATCAAATGCAGCATACTGGCCTGTTGTTACTATATCTCCGCCATTTGCTGATTCTTTACCTCCTGAAGAAATGACTGAAATAATTCCATCTTTTATTTCCCAGCCTTTTTCAGGAAAGCCTGTCTTGTAGGCTCCCTTCCATCCGGTTGCATCTTTACCATTAAATAACAAATTCCAGCCACTGTTTTTTTCATAAGCTGTAAGATTGTTAGGAAGATTATTTACTACAAAAATACCTTTTGGAAACGGCGCGGATTTAATTCCCGATGTTTTGATTCTGATGTTTTTAAAGAATACTTTTTCCCCTGCATATTCAGGTTTACTAATACCATGTACCTGCAAGCCAATAAATCCATTGCGATCCAGTGTATCTACTACATACGATACGGGTATATTATTAATCCAGGTTTTTATTTCATTACCAATACATTCCATTTTTATGTGATTGTAAACACCAACTTTAAAAGCGTTCTGCGCTTCAGCATGTAATGAAACCGGGTAAAGCCAATCTCTGCGACCCTCATCATAAATCCCTCCCGACCATCTGCGTGAGGAAGGATCAATCTCAAATTGATATCCATACACCGTTCCTTTTCCATTAGATCCTGAAGGATCAAAATGGCTTCTCATCTGAACTCCCGAATTACTTGTGGTATCATTTATTTTAACATCCATTTCGAGGATAAAATCCGAATATTCCTCATCAGTAACTAAAAAAGTATTTCCTGAATTTACTACGGTTGTGCCTACAATTGCGCCATTTTCAACTTTATAATCAGCGGTTCCTGCCAAACGTTTCCAACCGGAAAGTGTTTTACCATCGAACAAATTTTTCCACCCTCCTTTACTTTTTTGAGAATAGCCGGAGGAAGAATTAAATAGTAAAAATGTAATAGTGATTAAAAGAGAACTATAAAAAAATCTTTTCATAAAATAGAGGTATTATTTATTAAAATCGTTTTCTGAAAGTGTTATAACAAAATATCTTTTCCCAAAAGACAACAGAAAATTTTAAAAATTAATGGCATTAAATACCTGTTGAGAAGTGATTCATTAAAAACAACATCGCCTCTCTACAGGCTAAAAATTAAAAAGAAAGAGCATGGGTACCCGATATGTAAAACCTCATTTATTATGAGATTCCGGGTAGTAATTATAACGAGGGCAAGGGTCTTATTTTAATATTGCGAAAAGCGATTGGAGTGCCTTCATTTTGTAGTAAAATGTGGCCTTTAGCATTTTTACCAAAATTTTCAAGGTTTTTATATTTGCTGTCTTCAACCGAAACTTTAAATTCTTCAGTATTCTTATTATATTTTACAACCAATCTGCCATTCAACCAATGTTCAATATGATTCCCCTTTACAATGATTTTTGCTGCATTCCAGGTGTTCAATAAAACAGTGTCCCTGGTATCTGCAGGTATTAGATCATATAATGAAGCCAGCGTTCTGTAAGATCCGCGTTCAGGATATATGAAGTTTACATTATCAACTATTTGGTATTCTAAACCCAGGAAAGAATTTTTATGTCCTGGATAGGTATCTATAACGAGATATTTAATTCCACTATTGGTCAGTTTGGATATTTTAAAGTCAACTGACAACTCAAAGTTTTCAAATTGATTTATGGTAATAATATCCTTCTGTTTACCATCGGTAAAACTCTGTGCTACTAATTCACCATCTTTTATAACCCATCCGGTATCGGCTAATTTTTTCCAACCATCAAAAGTTTTTCCGTCAAAAAGTAACTGCCATCCATTTTGCTTTTCTTTGGAGGTCAGCTTATTGGGTGTTTGTGCAAATGTTACGGCAATGCTTCCGAAAAGCATAATTATGGCGGCAAAACAAATTTTAAAATTAGTCATCGGTATGGGCTATAAAAAATAGTTCTAAAGGATATAAGAAAAAAAGCGGAAAACTATATTTTGGGTTCCCAGCCCTTTTCATAATCGCGGCTCCATAATTTTGAAGCCTGGCTGTCGTTCACTATGTGTCCTTTTTGATCAATATTTAAGAGATGACCTGTACGTTGAGAAATGTTACCCAATTGCACCCATAATGTACTTTTACGTCCTATTTCTACATCTGCATTTGGAGTTCCTCCTTCACGGATACATTTTAAGAAATTATCAATATGCACACCATCCAAACTATCACTGGGACTGGCAAGATTGCGGCCGTCCAGTTTAATGTCTGATTTTACTTCTTTAATAATGACATCTTTCTTATCACGAATTACGTAACTATTTCCGCCCGTCGCCATTGAGCCATTTTCTCCATAAAATATTACACCTCTGTCTTCTCCTTCAACCATTGCACCATTGCAACTTCTTCCTTCCCAAATAATGGATGCGCCTGCAGCTTCCCAGGTAATAATCTGGGTGTCCGGAGTTTGCCAATCATCTTGAAAATGATACCGCCCGCCAACAGAAGTAACCTTAGTCGGGTAATCGAGTTGCAGACCCCAACGGGCCACGTCTATTTCATGGGTTCCATTATTCAATGCTTCTCCGGTGCCCCAATGCCAGAACCAATGCCAGTTGTAATGGACCAAATTGCTTTGATAAGGACGACGTGGTGCGGGACCCTGCCACAAGTCAAAATCAAGATTGGAAGGCACGGGAATTTTTGTTCCTACCCCAATAGATCCACGATTGTTAGTGTACCATGTTTTGGCCATGTGTAATTTTCCGATCACACCATTATGTAATTCCTGAATACCTTGAGTTAAAATGGGCCATGAACGGCGCTGACTTCCCATTTGAACTACTCTTTTATATTTTCTCGCGGCGGCTACAGCCAGCTCACCTTCATGCGGATTATGGCATAAAGGTTTTTCAACATAAACGTGTTTACCCGCAGCGCAGCATATAATGGACGCAGGTGCATGCCAATGATCCGGAGGCGCCAGATACATAGCATCCAGGCTTTTATCGCTTAATATTGTACGAAAATCTTTGACTGCTTTAGGTTCTTTATTAACTGCTTTCTTCACTGCATTAATACCCTTTGCCAATGCCTTTTCTTCTACATCGCAGATGTAGGTTACTTCCGTATTTTTTTGTCGTGCAAAGTTGGCGGCCATTCCTGAACCGCGGCCATTGGCTCCCATAATACCTACATTAATTCGCTCGTTAGAGCCAACGATACGGCTATAACTTTTAGCCGGAAAACCAAGACCTCCGAGGGCTATCAACGTGCCCGTGTTTCTAATAAAATCTCTTCTTGTTTTGTCCATCTTAAAAAATTTTAAATAATTATCTTAAATTTCTGATTTTAATATTTCTGAAATGAATCACATCTTCATGCTCCTGTAACAGGATTGGTGAAGGAGATGTTTCTGCGAATCCCTTTTCTTTTTTGAATTTACTTTCAGCAATATGCTCTTTGAAAAGGTCGCTATCTCTGTCAAATTCCAGTACCTTTTTTCCATTTAACCAATGTTCTACATGTTTTCCTTTTGCAATAATCTGGATGTTGTTCCATTCTCCCAGTGGTTTCGTTTCTTTACCGGCGGCAGGCATTACATCATACAAGGAAGCAAGTGTACGATTTCCATTAATACCCAATTTTGCATCAGCATGATTTTCGTCATCTATTATTTGGTATTCACAGCCCAGTGAAGTGTTTTTAAACAAAAAATATTTAACTCCACTATTGGTACCTTTTTCCAGTTTAAAATCAAGTGATAATTCAAAATCAGAAAACTCAGGGATTGTTACAATATCGCCCCCTCTTCCATCGGAAGGATTGGTGCTCAAAACCCCATTGTCTATGCTCCAGCCTTTTCCCATAAATGGTTTTCCATTCGCCTTTTGCCAGCCATTAAAGGTTTTACCATCAAATAATAAAACCCACCCCTTTTTAATTTCCTTTTTACTAAGATGGGGCAATTGTGCAATCCCTGAATGAGCACAACTAAAGAGTACTATAACCAGAAAGAAAAGTGTTTTTTTCATAGTATTGTTTTAAGTATTTTAAAATTGAGTGTAACCTTTATTCTGGATTATTTTTCCGGGATTAGACTGCATTACAGACATTGGGATGGGATAGCTCAACATATTATCGCTCCAGGTAAAAGGTGGCTGTCCATCTGCGGATTGTTCTGCAATCATAACATCTTTTGCCCTTTTTGTTCTAACCAGATCAAACCAGCGATGACTTTCAAAAGCTAGCTCTACCCTGCGCTCCTTCTCTATTGCGAGCAGCAATTCAGCATCATTTGCAAAATCAGATAAAGAATAGTCTTTTAACAGATCGGCTGGTTTTGGAATAGATGGATCTCCTTGTGTAGCTCTTGCTCTCTGCCGTATTTTATTTACATATAAAACAGCTTTGTCTTTATCACCACCTGTGCGTACCAACGCTTCTGCTTCCAAAAGGTAGATATCAGCAAGCCTCAATTCTATCCAGTTGTTTCCATTGTCACTTCCACTTGTTGCCACATCATAATATTTACAAACATACCTTTCATTTTGAACAGATCCGCCTGGAACACTTATCCAGGAATCACGCATAGAGACAAACTTTCTTGGATCCCCTGATTCATAGGCATTTGACATATCATTTGTAGGTGCATTTGATCCACCCTTATCACCAACCAACACTACTTCTTTATTAGAAAAGCGAGGTGCAAAGTCATTGTTCCATGGACTACCAGTTGCCCCATTGGGACTTCCTTTTTTATACTGAACCTCAAATAAAGATTCTGAACTATTCTTTTTATTTACATCAAAAAGATCCTTATAGCTGGATACTAATGTAGCCCCGGAGGTATTGATAACCTCTTCTGATTTTTGAATGGATAGATTATAATATTCCGTTACTTTATTTAAAGGATAACCAGCCATAGTCATGTAAACTTTACTCAGCAACCCTTTAGCGCCGCGCTTTGTAACCCTTCCCTTATCTGGTCCGCTATAAGTGTCGGGCAAATTCTGTTCTGCATATTTAAGGTCATCTACAATGAGATCATATATTTCCTGAAGCGATGATCTCGTCATGCTTAAAGCTTCAGCGGGTGTAATCTCTTTATCTACTTTGATAACCCCAAGCAACTGATCTGATATTGATGTGCCTCCAAAGACGCGGTTCAGCCAGAAATACATAAGTCCTCTAATGAATTTTGCTTCGGCGATATACTGGGCTTTTAATGCTTCATTTTTAAACATGATGGCATCTATCCTTCCAATAACAATATTGCAGCGCAGAATTACATTATAACAATTGTTCCAACAATTGGTAGAAAAAGAATTGTCAGGCGCAAGCAGAGATGCAAATACGTCTATTCCATTTTCATTTGCAGGGTTTCCTGAAAGCCAGGAATAGGTTGTATTATCAGATCTGATTTCGCCAAGGACTACAAATGTTGAGTTATACACAGATCTTAAGTTACCATAAGCAGAAAGTACTGCCTGATTCATATCAGTTTCAGTTTTATAGAAACCTGCGGTACTTAAATTGGATGGAGGATCTAAAGTAATAAAATCCTTTTTGCAAGAGCCTAGCAACGTTAAGCTTATGGCTAAAATTATTATATTTTTCATGTTAAATGATTTATTTAGAGTTAGGCTTTCAGGCTAACAAATTATAATGTAAGGTTTAATCCAACAATAATACTGCGGGCTGAAGGGTAACCAGTATAATCCCCACCTTTTGTAAGTCCGTTCCCTTCGCTGCTTGTTTCAGGATCAAATCCAGGGTATTTTGTCAGGGTAAATAGATTTTGTCCGGTCAGGTATAAACGCAGGTTGGTTATCTTATATAATTTTATTTTGCTTCGATCAAAATCATAAGCTAAAGTAATATTACGCATGCGTAAAAAAGATCCGTCTGTTACCCATGCAGA
>Ga0134128_10003154_pt1 | contig 20185 bp, 9 predicted proteins | sample KB31754_FD_96462 | JGI IMG/M metagenome (GOLD analysis project Ga0134128, IMG submission 96462) | Terrestrial soil microbial communities with excess Nitrogen fertilizer from Kellogg Biological Station, Michigan, USA - KB3-175-4 | ecosystem: Environmental > Terrestrial > Soil > Unclassified ...
CGACTTGACCTGCATGACGCCGCGCTCGGCCTCGTCGGGGCCGATCACGATGGCGTAGGCGGCCTTCTTCTGGTCGGCGTACTTGAACTGGCCCTTGAGCTTGCCGCCGCCGGGGAACACGTCGACGGAGAGTCCCTTGGCGCGCAGGGCCGAGGCGACCTCGAGCGAGCGGCCGCGCAGGTCGTCGGAGAAAACCGTCACGACCGCGTCGGGCGCGGAGGCGCCCGCGTGGCGGCCCTGCTCCTCGAGGATCAGCATCAGGCGCTCGAAGCCGATCGAGCCGCCGCACGCGGGGATGGGCTGGCCGCCGAATTTCTCGGTGAGCTTGTCGTAGCGTCCGCCGCCGCCGAGCGAGCCCGACAGCGACGCGTGGCGGAACTCGAAGACGGGCCCGGTGTAATAGCCCATGCCGCGCATGAGATTCGGCGTGAAGACGATCTCGGCGTCGTCGATCATGCCCTTCACCGCGCAGGAGATGCGCTTGAGGTGCGCGAAATCGGAGGGCACCGCTTCGAGATCGCCGCTCGTCGAGAAGATCGTGCCGGAGAGCGTCTTCGCGGCCGCGGCGCCGACCTCGGCCTCGAGCTCGGCGAGCACCTTGGCGGGCTCCATCTTGTCGAGCTTGTCGACGATGATGCAGGCCTGGCCGCGCTTCTCGGGCAGCACGCCCGCGGCCTCCAGGCTCTTGTCCACGAGGCGGCGGTCGTTGAGATGGACCTTCACGCCGGCGAGGCCGAGCGTCTTGAAGACGGCGAGGATCGCGGTGATCACCTCGACCTCCGCGCCCCAGGAGTCGGAGCCGATGATGTCGACGTCGCACTGCGTGAACTCGCGGTAGCGGCCCTTCTGCGCGCGCTCGGCTCTCCAGACCGGCCCGAGCTGCAGCGCCTTGAACGGGTGGGGGAGGAGCGAGCCGTGCTTGGTGAAGTAGCGCGCCAGCGGGAGCGTGAGGTCGAAGCGCAGCCCCAGGTCCGCGAGCTCCGTCTTCTCCGCGTGCGCGCGCTCCAGCGCCTCGCCGCGCTTCAGGATCTTGAAGATCAGCTTCTCGTTCTCGCCGCCGCCCTGGCCCGTGAGCACCGCCAAGTCCTCGACCGCCGAGGTCTGGATCGGCTGGAAGCCGAAGGACTTGTAGATCCTGGTGATCGTCGCGATCGCGTCCTGGCGCAGCGCCACCTGCTCGGGCAGGAAGTCGCGGAAGCCCGAGGGCGGCGCCGTGGGGATGGACATGGAGGAAGTCTATCAAAACCTTGATATATCCGGGATACAGGGTTAAACTGCGGACATGAGATCCCTCTTCCAAGTGCTGATGATCGTCGCCCTGGCCGCGGGCGCGCGCGACGTCTGGCAGCGGCACGGAGGCCTCGCCTACAAGGACACCAAAGGCGTCGCCCACAGCCTCACCTCGCCCGACAAGCCCGCCGTCGTCGTGCTGTGGGTCACCCCCTGCCCGTACTGCGCCCGGGCCCTCAACGTGCTCGACGGCCTGCGCCGGGAGTATCCGAAGGCGAAGCTCGACGTCGTCGGGCTGTACCTGAACACGGCCGACGCCGCGACCGTGGACCAGATCGCCGGGCAGGAAGGACACTCCATCACGATGGCGCAGGGGCAGCCGACGCACGAGTTCGTCGAGGCCATGACCGCGCACCTCTCGTTCCGCGCGCCCGGCCGCGACATCTACGTGATCGGCAAGAACGGGAAGTACCAGGCCGTGGACTCCAGCGACCTGAACGTCCCGGACGACGAGATCGCCCAGCGCGTGCGCGCGATCCTGGCCGACAAGCACGGCGTCAAGCCGCGCGCCTGAGCCCCGGAAACGCTAAACTGAGGGCGTGAGCCAGCTGCGCGTCTTTCACGGGCCGTTCGAGGCGCTCGAGGACGCGTTCGCCGCGCGCGTCGCGGAGTTGAGGCCGCGCATCGGAGAGCCGCCGCTGCTCGTCGTGGCGCCCTCGCGCGCGCTGGCCGAGCGGCTGGAGCGCCTGCTCTCGGTCGAGAAGGGCCTGCCGCTGCTCGGCGTCCACTTCCACACGTTCCACTCCGTCGCGGCGGCGATCGTCGAGGACGGCGGCTTCCCGGACGGCGCGCTCGTCTCGGACCCGCTGTTCCACGACGCCGTGGTCGACCAGGTCCTCGACGAGGCGCCGTCGCTGGGCATCGCCAAGGAGCTGCGTCCGCGCGCGCTCGCCGCGGCCGTGCGCGCGAGCCTGCGCGACCTTGTCGACGCCGGCGTCGATCCCGCGGCGCTCGCCGCCCACTTCGGCGACGAGATCCTGCGCGGCGAGAAGGACGAGCGCGAACGGTTCGTCGCGCTGCTCGCCTTGCTGGCCGCTTATGAGAAGAAGCTCGAGAAGCTCGAGGTGCTCCCGCCGTCCGCGCTGGTCAAGCGCGCCGCCGCGCTCGCCCCGGCCTCGCGCTGGCTCGAGGGCTTCCGCGAGGTGCTCTACTACGGCTTCTACGACCTGACCGGCCTGCAGGCCGACGCGTTCGAGGCCGTGACCTCGGCGCGGCCTTCGCGGCTGTACTTCCCCTATCGTAAAGGACATCCGGCGTTCCGGTTCGCGGCGGATTTCTTCGAGCAGAAGCTCGCGTCCCATTCTCCGGTCGAGCTCGCGAGCGAGCACGGCCGGGGAACCGCGCTCGGCGCCTGCCTAGACGGATTATTCGATCCGGCCGCGTCGCCAGGGAAGACCGACTCGACGACGGCGAGAATACTATCGGCCTCCGGCGCGCGCGACGAGGCTTGGGCGGCCGCGAAGGAGGCGTCGCGCCTGACCGAGGAGGGCTTCGCGCCCGCCGACATCGCCGTCGTCGCGCGCTCGCTCGAGCCCTACCGCGCCGCCCTTCTCGAGGCGTTCGCCGCGGAGGGCTTGCCGCTCGCGCTTTCGGCCGGCGAGCCGATCTTGAGACAGCCCTTGGCGAAAGCGTGCCTCGATCTGCTGAGCCTGCGGCGCCGCGACTTCCCGTCGCGCGCCGTCGAGGACCTCGCCTCGTCGCCGTACTTCGCCTCGGCGAGCCGCTCGCGCGCGGCGCTGTGGCGGCGCCTGATCGAAGCGCTCGGCGTGCGCGCCGGCTGGCTGCAGTGGCGCGGCAAGCTCGAGCCGCGCGCTCGCGGGCCGGTCGAGCTGTACCCTCATCTCGTCCGCGAGGGCCGGGCCGGCTTCGCCGTCCCGGCGGACGACGTCGCGGCGCTCTGGGAGTTCCTGCGCGGCGTCCGCGACAGCCTCGGCGGCCCGGCGGCCGCGTGGTCGGCGCGCGCCGAGCAGGCGCGCGCGCTGCTCTCCGCTCATCTCGAGCTTCCCGCCGGCGCCTCGCCCGCGGAGAGCGACGCGTGGCGCGCGGTCCAAGACGCGCTCGACGAGCTGGCCGCTTTCGATCGCCTCGAGCGGGCGTGCGACTGGGATCAGTTCCTCGACGTCCTCGAGCGCAAGCTCGCCCGCGCCACGCGCCCCGTCGGCGGCGCCGGGCTCGGGGTGCGCGGCCTGGACGCGATGGACGCGCGCGGCCAGCGCGCGCGCGCCGTGATCCTGCTGGGGCTCAAGGAGAAGCTGTTCCCGCGCCAGATCCAGGAGGACCCCATCCTGCGCGATCCCGCGCGCGCCGCGCTGCGCCATCCCGGCGGCTACTGGATCGGCCGCAAGGCCGCGGGTCATGAGGAGGAGCGCCTGCTGTTCTATCTCGCCGCGGCGTCCGCGCGCGAGCGCCTCACGCTCATCTACCCGCGCTCGGACGACCGCGGCCGCGCCGAGGCGCCCTCGACCTATCTTCGCGAGCTGTGCCGCGCCGCGGGCCTGCCGGCCCCCGGCGAGCACGACGCCTGGCGCGTGCCGCGCCCTCCGGCCGAGCGCCTGCGCGGCCTCGCCCCCGGACGCCGAACGCCCGCCGAGGCGGCGCTGCTCTGCGCGCTCGACGGCTCGGAACCGTCCGCGTCGCTGGAAAAGGCCGGGGTGCCGGCGCGCGCGCTGGCGGAGGGCTTCGCCCTCGCGTCCGCGCTGAACGCCTCCGGCGCCCCGGGCCCGCGCGACGGGATCGTGCCGCCGCCGGTCGCCGCGCTCGCCGACTGGCGCAGGAAGGGGCTCGCGCCGACGGCGCTCGACGAGTTCGCGCAGTGCCCGTATAAATTCTTCGCGGCGCGGGTGCTCGGCCTCGGCGAGCGCGAGGAAGGCGCCGAGCGCGGCGAGCTCAGCGCGGCGGCGCGCGGGCAGGTCTACCACGAGGTCCTCGAGCGCTTCTTCAATACGCTGCCTGAAGCGGTGTGGTCGGGAAAGAAAGCCCCGGACGCGCATCTCGACGCGGTGCTCGAGCAGACGTTCGCGGAGAACGATTGGCGCGAGCTGGGCCTGTACCCGCTGCTGTGGGAAGCGTCGCGCTTGGAGATGAGCGCGCACCTCCGTGCGTTCGTCCGCTGGGATCTGGCGCGCCTTCGCGACGGCCGCTTCCGCCCGCGGCTGTTCGAGCAGAAGCTCCAGGGCGAGCCCGCGGGCGGCGCGCCCGGCGGCATCCCGTGGCGCGGCGTCGCCGACCGCGTCGACGGCGACGAGGGCGGCAGGACGTTCCGCGTCGCGGACTACAAGACGCGCAAGTCGGGGCGCTGGAAGAAGGGACTCGCGTTCCTCGCGGCCGAGGGGACGTCGCACCAGATCCCGTTCTACGCGGCGCTGGCCGCGGGCGCGCTCGGCGACGGCTGGGAGTTCGCCGGCGGCGAGCTGCTCTTCATCGAGGCGGAGGACGAGGAACGCTCGGCCGAGCTGACCGCGGAGGAGTGGTCCCGGACGCGCGAGCCGTTCATGAAAGGACTCGCCGGGAAGGTCGAGGCGATGTCCGCCGGGCGCTTCCCGATCTCGCCCGAGGACGGCGAGCGCGGGCACTGCTCGTGGTGCGACTTCCCGACGCTGTGCCGCAAGTCGCACGCGCCGTCGCGCGCGCGCGCGGCGAGGGGCGCCTAGCTCCAGCTCGGCAGAGCGAAGAAGAACCGGGAGCCCTTGCCGGGCTCGCTGTCGAGCTCGAGAGCGGTGTGGTGCGCGTCGAGGATCATGCGCGAGAGGGCAAGACCGACGCCGAAGCCCTTGGCCGTCTTCTTGCTCTGCTCGGTCCGGTAGTAGCCGGAGAAGATCTTCGAGCGGTCCTCGGGCGCGACGCCGATGCCGGTGTCCGCGACGGAGACCTCGACGCGGCCGTCCAGGCGCCGCCGCGCCCCGAGCGTGACGGAGCCGCCCTCGGGCGTGTACTTGAAAGCGTTCGTGAGCAGGTTGGCGACGACGAGCGGCAGGGCGTCGCGGTCGCCGGAGACCGCCGGCAGGTCCTTCTCGATGTCGAGCTTGAGCGTCTGCTTCTTGCGCTTGCCGATCACGCCGAGGCGCTCGAAGGTGCCGTGCAGCAGCGGCGCGAGGTCGACGCGCTGCAGGTCGAGGTCGAACTTGCCCGCCTCCAGGCGTCCGAGGTTGAGAAGGTTCGTGGCCATGGCCGACAGGGCGCGGATGTTGGCCTCCATCATCTCGTGCCACGGCGCGTCGCCGGGCTCGCTGTCGTTCTCCATCAGCAGGATGTGGGCGGTGTGTATGACGGAGAGCGCGTTGTTGAATTCGTGGCTGACGCCGGAGACGAGCTGGGACTTCAGGCGGTTGGTCTGGCGCTCGCGCTCGAACTGCTCGTTGAGGGTGTGCGCCATGGTGCGCATGGCGTCCATGAGCTCCTTGACCTCGCGCGGGTTGTCGCCGTCGCTGAACGTCCAGGTGTCGCCGAGCTTCCAGTGCGCGGCTTGGTCGCGCAGGCGCAGGACGGGCTCGACGATGACGCGCGAGATCGCGGCCGCGAGGGCGAGCGCGCCGAGGATTCCGATCACGAGGATGAAGCCGAAGGTGGCGAAGGCCGCCGCGCGGGCCCGGCGCCGCTGGCGGTCCATGCGCTCGAAGCCGAGGCGGCCGAAGCGCACCATGCGCTCGATGAGCTCGTCGACCTGCTCCTTGGCGAGCGCCAGGCGCGTGGCCTCGTTGAGGGTCATGCTGCCCTCGCGCACGCGCTTGAGCATGGCCTCCTGCGCGGACGCGTAGCGCTCGAAGGCGCCGCCGACGGCGTTCCACTCCGAGCTCTGGGGACCGGCCGGAAGGCGGGAGCCGAGACGCACGTGCCACTCGCGGAAGTCGGCGACGGCCGTGCGGCGCCGCAGGAGCCAGTCCTCGCGCCGGGTCAGCAGATAGCTGTCGGCGTCGATGTCGATCTGGCGCAGGCGCGCGCGCTGGGCGGGAAGGTCCGCGAGGAAGGAGAGCTCGTCGCCGAAGGCGGTCTCGAGGCGGTCCTCGGCGCGGCTGCTCGTGAGGTAGGCGACGGTCGAGAGGGCCGTGTAGAGGCACAGCACGGCGGCCAGCAGGGTGGTGAGCCGCGCCCGCAGCGACCAATTCTTCATCAGGGGAATGGTGCGATTTACGAGGGAAGCCGCGCAATGACGGCGGGGTCAATCCTATAATGGCGCATGGCCGAGGCTCCCGACCGGGATCACAGAGACCGCGCGCGCTTTCGCCTCGACGCCAACGTCGTCGTCGAGGCCGGCGCGGGGACGGGCAAGACGACCTTGCTCACCGACCGCATCCTGTTCCTCGTGCTGGGCTGGGACAAGCCGGCGCCGGTGGCGGTGGACCGCGTGGTGGCGCTCACCTTCACGGACAAGGCGGCGGGGGAGATCAAGCTGCGGCTCTCCGACCGGCTGGCGGAGCTGGCGGCGCGTCTCTCCGGCGGCGCACAGTCCGCCGAGGCCGCCCAGCGCGCCGACCGCACGCTCGCGGAGCTGCGCGAGACGTTCGGCAAGGGCGACGCGGAGCTGCTCGCGCGGGCGCGCGCGGCGCTCGAGGACTTGGACAAGGCGCCGATCGGGACGATCCACTCCTTCTGCGCGCAGCTGCTGCGCCTGCACCCGGTCGAGGCGGGCGTGGACCCGGCCTTCCGCGTGGACGCGGACGAGGAAGGCTTCGACGAGTTGTTCGCGTCCGAGTGGGCGCGCTGGCTCGACGACGAGCTCGGCGAGAAGCCGCCGCGGCGCGGGGCCTGGCTCGAGCTTCTGGCGGTCGCGAGCCTCGAGGAGCTCGAGGCGCTCGCGCGCGAGCTGTGCTCGGAGAAGTTCGCGCTCTCGGCCGCGGCGGGTCCCGACGCGGCGGCCTCCGCGGCCTTGAGGGAGCTCGCGCGAGGCCTTCGCGCGCTGCCGAAAGACCGGCCGAAGCCGAAGGGCGGCAGCAAGATCGTCGAGGCGATCTCGGAGATGGCGGCGACGTTCGAAGCCGCGGCCGACGCGGCGGAGTCGAGCGACCCCTCTCTCGACGCTCCGGAGCCGCCGGAGCCGCGCGACCCGAAGTGGCCTTCCGTCTGGGAGGAGGATCCTTCGGCCGAGGAGCTCTTCAAGCACGGGAAAGAGGTCGCGAAGGCGGCGAGCGCCCGCGGGGAGGCGGCGGTCCGCCGCGCCGTCCGTTTGCTGTCGCCGTTCGCGGAGCGCTTCCGGCGCGAGTATACGCGCCGCGGCTGGATCTCCTTCGACGGTCTCCTGCGCCGCGCGCGGGACCTCGTCCGCGACGAGCCGCGCGTCCGCGAGGACGCCAAGCGGCGCTTCGCGGCCCTGCTCATCGACGAATTCCAGGATACCGACCCTCTCCAGGGCGAATTGCTGATGTTTCTCGCCGAGAAGCCGGGCGGCGCGGCGCGGACGTGGCGCGAGGTCGTCCCGGCGGCGGGGCGCATCTTCGTCGTGGGCGACCCGAAGCAGTCCATCTACCGCTTCCGCGGCGCGGACATCGCGGCCTACGAGGGCTTCGTCGGTCATCTGCGTGAGTCCGGCGCCTTGCTCTGCGACCTGACCGCGAACTTCCGCTCCGTGCCGGGCGTCGTGCATCCCGTCAACGAGGCGTTCGCGCTGGCGATGACGGCGCGGCCGGGGGCTCAGCCGGCCTACAAGGCGATCACGCCGGCGAGAGCGGACGTCGCGGAGGGTCCCGCCGTTCAAGTGATCGCGGTCCAGGGCGACGGCGACGCGAGCGAGATCCAGCGCGCCGAGGCCGCGTGGATCTCGGGCTGGGTCGCGGCGAACGCGCGGATGCCAGGCGCGGCGCCCGAAGGCCGGCGGCCGCTCAAGGACATCGCGGTCCTCCTGCGCTCCTCGACGCCGCTGCCGGTCCTGCTCGACGCGTTCAAGCGCGCGGGCATCCCGTACGCGGTGGATATCGAGCGCGACTTCTACGAGGTCCCGGAGGTCTCGGACTTCCTCAACCTCCTGCGCGCGCTCGACGACGAGGGCGACCGCATCGCCTTGGCCGGGCTTCTGCGCTCGCCGCTGGCGTCGCTGACCGACGGCGGATTGCTGGCGCTGTCGGAGGCCGGAGGGCTCGACTACCGCCGGGACCCGCGCGCGGGCGTCCTGCCGGAAGACGAGCGCCGGCGCGCCGCCGCGCTCTTCGAGACGCTGCGGCGCCTTCGCGCGCGGGCGGGGCGCATCCCGCTGGGCGACTTGGTCTCCGCGGCCATGGCGGAAACGCAGCTCGTCGAGCTCGCGGCTCGCGCCTATCACGGCCAGCAGACGGTGTCGAACCTGCTCAAGCTCAAGCGCCTGGCGGTCGAGGCCTCCGACGGGCGCGGGTCCACTCTGAAGGAGTTCGCGGCGAAGGTGCGCGAGGACTCGCGCGAGTCGCGGCGCGAGGGGGAGAGCCCGCTCGCCGACGAGAACCTCGAGGCCGTGCGCGTGATGACGATGCACAAATCCAAGGGCCTCGAGTTTCCCGTCGTGTTCGCGCCGAACCTCTCGGGACGTCCGGGCGGCGGCAACGAGAAGCCGGTGTCGCGGCTCGATCCGCGCGCGGGGCGCGCGGCTCTGCGGCTGGGCGGACTGGCTTCCGCCGCGATGGCGCTCGCCGACGCGCGCGAGAAGGACTTGGAGCGTCACGAGTCCGTGCGCCTGCTCTACGTCGCGATGACGCGCGCTCGCGAGAGGCTGTTCCTCGTCGGAAAGCACAAGACGACGTCCGGCGCTCTGTCTTCCCATCTGCATGCGGCGGGCTCCTGGCCCGGCGACGAGGTCGACGGCCGTCTGCCGGTGACCTATGTCGACGCCGCGAACGTCGCCGAGCCGCCGCCGGCCGCGCCGGCCGCCGCGCCGTCGAGCGCCGCGGACGCGGCCGCGGCCGTCGCCTCATGGGAACGGCGCGCCGCCCTGCGCGAGGCCGCGTCGGCTCCGCGCACGCGCGCCGCGACCGCGTATCTCAAGGAACTGCCCAAGCGCCCCAGCGACGAGGAAGAGACGCGCGGCTCGGCGGCGGGCGCGGAGGTCGGACAGATCTGCCACCGCGTCCTGCAGGAGTGGGATTTCAAGGCGGGCGGGGACGTGTCGAAGGCGGCGAAGACCGCTCGCGAGCTATTGGAACGTCGCGTGCCGGGGCCGCGCTGGGAGCAGGCCGAGATCGAGGCTTCAGCGGTCTTGAAGGCGTTCGTGGCCTCGGAAGCCGCGCGATCGCTCGCGAAAGTCGAGATACTCGGCCGCGAGACGCCGTTCGCCTACGCCGACGGCCCCACCGTCGTGCGCGGCGCCGCGGACCTCATCTATCGCGAGGGGAAGAAGCTCGTGGTCGCGGACTTCAAGAGCGAGAACGTCAGCGAGAAATCCGCCGCGGCCGTCCGCAAGCGGTACGCCGAGCAGGGCGAGGCGTATACAGAGGCGGTCAAGCTCGCGTGGGGAGAGAAGCCCGAGTTTCGGATTCTCTTCCTTCGACAGCCGGACCTCTAGTCCAGTAGGTATACGCATACCGACTAGTGCAGGCCATAGTCGGTATGCGGCAGCGCGATGATTAACCCTGCCGCCGCTTCTCGAGGTCGCGCAGCTTCTGCTCGTAGTCGCGGCGCATGGCCTCGCGCTCCTCGGCGAGCTTGCGGGTGCGCTCGTCGAGCTGGGCCGCGTACTCGATCTTCGTCAGGTTGAGCTCCTGGCGGAGCTGGCGCTCGAGCTCCTGGTAGCGCCCGGCGATCTCGGCTTCCTTTGACGCGAGCCACGAGCCGTTGCGCGACTTCTCGGCCTCGACCTCGCGGATGCGCGCTTCGAGCTGCGCCAGCGTCGCCTCGCGCTCGGCCGCCAGCGCCGCCACCGACTCGCGCCGCCGCCGCTCGAAGTCGTCCTCGAGCTTGAGCCGCCGGTCGGCGATCGACTTGTCGAGCTCGGCGCGCCGCGCCTCGAGCGCGGCGTCGCGCTTCTCGGTCTCGGCGCGCACGGCCGCGGCCTCGCGGTCGAGCGCCTCGCGCACCTTCGCGCGCATCGCCTCCTCGCGCTCGCGCAGGCCGCGCTCGAGCTCGGCGCGCGCGCGCGCCGTCTGCTCCTCATAGGCGACCAGCAGGTCGCGCTCCTTCTTGATGAGCGCGGCCTCGTTCTCCTTCTGCCGCGCGCGGATCGACTCGTCGACGAGCCTCTCGCGCTGCAGCAGCGCCGCCTCGAGCTCGCGCCGGCGGGCGAGCAGGTCGGCGTCGCGCGCCGACTCCCACTCCGCGCGCTCGCGCTCGATCTGCTCGCGCTGCGCCTTGAGCCACACCGCCTCGCGCGCGCTCAGCGCCTCCTGCAGCTCGGCCTCCTTGCGGATCCACGACTGCTGGAAGGCCGTCTCGGCGCGGGCCAGCTCGGCCATGCGCTCGTCGATCGTCTTCTGGACCTTCGCCTCGAGGTCGGCGCGAGCTTGGGCCGCCGCCGCCTCGCGGTCGCGGCCCTCGATCTCGAGCTGGACGCGGCGCGACTCGAGCTCGCCGGCGCGGCGCTTGAGGGAGTCCTCCATCGCCGCGGCCTTGCGCGCCGCCTGCGACTCGAGCTCCTCGGCGCGCGCGGCGTGCGCGCGCTCGTGGTCCGCGCGCAGCGCGGCGAGCGAGTTCTCCTTGTCGCGGTACTGCGCCTCCAGGCGGTCGCGCTCTCCCGCGAACAGCGCCTCGCGCTGCGCCGCCCACTCCTTGTCGCGCGCCGTCCAGTTCTGCTGCAGCGCGGCCTGCTCGCGGGCGTACTTGTCCTTCAGCGAAGCCTCGAGCGCCGACACGCGCTCCTCGAGGACCTTGCGCTCGCGCGCGAGCGCGTCCTCGTAGGCCTGCCGGTACTGGGACTCCTTGGCGCCGATCTCCGCCTTGAGGCCCGCCTCCTTGGCGAACATCTCGTCGCGGAGCTTGCGCTCCTTGTCGGCCAGCGCGGCCTCCAGGCGCAGCTGCGTCTCCGCCGCGTTGCGCCGGATCGCCTCGCGCTCCTTCTCGAGCACCGCCTTGGCGGCCTCGAGCTCCGAGTGCGCCTTCTCGCGCCAGCTCTCGCGCTCGGCGTGGACGTCCTCCTGCCACTGGGCCTGCAGGGCGCGCAGGCGGCCTTCGTCCTCGCGGAGGGCCGCGGCGTGCTTGGCCTCCTGGCGCTTGGCCTCCTCGGCGAGGCGGCGGCGCATGTTGTCCTCGAGCGCGCTCATCTTCGCGTCGTAGGCGGCCTGCAGCGCGGCGGATTCCTTGAGGCCCTTCTCCTGGAGGTCCTGCCGCAGGGATGACAGCGCCTCCTCCTGCGCGGCCCGCCAGCGGGTCTGCTCGGCGGAGAGCGCGGCGCGGAACTCGCCCTCGCGGGCGATGGACGCGGCCTGCAGCTCCTCCTCGCGCTTCTTGAGCTGGGCCTCGACGGCGCGGCGCTCGTTGGAGAGCTGCAGGCCGTACTCCACGCGCAGGCGGTCGACTTGCGCGCGGTGCTCGCCCTGCAGGACACGCTCGCGCTCGGTCCAGCGCGTCGTGAAGGACTGCTCGAGCTCGGAGGAACGCGCCTCGGCGTCGCGGGCCAGGCGCTCGCGCTGAGCCTCGAGCGCGGCGGCGTCCTCGGCCCGGCGCTCGAGGAGCTCCTGCTCGCGGGCGCGGAAGGCCTCCTCGAGCTTGGCGCGCTCCTCCTCGACGCGGCGGCGCCCTTCGGCCACGCTCTCGCGCAGCTTCGCCTGATGCGCCTCCCAGGACTTCTTCTCGCGCTCGCTCCACTCGGCCTGCATGGCCTCGAAGCGGCGCGCGAGCTCCTCCTCCTTGCCGCGGTAGAGCTCCTGGAGCTCCTGCTGGCGGTGGAACAGCTCCTCTTCCTTCTTCTGGAAGACGAACTCGAGGGCCGCGGCGCGGTCCTCCGCCGCGCTCTCGCGCTTGGCGAACTCGCTCTCGAGCTCCCCGCGGCGCGCGTCGAGCTCGGCGCGGCCCTTGGCCAGCGCCTCCTCGAGCTTCTTCTGCTGGCCCTGCCACGCCTCGGTCTCCTTGCGGACGATCTCGCCCTGGATCTCCTCGTACTTGGCGATCAGCGACGACTCTTGCGCCTCGTGATGGGCGAGGAGCGCCTTCTGCCGCTCGGCGAAGGCCTCCTGGAGCTTGGTCTCCTTCTCGCGGAAGTGCTGCTCCATGAAGCGGCGCTCGGCCTCGAGGCGCTCCTGCTGGCGTCCCCACTCGGCCTCGTTCTTGTGCTGATAGCTCTTGTCGAGCTCGGCGAGGCGGCGCGCGTGCGCCTCGTCGAGGCGGCGGCGGTGCTCCTCGACCGTGTCCTCCTTCTGCCGCAGGCGCGCCTCGAGCTGGAGCACCTTCTGCTCGTACTTCTCGCCGAGCGCCGACTCCTCCCGGGCGAGCGCCTCGCGGTTGTGCTTGATCAGGTCCTCGACGTCGCGCTCGTAGCGGCGGCGGAAATCGGCCTCCTTGGCCTTGATCTCGTCGTCGAGCAGGCGCTGCTGGCTCTCGAGGTCCTTCTCCTTCGAGCGGATGGACTCGGCCTGGATCTTCAGGCGCTCCAGCAGCGAGAGCTTCGTCTCGCCGAGCGCCTTTTCCTGATGAGCCAGCGCGGACTGCAGCTCGCGCTCGCCCTCCTGCCGCGCGACCTTGACCGCGTCGATGATCTCGCGCCGCAGGGCGCCGATGCTCGCCTCGCGCGCCGCGATCTCGCGCTTGAGCGCGTCGATCTGCAGCTGCGCCTGGAGGCGCTCCTCCTTGACGTGCGCGCCTTCCTCGAGGACGATCTCCTTGCGCAGCTCCTCGCGCATCTGCGTCTCGAGGCGGTGCTGGTCCTGCATCGAGGCTTCCCAGACCTTGATCGTCTCGCGCCAGCGCTTGACCGTCTCGTCCTTCTGGCGGGTCTCCTCCTCGAGCTCGTTGGTGCGCCGCGACGCCTTCCCGTGCTCCTCGCGGAGCTCGGTGACCTCCGCGTTCATCTTGTGCAGGCGCTCGAGCGCCCAGCGCAGGGCCAGGCGGGCGGTCTCGAGGTCGTTGACCGCCGAAGGATCGAAATCCTGCGGCGGCTGCGGGGGCTCGGGGCGTTCGTTGTCCATGGTTGTTGGACGCGTCGGCGGTCGCGCAGGGAAATTCTGCCTGATGCGTGTTACATATTTATGGCTTCCGGGGCTTATTAAAGGAGGGCCCGGAACCCCTAGGACCTTCGCCGCGGGAAAGGGACCCCGTGGACTCAGGCTTCGCTCGGGCGGCGAAGCTATCCTGACCGCATGCACCGCTCCCGGACCGCCCGGCCCGCCGCCGTCTGGCTCGCCGCCTGGTTCTTGGCCTCGCCGCTGGCGCCGGTCTTCGCCCAGACGCGCGCCGTCGCTCCTGTCGAGGGCTTTTCCGCTCCCGTCGCCCCGGCGGTCCGCCCCGGAGCGGCCGCCATCGGAAACGCCGCGATCGTCTCGCCCGTCTCCCTCGCACCGTCGCTCGGCGCTCCGACGGGGGCGCCGTCCGCCCCGGCGGCCGCGCACGCCGCGCCGCTCGCGCTCTCCGCCGCGGCCGCCCCCGCGCTCGCCGCTCCGGCCGCCGCGTCCGCTCTCGTCCCCGCCGCCGCCGTCGATCCGGGCGCGGCGGCGGACCCGGCGCTCCCGGCGTCGCCGGCCGCCGCCGGCGCCGCGCGGGCCTCCGCCGCCCATGCGCCCGGCGCCGCTGCGGCGAGCGCGCGCGAAGCCGCGGCCGTCGCGGCCATCGAGCTCGGCGCGGCGTCCTGGGACGCGCGCGCCCCCGAGGCCCTCGCGGGCGCCGTGCGCGCCGCCGCCTTCGGCGGGCACCGGCCGCTCATCAGCCCGGAGTGGCCCGACGCGCCCGCGCCGCGTCCCGCGCCCGAGGCGCCGGCGCCGGACGCGGCCAAGGCGCGCCCCGGTCTCTCGCGCGCCGCGTTCTACTCGGGCGCCGTTCTCGTCGCCGCCGCGGCCGTCACGTTCGCGTTTCCCGCCCTGCTCCCGGGCTCGCTCGCCGTCATGAAGGGGCCGGCGATCTACGCGGGCTTCGCCCTGTTGAGCCTTTCCCGCTTGTGGCGCTCGCCGACCGCCGCCGCGCCGCGCGGTCCGCCGTCCGAGACCGGTTTCGCCGCGCGGGCGCGCCGCGCCTGGGCCAAGATCGACGCGCTCGACCGGCGCTTCGCCGACTGGACCGGCCGTCACGCGCCGATCCCGTGGGGCACGCGGCTTTTGCGCACGCCGGCCGGCCTGGCGATGTGGCCCGTCACCGCGCTCGTGGCGGCCGCGCGCGGCATGCTCGCGACGTGGGGCACGGCCAAGGCCGCGGCGGACTCGCAGGCCGCGCTCGAGGCGCGCGCCGGCGCCTCGTCGCTGGACGCCTTCCGGGATTGGTTCGTCGGCGGCCTGCGCGCGGCCGCCGTCTGGGTCCCGCTGGCGCTGGGCGGCATGCTCGCCGGCTGGGCCGCGGCCAAGCCGTTCGCGCACCTCGTGAGACCCGACGACATGGTCGGCATGCTCTCCTTCGAGACCATCACCAAGTTCTCGCTGGGCGGCCACCTGCTCGGCTACGTGGCGGCCGCCTTCGGCGCCCAAGTCCTCTCGCTCTCGGCGCTCGACGGCGTCCGCGCGCTCGCCAAGCGCCTCGGCGCCGGCCGCGCCGCGGGGTGGCTCGGCGGCGCGGCCGCGCTGGCGCTGTCCGCCGGCTTGATCCTCATGGTGACGACGACGCCGTCCGTCGTCGGCTCCATGCTCGGCATCGAGGCCGCCGCGCTGTGGCTGCGCGCGCGCTCGAACTCGTGGCTGGCCCCGCTGGCCTTGCGCGGCATCTTCTCGCTGTTGACCTTGGAGGCCGCTCGCCTCGGCGTCGGGCTCGTCGCCGGCGGCGCGGCCGGAGCGGCGCTCGCCGGGCTCCCGGCCTACGCCGGCTTCGCGGTCACGGGCCTGCTCCTGGCGGGCCTGGCCGCGGCGGCGCGCGGCGCGCGGCCGGCGGCGCTCTGGTCGGCGCTGAAGGCGCAGTTCGCCCGCGTCGGCGAGTTCGGCCGCGCGTGGCGCGCGCCGCGGCACGACGGCGCTCCGCACTCGCCGTGGCCGCTGTTCAAGCTCGCGGCGCTGTGGGGGACGATCCTCTACGCGACGGGCGACCTGGTCTACGCCGCGATCCACCTCTTCACGGGCGGCAGCGAGCCGACGCCCCCGGCCCTGGCGCAGATGCTGACCTCGCCGGTCGACCTCGTGCTCTACAACTTCCTCCTCGTCGGCTTCCTGGAGGAGTTCGTGTTCCGCCGGGGCCTGTTCAAGGCGGTCTACGGCCGCTTCAAGAAATGGGGCTTGACCAGCGGCAAGCTGTTCTGGGCCGCGGCCGTGCTCTCGGGCCTGCTGTTCTCGGGCGCGCACTACATCGACTTCGGCGCGGTGATGGCCAAGCTCGGGATGGGCGACGCGACGGCGGCGAGCGGCCTGGGCGGCATGTACGCCTTCACGCTGGGCGGCTTCACCGCGCGCGCCGCGCTCGGCGTGGTCCTGGCCTGGCTGTACGCGGAGTCGGGCACGCTGCTCCTGCCCATCCTCGCGCACTTCTGCGCGGACTCCCTGGAGGGGCTTGGCCTGCACCTCGGCTTCGTCCCGTTCCTCGCGATGGTCGGCGGGACGCTGCTCATGCAGGCGGTCTGGAAGCGCCGCAAGCCCGGCGCCGCGTAGCGTCCGACATCGTTCCAAGGATCGTGACGCCGCCGCTATGGCGACGGACGCGCCGGCTGGCACATAATGGTCGCGCGATGCTCATTCCAGCGACGCCGTTGGGTGCCCGATGACGCCGTCACGATGCGACGACGCGGAGGCGCTCGCGCGCGGCGTCCTTCACGAGGGCTACCTCCTCGACCCCTACACGTCGGTTCCCGTCAAGGACCGGAGCCGCTGGTCTTTCGGAGTCCTCCACGCGCGCGGAGGCGCCGGCGCGGAGCGCGGGGAGCGCTGGTCCGCGCGCGTCCAGTGCCTCGCCTCCGCTCCCCGCGGCGCGCGGCTGGCCGTCCGGGCGCGGTTCCTCCAGCTCGAAAGCGCCCGCGCGGCGGACGGCCCGGGCGCGGCCCGGGCGCGCGACCGGCAGGTCGACTCTGAGCCGTCGTCCCTCGCGGTGCTCATCGAGTGCCCGTCTTTGCGCGCCGTCTCTTTCCCGGGACTCTGCGGCGAGTTGATCGTGCGGGTGGAGCCCGCGCCGGGGGGCTTCCTCCGCGTGACGGCCGAGCTCTCGAACCTGTCGTCGCCGTCGGCCGAGCCCTTGGCGAGCGCGTTCCTGTCGCCCCATCTGCTCTTGGGGCTGGACCGCGGGACCTTCGTGCCGCTGTCGGACCCTCCGCCGGAGGCGCGCGACGCGGCCGCGTCCTGCCGCAGCGACGGATTGCGCGCCTCCCTCGTCGGCGGCGGGCGCGAGTCGTCCCTCGCGCTCGCGTCGCCGGTGTTCGCCAACGACGAGCCGCAGCTCGCCGCCGACGCGACGGCGTGACCCGCGACTTCTGGATCACCCGCCTCGTTTTCCAGAGGTGTCTCGGCGCGGCCTACCTGCTGGCTTTCGCCGCCGCGGTGAACCAATTCCGCCCCCTGCTCGGCGAGCGCGGCCTGCTTCCCGTCCCGCAATTCGTCGACGCCGTCCCTTTCGCGCGCGCGCCGAGCCTGTTCTATCTGGCGCCCACGGACGCGGCCTTCGCGGCCGGAGCCTGGGCCGGCGTCGTCCTGTCGATCCTGGCGCTGACGGGACTCGCCGATTCCGGGTCGCGCGCCTTCTCGGTCCTCGTCTGGGGAGGCCTGTGGGTCCTGTATCTCTCGTTCGTCAACGTCGGGCAGGACTTCTACGCGTTCGGCTGGGAGGCGATCCTGCTCGAGGCGGGCTTTTACGCGATGTTCCTGGGCCCGAGGACGACGGCGGTCCCGAAAGCCGTGATCTGGATCCTGCGCTGGCTGCTCTTTCGCGTCATGTTCGGCGCCGGCCTGATCAAGCTGCGCGGCGATCCCTGCTGGCGCGACCTGACCTGCCTCGACTACCACTACGAGACCCAGCCCATGCCCAACCCGCTCAGCTGGTGGTTCCATTGGGGCCCGGTCTGGACGCACCGCCTCGGCGTGATCATCAACCATTTCGCCGAGCTCGTGGCGCCGTTCGGCTACTTCATCGCGGGTCCCGTCTGCGCCGCGGCCGGCGCCGTGACGATCGTCTTCCAGGGACTGATCATGGCCAGCGGCAACCTCTCCTGGCTCAACTTCCTGACCATGATCCTCGCGATCCCGTGCTTCGACGACGGCGCGCTGTCGGCGCTGCTCCCCGTGCGCGTCCCGGCCGCGGCTCCGCTCGGCGGAGGCGCGGCTATCGCGGTCTGGCTGCTGACCGCCCTCGTCGCGCTGATGAGCGTCCAGCCGGCGGCGAACATGCTCTCGGCCGGCCAGATCATGAACACCTCGTACAACCCCCTGCACCTCGTGGGCACGTACGGGGCGTTCGGCTCCGTGACGCGCGTGCGGCGCGAGATCGTGCTCGAGGGCTCGGAGTCCGCGCCGGGGCCGTCGGCGCGCTGGAAGGAGTACGAGTTCAAGGGAAAGCCGGGGGATCCGATGCAGCGCCCGCCGCAGATCGCGCCCTACCACCTGCGCCTCGATTGGCTCATGTGGTTCGCGGCGATGCGCCCCGCCTACGACCCCTACGCCGATCCTTGGTTCGGCCGGCTGATCGCAAAGCTCCTGCAAGGGGATCGTCCGACCCTCGGCCTGCTGGGCGCGGACCCTTTTCCCGCCAAGCCGCCGCGCTTCATCCGCGGCCGGCTGTACGAGTACCATTTCTCCACGCCGGAGGAGCGCCGCGCGACCGGGCGCTGGTGGGACCGCCGCCTCGTCGGCGAGTACTTCCCGCCCGTCTCGCTGCCGTGAAGGCGATCGTGATCGGCGGCGGACCGAACGGCTTGGCCGCGGCCGTGACGCTCGCGCGCGAGGGCGCCGACGTGACCTTGATCGAAGCCCGCGACGAGGTCGGCGGAGCGGCGTCGTCGGCCGCCTTGACCTTGCCCGGCTTCACGCACGACGTGTGCTCGGCGGTCCATCCCCTCGCGGCGGCCTCGCCTTTCCTCGCGTCGCTGCCGCTGGCCGCCCACGGCCTGCGCTGGATCACGCCGCCCTCGGCGCTGGCGCATCCGCTCGACGACGGCACGGCGGCGCTCCTCGAAAACTCGGTCGAGGGGACGGCCGCGGGGCTGGGCGCCGACGGCCGCCGTTACCGAAGGCTCGCCGCGCCGCTGGCCGCGCGCTTTCCGGAGCTCGCGGCGGAGGTCCTCGCTCCCCTGCACGTCCCGCGCCGTCCCGCGTTGTTCGCGCGCTTCGGCCTGCTCGCCGGCTGGCCGGCCGATTGGACCGCGCGCGCGCTGTTCCGGGAGCCGAAGGGGCGGGCGCTGTTCGCGGGCCTCGCCGGGCATTCGGTCCTGCCGCTCGAGAGCATGGCCTCCGCGGCGGTCGCCTGGATCCTCGCCCTGGCCGCCGCGTCGGTCGGCTGGCCGATCCCGGAGGGCGGCTCCGGCCGCATCTCCGCCGCGCTGGCGTCCTACTTCCGCTTCCTGGGCGGCCGCATCGTGACGGGCGCGGAGGTCCGCTCGCTCGACGAGGTCGGTCCGGCCGACGCGATCTTGTGCGACCTGACGCCGGCGCAGCTGCTGCGCGTCGCGGGAAAGCGCCTGCCCGGCGGCTACCGCAGGCGGCTGCAGGCGTTCCGCTACGGCCCTGGCGTGTTCAAGCTCGATTGGGCCCTGCGCGCGCCGATCCCGTGGGCGGCTCCCGAGTGCGCGCGCGCCGGGACCGTTCACCTGGGAGGAACGCTCGGCGAGATCGCCGCCTCGGAGCGCGCGCCATGGGCGGGGCGAGCGCCGAGCCGCCCGTTCGTCCTGCTCGCCCAGCCGAGCCTGTTCGACCGGACGCGGGCGCCGGCCGGGGCGCACACGGCCTGGGCGTACTGCCACGTGCCCAACGGCTCGTCGGAGGACATGACGGAGAGGATCGAGGCGCAGGTCGAGCGCTTCGCTCCCGGGTTCCGCCGTCTCATCCTCGCGCGGAGCGCGCGCGGGCCGGCGGAGCTCGAGCGCCGCAACGCGAACCTCGTGGGGGGCGACATCACAGGAGGCGCGCAGGACCTCGCCCAGCTGTTCCTGCGGCCCGCGCGCGGGCTGTACCGCACGCCGGTCCGCGGCTTGTACCTTTGCTCGGCGTCGACGCCGCCCGGAGGGGGCGTGCACGGCATGTGCGGCTTCCATGCCGCGAGGGCCGCGCTCGCCGACGCGTCAACGCGACGGCTCAAATGATTCACGCGGACGTGATGGGACCGCCGTCCGGCCGGCGGTAGACTAGAGACGCACAAGGAGGACGGCAATGGCGAAGCGCGTTCGGTCGAGCGGCCCCGTGTGGACGGTCCCGGCGGCGCGCGCCGGGCGGCCTCGACTGAAGGCCGACGCGCGCGCGGACGTCTGCGTGATCGGCGCCGGCGTCGCGGGCCTCAGCGTCGCCTATCTGCTCGCGAAGGCCGGACGCCGCGTGATCGTCCTCGACCAGCGGGACGTGCGCGCGGGGGAGACGGGGCTCACCACCGCGCACCTGACGAGCGCCCTCGACTCCGGCTACGCGCGCCTCGAGCGCCTGCACGGCGGCGACGGCGCGCGCCTCGCGGCGCAGAGCCACGAGGTCGCGATCAAGCGGATCCACGCGATCGCGGCCGACGAGGGGATCTCGTGCGGACTGGAGACCGTGGACGGCTTTGTCTTCGCCGGGCCGGGGGCGGACGCCGCGCCGCTCGACGAGGAACTCGCCGCGGGACTGCGGGCGGGCTTGAGCCTCGAGCGCGTCGACTCCCCGGAAGCTCCTTTCGAGCTGGGACCGTGCCTGCGCTTTCCGCGGCAGGCGCAGCTCGATCCGGCGCGGTATTTGGACGGCCTGGCCGCCGCGGTGGAGCTCCGAGGCGGGCGGATCCTCGCCGCGAC
>Ga0134128_10003155_pt1 | contig 20180 bp, 21 predicted proteins | sample KB31754_FD_96462 | JGI IMG/M metagenome (GOLD analysis project Ga0134128, IMG submission 96462) | Terrestrial soil microbial communities with excess Nitrogen fertilizer from Kellogg Biological Station, Michigan, USA - KB3-175-4 | ecosystem: Environmental > Terrestrial > Soil > Unclassified ...
CCCTGTTCTCGGCCGGTCAAAGCAATGAGGAAGCGGCGCGGGCGCAACTCGCCGCCGCGCTGTCGCGCGATCCGTCGTTGCGCGAGCCGCTGCCGGAGAATATCGGCCGCCTCACCATGGCCGATGTGCTCAATTATTACCGCACCACCTATCGGCCCGATCTTACAACCATTGTTGTGATCGGAAACATCACGCCCGAAAAGGCGCGCGCGGTGATCGAGAAATATTTCGGCGCCTGGCACGCCGTGGGCCCGAAGCCGGAGATCGACCTGCCGGCGGTGCCGGTCAATCATTCCGCCGTCCTGTCGATCGCCGACGACAGCCGGGTTCAGGACACGGTCGCCTTGGCCGAAAGCGTGCCCCTGGCCCGCAAGGATGCCGATTATTATGCGCTGTCGCTGGGGAACGCGGTGCTGGCCGGCGGGTTTTATTCATCCCGCCTGAGCAACGACCTCAGGAAGAAGACCGGGCTCGTCTATTCGGTCGATGCCGATCTGGAGGCGGGCAATACGCGCAGCATCTACATGATCAGCTATGCCTGTGATCCGAGCAATGTGGACAAGGCCGCAGCCATTGTAAGCGATGAGCTTAAGAATCTGCAGACCACGCCGATCTCCGATGACGAGCTTACCCGGGCCAAGGCCTATCTGCTCAGGCAATTGCCGCTCAGGGAGGCCAATTTCAGCGCCATCGCCCACCGCTATCACGCCTTGCGCGACCTGGGCCTGCCGCTGGACGAGCCATCGCTTGCCGCCAGCCATTATGTGAGCCTCAACGCCTCCGACGTGCAGAGAGCGTTTCAGAAATGGATGCGGCCCGGCGATCTGGTGCGTGTAAGCCAAGGTCCCACGCCGCAGTGAGAGGCAGTCCATAAAAGCGGCCCCGGAAAGGGCCGTTCCTTTTTGGGATTTGCGCGGTTCGTCAATGGATACGCAGCGCCCGGTCGATCAGGCCCAGCAGCTCCTTGTCGTCGAACGGTTTGGACAGAATGGCCATGACGCCTTCCCGGGTGAGCGCGGCATCCAGGACCCCATCCCGCCTGCCGCTGATGGCAATCACGGGAATCCGGTTGCCGCGCGCGCGCAGCAAGCGCAGCAATTCGAGACCGCTCAATTCCGGCATATAGAGATCGAGGATCAGGCAGCCGCTTGCGCCCTGCGCGCGCCGCGTGAGGAAATCCTTGGCGCTGGCGAAGCTGCGCACCGCGATACCATTGCTGGTGAGGAGCGAGACGAGCGAGTCGCGAACGGCTCTGTTGTCGTCCACGACATAGACCAGGGGATCGGAATAGCTTGCCATCGTTTTTCAGGGAAGGGGCAGGCGGATCCGAAAACTGGCGCCCGGCGGCCCACCCGGGAGCGCCCTGATCGAGCCGCCATGGGCTTCGATGATCGACTGGCAGATTTTCAGGCCAATGCCCAAACCATCCCGTTTGGTGGTGGCGAAGGCGTGAAACAGCTTGCCGGCCATTTCGGGCAGGAATCCCGGGCCGGTATCGCGGATGGTGATTTCGGCGTAGCGGTCTTCGGTGACGGCGGATGAAATGTGGATTTCGCCCTTTTCCATCCCGGCCATCGCCTCGATGGCGTTGCGGATGAGATTCAGCAGCACTTGCTGAATCTGGATCTTGTCGATGATGAGTCGGGGAATGCGTGGCTCCAGCTCCAGTTTCACTTTCACGTTGCTGTGTGCGGTCCCCACCAGTCCCAGGGCGACGGCGCCGCGGATCACCTGATTGACGTTCCAGGCCGCTTTTTCGCTTTCCCGCTTTTCGACGAAATCCCTGAGATAGCGGATGATGGTCCCCGCCCGGATGGTCTGGTCGGCGGCCTTTTCCATCGCGTCGCGCGCGTTCCTGATCTGGGCCGGGGTCGGGCTGTCGGCGCCGAGAAAGCGCTGCGCCGCCTTGACGTAATTGGTCACAGCGGTCAGCGGTTGATTGAGTTCATGGGCGATGGCTGCGCTCATTTCGCCCATGGCGCTGAGCCGGCTGACATGAGCCAACTCGGACTCCAGTGCCGCCTCTTTTGTCTCTGCGGTTTTCCGGTGGGTGATATCGTTGGCCGTGAACAGGGCGCCGGCGGCCTTGCCTTCGCCGTCCTTCACCGACATGGCCGAAAGCGAGATCGGTATTTCGCTGCCGTCGCGGTGGCGCCACGACGTCTCGATATGGTGAAAATTGTGGCCCGACATGATTTTGCCGACCAGGGCTTCTTCCTCGGGAAGCCGGTCGGGAGGAAAGAGCATTGCGATGTTCTTGCCGATCACCTCGCGTGCGGCGTAACCGAACAGGCGCTCGCATGCCGGGCTGAAGATGAGAATCATCTGCGCGGCGTCCGTCACAACGACACCGTCGGTCGAGGAGCCGATCAACGCGGTTACGAGTCCGCTCCCCGGCAGAGATTGAAGATGGCTGCTGGTTAATCCCGGCATCGGCTCCATCTGCTCTCACTATGCAACATGGCTAAACGCACAAGATGAGTATCGGGAGCAGTCGCGCCAGCGACGTGTTCGGTCGCGGTTTATGCGGCGTTAACGTTTCATGCAAAATGCCGCCGACGCGAAAAGCTTTATGCCCGCATCTCGTGGCATGCCGCAGAATTAACCACTAACTTACGCACTAATACGTATTTCGAGTGAAATTCTCCCCGCCTAGTTTGCGCGCCGCCGCGAGGGCGGGCGGATGCTGCGTGGTTAACGGCGAAAAGCGTCAAATTTTTGTCGTCGAAGACGACGAGGCGGTGCGTGGCTCAACCAGGGCGTTGCTGGAAGCGCAAGGTTTTGGCGTGCGTGAATTCGCCGACGCCGAGGCTTTTCTCGATGCCACCGCCGAACGCTGCGATGCCGATTGCATCGTACTCGATCACAATCTTGCAGGGCTCTCGGGATTGGATTTGATGCTGATATTGCGGGCCAAGGGCGTTACCACGCCCGCCATCATGATCTGTGGCAATAGCGGGCCGCTTCACGACCGTGCGGCCAAGGCGGGCATTCGAGCCGTGCTGCGCAAGCCGCTGGCGGCGGACGGGTTGCTCGCATGGCTGGCGGAGATTTTTCCGGAGAAGCAGTGAGGCATTGCGGCGCAATTGCGGCCATCCGTGGGCGGATGAAGGACGGGCTGGCCAAGGAACTTTTCGGGGAAATGCTCCGCCTACGTAGTTTTGCGTATGCGAATCTCCGGATCAGAGCCCCTTTGTTCTCGCAATAGGTAGAAGTCCGGGCTGGTAACAGGTGAATCTACCTACGCGGAATCCCCAACTATTGATTCGCTTAAATTGCCCTCATGAATGGCCTGCATATTGAGCTTGGGGCGCGCGGGAGACGGGGCATGGGGCAGTTGATCGAGGGCGCGCACGCCACGCGCGCGCCAATTTGCCGATCTCAGTTTCGCACGGGAATTTTGCCTCGTGCTGGGGGCCGTCGGTTAACGTTAATGAATGCAGTCCGGCCGGTTTCCGCATCCGCGACGGTGGAAACCTGACAGATGCCTCCATCATTCTTTTTTGCTCCTTTTGGCGCATTGGCGGCGATGATCGCGGTTCCCGCGGGCGCGCTGGCCGCGCTCTCCCTTGCCTCCTGCGCGCTGGGCTTTTTCAGCACCGGCTGGGCGTTGAGGCAGAGTGTGCGCCTTCAGCATGTGCGGCGCGGGACCGGAATGGAGAAAGCGCGCGCGGAGGCATTGGCGGCCTTTCACAGTGCGCTGCTCGACAACGCGCCGCAGGGCGTGGTGGTGAGCCTTGGTCCGGAACAGCGCTATTTCGGCAAAGGCAAAATGCTGTTCGAGCTCCTGATGGAGAGTCCGGACGCGCCTAAGGCTGTGCAGGCGATGGACCGGCTGGCGAAGGAGGGCGCGCTGTTCACGCTGTCCGCGCGCGTGCCGGGTGGAATCCTGGCGCTGCGCGGCGCGCCGATCGGAAAGCACACCGCCGTCTATATCAGCGAATTGACCCGCGACGAGGAAAACGACGCGCGGATGCTGGATCAATTGCCGGTCGCGGTCGCCGCGTTCGACGCGTCGCGCAAACTCACCCGTTACAACAAAGCCTATGCCAGGCTCTGGGACCTGCCGGAGAGCTGGCTCGACGCCCATCCGTCGCAGGCCGACATTCTCAACCATTTGCGGGAAAAGCGCCTTATCCCCGAGCAGCGCAATTTCGCGGAATGGCGCCGGCAACGGATCGAAGCCGCTCCGGCTCCCGGACACAGCAGCGAGGAAACCTGGCATTTGCCGTCAGGGAAAAGCATCCATCTCCTCACCCAATCCCATTGGGACGGCGGCATCTTCATCCTTTACGAGGACATCAGCGAGAAATTGAAGCTGGAATCCTCCCTCAATCTTCTTACCCAGGTCCAGAAGGCCACTCTCGATACGCTGGACGAAGGCGTGGCGATCTTCGGTACCGATGGCCGCCTGGTGTTGCACAATGCGTTGTTCGCGAAAATGTGGCGGCTCACGGAAGGAGACCTCGGCGAGCAACCGCATTTGGGCAAGATTGCCGAATTGTGTTCGCGGCGGATTGGTCATGACGGCATCTGGGGCATCGTCGCGTCGGGTGTGAGCGCGGCGACGCCCGAGCGCCTGGGTGAATGGGTCAAGGCCCGGCGCGCCGATGGAAGGATTATCTCGCTGGCGCTGTCGCGGTTGCCCAATGGCGCGACCATGGCGAGCTTTGCCGATCTTACCGACCTGGAAAAGTTCCATCGGCATACCGCACCGCACAGTGTGGGCCCGATCGCGCTCAAATATCATCAATCGGCTTGACCGCGGTTTGTCCGCCTACTGAAGTTCCAATCGCAGCGAAGTCATTTGACACAAAGGAAAGTTAGGCTTTGGGCCGAGGTTGGGTGTATGGTTCCACGACTCACGCGGGGCGCGCGTTCTCAAGGCCCAGGGACGCCGGTTTCGGCTGGAATCCACGCGGTTGCGTTTCCATTATGCGCGGAAGTTGCATGGTAGAAGAGCAACACGTATTCATTGTGGACGACGACGCGGAAATCCGCGATTCGCTCAGGCTTCTGCTTGAGAGCGCCGGTCTCCACTCACATCTCTATGGCTCGGCCCGGGAATTTCTTGCCGACGGCTTGCCAAAATCCGGCTGTGTCATTGCCGATGTGAGAATGCCCGACATGAGCGGCCTGGAACTGCAGGAAGAGATCGTCCGCCGCGACGCCCATCTTCCGGTGATCGTCATCACCGCCCATGCCGACGTGCCCTTGGCGGTCCGCGCGATGAAGGCCGGCGCCATAGACTTCATCGAGAAGCCGTTCGACGATGGCCGATTGATCGGCAGCATCCGTCATGCGTTTGAAGTGGGCACGCGCACGCGCAACCGCTCGGCGGAAACCAAGCTCGCCAAAGACAGGCTTTCGCTCCTCACCTCCCGCGAGCGCAGCGTTCTCGACATGCTGGTCAAAGGCCGCTCGAACAAGGTGGCCGCCCATGAGTTGGGGATATCGCCCCGCACGGTCGAGATTCATCGCGCCCACATCATGAACAAGCTGCATGCGTCCAGCCTGTCGGACCTGGTCAGGATCGTCCTGGTGGCCGATGACGGTGAAGGACAGACCCAAGCGCCGAGCGGCCGGTCGCATCTTGCCCGGATGGTGTGATCAGCCGATTTCGATCAGAGCCACGCCGCCGGTGATGAGAAGCGCGCCCAGCGCTTTGCGGACCAGATTGCCGGCGGAGAGGTCTTCGCGGCCGAATCTGGGAAGGAAAAGCGTAATGAGGATGCCGAAGGCGAATACAAAAAAAGTGGTGGTGGAAGAAATGGCGGATACCACCGCCACCGGCGCCAGCAGCGACGCATAGCGGACGCTCAGGCCGCCGCCCAGATTGATCAACTCATTGGCCGCGTTCACGCCGATCACCGCGCCGGGATTCTTGCGGAACATGTGCGCGAATTGCCGACGATAGCCCGGGATCAGCAGCAACAGGGCGCCGAAAATGCCCTCGCCGACAAAAGTCCAGAAGGTGGTGGTCCAGAAATCGTCGCGGATGGCGAAATATTTGAATGCCACGCTGGCCAGTGCCAACACGAACGTGGCGCAAAGCATCAGGACGATCAGGCCGCTTTTGAATTTTCTCGTTCTGCCCCCGGCGCGCAGCGAAAGGCTGAGCGCGCCCGCCACGATCAGACCCACACCCAGAAGCTGCCGCAGTCCCAATTTTTCGTGCAGGAACAGATACCCCAGGAAGAACGTGAAAAGCGTGGAGGCTTGAAACAACGGCGCGACCACCGAGGCCTCCTCGCTCTGGATGGCGCGCAGATAAAACAGGATGGCGCCCATATAGAGCACGCCCGATACGGTCATCACCGCAATCGCCTCGCGCGAAGGCTTGAAGATCGCGGGTTCGATCCACCAGATCAGCGGCAGAAGCGCCACCCCCAAAAGGGCGGTGAACAACATCAGCACCGCGGTGTCGCTGTCGCGGAAATAGCGGTCCACCAGATATTTATCGATATGCGTGGAGACCGCCCAAGAGACGGGCCCGCAAAACGCCAGCAGCAGCCACATGTCGGCCGCGACTTTAGCCGCCGGCCACGAAGTGGCAATCTTTCCGCTTGTCCGGCCGCCGGCGATCTTGGCTGGTCGGGCAGTGTGAAATTTCCCCGAAAAAGGCCCTCAACGGGGTTTTCGTCAAAGAGTTGCGGCCGAAAAACTTATATATTTTGGGGTCATTGTGCGCTTGGCGAGGCCGGATTTGGTGTGGCTAAAATCGGCCATGCGAAAGCGCAAACTCACGATGGACGCCAGGGTCGGCGCAGCCGGAACGCTGCATCTCACGCCCGATTGCCTGGAAAATGCTTATGAGTATCTTCGCACCACGCCGCCCTTTCGCGGCATGAATCTTCCGCATGCGGACGATCTCGTGTTCCGGGTGATGGGCGCGCGCGACCGCTTCGGTCATTTCCGCGGCCGGTACAAATCGGTGCCCGATTTCAACGAGATCGGGGTTTCGATCCGCTCCGTCAATTCCACCGATCTTCTGATGGCGACCATGGCGCACGAGATGATCCATCTCTACCAGCACGAGAATGGCAGCGCGAGCCGGAACGCCCACAATGCCGAGTTCGAGCGCATCGCTTCCCGCGTCTGCCGCATTCACGGCTTCGACCGCGAAACCTTTTAATGCTGGCTAGGCCACGGCCTTGACGCGGGCGGGCTTGGCCGCCGCTTCGGTATCGCCGCGGGCGTGACTCATATAGTCACGGGTAAGCGGCAGGGAATCGACCCGCTTGGCGATCTGGATCTGAAACACCACCTGATGCTCGTGGCGGAACGCCATCTCCGCGCCGGCCAGATAGAATTCCCACATGCGGCAGAAACGTTCGTCATAGAGCGCGGCGATCTCGGCGCGGTTGGCCTGGAACCGCTTCTGCCATTCCGACAGGGTCTTGGCGTAGTGAAGCCGGAGGACCTCGACATCGGTGACGATCAACCCGGCCTTTTCGATGATCGGCACCACTTCGGAAAGAGCAGGGGCATAGCCGCCGGGGAAGATGTATTTGCGGATCCAGGCATTGGTGGCGCCCGGACCGTCGGCGCGCCCGATCGTGTGCAGCAGCATCACGCCGTCATCGGCCAGAACCTCGCGTACTTTGGCGAAATATTGTGGATAATAGCGCGCGCCGACATGCTCGAACATGCCGACCGAGACGATGCGATCGAACGTTCCGGTGAGCGCGCGATAATCCCGAAGCTCGAATTTGGCGCGCTCGGCCAGACCGTTTTGCCGGGCCAGCTCCTGTGCCGCCGCCAATTGCTCGGTCGAGAGCGTGATGCCCAGCACATTGGCGGCGCGTTCGCGCGCGATATCCATGGCGAGCCCGCCCCAGCCGCAACCGATGTCCAGCACCTTCAACCCCGCCCGGTTGAAATTAAGCTTGGCGGCGATGTGGCGTTTCTTCTCCGCCTGGCCGATTTCCAGCGCGTCGTAGTCGTGGGCGAAATAGGCGCAGGAATATTGCCGGCTCACATCCAGGAACAAGTCATAGAGCCGGCCCGAAAGGTCGTAATGGTGATGGGCGTGGGCGCGCGCGGCCCGGGCCGGATTCCACTGTGCAAAGGTGCGTAAGGCCCGCCGAACCAGCCTGAGCGCTTGGTGGGTGCCGCTGGCGCCTCCGGTGACCGCCATATTGCCCATCAGGAGGTCGAGCAGGTCCACCACCGTGCCTTCCTCAACCTCGATCCGGCCGTCCATGTAAAGTTCACCCAGCTTGAGGTCCGGGTCCATGCCCAGAGAGACCAGCGCGGCCGTGTCCTTGATGGCGATGGCCACGCAGGGCGCGCCACCACCGTAAGTCCTTGTTTTCCCATTAGGAAAACGGACTGCCAAGGTCCCCCGGCGGATATAGCGGTGCAACAGAAAGTTCAGCATGCCAAAGCCCCCCAGCCATTTGAATGGTGTCAAGTCCGGTAAACTGTCTTGCTCCCCAAAGGGTTGCCAATTTTTGGCCGGGAACTGCGCTTGTGCAAGCGGCTTTTCGGGTTAGAGGGATGCCGATGCCGTCCAAAAAACTCGCCTCCTACCGCGCCAAGCGCGATTTCCGCCTGACGCGCGAACCCAGCGGGGCCGAGAAAGTGGCGCCGGGAAGGGCGCTGCGCTTTGTCATCCAGAAGCATGCCGCCACACGGCTGCATTACGATTTCCGGCTGGAATGGAAGGGCGTGTTTCTGTCCTGGGCGGTGACGCGCGGACCCTCCCTCGACCCGGCTGATAAGCGTTTGGCGGTCGAAGTCGAGGACCATCCCCTCGATTACGGGGATTTCGAAGGCACCATCCCTAAAGGTCAGTATGGCGGCGGCACCGTGATGTTGTGGGATCGCGGCTATTGGGCGCCCGAGGGCGACGCCGAGGCGATGCTGAAGAAGGGCGATCTCAAGTTCGTCCTAGAAGGCGGCAAGCTGCACGGCAGTTGGGTGCTGGTGCGCATGCGCCATGACCGCAATGCAAAATACGGCAAAAGCAAGCGCAACAATTGGCTCTTGATCAAGCATCGCGACAAATATGCCAAGGACGGCGACGGCGAAGCGATCCTGAAAAAGGACCATTCCATCGCCTCGGGCCGTTCGCTCGATCAGATCGCTGCCGGAAAGGGCAAGAAGCCTACCGCGTTCATGCGCCGCAAAAGCTTTGCCGCCGACGCGATCTGGCACAGCAACAAGAAGAGCGATGCAGGGTATGAAGAAGACGAAGGCGAAGGAAAGCCGCGGCAGGGCAAGCCTGAGAAACCCAAGGAGGTGAAATCGCTGCCGCGTTTCGTCGAGCCGCAATTATGCCGGTTGGAAGACAGGCCGCCGCCGGGCGGGGCCTGGGTGCATGAGATCAAGTTTGACGGTTATCGCATCCAGGCGCGCATCGAAAAGGGAAAAGCGTCGCTTTTCACCCGCAAGGGGCTCGATTGGAAAGAACGTTTCCCGGAAATCGCGGGCGCCGTGAAATCCCTGTCCGACAGCATTCTCGACGGCGAGGTGGTGGCGCTGGATGACAATGGCCGGCCGGACTTTTCGGCGCTCCAGGCGGCCCTGTCGGAAAAGAAGACCAAGAACCTGGTGTTTTTCGTCTTCGATCTTCTGTTCGAAGGGCATGAGGATTTGCGCCCCCTTCCGCTCACCACACGCAAAGCGCGGCTGGAGAAATTTCTGCGCCGCGCCAAGAGCCCCGTGATCCGGTACGTGGAGCATCTCACGGCCAGCGGCAATACGGTGTGGGAATCCGCCTGCCGGATGGAGCTGGAAGGCATCATCTCCAAAAAGGCGGCGGCGCCTTATGAATCAGGGCGCGGCGACAGTTGGGTCAAATCCAAATGCCGCGCGGGGCACGAAGTGGTGATCGGCGGCTGGAGCACGACGGAGGGAAAATTCCGTTCGCTGCTGGTGGGTGTCCACCGGGGCGAGCATCTGGTCTATGTGGGCCGCGTCGGCACCGGCTATGGCGGCAAGACCGTGTCGCACCTTCTCCCGTGCCTCAAGGAACAGGAGAGCAAGACCAGTCCCTTCACCGGCCAGGGCGCGCCGCGCCACGAAGCCGGCGTCCATTGGGTCAAGCCCAATCTGGTGGCGGAGATCGAGTTTGCCGGCTTCACGGGCGACGGCATGGTGCGCCAGGCCGCCTTCAAGGGATTGCGCCAGGACAAACCCGCAGACGAAGTGGAGGCGGAAATGCCCGCCAGCGCGAAGAAAACGAAATTGAAAAAGCCGGCAGTTAAGACCGGAGCTGGTAGAACAAATGACGGCGAGAGCCTGGTGATGGGCATCGCCGTCTCCAAGCCGGACAAGTCGCTCTGGCCCGACGCCGGTGACGGCAAACCCGTGACCAAACGGGATCTGGCGGAATATCTGGAAGCGGTCGGCGCCTGGATGTTGCCCCACATCAAGGGCCGGCCCTGTTCGATCGTGCGCGCGCCGGATGGCATCGGCGGCGAGCACTTCTTCCAGCGCCATGCCATGCGCGGCGGCTCAAAGCTGTTCAGCGACGTGAAAGTCTCGGGCGACCGCAAGCCTTATCTTCAGATCGACCAGGCCGAGGCGTTGATTGCGGCCGCCCAGGTGGCGGCCCTGGAATTCCATCCCTGGAACTGCGCGCCCGACGCCCCCGACGTGCCGGGCCGCTTCGTGTTCGATCTCGATCCGGCGCCCGACACGAGTTTCGAGCGCGTGATCGCCGCCGCCAAGGAGATGAAAGAGCGGCTGGAGGCGCTGGGCCTTCCCACTTTCTGCAAGACCACCGGCGGCAAGGGCCTGCATGTGGTGACGCCCTTCAAGGTCAGCCGGAAAGACCGCATCGGCTGGCCCGAAGCCAAGACTTTTGCCCGCGCGATTTGCGAAGCCATGGCCGCCGACAGCCCCCGCGACTATCTGGTCAACATGTCCAAGGCCAAACGCACCGGCAAAATCTTCCTCGATTATCTGCGCAACGATCGCATGTCCACGGCGGTTGCGCCGCTTTCGCCGCGCGCGCGAGAAGGCGCCACGGTTTCGATGCCGCTGAATTGGAGTCAGGTGAAGAAGGGTTTGGATCCAAAGGGTCTCACCATCCGCACCACGCCCGCGCTGCTGAAACGTCACAAGCCCTGGGCCGACTGGTGCGACAGCGAACCCCCGCTGAAGGACGCGATCCTGCGCTTCACCAAAAAGAAGGCGCGTTAGCTTCGCGCCGCTTTCTTTTTCCGTTTCCTGTGGAACAGCTCGCGCAAGCTGTCATTGGCGCGCTCCAGTATTCGCTTGCGCCTTTGCGGCAGATCCTTGCCCGCCCGGTTGATGTAGAAATTCAGCATCGACATGGCCGATTGATAGGGGATCGATTTCCTGCGCCGGCTATGTTCGGCCGAGCGCTTGAGCGAGGCGGCGATTTCGTTGGGATCGTTCTTGGCGAACACGCCTTTCTTGAGATCGAGCGCGTTGGAGTTCCGCGTCACCCGCGCGGACCATCTTTTTTTACCGCTTTTGGCTTTGCGTTTGCGGGACGTCATTGGCCGCTCCGATCGCAAGTCTCGATAACGCCGCTTCGGGTATTTTCGCGCCATCCGCCCGCTTTATAGGCGGCCTGCCAAAACAAGTATCAGAAGGATGATCAGCACCAACCCCAAGCCACCCGACGGTCCGTAGCCCCAGCCCCCGCTGTACGGCCAGATCGGGAAAGAGCCCAGGATCGCAAGTATCAATATGATCAACAGGATAAGCCGGAGCATGGCGGTTCCCTGAAGAATCCATGAACAGAACGGCGCCGCTCAAATTTGGTTCACAGGCTCATGCGGCGCGGCCCGTGTCGTTGCTTGTCACCTGATCCACCGCGCGCCAGTCTTTGCCACGCGCGGCTGGTCGGCCGCGGCGACGATCAAACGGGGCGAAGAAAGTGATAAATGGGTCCGATACCGCGTGGCTGATGATATCCACCGTGCTGGTGCTGCTGATGACGCTGCCGGCGCTGGCGCTGTTCTATGGCGGTCTGGTCCAGGCCAAGAACATTCTTTCGGTATTGGTGCAATGCTGCGCGGTGGCCTGCCTGGTCTCGCTTCTCTGGTTCGCGCTGGGCTACAGCCTCACTTATTCCGGCACCGGCGATCTTCTGGGCAATCTCAAGGCGGCGTTCCTGCAGAATGGCGACCGCACCATGCTGCATCCGGGGACCAATCTTCCGGAAAGCGTCTTTGTGATGTTCCAGATGACTTTCGCCATCATCACCCCGGCGCTGATCATCGGCGCCTATGTGGAGCGCATCCGCTTCGATGCCGTGCTGCTGATCTCGGGGCTTTGGCTTCTGATCGTCTATGTGCCGGTGGCGCATTGGGTGTGGGGCGGGGGTTGGCTGGCCAAGCGGGGCGTGATCGATTTCGCCGGCGGCATTGTGGTGCATGTGACGGCCGGCGTCTCCGCGCTGGTAGTGGCCTGGATGCTCAAGCCGCGCACGGATTTTCCCAAATCCATCCGCCCGCCGCATGCGCCCTGGATGGTGATGGTGGGGGCTTCCCTTCTCTGGGTGGGCTGGTTCGGCTTCAATGCCGGAAGTGCGCTCGCCTCCAACGGCGATGCGGGGATGGCGATGCTGACCACCCACCTCTCGGCGGCGACCGCCACCCTGGTGTGGATGGCGATCGAATGGAATTCATTCGGCAAGCCCAGCCTAGTGGGCGCGGTCACCGGCACCATTGCTGGGCTTGCCACCATCACGCCCGCGGCCGGCAGCGTGGGGCCGATCGGCGCGGTGATCTTGGGCGCGGCCGCCAGCGCGATTTGTTATATGGCGGTCCATTTCGTCAAACGCATCCTGGTGGTGGATGACGCGCTCGATGTTCTGGGCGTTCATGGCGTGGGTGGGGCTTTGGGCACCCTGACCTTGCCCTTCCTCGCCGGCATCGGCTTGGGCGGTTCGGTGCTGCACCACACCATGGGCGCGCAATTCCTGGTGCAGTTGGAGGGCGTGGCCGCGGCCATTCTCTGGTCCGCCATCGCCACCTTCCTGATCACCAAATTCGCCGGCCTGGTGGTGGGCCTGCGCGTGGACCGCGAGCATGAAATCCAAGGCCTGGACTTTGCCACCCATGGCGAAAGCGCGTATCACGGCAATCGATAGGAAGGGGGCCGACGGACAAGGCCATGAAGCTCATCATCGCCATCATTCAGCCTCATCGCCTGGATGCGGTGCGCGAAGCCCTGACCGCCATCGGCGTGGAAGGGATGACTGTTTCTGAAGTGCGCGGCTATGGCCGTCAGAAAGGTCACACCGAAATCTATCGCGGCGCGGAATATGCGATTGCCTTCCTGCCCAAACTTCGGCTGGAAGTGGCGCTTCCCTCGGCACGGGCCGACGACGCGGTCGCCGCCATCGCCAAGGCGGCCCGCACCGGCAAGATCGGTGACGGCAAGATATTCACCCTTGACCTCGACTCGGCGCTGCGCGTGCGTACGGGCGAGACTGGCGACAGCGCGCTTTAAATATATGGCGTAACCCTGGGCGGCAGGCTCGCGAATTTGACGATGAAACCGGCTATACTGGTCTCATTGCTCGAGGAGTTCCCATGAAACTCGCCACCTTTCTTGCCGCTTCCGCTTTTGTGGCGATGGCCGCCGCCCATATCAATAGGGCTCTGGCCGACGATCTGAACAAAACCATCCCCGCAGCCGCGCTCGATCCCGCCAATGATGCGGTGCATGAAACTGTCGTCTTGGCAGGCGGCTGCTTCTGGGGTCAGCAGGCTGTGTTCGAGCATGTAAAGGGCGTGACCAAAGTGGTGGCGGGCTATTCCGGCGGCGCCGCAAGCACGGCCAATTATCCCATGGTGACAACCGAAACCACCGGCCATGCCGAGTCGGTCGAGATCATTTTTGATCCCAAGGTGATTTCATTCGGACGTCTGTTGCAGGTTTATTTCTCGGTGGCGCATGACCCGACCGAGCTGAATTTCCAGGGCCCCGACCAAGGCACGAGCTACCGCTCGGAAATTTTCTTCTCTTCGCCTCTCCAGGAAAAAACCGCGCGCGCCTATATCGCGCAGTTGGACGCGGCCCATATTTTCGCCAAACCCATCGTCACCAAAATCGAGCCGCTCAAAGGCTTCTACGCGGCCGAGGGTTACCACCAGGATTACCTGATCCATAACCCCACCCAGCCCTACATCGTGATCAACGACCTGCCAAAGCTGGCGGCTCTGAAGCGGGTATGGCCCGCCTATTGGCGGCCCGATCCCGTCCGCGTGGCCAGCCGTTAACGCCTTCGCCCAGGGCGAAATCACGGGACGCGGCCAAAAGGCTTACAGCCTCGTCATGAAGCGGGCAGCGTTCGACCCAAATCCGCGAGGAGGGAGCGGGAAATCCTTCCGCGCCGGTTTCCTTTGCGGATGCGATCTGCTAACCCTCCGCCGGTTTTGAGGCTTAAACCGGATTTTGGCCGGTTTTCCCAACCGAGACGGGACTTTTCATGACGAATTTGACCGAGAGACTGGTCATTGGCGTGGTCGCTCTGCTGGTCGGACTGGCGGTCGGCTGGGCCGTGCGCGGGGTGGTGAGCTACAACACCGGCACCCAGGCCGTGACCGCCTATGGCTCCTGGCGCGTGGCCTGCCCTGCGGCCAGCCAGCCCAATGTGAACTGCGAGCTCGTCCAGGATGTGATGGACAGCCAGAGCCACCAGGAGATCGTGCGGATCGCGGTTGGAAAACTGCCTGACGGCAAGAGCGCGCTTGATCTGGTGCTGCCGCTGGGCGTGGCGCTGGAACCGGGCGTGGGCCTGGTGATGGGAACCAATCCCATGCATACCGCCAAATACCGCACCTGCACCCAGCAGGGCTGCATCGTCGATATCCCGCTCGATCAGAAGCTGCAGAAGGAATTCGACGAAGGCAAGGACGGCAAGGTCGTCTTCGCGGGCTCGAACGACAACAAGCCCATTGCGATCCCGCTTTCGCTCACCGGATATGCCGATGCCCAGCGCGCCTATCGCCGCGACGAAGCCAAGCGCGCGTCCTGGTACTGGAGAATGCTCTGATGAAAATTCCGCACTTGTTGTCCGGCGCCTTTTTGAGCGCGCTCATTTCGGGCGCGGCCCTTGCCCAGGCGCCCGCTGCCGCGCCGGCTGCGCCGCCGCCGCCTCCCGAAGTGAAAAATATCGGCGACTGGGCGGTGCGTTGCTTTCCCTCGCAGACCCAATCGCCCTGCGACATGTACCAGCAGCAGAATGACGCCAAGAGCGGGCAGCGCGTGCTGGCGGTCTCGCTCGCCTATATCCCCCATGTCGACAAGCACGCCATCCAGATTTCGGTGCCCCTGGGCGTTTCCATCCCGCGCGGCGTGGTGATCCAGGCGGGAAGCTATACTTCGCCGGTGATGCCTTATCGCCGCTGCGACCGCGCCGGTTGCTATGTGGAAATGCTGATCGAAAATCCGGTGGTCGATCAATTGAGCCATGCCGGCGACAATGCGCTGATCAAGCTCACCGCCGATGACGGCAAGAATTATGAGCTCAAATTGTCATTGAATGGCTTTAGCGCCGCCCATGATTCCATGACCGAGCAGGCCAAGGCCAAGGCCAAGCCCGAAGCGGGCGCGGCGCCCGGCGCTCCGGCCAAGAAATAGCCAAGCCAGAGAAAAAACAGCAAGCCGCCGGCAAAACCGGCGGCTTTTTGCTGCGCTTAGATCGCTTCGAAGCGGAGCGCCACGCCGTTCATGCAATAGCGCAAGCCCGTGGGCTTCGGTCCGTCGTCGAAAACATGGCCGAGATGACCGCCGCAGCCGATGCAATGCACTTCGGTGCGCTCCATGTCGAGGGAATGGTCGTCGGAGGTGAGAATGGCATTCGTCAACGGCTTCCAGAAGCTGGGCCAGCCAGTATGGCTGTCATACTTGGTGTCCGAGGAATAAAGCGGCTGACCGCAGCCCGCGCAAAGATACGTGCCCTTCTTGGTGTTCATGTCCAACGGGCTGGAGTAGGGCATTTCCGTGCCTTGATGGCGCAGCACGTCATAGGCGGCGGGCGACAGGGTCTTCTTCCATTCCGCGTCGCTTTTGCTGACACGATAGGCCGCGGCGAAGGCGGGGAGGTTGCCGGCGAAAATTCCGGCGCTTGCCATCAACAGAAAGCCGATGAAGTTCCGTCTCCGCATGGAATTCCTCCTTCAACGCGTGCCAAAGATCAGTTCGTTTCGGTGCGGCAAAAGTTACGGAACCGTGCCGCAAAGGTGCCGTTATCTTACAGTCATACGGAGAATAAATCATGGACAAGGACAGGATCAACGGCTCGGCCAACCAGGCCAAGGGCGCGGTCAAGGAAGCGGCCGGCAAGATGACGGGCGACGCCAAGCTCAAAGCCGAAGGCGCGGCCGACAAGGCCAAGGGCAAAGTGCAGAATGCCGTGGGCGGCGCCAAGGACGCGCTACGCGATTCGTCGCGCCACTAAAATTTTAAGCGTCCTGACCCAAGTCCGGCTCCTGTCAAGGGGCCGGGCTTTTGCTGTCTAGTGGCCCAAATCCTAGGCCCGGACTGTCTTGGGTTCCCGGAGCGCGATATAAGCAACGCTCAAAGCCGCTCCCCAAGGATTTCCCATGACACGCTTTCTCGCTTGGCTCCGCTCGATCATGGCGGCGGTGCTGAATGGTGTCGCCAAATTTGTTTTCCTGATCATCTTGATTTTCGCGGCTCTCTTGGTGATCGGGCTGGCGCGGGGAGACGGCTTGCCCGGCAACATGGTCCTGACTCTGGATCTGCGCCAGGCCGTGCCCGACTCCGCGGCCACCGGTTTTTCCCTCTCAGGGCCGCAACAGACCATGATGAATTACGTCTTCGCGCTGGACGCCGCCTCGCGCGATCCCAGGGTCAAGGGCGTGGTGATGCGGCTGGGCAATGGCGCGGTTTCGCTTGCCCAGGCCGAGGAATTGTCCGACAGCCTTCACCGTTTCCGCGATCACGGCAAATTCGTGATCGCCCAGGCCACCGGTTTTCTCACGCCGGGGCTGGGGGATTACGTGGCGGCCAGCGCCGCCAATGAAATCTGGGCGCAGCCCCGCAGCGACTTCAAGGTGGCGGGTGGCGGCGTGGGTGAAATTTTCCTCAAGGGTCTGTTCGACAAGATCCAGGCGGTGCCTGAGATCGCCAAGCGCGCCGATTACAAGAGCGCGGCCGACATGTACATGGAAAAAACCATGACGGACGCCGACAAGGAGCAGCTTACCGAGGTGACCAAATCCTGGCGCGACCAGGCGGTGGCCGAGGTGGCGCGCGCGCGCCATCTTGATCCGGCCAAGGTGAGCGCCGATTTCGATTCAAGCCCACAATTCGCCGAGGACGCCAAGGACGAGGGATTGTTGGACCGCATCGGCTATGACGACGATGCCATGGGTGCGGGCCTTGGCCGGGCCGGCGCGGGCGCCAAGCTCACCAAGATCACCGATTACATCAGGACCAAGAATTTCAGCACCAATTTCGGCGCCAATCTGGGGGTGATCGAGGCCGCGGGCGACATTGTCGATGGCACCGCAAAGGGTGACATCTTCAACAGCAATGCGGGCATCGCCAGCGACGATCTCTCCGAAGCCATCCGCCAGGCGGCGCGTGAGCCGGGCATCAAGGCGATCGTGCTGCGCGTGGATTCGCCCGGCGGCTCGGTGACCGCCTCGGACCAGATTCTGGATGCGGTGAAGAAGGCGCAGAGCAAAGGTAAGCCGGTGATCGTCAGCATGGGAGGGCTTGGCGCTTCGGGCGGCTATTTCATCTCGGCCAGCGCCAACAAGATCATCGCCGAGCCCGCCACCTTGACCGGCTCGATCGGCGTCTTGACCGGCAAAGTGGCGGTGGGAAAATCGCTGGGGCTGGTTGGGGCCGAACTCGACGAAGTGGCGTCCGGCAAGAACACGCTGATGGATTCCGCGATCCAGCCCTACACGCAAGAGCAATGGGCGGCGCTCAATCATGAAGCGGACGTGATCTACGATGATTTCCTGCACAAAGTGTCGGCGGGCCGTCACCTCGCGCTCGATCAAGTGAAAGATGTGGCCAAGGGACGGGTGTGGACGGGCGCCGACGCAAAAACCAAGGGGTTGGTGGACCGCCTGGGAGGCTTCTGGACGGCCGCCGATACAGCCGCACAATTGGGAGGCATTCCCCAGGACCGCATCACGATCCGCATCTATCCTCAGCGCCGCGGGCTGTTGGAGAGCCTCAGCACCATGATGGGCGAAAGCGAGGCCAGCCTGAGAGCGCTCCAAGGATTGGAGACGCTTGCCGCTCTTCCGGGGATTAAAAATCTGATAGGCGCGTTGGCCGCGGCGCCCCGTGGCGATGTGGAGTTGAAAGCCCCTGGCTTGTTGCAATAGTAGTTTCCCCTACGGAATGTAGGCCTTTGCCCACCCATGTTCCGGAAATATAATTTCCGTGGGTGATTCCCCTTGGCGTGTACTCGCCAAAATTGCGACATTCTCTGGCCAAAGCTTCCATGCGGGGCACTGGACGGAGGCCGGAAAGTCTATTGGAGAAACCGTCATTCCTACCCCGGTGAACAAGCAGGACCAGGCCAGGCCGGTCGGCGAAATGAGTTTTGAAATCGCGCTCAAGGAACTTGAGACGATCGTGGCGCGGCTGGAACAGGGCGAAGTCGATCTGGAAGATTCCATTGCGCTCTATGAGCGCGGCCAGGCGCTCAAGACCCATTGCGAAGCCAAGCTCAAGGCGGCGGAAGGCAGGCTGGAAAAAATCGTCCAGGGGGCAGGCGGGCCCGCTATCGGGGAAAGGCTGGATGTGGCATGAGCCCGAGCCCCGGTCTTTGCGTTTCGAATTATGATATCCGCGCCGGGTTCGGGGGAACGCTGCGGAACACCATTTGCCCCACTGTGGTCAGCCTCTCATGACATCGCCCAGCAAGACGCCTCTTCTCGATCAGGTTCAGGTCCCTGCGGATTTGCGCAAGCTGCCCAAGCGGGCGCTTCGCCAGTTCGCTTCGGAGTTGCGCACCGATCTGATCGACACTGTCTCGGTCACCGGCGGGCATTTCGGCGCCGGGCTTGGTGTGGTGGAACTCACCGTCGCGCTGCATTACGTCTTCAACACGCCCGAAGACAAAGTGATCTGGGATGTCGGTCACCAGGCCTATCCGCACAAGATCATCACCGGCCGGCGTTCGCGCATGCGTACCCTCCGCCAGGGCGGGGGCCTCTCCGGTTTCACCAAGCGCAGCGAGAGCGTTTATGATCCGTTTGGCGCCGCGCATTCCTCGACCTCCATCTCCGCCGGCCTGGGCATGGCGGTGGCGCGCGACCTTCAGGGCGGCAACAACCATGTGATCGCCGTGATCGGCGATGGCGCCATGAGCGCGGGCATGGCGTATGAAGCGATGAACAATGCCGGCGCCGACAAGAACCGGCTGATCGTCATCCTCAACGACAACGACATGTCGATCGCTCCGCCGGTGGGGGCGATGAGCGCCTATCTGGCGCGGCTGGTCTCCAGCCAGCCCTATACGGGCTTCCGCAATCTGGGCAAATGGCTGGCCAAGCGTTTCCTGCCGCGCGCGCTGTTCAACATGGCGCGCCGTACCGAGGAATATGCGCGCGGGCTGGCAATGGGCGGCACGCTGTTCGAGGAGCTGGGCTTCTTCTATGTGGGTCCGATCGACGGCCACAATCTCGATCACCTGATTCCGGTGCTCGAGAATGTGCGCGACCGGATGAAAGGTCCGGTCCTGGTGCATGTGGTGACCAAGAAGGGCCACGGCTATGCCCCCGCCGAAGCCAGCGCCGACAAATACCACGCAGTGTCGAAATTCACCGTCCTCACCGGCGAGCAGAAAAAGACCGTGGCCAAGGCGCCGAGCTACCAGAAAGTCTTCGCCGAAAGCCTGATCCAGGAAGCGAAGAAGGACGACCGCATCGTGGCGATCACCGCGGCAATGCCGTCAGGCACCAGCGTTGATCTGTTCGAAAAGGAATTTCCCGAACGCAGCTTCGATGTGGGCATCGCCGAGCAGCATGCCGTGACCTTTGCCGCCGGCCTGGCGGCGGAAGGCATGAAGCCCTTCTGCGCCATCTATTCCACCTTCCTGCAGCGCGCCTATGACCAGGTGGTGCATGACGTGGCGATCCAGTCGCTGCCGGTGCGCTTCGCCATGGACCGGGCGGGCCTGGTGGGCGCGGACGGCCCCACCCATGCCGGCAGCTTCGATCTCGCCTATCTGGGCGCCTTGCCCAATTTCG
>Ga0134128_10003156_pt1 | contig 20179 bp, 16 predicted proteins | sample KB31754_FD_96462 | JGI IMG/M metagenome (GOLD analysis project Ga0134128, IMG submission 96462) | Terrestrial soil microbial communities with excess Nitrogen fertilizer from Kellogg Biological Station, Michigan, USA - KB3-175-4 | ecosystem: Environmental > Terrestrial > Soil > Unclassified ...
ACCAACACTGACGGCGTGGCGGGCCCCTATCATCTCGCGCTCAAAAGCAGTGGTGCGGCCGAAATCGCGGCCGATCATCGGCTCGATTTTTCGCTGGGGCTCGGCGAGCATAAGTTCGATAGCGTGACGCTCACGGGCAGAGATGAGGGCGTCGCCTCGATCGCCGCCGATCTGACCGGGCCGAATGGCTACGCCGTCCATCGCGAATGGCAGATCGCGGTGCGCTCGCCGCATTATCCGATCGCCATCGAGGACACGGCGTTGCAGACGCAGGGCACGAGCTTCATGCTCGATGCCGAAAAGCTCAAACCCTTCGTGCCGGGCAGCGTAACGGTGAGCCTCGGCTACTCGGGCTTTGCCGGCATTGATGTGCCGAGCCTGCTGCAATCGCTTTATCAATATCCCTATGGCTGCACCGAGCAGATGGCGTCGGTCGCCTTCCCGCTGGTCTATTTCAAGGATCCGGCGCTGCTCGGCCGCGTGCCGCAGGATCGCGCGGTCGCCGAGCGGGTGCAGACCGCGATCAACACGATCCTCGACCGGCAGGATGCAAGCGGCGAGTTCGGCCTCTGGCGCGCCGGCGACGGCGAAGCCTCTCCCTGGCTCAACGTCTACGCGCTCGATTTCCTCGTCCACGCCAAGGAAGCCGGCTTCACCGTGCCGGAGGGCGGGCTGCAGCGCAGCTACAACTTCATCCAACAAGCGACGCGCCGGCTCGATCAGCGCAATGGCGGCGCCTATTCGCAAAGTGTTTCTGCGACGAGCGCCTACGCCGCCTTCGTGCTGGCGCGGGCGGGCCGTGCCGATCTCGGCGAGTTGCGGCGCATCCACGACGCGCTCGTTTGGCAAGGCACCGGCGATCGCATCACCGTGGCTTCGGTGCATTGGAGCGGCGACAAGCACGATGACAGTATCGCCGATCCGCTGAGCCTTGGTTATCTCGCCGGCGCGCTGGCGCTCATGCACGATCATCCGCGGGCCATGCAGACCTTCGCGTTAGCCTCGGCCAACCTCGATAAGGAGGCCTATCAAAATATCTACCCGCATTGGTGGTTCGATATCTTTTACTCGACCCCGGTGCGCGACCGCGCCGCGTTGGCCGCAATCGCGGCGGAAGCGGGCGAGGCCGACACCGCGACCGCGCTGATCCAACGCCTGCGCAACGTCGACGCCTATGCCGACCGACTCAACACGCAGGAGAAAGCCTGGCTGTTGCGCGCGGCGTCCGCCCTCGGCAAAGGCAGCAAGGGTGTCTCGCTGACGATCGCTGGCCACCAACGGGACAATATCGCGCTGCCGCTGGCGCTCGCGCCGAGCAATGCCGAGATCGAGGCGGGCTATGCGGTCGCGAACAGCGGCGCGCGCGACGTCTGGCGCACGCTCGTCATTCGCGGCGAGCCGCTCGCCGCGCCCGCCGCGATGGAGGCGGGGTATTCGCTGAGCAAGCGATATTTCACGCTCGATGGGCAGCCGCTCGATCCCGCGCATCTGAAGCAGAACGATCGCCTGATCGTGTCGCTGACCGGGCATGCTTCGGATCGTGATCCGCATCGCACCGTGCTGGTCGATATGCTGCCCGCCGGCTGGGAGATCGAAGCGTCGATCACGCGCGACGAAACCTATTCCTTCCTCGGCCCGCTAACCAAGGCGAGCACGATCGAGGCGCGCGACGATCGTTTCGTCGCCGCGTTCAATCTCGGCGATAACGGCGCCCGGCGCTTCCGCTTCGTCGATCGCAGTGTCGACGACGCGACGAAAACGCTCGACCCGGGCGCCTATCACCTTGCCTATGTCGTGCGTGTCGTGACGCCGGGCCATTTCGTCCTGCCCGAAGCCGAAATCGAGGACATGTATCGGCCGGGGGTGATGGCGCGCACCGATGCAGGCGCGACCGAAGCCGATGCGCGTTAAGCCACTCCTTCGCGCCGCTCTGGCTCTGCTCGGGACGGCCGGTCTCGCCGCCGGCGCGCTCGCCGCGCTCGACCGGATGTTCCCGCCCGATCTCTCGCGCTATGCCTGTCGTTCGGTCGAGCTGCGCGACGCCCAAGGGATCACGCTCAATGTCGCGCTGACCAGCGATGGTAAATGGCGCTTGAGCACGACGCCGGAGAATGTCAGCCAGCGCTATCTCGCGATGCTGCTGGCGAAAGAGGATCGACGCTTCTGGTATCATCCCGGCATCGATCCCCTCGCGGCACTGCGCGCGGTGGGACAGCTCGCGACGCATGGTCATGCCGTATCAGGAGGCTCGACGCTCACCATGCAAGTGGCCCGGCTGCTGATGCCGCACCGGCACAATTTCGCCGGCAAGCTGATCGAGGCGGCGCGCGCCATGCAGCTCGAGCTTCATTACGGCAAGCGCGAGATCCTGGCGATGTATCTGACCCTCGCGCCGTTCGGCGGCAATATCGAGGGCGTGCGCGCCGCCTCGCTCAGCTATTTCCAGCATGAGCCGGACAAACTGAGCGACGCGGAGGCGGCGCTGCTTGTCGCGCTGCCACAAAGCCCGACGCATCTGCGCCCCGACAGGCATCCGGCGCGCGCGCTTGCGGCGGCCAGGCATGTGCTCGATCGCACCGGGCCTGAGGCGAGCAGGGCGGTCGCCTTCACGCGCCATCCTTTGCCCGCCCTGGCGCCGCATCTCGCCGAGCGGTTAGCGCTGCAATCGAGTCCCGTCGAGACGACGCTTGATGGCGGTTTGCAGAAATCGGTCGAGGCACTGGCAACGCGCGAGCAGCCCTGGCTCGGCGGCGATGCCGACGTCGCGGCGCTGGTCGTGCGCAACAGCGATCGCGCGGTGCTCGCCTATCTCGGCAGCGCCGATTATTTCGGCGGCGGGGGCATGGTCGATATGGTTCGCGCGCGCCGCTCGCCGGGCTCGGCGCTGAAGCCGTTCATCTACGGGCTTGGCTTCGACGATGCGGTGATCCTGCCCGACACGCTGATCGACGACGTGCCGCTGCGCATCGGCAATTACGCGCCGCGGAATTTCGATCGCGATTTCCATGGCACAGTGACGGCGCGCCAGGCGCTGCAGCAATCCTACATCCTGCCTGCCGTCGCGATCTTGGATCGCGTCGGCCCGGCTCGGCTGCTCGCCACCCTGACGCAAAGTGGCGCGACCATCGCTTTGCCGCGCGGCGATGCCGCGGCCGGGTTGCCCGTGGCGCTCGGCGGTCTCGCGATCAGCCTCGAGGATATGACGAAGCTCTATGTCGGTCTTGCCGCGGACGGGCAGGTCGGGCCGCTCCGCCTTTTGCGCAGCGATCCGCTCGCGCCGAGCACGGCCCTGATGACGGCTTCCTCGGCACAAGAAATCGGCGACATCCTGCGCGACACGCCGCGGCCAGAAGGCGTCGCCCCGTCACAGCCGCGCGCCGTCGCGTATAAGACCGGCACTTCCTACGGCTTCCGCGATGCGTGGGCGCTCGGCTATTCCGACCGCTATACGGTCGCGGTGTGGGTCGGCCGAGCCGAAGGCACGCCGCGGCCCGGCGCTTTCGGCATCAACACCGCGGCGCCACTGCTTTTCAAGCTGTTCGATCTGCTGCCGCAAGAGCCGCCCCATGTCACGCATCGCTTGCGCCAGCCGCTCGATGTGGCACATCTCGCGCCCTCACTACGCCATTTCGTCCCCGGCAATGCGCCGTTGCTCGGCGGACCCGCCGCGCCGCGTATCATCTATCCGCCTGCCGGCGCGAGGATCGACGTCACGCGCGAGAACGAGCGTCCGCTGCCGATCGCGCTGGAAGCAAGCGGCGGCAAGCCGCCTTATCGCTGGATGATCGATGGTGTGCCGCTGCCGCTGCCACCAATCGGCGCGGTGATGTCGTGGATCCCGGACGGGCCAGGTTTTGCGCGGCTCTCGGTGATGGATGCCGACAGCAACGTCACGAGCGAAGATCTGCGCCTCGAGTAATCGCTTGTCGCAAGTTCCGCTGACGCGTTCGCCGACATTTTCGTGTTGAAGATAAGATGCGGCGCGATCGAGAAGCTGGTTGTGTGTCACAACCATTTGAATGGGGAAGAGCCGGGCATCAACCGGCGCGAGCGCGCTCAATTTTATTGCGTGCTCTGCCCGGCTAGCGCTTGTCGGGTCGCCGAGCGCATGCACTACCGCCTGATCTCATAGCAGTTCGACGACATTCGGGTGCACGAAGAATCGAGCGATGGAAACACTTATTTGGTGCTTTTTCGATGGTTTGGATACACTATAATGTAGTAGGAAGTGTAGGTGAAACGGTGCCGGTCCGGCGGGGGCCATCTGCAGCTTGATCTAGATCATTGACGCTTTCCTGAGAAAGCGCCAATGTGTTCATCTAGTTTTGGTACGGGGGAGGATAAGTTGTTGAAATTACTTGGGGAAAATCGCGAGGTCGAGCTTGTAAAGCGCGACGACGTACCGTCAATGCGGACGATCGTCGTCAATGGTGTTGAGCATTGGCTCGGGCATGTCAAAGACTTTACAAAAAATAGCAGCCTCGCCGAGTTTCTGCCCAAGGATAACCGGATATCGATGGCTTGGGTGCGCCTGGAAGCAGGCGAAGAACTCACCCCACACACGCACCCCGTGCCCTCGATGATCCTCATCGTCGAAGGCAGCGCCAGTACTACCGGCGATAAGCATGCGGTCATGAACGCGGGCGATGCGCTTCTCGTGCCGCAGCGTCGTCCGCACGGCTTCATCGGTTTGCCGCCCCACGGCTTCTGGGGCCTTTCTATTCAATTCGATTCACGCGGCCTTTACGAGGACATCGAAGACCCGTGGGCGACATTCTTGGCCGAGGCGAAGTCGGCGCACGGCGTAGGGAACCAGGTCGAGCAACTCTTCAAGAAGAACGAAGAATTCATGGAGCGCTTTGATAAGCACCGGCTGTTCGTGCTTATCCGGAACGGGCTCCTCCACGATCCGGTGGCACGCCGGAAATTTCTCGACTGCTTCCAAGTATGGTCGAACTATTTCCAGAGAATGGTCTTGAACCGGGTTGTCACGCTCCAGGATCCGGCATTCGAAGACCTGGCGTGGGCTCATCTCTCGGAAGAGCTTGGGCATAATCGCGATCTCGCAAAGAGCCGCCCGGACCTCCAGACAGTCTTCGATCCGGTTCTCGAAGGTGTCTGCTCCTGGTTCCCCTCAAAGGTCGGCATGATCAGCGATCTCGAAAAGGTCGTTCTCGTCCATCTCGTGGTCGAAGCGTCGGCCGTGTTCTTTTACAAGCATGTCCAGCCGGCCATGGCGACGAACACGGCGCAGGGCCATTTCGAGAAGCATAAAAGCGACGATGAGGCACATGTCGCGATGGGATACGACTTTCTTCGGAAAGTCGCTTCTGCCGATTGGCCGCGCCTGTTCGAGATTCAGCGCCAGGGTTGGGGGATGTTGATGGCGGTCATGGGCCGGGTTGCCGACCTCGTTGTCCACACGTCCGGACAACTCGACGCCAGCGAACCGCAACAGGATGCGCAGCACGTGGTCGAGCCGCTCACGACCCGCACCCAGAGCAGTGAAGCGCGCCCACGCCAGGACGGGCCGTTTGTGGTCGAGCCGGTTGCAACCTCCGCCGAGCCGCGCAGCAAGACTGCACGTGTGCCCGTAACGCAGCGCACGCCGGCAGAATAGGGCCCCCGGCGATGCAATCGACACTCGCTTGGCCGGTTGAAGAATCGCGGCGGGTTCCGGCATGGCTCTACACGGACCCGTCGATCTATGCGCGCGAGCAAGAACGTATTTTCGGCGGGCGCTCCTGGAACTATGTCGGTCTGACGAGCGAGATCCCCCGGCCGGGTGATTTTCTCCAGACCTATGTTGGGGAAAATCCGGTCGTGGTGGTTCGCGATCGCGACAGCCGCATACGCGTTTTCGTCAATCGCTGCACCCATCGCGGCTCCCAGTTCTGCATTGAGCCGCGCGGTCATGCGGATTTATTCATTTGCCCCTATCATCAGTGGACGTTCGATTTGGACGGCACGATCAAGGGCGTGCCGTTCCGCCGGGGCATCCGCGGCAAAGGGGGAATGTCCGACTGCTTCGATCCCTCGCAGCACGCGCTGGAGCAGCTCACGGTCGCCGAGCGTCATGGCGTCATCTTCGCGAGCTACGCGAACGACGTCGAGCCGATCGAAGAGTATCTTGGTCCGACCATCCTCTCCTATTTCGACCGCGTCTGCGACGGCCGGCCGCTGCAGGTCATCGGGACGATGCAGCACCGCCTCGCCGCGAATTGGAAACTTCAGGTCGAAAATCTCAAGGACACGTCCCACGCGGCGCTGTTGCATGCGTTCTTCGTGAAATTCGGCATCTGGCGAAACGATCAAAACACCGAGATCAAGGTTGGCGCTCGCGGAGCGAGCAGCGTCCTCGTGTCGACGGGCAGCTTCCAGCCGGTCGCTTATGGCAGCAACGAAGCGATCACGCCGGATTTCGATCTCGAAGATAAACGTATGGTCACCTACCAGCCCGAATTCGAGCACACGACGACCGCCATTCTGACTATCTGGCCGAATCTGATCGTCCTGCAGAATATGAATATGCTGGCGATGCGGCACGTGCGGCCGGCCGGCCCGAATGCTTGCATCAAATCCTGGACTTTTTTCGGCTATGAGGGCGAGCCGGCGGAGCTGAGGAAAACGCGATTGCTGCAGGCAAATCTGCTTGGACCGTCGGGCTTGGTCACCATCGATGACAACGAGGTGCTCGAGTGCGCGCAGGACGGGGCCGCAGCGTCTCCATTCGCCAATTCGGTTCTCGAGGCGGGGAAGGGATCGGGAGACGCCGATCACCTGATGTCGGAGTCGGCCATTCGCGCCTTCTATGACTGTTATCGGAGCATTATGGATCTTTGATCCGCTCGCAGCTGCAGGCGCTAGTGGCCGCCGGCGCGTTTCGCCCCGTCGGTTCTAACTTTTCGAAAGAGTAACGCGAACCCATGGAACGTAAGACGGAGCACCGCGACCTCGCTGCCGACGTCGAGCTCCTTTATACGATGTACGCCGAGGCTCTCGATGACGGCGATATCATGCGTTGGCCCAGCTTTTTTGCCGAGGATCGCCCGCTCTATCGTCTTACGACGCGAGACAATGTGGAGCGCGGCATGGAGTTGTGCTTCGTTCTGTGCGAGGGGCAAGCGATGCTCCGCGACCGCGCCGTTGCGCTCCACAAGACGGTGATGCACCGGCGCAGAATTCAGCGCCGCATCGTGAGCGGCGTGCGCTTGCTCTCGTTCGACGGGCTGGAGGGTGAGGGCATTAAAACGCGTGCGACGTTTGCTCTTTTCGAGGCGCTGGGGGATGAACCCAGCAAGTTGATCGCTTGCGGTCGTTCTGCCGATGTCGTCGTGCGCCAAAGCGGCGAGCTTAAGTTCAAGGATCGGCTCTGCGTAGTGGATTCCCGTGTCATGCCGGATTCGATCGTGTTTCCAATTTGATGGCGATGTTGCCTTTCACCGATCTTTTAGTGCTCGAGCTGACCCGGCACAGAGCCGGGCCGGTCGCTTCGCGCTTCTTTGCTGATTGGGGCGCGCAGGTCATCAAGATCGAAGCGCCGTTCGATCCGAGCGACACCATGGGCGGCAAGCGCGAAGGCTTCGACTACCAAAACCTGCATCGAAACAAGCGCAGCTTGTCTTTGAACCTAAAGACTACAGAAGGAAAGTCGATTTTCAGAAAGCTCGCGCTGCGCGCGGACATCGTTCTCGAAAGCTTTCGTCCGGGCGTCAAATATCGGCTGGGAATCGACTACGAGTCTCTGCGCCAGGTGAATCCCCGCATCATCTACGGGAGCATCTCCGGCTTTGGGCAAACCGGCCCCTATGCAGAGCGTCCCGCCGTGGATCAGATTATCCAAGGTATGTCTGGACTCATGTCGGTCACGGGGCTGGCGGGGCAGGGACCCGTGCGCGCCGGTGCGGCCATTGCCGATGTCTGTTCGGGAATGGTCCTCGCCCAAGGGATTTTAGCCGCGCTTTATCAACGCGAGCGGACCGGGCAGGGTCAATGGGTTCATACCTCGCTGCTTGAGTCACTGGCGTCGGTTCTCGACTTCCAGGTGGCGCGTTGGCTGCGAACCCGCGAGGTGCCGGGACAGGCCGGCAACGACCATCCGATATCGATACCCATGGGCCTGTTTCCCAGCGCTGACGGACAGGTCAATATCGCGGCCGCCGAAGATCCGAAATTCGCAGCGCTCTGCCGGGTATTGCAGCTATCGCACCTACTCGAAGATCCGGCTTACAGCACGGGCGAAGCGCGTTCGATGCATCGAGAAAAGCTTTCGGCCATTCTTGCCGAGAAGACCCGGGCGATCCCGAGCCTGGAATTGATCGAGCGGCTCAACGCGGCAGGCGTCCCTTGTGGCCCCGTCTATTCGATCGGCGAAGCGATGCAAGACAAGCAGATGAAGTCACTCGGGATGAACATGCCGGTCGATCATCCGCGGCTCGGCCCGTTCGATGTGCTGGGTCAGCCCTTGTCGCTCGAGGGCAGTGGCGGACGGCCATCGGCACGCTCCGCCGCCCCCGATCTTGGCGAGCATACCGAGGAGATTTTGGTGGATCTGTTGGGCTACGAAAAACCGGCCGTCGAATCGCTGCGTTCACGCGGCGTCATCTAGCGGAGCGTTCGCCTTTGGCGCAGGACCTTGAACTTATTTGGATGCCACCGGATTGAAGTCGTAGCGCCCGACTCCTTGAAGTATCGCGACTTTGCAGCGTAAGCCGTCCTTGCCGCAGACGTGATGCGCGCGTTTGGGCGGGACATCGCAGGTTTGTCCGGGTGCAAGTTCAAAGCGCTCTCGAGGTGCCCGAGTCTCGATGATCGTTGTGCCCTCCATGCCGAGGTACCAATCGGAAGTCGCACTATGCCAATGCCACGGCACGCTCTCGCCAGGCTCGAGGGTCAACACGATCATCCGAAGGTCAGGTGTCTCCGCGATGACGACGCGCTTGTCGGCAAGCTGTTGCGGTTCTGACGTCATGAGCTTACCTCCCAAGAAATGTCCCAAGGGCTCGAGCGCCTCGAGGGCATCGCAATAGCGCTGGTCGTTATGATCGACGGCTCAAATTAGCGCATCGCCCAGCTTTGGCGTCCATGCAGGCGGGCAACGAGCAACGCTGCGCGTATCCTTTTCCAATAGAGGAGAAGTAGGCGGAAGAAACGACGAACGAACTCGTCTCGTCGGTTCAGCCCTGGCGCCGCGCCGTCAACGCCATGATCGCCACGCCGCCGAGCGCGACCGGCGCGAAGGCGAGCGCCGGAATGCCGGTCACATCCCAGCCATAGCCGCCCAAGATCGGGAACACCACAGAGCATGGGAAGCTAATCGTAAACATCGCAGCCGACAGCCGGTGCACGTCCTGCGGCGCCGCAAGAATCGCCGGCAGCGCCAGAGAAAGGACCAGGGCCACGGCATTGGCGCAGCCGAGAATACCGGCGCTCCACAAGATCGTGCTGTCGCCCCCGAGCAAGACGCCGGCGAGACTAGCCAGCACAGTGAGGCCGATCGCTGCATAGACGCCCTTCCGCCGCAGCAGCGGGCCGGCCCAGAACAGCATCAAAAGCGAGCCTGGAATTTGGCCGCCATTGAACGCCGTCAACACAGGCGAGACCAATTCCGCTCGTCCGAGCTCGACGAGGTAGTCGGGCAGGAATGTGTTGGCGGTCCAGTAGATGATGTTGGCGCTGCCGGTGAGGAAGCCGAGCTGCCAAACCAACGGGTCGCGCCAGTCGGGCCACCAACGCTGCATGCCGGGGTTTGCGGGCGCTTCGTGCGGCGCAAATAGCAGCACAAGGATTGCCGTCACGACGACCGGTATGGCCCAGAGGACGAGCGAAAAACGCCAGCTTCCATGAGCCAGGGTCTGCATCACCGGCAGGGAGAGCGCCACGCCCAAAAGCGCGGCCATTACCAAGCCGTTCGAATAAACCGCCGTACCGAAGCCGATTCGATCCGGCATCCAGTCGCGCACCAGCGGCGGAAGCGCCGGCTGCATCACGGCAATCCCGGCCGACATGACGATGGTCGCGAGGTAAAGCACCACAATATCCGATGCAGTGGCGCGCAACGCACATCCGGCGGCAGTGACAAAAAGCCCGGCGACGAGCGTTTGACGCGCTCCAACGCGCGCGATGAGAAGTGCGCCTGGTATGGCGGCGCAGGCGAAGAGCAGTGATGGCAGGCTGCCGAGCGTGCCGACCGCCGTCTCGTTAAGGCCCAGGTCGCGGTGGATGAGCGGGAGGAGGGGGGCCACCACAAGGATCGTGAGCCGGAGCGCGGCCCCCACGAGCCACAAAAGTACGAGTGTCGTCCCCTGCCTTAACATCAATAAACCACAACCATTGTCAGCGCGCGGCTGTGACGTCGGAAGGCTGCACACGACGACCTCGAGGCGCTCGTGGCCCCGCTGGGGCGCGCCTCCTATCCTGGCCATCATGATCCCCCATCGTGCCGGTCACGGTACCCGCAAAGATTTTATCGCATGTTCCATCTTTACAAATCGTAGCATAGCTGGCGGCAGACGGATGCAGATGTTTGCGCAGCACAGGCATTCGCTCGGACACTCAACGCCGGAGTGGGAGCGCGTGGTTAACGGGTAAAGCGTCAGTTGTTCATGTTCTGCGGCTCTTGGTTGCTGCTATGCAACCGGAAGAACGCCTCGGTTGCTGCGTGGGCTCTTCTTTCGATCTCGGCCCGTTTCGGCGTCGCGGCCACGCCGAGAAGAAGGCTCAGCAGGAGATCGCCCCAGAGCAGGGCAAAAAATTGCTCCATCATTTGTTCCGAATCGCCGGCACCTAAAATCCCGCTTGCTTGCGCCGCGCCTAGCAAAGCGGCGAGCGCGGCTCGATTGGTCGACCTCGCTTCCTCGAGCGTTTGCGCGACCTCGGTTGAATTGCCTGCCTCGGCGATCGCCAGCCGGAACATTGCGGTGACTGCCGGTTGGCTGACCTCTCGGATCACGGTCGTTCCGAAATCCCTCAGCGTCGCCTCGAGCATTTCGCGGCTGCGCGGCGCCGGCAGGGTCGGCGACAAGCGCATGTGTGCAGCCCGACCAGCAATGCAGGCGACCAGGATCGCCTGCTTGCTGCTGAAATTCGCATAAAGGTCGCGTTTCGAAACCTGTGCCCGCGTGGCGATCTTGAGCGTGCTGGTGCCGGCATAGCCGTTCTCCATGAACGCCTTGAAGGCGGTATCGAGTATGCGCTCGTAGGCCGGCCCCTTGGCGGGTTGCGGACTCCGGCCCGCGCCCTTCTTCGTCTTCGTCACGTATTAGCCCCTTCGCCCCACGATCCCGTCATGGGGTACGGTATAGTACCAGTTGCCACGCGCCAGTACCCGAAATAACGCTTGCATGGTACTTGATAGTACCGTATGGTACCGAATAGTACCATCATTTGGTGCCGCAACTAAGGAGGTTCGATGCGCTGGCTTCCGCGAGCGGCATTATTCCGAACGATCGCCGTCGCCCTGGTCTTGGCGGGGGCGAGCACTGCGACGGCCAGCGCCGATCCCGTCGGCGCCAACGCGGCGCTGCTCGATAAGTATTTCGCCGACGTCAATGCGCGCGACCTTGCCGCGTTGAAGGACGTGATCTCAGACGAATACGTCCAGCACGGCGCCTATCAGGGGCAAGGGCTGGCCGGCATGCAGGCGGCCTTTCAGCACTATTTCGAGATGTTTCCTGATTTCCATTGGACGGTCGAGAACAGCGTCATCACCAACGACAAGGTTGTCGCGCTCTTCCGCGTCACGGCAACCCACGACCATACGGTCCAACTCGCTCCCGGCGCCCCGGCCTTCCCGCCCACGGGCAACAAGCTCTCCTGGGAAGGAATTTCGATCTGGCGCGTCGCCGACGGCAAATTCGTCGAGCATTGGGATATCGACGATCTGTTGAGTCTCGCGCAGCAGATGCGAGCTCAGACATCGGGCGCGGCCAAGTAGGGAGAGGGTAAAATGGATCGCATCCTTTTCATCGTGCAGCACACGCCTTTTTGGGGCGTTCGCCGTTTTTGCCGTTTTGATCGCCTTTTGCATACAGGGATTGCGAGGCCGTTCTTTACCGGTTTGGCGGGTACTGATCGTGCCGGATCTTTTCATTCTTTGGGGTGTGATGAGCGTCACCGCGCGATCCGAGGCCTCTCCCTTTGCCCTGATTGCGCCTTGCCCTGAAATATCGAGAAGCATCGGAGCAAGCTGCGCCGTTTCCGATCTGACGGCGCTGTTTTAGCTAGCGGCTCAGCCAGCTAGCTTGGCCACAGCTATGCCAGCGCGCTGGTTCATAAGGCAAAACCGTTCGTCCGTGAGCGAAGCGCATTTGTCGCGCCTCAGCTATTTCGCGCGGAACCGCGCGCGAAAATGCCGGTTGAACCATTATCCCGCGCTGTTGCGGGCATTGGTGTATAGGAGATCTAACGATGGGACTGTTCTCGAAACCGATCAAATCGCTCGATGATCTGTTCCTTCATACCCTCAAGGACATTTATTACGCCGAGAACCAGATCGTGAAGTCGCTGCCGAAGATGGTGGAAAAGGCGACCGATCCGGCGCTCAAATCGGCGTTCCAAACGCATCTCGCCGAAACCAAGGAACAGGTGACGCGGCTCGAGCGCGTTTTCCAGATGCTGAACGAGGACGCGAAAGGCACGACCTGCGCCGCGATGGATGGCATCCTCGACGAGGCGAAGGAAGTCATGGGCGAGATCGCCGACAACATCGTGCTCGATGCCGGCATGCTGTCGGCGGCGCAAGCCGTCGAGCATTACGAAATCACGCGCTATGGCACCCTGGTCGCCTTCGCCCGCCGGCTCGGCCGCGAGGAGTGCGCCAAGCTCCTTGAGGAGACGCTCGCGGAGGAAAAGGAAACCGACCGCAAGCTAACCGCGCTCGCCGAAAATCAAATCAACCGCAAAGCCGCTTAGAGCAAATTGGGAAGGGACGAGGGCCGCTCCGCCCGGCCTTCGTCCCGCTCCTCCGGTCTCCCTCGATGCCCAGCCTCAGCGACAAAGTTACGACCGCTCTGCAGGAGGCGCGGATTCTCATTCTCGGAAGCCAAATCCTGCTCGGCTTCCAATTCCATGCCGTCTTCCAGCCGAAATTCTCTCAGCTTCCAGAGGCGGCGCGGCTGCTCGACGCCGTCGCCTTCGGTCTCATGCTGATCGCCGCGATCTTGTTCCTGGTGCCCGGCTCGTTCCACCGCCTGGCCGAGGGCGGCAACGATACGCTCCGTCTTCACCGTTTGACGACGAGCATGGCGACGGTCGCGTTGTTGCCTTTCGGCGCTTGCCTCGGCATCGACGAGTACATCATTGCCGGCAGAATCTTCGGCAACACGTTTGCCGTCTTGGCGGGCCTGCTTCTCGCCGGCGCCGCCTTCGCGGCGTGGTACGGGATCGAGCTGATCCGCCGCCAACGGAGTAGGAATCACGTGGGAGAAGAGGAGATCATGCGCACCTCCCTTAAGGAAAAGATCCGGACGCTGGGCACGGAAATCCGCGTTGTCCTGCCGGGCGCGCAGGCCCTGCTCGGATTTCAGTTCGCCGCATTCCTGACGGATGCCTTCGAGCGCTTGCCTGCCAGCTCAAAAGCGGTTCACTTCGCCAGCGTGACGACGATGGCGATCGCGGTCGTGCTGCTGATGGCACCGGCGGCGTTCCACCGGATCGCCACCGGCGGGGATGATACGCGCGAGGTTGATGTCTTCGGCGTCTATGCGATGCTCGGCGGGATGTTCTTCATCGGCATCGCGATGAACGGCGATTTCTATGTCGTCCTGATGATCGTGACCGGGAGCGAGCCGATCTCGATCCTTTCTTCCGTCGCGGCGTTGTGCGCTGCATTTGCCCTGTGGTTCGGCTTTCCGCTCGCTGCGCGGCGCGGCGAGCGCTCGATCGCCTGATCTCGGAATCACTTCGGTCGCGGCGTCTTGAGCTTCTTGCCCGGCTGCGAAAGCCGACCCTGACGCTGATCGCGGATCGCTTCGCTGATCGCGCGCGCGACATTGGCGACTTCCTCGAAAAGTGCCGTCTCTTTATCGAGGTCATCGTGACTGGTCGCATAAGGCTCGTAATAGCCGATATAGCGATCGAGCAGCGAGATCGATCCAGCCGCGACCAGCCCCATCCAATCGAGCCAATCGGCCAACGAGCGGCGCACGCTTTCCGCGGCGGCGACGTCGCCATGCACGACCAAACCGTAGCTGCGTCCGGCGAGATGCTTGGGATAGGGCCAGCCCGCGAGCTCGATCGCTTTAGCCTTGGCGGCATCCTTCCCGGCAGTTGACGTCGGGTCGGGATTGCCGCCATCCGCGCAGACCAGGCGATCCATCATGAGCTTCAGGCCGCTCGGCACCTGATACCAGTAGACCGGCGCAACGACGAGGATGCCGTGCGCGGCCACCCATTTCGGGTAGATCTCCGCCATCCAGTCGTCAGCCTGGCCGAGGCTGTGATTGGGATAGCAACTGCATGGCCAATGACAGAGCGGCATCGCCGTCGAGACGCAAGCCTTACACGGATGAATTTTGCGGCCGTATTCCGACGAAAGATAACTGAGATCGAGGAAATCGACGTCGGCCGAGGCTTGCTCGAAGATCGAGGCCGCATGCCTGGCCAAGCGGTAGGTCTTGGAGATCTCGCCCGGGCAGGTGCCGTCATTGCGCGCGGCCGCGCAGATCACCAGGACTCGCGAGCGCGCGGCCGGATCCTCGTAAAGTCTTCCGGCTTCGACGACGGCATCACTTGCCGCGATTCAATCGACCGAGAGATCGTAATTCGGATCGGTGAAGCCGGGCCCGGCCTTGCGCGTGATCGGCGCTTTACGGCTTTGGCTATACGCATCCCAGGCGATCGCTTCCAGCCGCGCGATCGCGTCGCGCTCGGGCGCGAAGAGCGGGTCGACAAAGGATTTCTCGAAATGGGCACGGAAGCCATCCCGGGACAGCTTGCCGGGATATTGGCCCTTCCTCGGCTCGGTCATGGTGGCACCTCGATGTTTCCTCCAAGGAACCGGTCGCCGAGGTGACGAGTTGCATAAAGCTTCATCCTTGCCGGATGGCTCGATTGCCCTCTGGCCGCCCGAGCGCGATAAAGAGACGTGAAGCGAATTGCCAATAGCCCTCGGGTCAAGCCCGAGCGTAGCAACTTTCGTAAGCTCGCATCGCTCACTCGCTGACGAAAGCTAGCTGGCTGTGCACGCAGTCTGCAGCGAACCCGTCTTGCACATGACGCTGATAGGCTTTCGAAAACGGAAACCAACCTACCTTTGAGGTCGACCACGAGGCGCTGTGCGCGTCGCTATCAGATACGATTTTGAGCGTATGCGCGACGTTCCTTGCCGCTTCTCGGGACGCTACCTCAATAGCTTTCGTGCATTTTCTACCGAGTTGCAGCTCGTATGGTTGGTCGTGCTCAGCAAATCAACGCGATGATTTTGGCGGTTGGGAAGCAGCCGATCAGGCTACGGATGTGGCGAGCCCGCGCGCCGGGATGGACCATTGCTCCCGTAATTCGGCGAGAGGCCTTTCCACATAGGCCCAGAAATCCCAGTTCTCCGAAAACGTGTCGACTGTCGTGGCTGCCCCGGCAGCCCAAGCGCGCCAAAATTCCCGCGGGTCGAGAGCGCCGGCTGCATCCCCGGCCAGTTCGTTAATCCGCACGTCGAGATGCCAGCTGAAGATCACGGGCAGCACATGGCCGGCCATCGGATATTTGGGATGCATCGCGGCCGTAAAGGTCGAAACAAGTATTTCGCCGCGTGGCTTTGTGTCATAGCCCGTCAGCACGTGAACCGTATCGTGGGGAACAGAGAAGGCGGCATTCACAGCTCTTGGATCACCTGGGAAGGCGTAGTTGTTCTCCCTGAAATGGGCCCAAAAGGCATGGCCGAGAGCTTGCTCGGGCATTCGCCCGAGCGCCTCGAAGCGCTCCACGAGGCGCGGATCGGCAGAGGCGCCGGCGTAAGGAAGCAGCCATTGATTGACGTCGCCTCCGCTCCAGGCGCGATTGGTGATGCTCTCCATGTTGCAGCGGCTCATATCGGCCAACGCCTCTTGCAGGCGGTCCTGTGTGGCCTGTTTGATCTCATCTAGATAACGTTCCTCGATGCCGAGGGCGTTAGCGTAAGACAGAACGCTTGCGATTTTGGCCTTGTCGAGTGAGCCATCGATAAACGCCATGATGGCTACGAATTTCAGCGCGTCTTGGCCAAGATCGCTAGCCGCGAGAGCTGCGGCCAACGCGCCGGGCGCCATTGCAGCGATACCCTCGAACAGTTGGGGGGCTTCGTGCCCGAAGATGTAACGTTCGGCGCTTTCGACGGCGAGCCGATCCTCTCTGCTGGCCACGCCGCTCGTTTCCGCGATGGCGCGCATGGCTCCGAGGATCGCGATGGATTGGCGTCGGCTCGCGCGAGGGAGAAGTGGTGGTATATCGATCTTCGAAGACTGCATGATCCACCTCGTAACTGAATCAACTATGCCGATGGAGCCGGATGCCCTGGACAGAGCGGCGATAGTCAATCCACTACCGAGAACTGCTCCGTGTCGTACCCGCGCTCTCCACCGAGGCCGCGATGGCGCGCAATTCGTCGGCAACGGTCGGGTATCTGGCAGCGAGTTCCTCGACATTGCCAATCTCGACATCCTCCGATATGACGCCCGGCCATTGGGTACTTGCGCCTAAGAACCAGCGCCGTCGTCCGATCACTCGCGCGGTATGGTAGGTGTTGCCTGGAATTAACAGCTGCACGCATTGACCGGCGCGAAGATCCGGTCCGACGATGAATCGTTCTGTCGTGCCATCGATATGAAGCAGAAATACCTCGAGAGGATCACCGAGATAATAATGGTACAGCTGATCATTACGGATACGATGAAGCCGTACTGGCGAGCCGAGCGTCACCATAAAGTAAAGTGCCGAGCCCAAAGGTCTCGATGATATGAAGGGAGCCGGCAGTCCCCCCGGAGCAACCCTCATCTTGCTGGTAAATGACAGACGCACAGAGCCGCAGGTGGCATTGGGCTCGAGACGAAGCAATCGGATAAGCTCGTCAGGCCTCAGTTCTCCCGTCATGGTCTCACCTTTGCCAGCTTGCCACGAATGGCGGCGTCGAGGATGGCAAAAGCGCTTTAGCTTCCAAGCGAGCGGAAGGGAAAGCGGGGACGCGTCTAAATGCGCGCACGAACTATTGTATTGGAGCAGGTCGGCGCGAATGCAAGTACGCGAAGCCGTTCGGGCATCGCACCAAAGCGGTTCATTGCGCTGTTCAAAAATTGAGGCGTAGCCTTAGCTCGAACGCCTAAGCCGAAGCAACCGATCCGCCCCCCGCGAGTTTCCATTAGCACTGAGCGAGGCAGCGGTGATCAACGATCTCTGGTACAAGAATGCCATTATCTACTGCGTCTCGGTCGGCACCTTTATGGATACCAATCGGGACGGCATTGGCGATTTTCAGGGATTAACGAGACGGCTCGATTATCTCAGCGGGCTTGGAGTCACGACCGTGTGGCTGATGCCGTTCCAGCCAACACCATTCCGCGACGACGGCTACGACGTGGCGGATTATTACGGAGTCGATCAGCGTTACGGCACCGTCGGCGATTTCGTCGAATTCACTCACGCGGCCAAACAACGCGGAATGCGCGTTTTGATCGATCTGGTGGTAAACCACACGTCGGATGAGCATCCCTGGTTTCAGGATGCCAGGCGCGATCCAAAATCAAAATACCGCGACTGGTATGTGTGGTCCAAGAAGCGGCCCCGCGGCGCTGATAAGGGGATCGTATTTCCTGGCGTGCAGAAATCGACCTGGAGCTACGACAAGCAAGCGAAAGAATGGTACTTCCACCGCTTCTACGATTTTCAGCCGGATCTAAACACCACGAATCCGGAGGTCCAGGCAGAGATATTGAAAATTATGGGCTTCTGGATCCAGCTCGGGGTCGCGGGCTTTCGCATGGATGCGGTGCCATTTGTGATTGCGGCCAAGGGTGCAGAGGTCAAGCAGGTGCGAGAGCATTATGAGATGCTGCGCACGTTTCGAGAATTCCTGCAATGGCGCAGTGGTGAAGCCATCATTCTTGCGGAAGCGAATGTCCTACCGAATACCGATATGGAGTACTTCGGCAGCGACGGCGGCAGACTGCAGATGATGTTCAACTTTCAGGTCAATCAAAGCCTCTTTTATGCTCTGGCTAGCTCGGACAGCCGGCCGCTTTCGAAGGCATTGCAAGCGACGCGTTCACGTCCGGCGACCGCGCAATGGGGTCAGTTCCTGCGCAATCATGACGAGCTAGACCTTGGACGGCTCACGTCCAAACAGCGTCAGACTGTGTTCGATGCCTTTGGCCCCGATCCCGACATGCAGCTTTACAAGCGGGGCATTCGACGGCGGCTCGCGCCGATGCTCGACGGTGACCGACGGCGTCTGGAGCTTGCCTATAGTCTCATGCTGACGTTGCCTGGCACTCCGGTTTTTCGTTACGGCGATGAAATCGGTATGGGCGATAATCTCGAGCTTCACGAACGCAATAGCGCGCGCACGCCGATGCAATGGTCGACCGAGCCGCATGCCGGCTTCACGAAAGCCGACCAGCCTATATTGCCAGTGATCGACCGTGGCGCTTACGGGTATGAGCATGTAAATGTGGCCGAGCAGCGGCGCGATCCCAATTCACTCCTCAACTGGACTGAGCGGGCCATCCGAATGCGCAAGGAGGTGCCCGAGATCGGTTGGGGCGACTTCGCCGTGCTGACTACCGGAACGGATGATGTTTTCGCCCTACGCTATGATTGGCGCAACAACGCGGTGGTCTTTCTTCATAGCCTGAGTGGCTCGCCCCGCGAAATAAGCTTCTCGTCGAGTGCTCGACGATCTCCCGATGAATTGTTGGTGAATCTACTTTCGAACGATCACAGCCGAGCGAATGGCGCGGGCATACATACCGTGTTGCTGGAGCCATACGGGTATCGCTGGTATCGCCTCGGGGGGTTGGACTATCTGCTGAAGCGCGCGGAAGTGTGACTATCGTGAAACAGGAGCATCCGAATGCGGTGGGATGACTTTCGTCGCAGCGACAACATCGAAGATCGACGAGGCCAAGATGACCCCTTCACTTCTAGCAGAGGTATCGGCGGGCTGCCGATCCGCGGCGGTCATCTCGGTTTCGGTTCGATAATTCTATTGCTGCTCATCAGCTGGTTTTTTGGCATCAACCCTCTCGCACTTCTGGGTTTGGCAGACATCACGGACGATGGTCGCCAGACCCAACAGTCTTTCCAGCCCCGTGGCTCTGCTCAAGACCAGACCACGCAGTTCGTGGCAGCCGTACTTGGTGATACAGAGGATCGCTGGAGTGAGATATTCGCCGGCATCGGCCGCCGATACGAACCGACGAAGCTCGTCCTTTTTTCAGGAGCAACTCCCTCAGCTTGCGGTACGGCGCAATCGGCAATGGGGCCGTTCTATTGTCCGAACGACCGTAAAGTTTATCTCGACACGGCATTCTTTCGTGAAATCGAGCAGCAACTGCATGGCTGTCAGGCGGGCAGTGATAGCTGCCGCTTCTCACAGGCATACGTAATCGCGCATGAAGTAGGCCATCACGTGCAGGACCTCCTCGGAACCCTGCCTCAAGCCAGGCAGCAGCAGGTAGGCGCGAATCCCCGAGCATCGAATCACATACAGGTACTGATTGAACTGCAAGCCGACTGTTTCGCGGGCGTTTGGGCGAACCATTCTGAGCAGAAGTGGAAGTTCCTTGATCCTGGCGATGTCGAAGCGGCGCTCCAGACCGCAACCGCGATCGGCGACGACATGCTGCAAAGGCGTGCGCAGGGTTATGTTGTTCCCGACTCATTCACGCACGGGACTTCAGCTCAGCGCTCACGCTGGTTCAGTACTGGACTAAAGCAAGGTACAGTTCAGGCGTGTGATACGTTGGCTGCCGCGCAGCCCTGACCGGGAGAATAGCCCATTATATGATCGAAGTCGTTGGGGTCGCGCCATCCGAGTGGCTTCGTATCCGCCGTCACCGCAAGTTTGATCGTTCGGCCGGCGAGACCTCGATATTTCTGGATGACTTTATCCGGTTCGCACTTTGCGTCCGATGCGAAGGCAGATACGAGCGGTGCCAGGCCAAATACAACAATGCAAAAACTTAATCGGATGAGCCGATGGCCAACATTGCTC
>Ga0134128_10003158_pt1 | contig 20178 bp, 22 predicted proteins | sample KB31754_FD_96462 | JGI IMG/M metagenome (GOLD analysis project Ga0134128, IMG submission 96462) | Terrestrial soil microbial communities with excess Nitrogen fertilizer from Kellogg Biological Station, Michigan, USA - KB3-175-4 | ecosystem: Environmental > Terrestrial > Soil > Unclassified ...
AGGCACCGGATTTTGATTCCGGCATTCGTAGGTTCGATCCCTACCTCCCCAGCCAGTTTTCAACTCCATGATTCGTCCGGACTGGCCTGTCGCCAGTCTCTGTTCGCTCCCATGAATTCCCCATCTGCCGGTTCCGTCGGTTGCGACGGTTCCGCATTTTCGGACTTTTAGGTTTCCTCATGGCCTACGATAGCTTGATGGTTTTCACGGGCAACGCCAATCCCAAGCTGGCGCAGGATGTCGTGCGGCATCTCAATCTTCGCATCGGCCGTGCCACGGTTGGCCGTTTCAGCGATGGCGAAGTAATGGTGGAAATCCTCGAGAATGTCCGCGGCAAGGATGTATTCGTCCTGCAATCCACCTGCATGCCCACCAACGATACGCTGATGGAATTGCTGGTGCTCGTGGATGCCCTCAAGCGCGCCTCCGCGTCGCGAATCACCGCCGCGATGCCTTATTTCGGGTATGCCCGCCAGGACAGGCGCCCGCGCTCGGTGCGGGTACCCATCACGGCCAAGGTAGTGGCAAACATGCTGACCAGTGTCGGCATAGACCGGTTGCTGACAATGGATCTGCATTCGGATCAGATCCAGGGGTTTTTTGACATACCCGTGGATAACATCTACAGCATGCCGATTCTGCTGGGCGATCTCTGGAAAAATGATTTCAAGAATCTGGTGGTGGTTTCCCCTGATGTCGGGGGAGTAGTGCGCGCGCGCCAGATGGCCAAACGGCTCGAATGCGATCTTGCCATCATAGACAAGCGGCGTCCCAAAGCGAATGTAGCAAAGGTGATGAACATCATCGGCGAGGTGGACGGGCGCACCTGTGTGATCATGGACGACATGGTGGATACCGCCAATACCCTGTGCGAAGCCGCGCGCGCGCTCAAGGAGCAGGGAGCGGAACGCGTGCTGGCTTATTGCACGCATCCGGTGTTGTCGGGCAGCGCCGTGGAGCGGATCGAAAATTCCGCCCTGGATAAGCTCGTTGTCACCGACACCATTCCGTTGCGGGAGGATGCCAGGGCATGTGCCCGCATACAGCAGTTGAGCGTGGCAAGCCTGCTCGCGGAAACGATGCTCAGGATCAGTAACGAAGATTCCGTGAGTTCGCTTTTCATGGAGTAACGCGAGTTCCAGGCGTTACATATCGGCATGAAGAAGCAAAACGGGAAGCAAGGCTGGCTGCGAATAGCCAAAGATTTGAACAGGATAGCGCAATATACAGGTTTATTAATCGGATTCATCTGGTCGCGGATGATCCACATTCTGGAGAAAGTAGATGCAAATTGAAATCAGCGCCGATAAGCGCGAATTGCAGGGCAAAGGTGCGAGCCGCCGCCTGCGGGGTTCCGGCAAGGTGCCGGGAATCATCTATGGTGGAGAAAACCCGGCCCAGCCAATCGAGCTCGATCACAACGGTCTTTATCACCAGCTCAAACTGGAAGCATTCCATGCCTCCATCCTGACGATGAGCGTGGAGGGGCAGAAAGAAAAGGTGCTGCTGCGGGATATACAGATGCACCCCTTCAAAGCCCAGGTGCTGCATATCGACTTTCAGCGCGTCGATCCGAACAAGAAAATCCATATGAAAGTGCCTTTGCACTTCATCAACGAAGATATCGCCCCAGGGGTGAAACTGGCCGGCGGGCTGATCAGCCACGTGCTTACCGAACTGGATGTTTCCTGCCTGCCAAAAGATCTGCCTGAATTCATTTCCGTCGATGTGGGTGAACTTGCAGCCGGGAATACCATACACCTGAGCAACCTGCAGTTGCCGGAAGGGGTCGAAATTCCGTCGCTGATAAAAGGTGAAGACCTGCCTGTGGCAACCATCGCCATTCCGCGTGCGGTAGCGGCTGAGGAAGCGGCCGGGGGTGTGGCAGCGGGAGACATACCCACCTCCGTACAGAAGAAAGAAGGCGTCTCCAAGGAAGGCGAGAAAAAAGACGCAGGAAAGAAAAAGTAAGACCGCGGAGGGCGGAGCAGTGCCTTCCGCAGGAAGGTGCGACCCCGGAGCGGGCTATAGCGCCCCAAGCGGCAGTTGGCACCCCAAGTATGGTTTGACTACCGTTTTGGTGTTTAGAGCAAGCTGGGGCGCTGGCGGAGGGCGGAGCGGTTCCTTCCGCAGGAAGGTGCGAGTGGACTCGCGGCATCCGCCTCAGTTCAGCATTTACCGGCATCACGTTGGTTTTTCAGCCCGTCGGAGTCATTCTGGCTTCGCGGGCTTTTCATTTTGATGATTCGGGTCTTATCCAGTGAAGCTCATCGTCGGCCTTGGCAATCCGGGTAGGGAATATGCGGCAACACGTCATAATGCCGGCGCCTGGTGGGTAGCCCGCCTAGCGGATCAGTTGGGCGTCACACTGAAGGCCGATGCGAAGTTTCACGGCTTGTGCGCGCGTATCGGGCGGGGCGATTCTGAATCCTGGCTGCTCAATCCTCAGACCTACATGAACGCCAGCGGAAGGGCAGTGGTTGCATTGTGCCGTTTCTACCGGATTCAGCCTGAACAGATGCTCGTAGTGCACGACGAACTGGATTTGCCGCCGGGCGTTTCCAGGCTGAAGCTCGACGGCGGACTGGGCGGGCACAACGGCTTGAAAGACATTGTCGCGCATCTCGGCACCAGGGAGTTCTGGCGCCTGCGGATCGGCATCGGCCATCCGGGAGAAAAGCATGCCGTTGTGAATTACGTATTGCAGCCCCCGCGCAAGGAAGAAGCGGCGCTGATCGATACAGCCATAAACGACAGCCTGGAAGTCTGGCCGCTCATCGCAGAAGGCAATTATCAGGCCGCAATGATGAAGTTGCATACCCAGAAGCAAAGCTGATATTTCAAAGCTGACATTGAGTCAGGCAGTTTCGTTCCTCCTGATTCTACCTTCTCCACCGTTCGCCCTGAGCCTGTCGAGGGTCGAATGCGTTCGGGATAGACCCGCCGACAGTCGATTAGGTTGATTATCGGGAACGTAGTATTTAGCCTCCATCTTGAGAATGATTGAAATCTCGCTCCGATACTCTTCTAACCATTACCATTACAGTCCCCCTCGAAACGAGTAACCAAATCAAACCATGAGCCTGAAATGCGGTATTGTTGGCTTGCCCAACGTTGGAAAATCCACCCTCTTCAATGCCCTCACCAAGGCTGGCATAGCTGCCGAGAACTATCCCTTCTGCACCATTGAACCCAACGTTGGCATCGTCGAAGTTCCCGACTCTCGTCTGGCTGAACTTGCTGCGATCGTCAAGCCGCAAAAGGTGCAGTCCGCAGTGGTTGAATTCGTCGATATTGCTGGTCTTGTCGCAGGTGCCTCGAAGGGAGAGGGGCTGGGCAACAAGTTTCTTGCCACTATCCGTGAAACCGACGGCATCATCAACATGGTGCGCTGCTTCAAGAATGACAACGTTGTGCACGTCTCCGGCAAGGTCGATCCGATCTCGGATATCGAAACCATACAGACCGAACTTGCACTCGCCGATCTCGCAACCGTCGAAAAGGTACTGCAACGGGAAACCAAGCTCGCCAGGTCCGGTGACAAGGAAGCAGTCAAGTTCGTGGCGCTGCTGGAAAGGGTAAGAGAACACCTCGACCAGGGCAAGCCGGTCAGAAGCTTTGGACTGGATAGAGAACAACAGGACCTGCTCAAACCGCTATGCCTGCTCACCGCCAAACCTGCCATTTATGTAGCGAACGTGGACGAAAAAGGATTCACCGATAATCCGCTATTGGCACGTGTGGAAGAATATGCGGCAAGCGAGGGCGCGCCTGTCGTTGCCATCTGCGCCGCCCTCGAATCCGAAATTGCCGAGATGCCGGATGAGGACAAACAGGTTTTTCTCGCCGACATGAACCTGGAAGAACCAGGGCTTAACCGCCTGGTGCGCGCAGCCTATCAACTGCTCGGGCTGCAAACCTACTTTACCGCCGGGGTGAAGGAGGTGCGCGCCTGGACCATATCAAAAGGGGATACTGCACCCCAGGCCGCCGCTGTCATCCATACCGATTTCGAAAAGGGTTTTATCCGCGCCGAAGTCATCAGCTATGACGACTTCGTTGCCTGCAAAGGCGAGCAGGGCGCCAAGGAAGCAGGCAAGATGCGCCTGGAGGGAAAGGAATATGTCGTCAAGGATGGCGACGTCATGCATTTTCGGTTTAACGTCTAACTGAAAACCGGTATTTGTCGGAATCAATCGGAACAAAAAACCCCGTAAATGCCGGCCATTGCGAGTAATGACGGGGTTGTGGAGGTGTTTCCCTCCCCCTTCCTGTACCGGCTGGCAAGTTACGGCACGTTATGCTGTTAAATTTGATTTGGCAATTTCACTGTAACACTTTCACAAGCCCATTATTTCAGAAGGTGAGGCTTCTTTTCATGCCCAGCAACAATGACCTTCTAGAGCTATATAAACAACATCAAGCCAGCCAAGACAAATACACGTATTTCTTACTGGCTGCCGCTGGTGCGGCCATAGGTTTTGCGGTTCAAAAAACGGATGGACTGCTTCTTTCGTGGTGGCTTGCTCCTGTTGGTTTGGCAATTTTATGTTGGGGTTTCAGTTTCTTTTGTGGCTGCAAAAACATTGCTTGGGTTCAATCGTCTATTTACGCAAATAACAGCCTCCTGCAACTTAAAGCGGGTGTGCATCCTGAGCAGCCCCCGCATCAAGAACTTACCGCTATTGCCATATCCGGGGTCAGGTCAGCTTTGGATACCAATGTCACCACGGCACAATTCTTTGGTGTTTGGCAATTTCGTTTATTAATTGCTGGTGCGGTATTTTTTATCGTCTGGCGACTGTTGGAAATGGTCAGATTAACTTACACCCTTTGAGCCTCAAATCTAGCGAGGAAATTTTTAAATTGGGTCCAATTGATAAGGCCCCTCACCTGTCGCGCGAAGCCAGACTCGTGAAGTTGGCCGACAAGATTTGCAATCTCCAGGATATTCTGGCAGCACCGCCCGCTGACTGGTCGGCAGAACGAAAGCGCGATTACTTTTCTTGGGCGGGAAAGGTTGTTGCCGGGATCCGGGGCGTCCACCCACGGCTTGAAACTGTCTTCGATGCACTGGTCGAACGCCAGCGTGAAATCTGCTGAACTCTGTGAATATAACGACCTCCCCGAGCAAGCAGACTTGATGGGGAGTGGATATCCGAGTATTCAATCCTTCAGACCGGGGTCTTTCTTTATTTCTGCGGGGGAGTAGATTTTTTCCTTGCCTTTGCGCACGCGTTCGAGCACGTCTGCCGCGAGGAAGTAATCTTCCATGTCGTCAAGCCCGCGTTCGATGATTTCCCGGAGATAGAAAGCCTTGGAACGCCCGGTTTGCGCGGCGAGGAAGTTCAACCGCTCCTCGATCTCGGGGGTAAGACGGATTGAAGTGGGCATGGGTATTATCCCTAGATGAAGTACGGGTATTCATTGTATCTGAATTTCTGGTCTGACACTTTTTTGTCCATGAGCAGCAATAACAGGTTATATACCCTGGAATTAAAAATGCCCGAACAATGTCAAAGCCAAAAAGGGGGATCAAATGATATATAAAGTTCTCATCACGCCTGTTGAGCCGTCTATTGATGATCGTCCCAATTTCAGCGGCCTTCTTGCCGATTATGAAATTGAAGCCAGTTCAGAGACCGAAGCTGAAGAAGTGGCCTTTACCCGGTTTTGCCAGGAGAGCCCTTTTCGCTCCCACAATCGCGACGACTACACGATCAGCGTGAACTGAGACAATCCTCGGAAGGCACAGCATTCATAAGGACGCTGCGCGCCATAATGGGATGATGACCTGGCGAGAAGGATGATGCCCCGCTTGATTCTTTTGATCTTTCAAAATCGCCGGACGCAGGGTGAACCGGGAGAGCAACCGTATAAGCAGTGAGTGAATTCATCCAGGGCAGTTTTCGGAGGTGTATGAAAATGGAGAAGAAGTATCGGAGTGACGCGTTCGCGGCAATCCCCGAGACAATGGAAGCGCTGCATGAGATTGGGGCGGTCGAAAAGCAGACCATGCGCAAGTTCGACGAGTCATGTCTTGCTCCCGTGCAGGTTATGTCACCCGAGGAAATTCGTGCGCTACGAGAGCGCGAACACCTGTCGCAACCCGTCTTCGCTCGTTATCTGAATGTCAGCAAGAACCTGATCTCAGACTGGGAGCGAGGTGTCAAGAAGCCGGGTGGTCCGGCGTTGCGGCTGCTGACCGTGATCAGGAAGAATGGGATTCAGGCAATTGCGTGATGGCTTTGGCGCAAAATCTGGCAAACAGGCAAAATCGAGCACAGCCTTGCTGGCATCAATCCCCCACAAACTTGATTTGCATAGTGCTTGTGTAGGTCGGGCTTCGCCCCACGATAATGACCGGGCGTAGCCCCGGCTACTACTTCCTGCTGTTCTGCCCGCTCGTACTATGCGCATCACGCACTCTTGAAATTATCCTCTTGTAATTATCGCAAGCGCCCATATTTTCCTGGCAGGAGGCATGGAATCCCGGAAAGGATATCCCTCAGGTTGCCAAGGTATTGGCCGTAGTCATACGAGAATTAGTTGCTTGTTGGTTGCCTCGACGCAGGCGGGATGGGTAAGAAGTGCCGTCAGCGTAGAGGGCGCCGGTCCGGATAACCGGATGACAGCGACTCCTCCTGGCCACAAGCGATTCATCGGGCAGGGCCGTTCTGTCTCCTCCGTTTGAATCGAATCGAGCTGGAGTGGTCAAAGAGGTTGCCGTGGGGGCGACAGGGCGGTGACTTGTTCGGAGGCTCCTTAAGGTATAATCCCGTTTTTTTTCGTTCAGCTTTCTTTGTTGGAGGATTGTCATGCCGATCTATGAATACCGGTGTGGGTCTTGTGGTTTCGAAAAGGAATATCTGCAAAAGGTGAGTGATGCGCCGGTGGCAGTTTGTCCTGCCTGTGGCAGCGATGCGTTTAACAAGCTTATTTCGGCTGCGGGTTTCCAATTGAAAGGCAGCGGCTGGTACGTCACCGATTTCAAGAACAAGAATGGCGGGCAGTCCAAGCCCAAGGCCGAAGCTGAAACGTGCGTGGCGAAGAGCGAGAGCGCCCCGGCCGGGGATAGCGCATGCCCCGCCTGCACGACTGACTGACGGGCGACAAATCGGACTGACTACTGACATGAAACGTTATTTCATCACCGGGCTGCTCATATGGGTACCTCTGGGTATTACTGCCTGGGCGTTGAAATTCCTGATCAGCACCATGGACCAGTCGCTGTTGCTCCTGCCATCGAGCATGCGTCCCGAAAACCTCGTAGGCATATACATTCCCGGCGTGGGCACGGTGCTGACGCTGCTGGTTGTTTTCCTTACCGGCATCTTCACCACCAATATCATCGGGCAGCGGCTGGTGATTTTCTGGGAAGGCGTGTTATGGCGCATCCCGGTCGTGAAATCGATTTATTACGGCGTGAAGCAGGTCAGCGACACACTGTTTTCAAGCCAGGGGGAAGCCTTTCGCAAGGCGCTGCTGGTGCAGTATCCGCGCGAAGGCGCCTGGACTATTGCATTCATGACCGGATATCCTGGTGGTGATGTAGCCAATCACCTCACGGGAGAATATGTGAGTGTTTACGTGCCGACCACGCCCAATCCGACCTCGGGTTTCTTTCTGATGATGCCGCGCAGCGATGTAATAGAGCTCGACATGAGCGTGGACGCAGCATTGAAATATATAATCTCGATGGGCGTTGTTGCTCCAACCAACGGCAAGAAACCAGCGGAGTCGCAAGCAGTGCTGCTGCATCCCCAGGACTCCGTCAGTTCCGCAAGTTCCGCCGGTTCCGCATCCAGCGACAAGCCCTGATTCCTTCTTTTTTCTGATTACCGATCTTCCATGCGCACCAATTACTGCGGCCTTATCGACGTTCAATATCTGGATCAGACTGTGATCCTGTACGGCTGGGTACACCGGCGCCGCGATCACGGAGGTGTCATTTTCGTGGATCTGCGGGATCGCGAGGGCCTGGTGCAGGTGGTGTGCGATCCCGATAATCCCACTGCTTTCCAGGTCGCCGAAAAAATCCGCAACGAGTTTGTGGTTAAAGTTACCGGGCGGGTGCGGCATCGGCCGGTGGGAACCGTCAACCCCAATCTCATCAGCGGGGAAATAGAGGTGTTGGTGGGCTCGATCGATATCCTCAATGCTTCCCTGACGCCACCGTTCCTGATGGACGACGAAAACCTCAGCGAAGCCACGCGGCTGGAGCACCGCTATCTGGACCTGCGGCGTCCGCAGATGCAGGAAAACCTGCGGCTGCGCTACAAAGTAGCGATGACAGTCCGCCTGTTTCTCGACCAGCATGGATTCATCGACGTGGAAACGCCGATGCTCACCAAATCGACCCCCGAGGGTGCGCGGGATTACCTCGTGCCGTCACGTGTCAACACCGGGCATTTTTTTGCGCTGCCGCAGTCGCCGCAACTGTTCAAGCAGTTGCTGATGGTTTCCGGGTTCGATCGCTATTATCAGATTACCAAATGCTTTCGCGACGAGGATCTGCGGGCTGATCGCCAGCCCGAATTCACCCAGATCGATATCGAGACATCCTTCCTGGATGAAGCGCAAATCATGCAGATGATGGAAGAGATGATCTGCACGGTGTTCAAAAGTGTGAGGAATATCGATCTGCCCAGCCCGTTTCCGCGCCTGACGCATGCCGAAGCGATGTCGAAATATGGCTCGGACAAGCCTGACATGCGCGTGTCGCTGGTTCTGACGGAACTCACCGATGTGATGCAGGAGGTGGAGTTCAAGGTGTTCCGGGAAGCTGCGCTCAGAACGGGTGGGCGTGTAGCGGCATTGTGCGTGCCTGAGGGTAGCACATTGTCTCGCAAGGAGATCGATGATTACACCAGTTTTGTCGCAATATACGGTGCAAAGGGGCTCGCGTACATCAAGGTCAATGCGCTGGAAAAAGGGGTGGACGGCCTCCAGTCGCCCATACTGAAATTCCTCCCTGAGCATGTGATCCAGGTCATTCTCGAACGCACGGGCGCGAAGGATGGCGATCTCATCTTTTTTGGCGCGGACAAGGCTCAGGTGGTGAATGAGGCCCTAGGTGCATTGCGCGCCCGGGTCGGGCATGATCGCGGCCTGGCGGAATCGGGATGGAAGCCTTTATGGGTGGTGGATTTCCCCATGTTCGAGCGCGATGAGGAGGAAAACCGCTGGAAGGCCTTGCATCATCCGTTTACTTCCCCTGCTGAGGGCCACGAGGACCTGCTTGAGACTGATCCCGAAAAAGCTTTATCCAAGGCTTACGATATGGTGCTGAATGGTTCCGAGATTGGCGGCGGTTCCGTCCGTATTCATCGCCAGGAAGTACAGTCGAAGGTATTTCGCGCCTTGAATATCGGGGTGGATGAGGCAAACGAAAAATTCGGCTTTTTGCTCGAAGCATTGCAATATGGGGCGCCGCCGCATGGCGGGATTGCGTTCGGCCTCGATCGGATCGTTGCCATGATGGCAGGCGCCGAATCCATCCGGGAAGTCATTGCTTTTCCGAAAACACAGCGCGCACAATGTCTGCTCACGCATGCGCCCAGTACTGTCGGCGAAAAACAGTTGCGGGAACTTCACATCAAGCTTCGCCACGTATAACCCTGGAGGATATAAGGCAAGGGTAACAAAGGTAAAAGGCGGAAGCGGAGAAGCGTGGAGATTGGGAAAATCATTTTTCCGAAAGCGAAGATTTTCTGATTCCGTTCCTACTCTTGGTGCATGGTGAGAATCTACAAGATTCCGGTTTCCATTCTGGTAATTATCCATACGCCCGACATGCAGATCCTGCTGCTCGAACGGACGGACCATCCCGGCTATTGGCAATCGGTAACGGGTAGCCAGAACGAAGGTGAAACACTCGTGCAAACAGCAGTGCGGGAAGTAGCGGAGGAGACCGGGCTGGATGCCAGCCGCTATGAGTTGACCGACTGGAACATTGTGAACGAATATGAGATTTACGAGGAATGGCGCTGGCGTTACGCGCCCGAGGTAACCCATAATACCGAGCATGTCTTTGGCCTGCTTGTGCCACAACCTGTCCCGGTCTCGGTAGCGGCAAGAGAACATTTGCGTCATGCCTGGCTGCCCTGGCAGAAGGCGGCGGAAAAAGTATTTTCCCCAAGCAATGCCGAAGCGATCAGGAGATTGGCAACAGTTGGCAGCAAAAGTAGTAAAGGGTAGTAAAGAGCAGAAAAAGGTAGCAGGGGCAAGCAGCGGAAGTACCCCGGCGAAAATGAGGAACGGAACAAGCCGATCGAACCGATGGCTGATGTGCTGGTCCAATGATACTTTTGGAACCTCTGCAGTTTCTTATATTCTTCGGTTCTTAAAGGAAAAACGGAGTAGGCCATGCAAGCGGAAGCCATTGCCTTTGAACGTTTCGACAATCTGAATGACGATGACTGCGAGCAACGCATCGTCCAGGCCAAAGCGGCGTTGGGAAAGCGCGCGGTAATACTCGCCCATCATTATCAGCGCGCGGATGTTTACAAACACGCCGATCTTACCGGGGATTCCCTGCAGCTCTCGCGTCTTGCGTCGGGAACAGATGCGGATTATCTGGTATTCTGCGGCGTGCATTTCATGGCTGAAGTGGCCGATATTCTCTCCAAGCCCGAGCAGATCACCATTCTGCCTGATCTTTCCGCTGGTTGCTCCATGGCGGACATGGCAAGTCTTCTCAAGGTGCAGCGCGCGTGGCATGAACTCTCGGAAGTGCTCGATCCCGATGAAGTGGTCACGCCGGTCACTTACATCAACTCTGCCGCCGATCTCAAAGCTTTCTGCGGTGAGCACGGCGGTATTGTCTGCACGTCCAGCAATGCAGTGAAAATCTTGCAGTGGTCCTTTTCCCGCAGGGAAAAAGTACTGTTTTTTCCAGACCAGCACCTGGGGCGCTGGAGCGGCCACAAGCTGGGCATTCCACTCGAACAGATGGTTGTGTGGGATTTCGATGAGCCCATGGGCGGGCTTTCACCGGAGCAGATCAGGAACGCGAAAATCCTCTTGTGGAAGGGGCATTGCTCGGTGCACCAGATGTTCCAGCCACAACACATACTTCGTTTTCGCAACCAGTACCCCGAGGGGAAAGTGATTTCGCATCCCGAGTGCAGTTTCGAGGTATGTAAAAACTCGGATTACGTCGGCTCCACCGACTACATCATCAGGACTATCCGGGAAGCGGAATCGGGAACACGCTGGCTGGTAGGTACCGAGCTGAACCTGGTCAATCGCATTGCCGAGGAGTTCAAGGCCCAGGGAAAAATCGTCCAGTTCATGGCATCGACGATCTGCATGTGTTCCACCATGGCGCGCATCGATCCGCAACACCTGGCGTGGGCGCTGGAAAACTTGGTTGCGGGAAAAGTGGTGAATCAGATCAAAGTGCCGGCGGCCGATGCAGTTCTGGCGAAACTTGCCCTGGAGCGCATGCTGGAGGTTTCGCGATAATGAAAAAATACACTTGCGCTCCGTCCTGTTCCTCATATGCTCAATAAGCTGCATATCGCTACCTACAACATTCACAAAGGGTTTTCTCATTTCAATCAGCGTGTCATGGTGCATCAGTTGCGCGACAGCTTGCGCGCGCTCAATGCCGATATCATTTTTCTGCAGGAAGTGGTCGGCGAGCACAAGGGTCACGGAGCCCGTTTCGAGAATTGGCCGAAGAGTCCCCAGTACGAATTTCTGGCTGATTCGATCTGGACGGATTTTGCCTACGGAAAAAACGCAGTCTACGATGAGGGTCATCACGGCAACGCAATCCTGAGTCGATATCCCATCGTGCGCTGGGACAACGTGGATGTTTCAGCGCACCGTTTCGAAAGCCGCGGCCTGCTTCATTGCGAAATAGGCATTCCCCATTGGCGGGAAAATCTTCATTGCATCTGCGTGCACCTGGGCCTGTTCAAAAGGGGCCGTTCCCGTCAGTTACAGTTACTGGAAAGGCACATCGAGGAACTGGTACCCAAAGACGCGCCACTGGTTATCGCGGGAGATTTCAACGATTGGCGCGAAATGGCCAGCCGTGTCCTGGCTCAGCGGCTTGCCCTGGCGGAAGTCTTCGAGCTGACCGAAGGGAGATCGGCGCGGACCTTTCCCGCCACGTTGCCGTTGTTCCGGCTCGACCGCATTTACGTTCGCGGCTTTCATATCGAAAGGGCGCAAGTGCACCAGGGGCACCCCTGGTCCAAAATCTCCGATCACGTCGTGCTCTCGGCGCAGATGATCCTCAGATAATGCCCCCTGCATCGCACAACGAGATCGAGGCGGCTGCAGCGCTCCTGAAAAAAGGAGGTGTTGTCGCTTTCCCGACAGAAACCGTGTATGGCCTCGGGGCTGAGATTTCCAATCCCTCTGCGGTCGCGCGCATATTTGAAATCAAGAGGCGTCCTCTGGATCATCCCCTGATTGTCCATTTTGCCGATGCCTCCCGGTTATCACATTGGGCGCGCCAAGTGTCCCCGCAGGCGTGGCGGCTGGCTGAGCGCTTCTGGCCAGGCCCTTTGACCCTGATACTGCCACGTAGTCGCCATGTGGCGGAAAACGTGACCGGCGGTCAGGATACAGTGGGATTGCGCGTTCCTGATCACCCTGTAGCACTTGCCTTGCTGAAGGAGCTGGGGCCGGACAGAGCGCTGGCAGCCCCATCGGCGAACCATTTCGGTCATGTCAGCCCGACAACGGCGGCGCATGTGCGTGAGGAGTTTGGCGATGAGCTGGACATGATTCTGGATGGCGGACCGTGTCAGGTAGGCCTGGAAAGTACTATCGTGGGTTTTGACGGCCAAACTGCGATTATATTGCGGCCAGGTGGCATCCAGTTGGCGGCGCTGGCGGAAGTATTGGATGGAAATGTGGTGCTTTCCCAAGGGGCAAAACCTTCTGTACGCGTGCCGGGCGCCCTCCCTTCGCATTACGCCCCCGCAACGCCGCTTGAGCTCCTGCCGGCGGATCACTTATGGCGGCGCGCTTTGGAACTGGAAGCAAAAGGCATGCGGGTAGCACTCATGGGGTGGCAACGGTATTTTCCGCCCAGGCATCGCCCGGAAAATGAATCCATCGTATTCTCTGCGATGCCTGGAGAACCGGAGGATTATGCACGTCAGTTGTATGCCACCTTGCGCCGGTTCGATCGCGGGCACTTCGACCGGCTATTGGTGGAGACGCCTCCTGAGACAGCGGGCTGGGTGGCAATCGTGGACCGGCTGCGACGTGCGAGCAGCAGGACATACTCCGGCGCGGGCGCAGTACTAACGGATGAGCAAATCAGTTCATCCGCGGCGAGGGAGGATGAAAATAAAACCATTTACGGACAAACTGGATAAATAACGATTTTATGGACAGCAAAGTTCGCGCAGTACTGTTTGATGTGGATGGCACGTTGGCTGACACGGAGCGTGATGGTCATCGCCCCGCTTTTAATGCGGCATTTGAAGAACTCGGTCTCGACTGGGAGTGGGATGTCGATCTTTACGGCAAGTTGCTGGCAATCACAGGTGGCAAGGAGCGAATCCTTCATTTCATGGAATATCATGTTCCGAAGGAATTGAATAGAAGCGGGCTGGGTGGTTGGATCGCGCGCCTGCATAAGATCAAAACCAGGCATTATGTCAACATGCTGGAAAGCGGCGGCATTCCGTTACGGCCTGGGGTCGCCCGCCTGATCCATCACCTGCGTGACAGAAACATAAAAATCGCGATTGCAACCACTACCACCCCGGAAAATGTGACCGCGCTTTTAAAGTCCACCCTGGGGGAAGATTCTCCCGGATGGTTCGATGTTATTGGCGCAGGGGACATCGTCCCGGGAAAAAAACCGGCGCCCGACATCTACCACTGGGTGCTGGACCAACTGGGATTGCCGGCAGAGCAGTGCCTTGCTGTCGAAGACTCGGAAAACGGGCTGAGGGCCTCGCTTGCCGCAGGGCTTGATACCGTGGTTACAGTAAATGGATATACCCGATTGCAGGATTTCACGGGTGCCAAGCTTGTTTTGTCTGACCTGGGTGAACCGGCGCAGCCGTTCAGCGTGCTGGAAGGAGAGGCAGGAGGCATAAACGGCAGCGGCTGGGTGGATGTGGACCTGATGTTGAAGCTTAAGGGTGAACGGGGGTGAACGCCTTGAGGAAGTAGTCGAAGAGAATTATGTCCAATTCTGCGAACTCTCATCATTGGTTTGCATCATCCCAAATTGGAATTGTCATCTGGAAAAGGTAATATAGTCAGTCAGCAGTGACTTACCCGGGCGATCCTGGCAAGAAGAACAAATGTTGCAAACCCGCACAATCAATCATTCACGCCGCGTACTTCAATTTTTTGAAGGGGTCGGTCTCGTCGTGATTGCCCTCGCTACTATATTTGCGGGATATCAGGAAACCATGTTGATGGTTCACAACGGCAGGGTGACCCTGGCGGATCTGCTGCTCATGTTCCTCTACCTCGAAATCCTGACGATGGTCGGGCTTTATTTTGAATCAGGCAAGCTGCCCGTAAGGTTTCCCCTCTATATCGCCCTAGTGGCATTGGCGCGTTATATAACCGTGGACGTTAAGGAGATGGACAGCATCCGCCTGTTGGGTGTTTCTGCCGCTATCGTCCTGATCGCACTCGGGGTGCTCGTCATTCGTTACGGACATGTACGTTACCCTTACGTGGAAGACCTGGAGGAACTGGCGGAGGCTGCTTCCAGGGAAAGAGAACAAAAAATTCGCGATTGAGATGGAAGGCCAGGTCAACAAGCCCGTAGTGGGCGTCATCATGGGCAGCAGCAGTGACTGGGAGGTCATGAAGCATGCTGCGGAGATGTTGAAGAAATTCCATGTGCCTTACGAAGCGGAAGTGGTTTCCGCCCATCGAACTCCGGATCGCATGTTCGAATATGCGGAAACTGCCGGCGAGCGGGGACTGAAATGCATTATTGCCGGTGCCGGCGGGGCAGCGCATCTTCCCGGAATGGTCGCCGCCAAAACGCTCCTGCCCGTGCTCGGCGTGCCGGTTACTTCCCGGCAGCTTCAAGGACTGGATTCGCTTTTGTCCATAGTACAAATGCCGAGGGGAGTACCGGTTGCCACTTTCGCCATAGGCGAGGCGGGCGCGGCTAACGCGGGATTGTTTGCCGTTGCACTGCTGGCGGTGGAAGATGGAAGGCTGGCCAGGCAGCTTGCCGAGTTTCGGGAAACCCAGGCGGCAGCGGTGGCTTCCATGACGTTGCCATCGTCATGAGTACCAGACCCGGAGCGATGCTGGGGTTGCTGGGCGGCGGCCAGCTCGGCAGGATGTTCACGATGGCGGCCCAAAGCCTGGGTTACAGCGTGACCGTTCTCGATCCCGAGGAACGGAGCCCGGCGGGCAGCATCGCTGAGCGGCACCTGCGCGCCGATTATCTCGACAGCGAGGCATTGAATGAGCTCGCATCCACCTGCGCAGGCGTCACCACGGAATTCGAAAACGTACCTGCCAAGGCACTCAGAGTACTGGCTGAACGCTGCATCGTCAGTCCGTCTGACAGAAGTGTCGCCATCGCGCAGGATCGCATCCTGGAGAAGAACTTTCTCGCTGCCAGCGGCTTTGAGGTTGCGCCCTATGCGGTGATCCAGAATCCACAGGATTCCCAGCCCCCGGTCTCTTCGGGAGCAGTTTTCTCCCAAAAGCAGCCGCGACTTTTTCCTGGCCTCTTCCCCGGCATTCTCAAGGTGAGCCGGTTCGGATATGACGGCAAAGGCCAGGTGCGGGTAAGTAATGCATCAGAGCTTGACAGCGCATTTGCAGGTTTGAACCGGGAATCCTGCGTCCTGGAAAAACTGCTGCCCCTGGAGCGCGAGGTGTCCGTCATCGTATCCAGGGGATTTGATGGCGAAGTGGTCACTTTTCCCGTATCCGAGAATCAGCACTGCAACGGCATCCTCGATATCAGCATCGTTCCTGCCAGAGTATCGCCTGAAATTGCCCGAAACGCCTGCGATACCGCAGTTCGCATTGCCGGGAAGCTGGATTATCGCGGCGTACTATGCGTCGAGTTTTTTGTGCTCGCAGACGGACAGCTGCTGGTGAACGAGATTGCTCCTCGTCCTCATAATAGCGGGCATTACTCGATCAATGCCTGCATTACCTCTCAATTCGAGCAGCAGGTGCGCATACTTTGCGGAATGCCCCTTGGCAGTACTTCCATGCATGGAGCGGCGGTAATGGTGAACCTGCTGGGCGATCTCTGGCAGAAGGGAGAGCCGGAATGGGAACAGGTGCTGCGGCATCCCGACGTTAAATTACATTTATACGGCAAGCGCGACGCCAGACCCGGACGGAAAATGGGACACTACACGGTGTTGGCAGAAACGACCGACGCCGCGTTGCGGCTTGCGCTGGAAATCAAGCAATTGCTGCAACCCTCTCATAGCACTCTTGAAACACATGAGCATCCCCGGAACGAAAGCCGGAACTGACCAGCCTGCGCTGTTTGAAACGAGCATACGAAGCCTGCCGCTTCTGCATCGCGGAAAGGTACGGGATATCTATGGCGTGGATGAAGACAAGCTTCTGATCGTTCAGACGGACCGGCTTTCCGCGTTCGACGTGATTCTGCCTACCCCTGTGCCCGGCAAGGGAAGGCTGCTGACTGCCTTGTCCAGTTTCTGGTTTGAAAAACTGGAGCATATCGTTCCCAACCATCTCACCCACATCGCGCCCGAATCCGTGGTAACGGAAGATGAACACGAGCAGGTGACCGAGCGGGCGTTTGTAGTAAAGCGGCTCAAGCCCCTTCCGATCGAGGCGATCGTGCGTGGCTATGTCGTTGGCTCCGGCTGGAAGGATTACAAAAAAACCGGCATGATCTGCGGTATTCCGCTCCCTGCCGGATTGGAGGAAGCCGGCAGGATACCGGGCGGTGCCCTCTTTACCCCCTCGACCAAAGCTGCACAGGGGGCGCATGATGAAAATATCCCGTTTGCGGAGGCGGAAAAGCTGTTGGGCGAGCTGCTGGCTGCGCAGGTGCGGGATATAGCGCTGGCTTTGTACACCCAGGCCGCGGATTATGCGATCACAAAAGGGATTATGATCGCCGACACCAAGTTCGAATTCGGTCAGGATCAGGCCGGCAAACTCTACCTCATCGATGAGGCGCTTACTCCCGATTCATCGCGCTTCTGGCCTGCCGACCGGTACGTGCCGGGGAAAAACCCGCCGAGCTATGACAAGCAATTCGTGCGTGACTGGCTCGAAACGCAGAATTGGAACAAGAAAGCGCCCGCTCCAGCCTTGCCCCCCGATGTGCTCGCCAAAACAACTGAAAAATACCGGGAAGCCCTGCACCGCCTGGTGGGCTAGAAAAGTTGGGCTAGAAAAGCCGGATCAACATCCTCGTTCCCAGCAGATAAAGCAGCACTACAAAAATTTTCCTGAGCGTGGCCGTTTGCATGACGTGCGTCGTTTTCGCGCCTATGGGGGCGGTCAGCGTGCTGCCCAGGACAATCCATCCCAATGCCGGCAGGTAAACGTATCCCAGACTGTATTCTGGCAGCGGTTCGGGCTGCATCATGCCATTGATCATGTAGCCGACAGCCCCAGCCACAGCGATGGGGAAACCTACCGCGGCAGCGGTACCGATGGCATGTTGCAGTTTCACGTTGCACAGGGAGAGAAACGGAATCGTCAACAGACCCCCTCCGATTGCAACAAAGCTGGAAATCGCGCCGATGACGCTCCCCGCGGCAAGCATGCCGAGCCTTCCCGGAAGCGTGCGGCTGGGCCTGGGGCGGATGTTGAGCAACATCTGCGTCGCCGCGTAATAAATGAAGACGACAAAAACGATGCTGAGAAAGCGGCTGGATAGCATGCTCACCACCGTTGCGCCTCCAAGCGTCCCCAGGATGATTCCCGGCGTAATGAATTTCACGACTTGCCAGTTTACGGCACCGTGAACATGATGAGTGCGCAGACTGGCGGCGGAGGAGAAAATGATGGCCGCCATGGTGGTGCCGAGAGCGAGGTGAAGGATACGGTCCGGGGGGAAGTCCTGGGCAGTAAAAATAAAGGTAAGCACGGGGACGATGACCAGTCCGCCCCCTATGCCCAGCAGGCCGGCAAAGAAGCCGACTACGGTGCCCAATATCAGGTATACCGGCCACCACTCCACGTCAAGCCATACCGCCGCAGATACCAGGATGCGAAATTGTACAACGGCTGCCCAACCTGGAAATCTTCCGGGGGTCTGTCATTACAGAATTCCCATGATGAAATGCCACTCTGACGGATCGATCGGCGTAATAGACAGCCGGTTGCCTTTTTGCAGGATACGCATGTTCGCAAGCTCGGGGTAACTGCGTAGCTCCTTGATTCCGACCAGGCGGGTTTTCCTGACCAGGCGCACATCCACATTGAACCAGCGCGGATTTTCCGGCGTGGCTTTCGGATCGAAATATTTGTCCTCCCGGTCGAACTGGGTGGCGTCCGGGTAGGCCAGCTTGCTTACCTCCGCAATCCCGGCTATTCCCGGCTCCTCGCAGGTAGAATGGTAGAAAAAAACCCCGTCGCCAACGCGCATCTGGTCACGCATGAAATTTCGCGCCTGATAATTGCGCACCCCATACCACGCCACTGCTTGATCGGGCATCGAGGCGAGGTCGTCAATACTTACATCGGAAGGTTCCGATTTCATCAGCCAGTAACGCATTTCCATCATTAACTATACTTAGGTCAGAATTCAGTACTTGTGAAGTTGAACGGGCTTTCTGCCAGCAAGATTCCCTTGGGCAAAATTCCTGGGGCAAAATTTCCTGGGTTGGAAGCTCTCACAAACAATCAATACTACAGCAAGACGGAGGAGCAATGATAAACAATAAGTTAATGAATCGTCTTCTGAAGTTCCTGTGGCGGATAGGTGAAAGCTGGCCGTGGCTGGGCAGGAAATTAAACAAATTCGCAATCAATCGGGTAGTAAATGTTTGCCGCCACCGGCCGCATCCCTGGAGCACCGTTCACCCCTATACCTCTTGGACTGCGCTTACAGATCAGCACTGGAGCGCGCGCCATTTGCCGGCGAAGAAGCAGCCGGCACAGCTTCCGTCTTCCAGCGAACTGCTCGGGCTTTTCAGGCAACAGGGCGGAAAGCAGCGATTGTCCGACAAATCAACCCTGCTCTTTCCCGCGGTTGCCCAATATCTGACCGATAGTTTTATCCGCACGCGCATGCCTAAGGCAGGAGAACCCGAGACAGTTCGACTGCAAAATACATCCAATCACCAGATCGACATGTGTCCGTTATACGGAAGGCTGGCAGAGCAGACGGCCGCCCTTCGTGTCAAAAGCGAAGCGAAAGGCGAACGAGGCCGATTGAAGTCCCAGTTTATCGGCGGAGAGGAGTTTCCCCCTTTCCTTTTCGATAAAGGAATACTGAAGCAGGAATTTGCCATTCTCGATGAACCCCTCGGATTGGAGGGAGCATTGGATAGAGCGCCTGAACGCCGGGAAGAGTTGCGCGCGCATATTTTTGCCTTTGGAGGGGATCGAACAAATGCCGTTCCCCAGGTGGCGATGTTGAATACCTTGTTTCTGCGGGAACATAACCGGCTTGCAGGCGAAATAGAACGCGCGCACCCCCGGTGGGATGATGAGCGCGTTTTTCAGACTGCCAGGAATAACGTCATCGTGATATTCATCAAGATTATCGTGGAGGAGTATATCAACCATATCTCCCCCCTGGTGCCATACCGGGCCGACCCTTCAGTGGCCTGGAATGCCCCCTGGAACAAACCGAACTGGATCACGACCGAATTCAGTTTGCTGTATCGCTGGCATTCACTCGTTCCAGATGCTATCACCTGGAACGGGCACTCGTATCTCCTGGGAGAAACTTCCATGAATAACAAGCTGCTGCTGGATGGAGGGTTGCGACGTGCCTTTGCCGACATGAGCAGCCAGCGTGCGGGTCGTCTCGGCCCCTTCAACACGGCTGAGTTCTTATGGGAAATCGAGACCCGGGCAATAGAGCAGGGTCGTCTGGCAGAATTGGCCCCATATACCGATTATCGTCATTATGTTTCCTTGGAGCGTCCTCAGGATTTCGCGGATATCTCCACGGATCCGCGAGTGGTCGATTTCCTGAGAAAGACGTACCGGCGCGTAGAGGACATCGATTTTTACGTCGGCCTGTTTGCCGAGGAT
>Ga0134128_10003159_pt1 | contig 20178 bp, 27 predicted proteins | sample KB31754_FD_96462 | JGI IMG/M metagenome (GOLD analysis project Ga0134128, IMG submission 96462) | Terrestrial soil microbial communities with excess Nitrogen fertilizer from Kellogg Biological Station, Michigan, USA - KB3-175-4 | ecosystem: Environmental > Terrestrial > Soil > Unclassified ...
CCGAGCATGTCGAGGTTGTGACCGGTGCCGCAGCCGATCTCGAGAATTCGGGCCTTGGCGGGAGGCATGGCTTCGCGGCGGATCAGCTCGGCGAGCACCTCGCGGCGGGCCTTGTACCACCAGTGCCGCTGGTCGAGCTCCGCCATCTCGCGGTAGACGCTGCGCTCCATCAGCCGAAAACCCATTGGCGGTTGAAGATGTAGGTCGCGAGCGGCGTGACGAAGATCGCCGGGACCAGCGGCCACCAGGTCGGCCCATGGAAATGATTGATCAGCAGCCAGGTGAAACCTTCGTTGAGGATGAAGCCGGACGTCTGGACGATAAGGAACTTGGCCTTCGTCCGCCGGTCCTCGCTCTTGCCATGGCCGCGAAAGCTCCACCGGCTGTGGAGCACGAAGCCGATGCTGACGGCGACGAGAAAGGCGATGACGACGGCCACCATGGGCGGCATCAGATAGGTCGCGAGAACCCAGTAGATGACCGAATAGACGCCCGCCAGGAAGAACCCGACGAGCGCGAACCGAACCAACTGACCGAAGGTTTCCTGACTGACGTTTAATTCGCTGGCCATTTCCGGCTGCTTGCCGTTTGAGGTCGAGCGGCTACAGCGCGAAAAATGGCCCAAGGCAAGGCGCAGGACTGGGAAGCGCGTGCGCTCGAGCTGATCGAGCGCCGGTGGAAGCTCGTCGTGTTCGTCCTTTGGCTGCTGGTCTGCGCCTGGTTCCTCCACCAGAAGTGGACCGACATCCGGTACTTCGGACTCGGGGACACCGACGACAATATGCGGATGATGCAGGTCCGCGGCCTGCTTCACGGCCAGGGCTGGTTCGACCTTCGCGACTACCGCATGAACCCGCCGTTCGGCGCGAACATCCACTGGTCGCGGCTGGTCGACCTGCCGATCGCGGGGCTGATCCTGGGCTTGCGGCCCTTCCTCGGCGGGCCGGCAGCGGAGCGGTGGGCGGTCGCGATCGCTCCGATGCTCCCCTATCTGCTGCTGCTGTTTTCGCTCGCGCTGGCGGCTCGGCGGCTGATCCACCCGCTCGCCTACCCGTTCGCGCTGCTCGCCATCCTGTTCGCCGATTCGACCAACAGCATGTTCATGCCCGAACGGATCGACCATCACGGATGGCAGCTCGCTTTCCTGGCGCTCAGCATCGCGGGCATGGCCGATCCGAAGCGATTGCGCGGCGGCCTCGTGCTCGGGATCACCTCGGCCCTGTCGCTCGCGATCGGGTTGGAGATGATCATCTATCTCGCGCTCTTCGGAGTCGCGATGGTGCTGTTCTGGGTCGACGACCTCGAGCAGACCGAGCGCCTGCGCGCCTACACGCTGTCGATGACCGGAGGGGTGGCGCTCGCCTTCCTGGTCTTCGCTTCGAACGACAATCGCGGCGTGGTCTGCGACGTGCTGTCGCCGGTCTATGTATCGGATGCGATGCTCGGCGGAGCGCTGATGTACGGGCTCGCCTGGCTGTCGCCGATGGACTGGAAGCGGCGGCTGGTGCTTGCCTTGATCGCCGGCGCGATCATCGCCGGCTTCCATGCGGCGGTGTGGCCGCAATGCCTGCAGAAGCCCGAGCATATCTCGCCCGAGGCGCAGCGGCTGTGGATGAACTACGTCAAGGAAGCGCGGCCGGTCTATCGCCACGGCTGGCGGATCGCGACTTTCATCCTGACCCTGCCGGTCACTGGTGCGATCGGATGGGTGCTTCTCGGCTGGATGAAGCGGCGCGATCGCGACCTGCTGCGGCGGATCGTCGGCGCGGGCGTTCCCGCAATCGCGGCGACTCTGCTTCTCTTCTGGCAGACTCGCACCGCGCCCGCCTCGCAAATGATGTCAGTGATCGGCGCTGCGTCGCTGATGTGGTTTCTTGTTCCGCGATTCTGGAAAAGCGGCCAGCCGATCCTGGTCGTGTTTGGCACCTGCGCGGTGATCCTGATCGGCGCCGGGATTGGAATCCCGTTCGTCGTCGGGTTCATCCCGGAGCCCAAGCCCACCGCCTACGAGAAAGCCATCGGCAAAGCCAACGCGCTGTGCAGCTCCTTGTGGGGCCTCCACCCGATCGCCCTGCAGCCCAAGGGACTCGTCTTCACCTTCGTCGACCTCGGGCCGCGGCTGATCACGGTCACCCACCATGACGCGATCACCGGCCCCTACCACCGCAACTGGCGCCAGATCGTCGACGTGATGAAGGCATGGCGTGGAAGCGCAAGCCAAGCGCACCAGATCATCGTCGACAAATATCATTCCAACTATGTGCTGAGCTGCCCGGACAGCTCGACCACGACGATCTTCAATTCCGAGGTGCCGAACGGCTTTTACGGCCAGCTGACTCGCGGCGAGGTGCCCAAGTGGCTTCAGCCGGTGCCTCTGCCGAAGGATTCGCCGTACCAGATGTGGAAAGTGGTCGGCTAGGCGAGCAGGTGCGGGAAGCTTTGCCTTAGGCCGTCGATCACGAACTGGGCGGCAAGCGCGGCGAGGATGACGCCGAGGATCCGGGTGATCGCCGCTTCGACCTTGTCGCCGATGAGCCGCATCAGCGGGCCTGACGCGAGGAGCGTCGCCAGCGTGATCAGGATGACGACGGTGATTGCGGCGAGCACGACCGCCACGTGAAGCGGCGTCTCGGCGCGCGACACCCAGAGCATGGCGCTGGCGATCGAACCGGGGCCGGTGATCATCGGCATCGCCATCGGGAACACGCTGATGTCGTCGGCTTCCGAAGTCCCTTCGATCGATTCGGCGCGCTTCTCGCGCCGCTCGGTGCGGCGCTCAAACACCATCTCCACCGCGATGTAGAAGAGCAGAATCCCGCCCGCGATCCGGAAGCTCGCAAGGCTGATCCCGAGCCACTGGAGCATCGGACGGCCCAGCAGCGCGAAGAACATCAGGATCGCCCAGGCGATCAGCGACGAACGGATCGCCATCGCGCGCCGGTGCGCCGGCGAAGTCCCGCGGGTGAGGCTGGCGAAGATCGGCGCGCAGCCCGGCGGGTCGATGATCACCAGGAAAGTGACCAGCGCCGAGCCGAACAGCTCGATCACAGGCCCTCCGGGTCCGCCAGGCCGGCCCTGCGGTGCGCGGCGACGAGCGTGTTGCGCATCAACATGGCGATGGTCATGGGACCGACACCGCCGGGCACCGGCGTAATCGCCGCCGCGACCTCGGCCGCTTCGTCGTAAGCGACGTCGCCGACGAGCCGGCCCTTGCCGTCGTCGGTCGGGATGCGGTTGATCCCGACATCGATAACCGTTGCGCCTGGCTTGATCCAGTCGCCGCGGATCATCTCCGGGCGCCCGACGGCGGCGACGACGACGTCGGCACGCCGCACCACGGCCGGAAGATCGCGGGTACGCGAATGGGCGATGGTGACCGTCGCGTGATCGCCGAGCAGGAGCAGCGCCATGGGCTTTCCGACGATGTTCGAGCGGCCGACGACGACCGCTTCGAGCCCCGCGAGGCTGCCGAGCTCCTGTCGAAGCAGGTGAAGGCAGCCGAGCGGGGTGCACGGCACCAGCGCGTCGAGGCCGGTCGCGAGCCGGCCGGCGTTCATCGCGTGGAAGCCGTCGACATCCTTCGACGGATCGATCGTGGCGATCACGCGGGCGGCGTCGATCTGGTTGGGCAGCGGAAGCTGGACGAGGGTTCCATCGACGCGTTCGTCGGCGTTGAGATCGAGCACGAGCTGCAGAAGCTCGTCCTCGCTCGTCGTGACGGGAAGATTGTGCGCGAAGCTCGCCATCCCGGCCTCGGCCGTCGCGCGGTTCTTGGACCGGACATAGACGGCGCTTGCCGGGTCTTCGCCGACGAGGACGGTCGCCAGCCCCGGCGGTCGCCCCGCTTGCCGCTGGAAGGCGGCGACATGCGCGCCCACCCGCTCCCGGATCGCCAGCGCGGCGGCCTTGCCGTCGATCCGCTTCGCCGTCATCCGCCGTAATAATATTGGGCCACGACGCCGCCGAGCAGCTTCTCGATGACCTCGATCAACAGCAGGATGACCAGCGGCGAGAAATCGAGGCCGCCGAAATCGGGCAATATCCGGCGGATCGGCCGGTAGAGGGGCGCGGTAATGCGATCGAGCGCGACGGCGACGGTGCGCACGCCGTTCGAGCTGGTGTTGAGCACATTGAACGCCAGCAGCCAGCTCAGGATCACCTGGATGATGATGATCCAGAACAGGACGTTCAGCAGGAGGTCGACAATTTCGACGAGCGCGAAAAGCATGGCCGGCGCTTAGCGGCGAGTGCGCTAGGGCGCAAACCTCTCCGGCTCGGCGACGGCGAGGATCTCGGCGAAATCGTCCTCGCGGTCCGACCATTCGGCGATCGGCGTCCAGCCCCCGGCGAGCAGAAGGAGGCGCCCCCCGCGCGGCGGATATTTGTGGCTGTTCTCGGTATGGATCGACGAACCGGCGGCAAAGCGGAAGCGCCGTCCGGCAATCGAGAAGTCGACATCCCGACTGGCGACGAGGTGCATTTCGACGCGCGAGAGGATGTCGTTCCAGCGCGCTTCGTGGCGGAAAGCGTCGATGGGGATTTCGGCGTCGAGCTCGCGGTTGATCCGCCGCAGGAGGTTGAGGTTGAACTCGGCAGTGACGCCCTCGGGCTCGTCATAGGCGGTGAGCAGCCGCTCGACCGGCTTCATCCGGTCCATGCCGATGAGAAGCTGGGCGCCGGGACCGAGCAGCGCGCGGAACTGGCGCAGCAGGTCGGTCGCGCTCCATGGCACGAAGTTGCCGATGGTCGAACCTGGGAAGAAGCCGAGCTTGGGCAGATGTTCGATTCCGCCCGGAAGGCCGAACGGCCGGGCGAAATCGGCGACGACGGGAATGACCTCGAGGCCGGGGAAACGCTTCTGAAGCTCGTCCGCGCTTTGCTCGAGATAGTCGCCGGAGATGTCGACCGGGATATAAGCGGCGGGCGCGATCGCCTCGAGCAGGATTGGGGTCTTGGTCGCCGATCCCGCGCCGAACTCGATGACCGCCGCGCCTTTTGGGACGCGCCGAGCGACCTCGGGCATGATGTCGCGCAGCAGCGCCGTCTCGGTCCCGGTCGGATAATAGGATTCGAGCCGCGTGATCTGGTCGAACAACTCGGATCCGCGACGGTCGTAGAGCCACCGCGCTGGAATCGCGGGGATCGGCGCGGAAAGCCCCGCGAGCACGTCGTCGCGGAATGTCCTGGTTTGCGGATCAAGCGTCGCGAGCAAGGCGCACTCCCGTGAATTGCCACCGCGCATGCGGCGAGAAGAAGTTGCGGTAGGAGGCGCGGCTGTGCCCGCGCGGAGTCGCGCAGCTCGCACCCTTGAGCACGAACTGGCCGCACATGAACTTGCCATTATATTCGCCGACCGCCCCGGCTGGCGGCGCGAAGCCGGGGTAGGAGGCGAAGGCGCTCTGCGTCCATTCCCACACATCGCCGAAGACGCCACCACCCGGCCGCGGGGCAACCGGGCCGCCGTGGTCGAGCTGGTTGCCGATCGCTGGATCGGCCGAAGCGGCGAAATCTTCCCATTCGGCCTCGGTCGGCAGCCGCGCCCCGCCCCAGCGCGCGAACGCGTCCGCTTCGTAATAGCTGACATGGGCGACGGGCGCGGCCCAGTCGATCTCCCGGGGGCCGCCGAGTGTGAACTCGCTTTCGTCGCCGCGCCAGTAGAGCGGGGCGGAAACCTGCTCGCGCTGCACCCAGTCCCAGCCTTCTGAGAGCCATAAAGTCGGCGTGCGATAGCCGCCATCGGCAATGAACTCGCGCCATTCCTTGTTGGTCGCTCGGCGATTCGCGATTTCGTGGCCGGAGAGGAAGACCCGGTGCCGCGGCCGCTCGCTGTCGAACGCGAATCCGGTATCGCCGGCGCCGATCTCGACAATGCCCTCGCGGCCGCCATGCCACGATAATGGCTCGACGGCGAAGCAGCCTGGCGGCGGAAGCTCGCCGTAGGCCGGCTCGAGCGGGTTCTCCGCGAAGGTGGCCAGGATATCGGTGAGGAACAGCTCCTGGTGCTGCTGCTCGTGGTTGATACCGAGCTCGATCAGGTCCAGCGCGCCCGGCTGAAGCGCGGGCAGCACGCGCTCGAGCGCTTCGTCGACGTGCGCGCGATAGGCGCGGACCTCGTCGAGGGACGGGCGGCTGAGCATTCCCCGGCGCGGCCGCGCATGGCGCGGTCCCTCGGCTTCGTAATAGCTGTTGAAGAGGAACGCATTGTGCTCGTCGAACGCGCGGTATCCGGGCGCGTGGTCGCGAAGCACGAAGGTCTCGAAGAACCATGTCGTATGGGCCAGGTGCCACTTGGCCGGCGAAGCGTCCGGAAACGGCTGGATCGTCGCGTCGGCGTCGGACAGCGGCTCGGCGAGGTCGAGGGTCAACCTCCTCGTCGCGAACAGTCGAGAGGCGAGATCGCCGAGAGGCGTTAGGCGGGCCTGGGTCGCCATAGGGTTGCGGCCCTTAGACGAAAACGCCCCGTGTGTCGCCCAAGGAAGGAGAAGCTAGGTCCGTGTGGCGCCGGGTTGCCACAGCACGTCGCCTCCTTCGCGCGCGGCGACGAAGCGCGCGGCGACGAATAAATGATCCGAGAGCCGATTGAGGTAGGCGAGCAGCTGCGGATTGAGCGGCTCGGCCTCGTGGAGGGCGACCGCTGCCCTCTCAGCGCGCCGAACGACGGTTCGGGCGAGGTGTAGCGCCGCGACGGCAGCCGAACCGCCGGGCAGGATGAAGCTCGTCAGCGGCTCGAGCGCCTGGTTCATCTCGTCGATTTCGACTTCGAGGCGGGCGACCTGGCTGGCGACGATCCGAAGCGCGCCTTCGACCTCGCCTGGGGTCGCGACGTCGGCGCCGAGGTCGAACATCTCGTTCTGCACCTGCAGCAGCCGGTAGGCGACATCGCCGCCGCCGAGCGCCGCGATGGCGACACCTATGGCCGCATTGGCTTCGTCGACCTCGCCGATCGCGGCCATGCGCAGGCTCGACTTGCTCACCCGGCTGCCGTCGACCAGCCCGGCGCTGCCGCCGTCGCCGGTGCGCGTGTAGATCTTGTTGAGCTTGACCAAGCGGGCGGCCCTAGTGGCTGGCGGCGCCCGCGACCGCCAGGATCAGGACCACGAGAATGATGGCGATGGCCTGGAACATCACCCGGCGACGCATCCACATCTGCGACTGCTCGCCGGTGACATCCTTGCCCGAGGCCATGGCAATCACGCCTCGAACGAGCACGTACACCACCGCCGCCATTGCCAGCAGAAGCAGGATGAGGAGGAGGATCCGCATGGGCGCGCCTTAGGCGTCGACGAAGCCGAAACCAAGCGGAAGCTTGCCCGCGGCGAGGTCGGCGGCGAGCGCATGGCCGTCGGCGCCATTGTCCCGCATCGCGGCGAGCGTCGGCGCGAGATCGCGCTTGGCGAGACGGCGGCCATCCGCATGCGCCACGAGCGGATGGTGGAGGTAGGTGGGTTCGGGCAGATCGAGGAGCATCTGCAGCAGTCGCTGGACCGGTGTCGAAGCGCGCAGGTCCGCTGCGCGGGTGACGAGCGTGACGCCGGTCGCGGCATCGTCGACGACGCAGGCGAGGTGATAGGCGGCAGGCGCGTCCTTGCGGGCGAGGATCACGTCGTCGAAGTCGTCGCGCTTCGAGGTGAAGCGGCGGCGATCGGATTCGGTCCATGACGGCAGGCCGGTCAGCGCCAGCGCTTTTGTGGCATCGATCCGCCAGCTGTGCGGCGCGGACGCGCGGCGCCCGGGATCGTCGTGCAGCCGGCGGCAGGTGCCTGGATAATGCGCCGAGCGGCCATGCGGCGCCTCGAGCGCGGCGGCGATATCGCCGCGCGTGCAAAAGCAGGGATAGACCAGCCCCTGATCACGGAGCTTGGTCAAAGCTGCCTCGTAGGCATTGGCCCTTTCCGACTGCACGAACACCGGCTCATTCCAGTCGAGTCCAAGCCAGCGCAGGTCCTCCATGATCCCCTCGACGAACTCCGGCCGGCTGCGCATCTGGTCGAGATCCTCGATCCTGAGCAGAAATCTGCCGCTCTCACGTGCCCGCGCATGCCCAAGGACAGCACTCCAGGCGTGCCCGAGGTGCAGCTTTCCCGTCGGCGAGGGCGCGAAGCGCGTGACGATCATCGGCATTGTGACCGAAACAGCTCTTGACCCGGAGTCATCGGAAATGCTGTCATAGGCATGTCACGCCGGGTTGGCATCCGGCTCGACGCAAGGGAAGCGGGCCGGCGCCCTCTCCTCCTTGAGTGCGACGAGGCCGGAGAGCTGGAGTTCGGACCACCGGACGAAAGGCTTGTCGCGCTCGAATGTATCACCCTGAGTTGATCCGCCATCCGGAAAGCTGCCCGGCGCTGGTGCTCAACGCCGACTACACGCCCCTGTCTTATTACCCGCTGTCGCTGTGGCCATGGCAGACGGCGGTCAAGGCGATGTTCCTCGAGCGCGTGGACGTCGTCGCGCATTACGAACGCGAGGTACACAGCCCGAGCGTCGCGCTGAAGCTCCCCAGCGTGATCGCGCTTCGCGACTATGTGCGTCCCAATGAATATCCCGCTTTCACCCGGTTCAACCTGTTCCTGCGCGACAAATTCCGCTGCGTCTATTGCGGGTCGGCGCGGGAGCTGACGTTCGACCATGTCGTACCGCGCGCCCATGGCGGACGCACGACGTGGGAGAATGTCGCGACCGCCTGCGCGCCATGCAACCTTCGGAAGGGCGGAAGGACGCCCACCGAAGCGCACATGCACCCACACCGCGAGCCCATCCGCCCGACGACGTGGCAGCTCCAGGAGCACGGCCGCGCCTTTCCGCCCAACTATCTCCACGAAAGCTGGCGCGATTACCTCTACTGGGACGTCGAGCTGGAGCCTTAAACGCCGCTCAGGAACTCGCGCAGCGCGGGCGAGACGTCGTCCCGCTGAAGCGCGACGGCCACATTGGCGATCACGAACCCCGCCGCGCTTCCGCAATCGTAGCGCTCGCCGTCGAAACGGTAGGCGTGGAACGGCTGGTTGCCGATCAGCTTCGCCATCGCGTCAGTCAGCTGGATCTCGCCGCCCGCGCCAGTCTCCTGCGCGTCGAGGGCGCGCATCACGTCGGGCTGAAGGATGTAGCGGCCGGGCAGCATCAGGTTCGACGGCGCGGTGCCCGGCGCGGGCTTTTCGACCATGCCGCGGATCTCGATCAGCCGCCCGTCGCTCGCGCCGGGATCGATCACGCCATATTTGTGAGTTTCGCTCTCCGGCACTTCGAGCGCCGCGACGATATTGCCGCCCACGCGATCGTAAGCCTCGACCATCTGCGCGAGGCATCCGGGCTTGCCGAGCATCAGCTCATCGGGAAGCAGAACCGCGAATGGCTCGTCGCCGACAATGTGCCGGGCGCACCAGACCGCGTGGCCGAGGCCGAGCGGCTGCTGCTGACGGACGCTGACGACCTCGCCGAAGCCGGAGCGCGACGGCTCGAGCGCATCGAGCTTCTTGCCGCGGTCGCGCATGGTCGCCTCGAGCTCGAAGCCGATGTCGAAATAATCGTCGAGCGCTGCCTTGCCGCGGCCGGTGACGAAGATCAGCTGCTCCATCCCCGCCTCGCGCGCCTCGTCGACGGCGTACTGGATCAGCGGGCGATCGACGATCGTCACCATCTCCTTGGGTATGCTCTTGGTCGCGGGGAGCAGGCGAGTGCCGAGGCCGGCGACCGGGAACACGGCCTTTCTGACGCGTCCGGCCATTTATAGCCCCGGGGTCGTCGTCGGCATTCCCGGCGCGGGCTGCGTTCCGGGCTGCTGCTGGCTGGGCGCGTTTTCGGAGCCGGGGGGTAGCGACGGCGCCGAGCCGCCGGTCGGCGGCGGAAGGTTGAACGGGTCCTGCGGCCGCGGCTCCGACCGCTTCATCAGTTCGTCGACGCGCGACGGCTTGGCATAGGTGGGAATGGTCAGCAGCTCATTCGGAGTCGGCGTCGCCCGCGCCATCATCGGCTTGACGGGAAGCGACTGGCCCGTGGCCGGCTTCAGGTCGGCGACATGGCCGCAGCCGGCAAGCAGGACCGCTCCGCAAGCGGCCATGATGCGCGTCAACTTCATCGCTGCCGACTAGCCGTTCGTCGGGCGTTAGGCTAGCGGCCCTCGTCATGCGGACCCTCATTCTCGCCGGCGCGCTGCTCGCGCTCGCTTCGTGCAACAAGCCGTCCTCGCCGACAGCCAACCAAAGCTCGGCCGCCGCTCCGGAGGTGCCCGGGAAGGGCGTCGACCGGACGCACAAGGGCCAGACGGAGCCCGCGACCGCGTTCAACGACCCGGCCGGCAAGGCAACGAGCCTCAAGGCGTTCGCGGGCAAGCCGACTTTGGTCAATCTTTGGGCGAGCTGGTGCGCGCCGTGCATCAAGGAACTGCCGACCCTCGACCGGCTCGCTCAGGCGAACGATGGCAAGCTCAACGTCGTTGCGATCAGCCAGGACATGGACGTTCCGCACGCCTCGGTCGTGGCATTCCTCAAGACTCACAAAATTGCCCACCTTCAGTCCTACCAGGACCCCAAGATGGCGCTCTCCGGAGCGCTGGACGCCGAAGTGCTGCCGACCTCCATCCTCTATGATTCGAACGGCCACGAGGTGTGGCGCTACGTCGGCGACCAGGACTGGACGAGCGCCGCGGCGGCCAAGCTCCTTGCCGAAGGCGGCGCCTGACCGACTCGGCGTCGCCGATCCGCTCAGCCAGTCAATCGCGAAGCAGTTCGTTGATGCTGGTCTTGGAGCGCGTGCGTTCGTCGACGCGCTTGACGATCACCGCGCAGGCGAGCGCCGGACTGCCCTCCTTGCCGGGCAGCGCGCCGGGAACGACCACGGAATAAGCCGGCACTCGGCCGTACATGACTTCGCCGGTCGAACGGTCGACGATCTTCGTCGACGCGCCGAGGAACACGCCCATCGAGAGCACGCTTCCGCGCTCGACGATGACGCCTTCGGCGACCTCGGAGCGGGCGCCGATGAAGCAATCGTCCTCGATGATCACCGGGCCGGCCTGGAGCGGCTCGAGAACCCCGCCGATCCCGGCGCCGCCCGAGATGTGCACATTCCTGCCGATCTGCGCGCAGCTTCCGACGGTTGCCCAGGTGTCGACCATCGTTCCTTCGCCGACGTGCGCACCGATATTGACGAAACTCGGCATCAGCACTGCGCCCGGCGCGATATAGGCGCCGCGGCGGACGATCGCCCCGGGCACAGCCCGGAAGCCGGCGGCAGCGAAGTCCTTTTCGCCCCATCCGGCGAATTTGGACTCCACCTTGTCCCACCAGTGAGCGCCGCCAGGACCGCCCGCGATCGCTTCCATCGGGTTGAGACGGAATGACAGCAGCACGGCTTTTTTGAGCCATTGGTGCACGGTCCAATCCGCTCCCGATCGTGCCGCGATCCGCGCTTCGCCCCGGTCGAGCGCGGCGATGGCGGCATCGACCGCGCTGCGGATCTCGCCGCGCGTTTCCGGTCCGACCGCGTCGCGTTCCTCCCAGGCGCGCTCGATCACCGCCCGAAGCTGCTCATCCATTCTCGACCCCCAGTATCGACTCGAGCCACGCGCCGACGTTGCCGATCCGCTCGTCAACGACCCGACTGTCGTAATTGTGGTTGCCGCGTTCGGAGCCGTTGTCGACCCAAATCGTGGTCATTCCGAGCGCTTTGGCAGGCGCCAGGTTCTGCACCATGTCGTCGGCCAGGAGCGCATGCGAAGGATTGATCCCGAAGCGTTCGCACAGCAGCGCATAGCCGTGCGGATCGGGCTTCGGCCGGTAGCTGCTGGCATGGATGTCGTGGAGCTCGTCGAAATGCTCGCCGATGCCGATCCTCTCGAGTACTCGGCGGGCGTAGGGCGCATCGCCATTGGTGAAAACGAAGCGCCGGCCGGGAAGCCTTGGAAGAAGCCGCGCGAGGCGATCATCGCACTGGACGCGGTCGAGGGCGATGTCGTGCACATCCTCTAGGAAATGCCCCGGATCGACGTTATGCTCCTTCATCAGCCCGGCGAGCGTCGTGCCATGCTCATGAAAATGCGACTTCTGTACCCTCCTCGCTTCCTCGGGGGTGCAATCGAGCAGGCGCTGGATGTACGCGCCCATCCTCTCATCGATCAGCGAAAACAGGCCGGTCGAAGCGGGATAGAGGCAATTGTCGAGGTCGAAGATCCAGTCTCGAACGTGCTCGAAGCGGGAGTCCATGCCCTTGACAGCGGTAGACAATTCAACCGCTTAAGCAAATTGAAAGGTTCGGATAACCATGTATCGGATGGGGAAGCCGTGCACTTTCAACGGCTTGAGCGGAGTTAGATCATGACAAAACGGCTATTGGCGTCGACCGGCTGCGCGGTCGTGCTGGCGTTCAGCGTTTCCGCCTGCGGAGGCGGCGGTGGTGGAGGCGGCGTTCCGACAATTCCTCCCCCGATAACCACCCCCACACCTACACCTACACCTACACCTACACCTACACCTACACCTACACCCACTCCGACTCCGACTCCGACGCCGACACCCACTCCGACGCCGACGCCCACTCCGACGCCAACTCCGACTCCGACGCCGACGCCCACACCGACACCCACTCCGACACCCACTCCGACGCCGGGGACGGGTTTCGACACGCCGGAATATGAGGAGTCTAACTACGCCGTTTCCGCGAACGCCATCGCGGCGTACAACGCGGGCGCGACGGGCGCGGGGATCAAGATCGGAATCGTCGACAGCGGCCTCAATCCGAACCTCGCCGAATTCGCGGGTCGTATCGATCCCGCAAGCGGCGACGTTGCCGGCAATCGCGGCCTGGGCGATGACGGAGGGCACGGCACGGCTGTCACCGCGGTCGCGGCGGCCGCGCGGAACAACCATGACACTCTGGGCGTCGCCTTCAACGCGACGATCGTCATGGAGCGCGCAGACGATCCGGGTAGCTGCACCACGAGCGACGGCTGCCAATTCTTCGATACCGCGATCGCCTCGGGCATCGACGCGGCTCGCGCTGCAGGCGTCCGAGTTATCAATCTGTCGCTGGGCGGTACGGCGCCGTCGTCGGCGGTCCTTGCAGCTATGCAGCGCGCAGTGAGCGCGGGCATCGTCCTGGTCATTGCCGCCGGCAATGATACCGCGCCTAACCCCGGCGACTTCGCGCTGAGTCCCGCTGAGGATTTCCCGGGCTCAGTGATCATCGCCGGAGCATTAGCCCATGACGGTGTGACCATTGCTCCGTTCTCCGACGAAGCCGGCACGGGTGCGAACTTTTACCTCGGAGCCGTTGGGGTAGACGACCTCGCCCCCGACAATACCGGCGCCTTGTTCCTCTGGTCCGGGACCAGCTTCTCGGCGCCGACGATTAGTGGCGCGGTTGCGCTGCTTGCCCAGGCGTTCCCGAATCTGACCGGTCAGCAGATCGTGCAGATCCTGTTCAATTCGGCCGACGATCTGGGAGCGCCCGGAGTCGACCCTATCTATGGTCACGGGGCACTCGACCTCGCGCGTGCCTTCGCTCCGCAGGGCGCCACCACGCTGGCCGACAGCAAGGTACCGGTCGGCGGATTCAACGGCGAACTTCCGGGTGCAGCGGGCGATGCCGCGGCGCGCGGGTCGATGGGAGCGATCATCCTCGACGGGTACAAGCGTGCTTATGTGCTTAACCTCGCCGCCACGTTGCGCCACGGGATCGTCGATCATCCGCTGTCTCGTTCGCTCCAGAACAATGTGAACGTCGCGGGGGGCACCGCCGGTCCGCTCAACGTCGCGATGACAGTGCGCGAAAATCACGACCTCGCGCAGGGCTATCAGTTGGAGGGCGGGATGAACATCGGTCCCGAGGACCAGCGGAAAGCGCAGCTCATCGCCGCTTCCGCGGTTGCGCGCATCGACAACCAGACCGCCATCGCGTTCGGATTTGCCGACGGGGCGAAAGCGATGGAGCGGCGGCTGACGGGCGTGGCCCAGGGCGCCTTCCTCGTCGCCAACGACATCGAGGGAAGCCCGGGTTTCCTGGCCAAGCGCGGCAGCAGCATGGCGGTGCGCCATCAGTTCGGATCGACCGGGGTGACGATCTCCGGCGAGGCCGGATCGGTGTGGCAGGAAGTGCAGACCAGCGCGACCGGGTCGCCCTACCGCCTGACCAGCGTTGCCGTCGATCACCAGTTCGGACGCAACCGGCTGCAGCTCGGGCTCAGCCGGCTCAACGAAACGGATACGGTTCTCGGCGGGCGAATGGCCAGCGCGCTCGGCGGCGGCGGATCCAACTCGCTGTTCCTCGATGCGGAGGCGCGGCACGACTTCGGCCGCGGCTGGACCGGGACTCTGACAGCGCGGCGGGGCTGGACCGACTTCAACGGCGGCAAGTTCCAAACCGACGCTTATTCGTTCGACGTCGCCAAGGTCGGCGTCTTGGGAACCAGCGACACGCTCGCCTTCCGAATTGCGCAGCCCCTGCGGGTAGACCACGGAGGCTTCGGGATGTTGCTTCCCACGTCCTATGACTATTTTACGCAGACGGCGACGGATTCATTCCAGACGATGTCGCTGACGCCGAGCGGGCGCGAGGTGGACGGCGAGGTCAGCTACGGGAAGGACCTGCTGGGCGGCAACGCCTGGCTCGGCGGCAACGTCTTCTACCGCCGCGACCCCGGACACATCGCCAACTCGCCGAACGATCTTGGCGCTGCGATCCGGTTCAGTCTCGGCTTCTGACGCCGGGGCTGGGGAGGGGCGAGCGGCGGAGCCTGGGTTCGCTCACGCGCTCCGCCGCCTGAACCGCGGCACGAGCATCCCTACTCCGGCGCGGTAGCGGCGGTAGTCTTCGCCGAACACGTCGGTCAGGTCGTGCTCCTCGTAACGGATCGCGACGAGCATGTAGATCGACAGCCCCACCGCGAGCAGCAGGTGCCCGGCCGTCATATGCGGAGTCGCCCAGAAGGCGAGGAAGAAACCGGCGTAGAGCGGATGGGCCACCCAGCGATAGAATAATGGCTGGCGGAGCTCCGGCGCCGCCTGCTTCGCGCCGCGCAGGTTCAGCCACGCTTGTTGCAAGCCGAACAGCTCGAAATGATTGATGAGGAAGGTCGTCACGAGGACGATTCCAAAGCCGGCCCAGAACAAGGCCCAGAGAATGCCGCTCAGCCAGCGATCGGCCGGCCCGACGAGCCACACGTCCTTGCCGATCGGTTGCCAGAACCAGAACAGGATCAGGAGCGCGATGCTGGCGAAGAGCACGTAGACGCTGCGCTCCGCGGACGGCGGCACGATCCGGGTCCAGGCGCGCTTGAACGCCGGCCGGGCCATGATGCTGTGCTGGAGCCCGAAGAGCGCGATGAGCGCAACGTCGACCACGGCAGCGGCGACGGGCGTGAGCGACGAAGCCGGAGCGTCGACCGTCTTCGGGACCGGCAGGTTTCCGACGAACGCGATGAGGTACAGAAAGGTCGCGAAAAAGACCGCGTAGCAGATGATCGCGAAAAGCAAATTTGACGCACGTGACATGCCGAATTCCCCCTCAGGTTCGGCCCGCCGGACTGGCGAGCTATTGTCGGCGCGGATTGCGGTAGTCGGCCATGGTCAGCGGGGCTTCGCAAGCGCCGATGTGCCGGTAGACCGCCATATATGCCGTCGCCGGCGGAAGCTCTGTCAGCTTCTTGGGCCTCAGCGGCTGGCTTCGGAAAACACCAACCTTGTCCGCGAGATAGCTCGTCGTCCGTGGGCAGTGAAATGCTGAACTCGAGCCTGTGCTGCGCGTCGCTTCAACAGTACGGGCACCGGAAGCCGTGACAGGCGTCAGGATAGAAAGGATCAACAACGCGGCTGCAACGCGCATGGCTCACCTCCCGTGCGCCGTGCCTAATATCACGCCGTCCCCGCGGGATGAAGTGTCTCGGCTTCGCTTCCGCTCTTCGGGCCTCACTATTGATCAGGGTAAAGTCTGCGGCTCGACGGGCTCGTCGGCGAAGAATTTACCCTTCGCGAAGAGATCGGCGATGAAATTCTCGCCGCCCTCATCGTTGGCGATCCGCTGGAGGAACTGAATCGTTTTCAGTGCTCCTCCGAGGAAACGCCAGCTTACGTCACGCTCAAAGCTGCACGCGTCGAAGAAGGGATGTTCGCCGCCGCGATAGATCAGGATGGCCGAGTTGAACCTGCAGTCGGTGAAGTTCTTGCCGTCGGTCTCTACCAGCGCCTGGCCGTCGAAAGTGCGGCCGCTCACCTCTTCCATCTTCCCTCCGCTCAAACCGTGAAGCTCTCGCCGCAGCCGCAGGCGCCCTTGGCGTTCGGGTTGTCGAATACGAAGCCGGCGGCGAAATCATCCTCGCGCCAGTCCATGATCGACCCGACCAGGTAGAGCACTGACGCGCCGTCGACATAGAAGGTACCGCCGGGCGTCTCGATCTTTTCGTCGAAAGGCTGTTCCTCCGTCACGTAATCGACCGAATAAGCGAGGCCCGAGCAGCCGCGGCGCGGGGTCGACAGCTTGACTCCGATGGCGCCTTCGGGCGCTTTCGACATGAGCTCGGCGATTCGCGCGTTCGCCGCGCCGGTCAGCGCGATCGCCGCCGGACGCGCGCGCAATTTCGTTTCCTTGTTCACAGCATTCCCAATTCTAGTCTCGCTTCATCGCTCATCTTCGATGGATCCCACGGCGGGTCCCAGACCAGGTTCACGACCGCATCGCGGATACCGGGGACGGACAGGATTCGAAGCTCGACCTCGCTCGGCAGCGATTCCGCGACCGGGCAGTGCGGGGTCGTCAGGGTCATGGTGATCGTCGCGTCGCCATCTTCGCTGACGTCGACGTCGTAGATGAGTCCCAGCTCGTAGATGTCGACCGGAATCTCGGGATCGTAGATCGACTTCAAGACCTCGATGACCGCAGCCTGCAGGTCACTCCCCGGTCCGCCGGCCGGCGCCTCCTCCTTCTCGCCGGCAAGGAAGCCTGTGAGATAGTCGCGCTTGCGGGTGACGCTGTCGGGTACTCGGGCGCGCTGCGGCGGCGTCACCGAATCGACCTCTTCGGTCTCGATCTTGCGCTCCCTGTTCATCGCACAATGCTCACGCGAACACCCGTTTGACCTGCTCGATGCCTTTCACCAGCGCCTCGATATCGGCGCTGTCGCTATGCGCCGCGAAGCTCGCCCGCGCCGTAGCTTCGACGCCAAGCCAGCGCATCAGCGGCTGGGCGCAATGGTGGCCGGCGCGGACCGCGACATCCGCATCGTCCAATATGGTGGCGGTGTCGTGCGGATGCACCCCGTCGACGTTGAAGCTGACAATTCCGGCGCTGTCGTCGGGGCCGTAGACGGTCACCCCCGGGATGGCGCGCAGTGCGTCGCGCGTCTGGGCGACCAGCGCGCATTCGTGGGCGTGGATGGCGTCGAGACCCAGATTCTCAACCCAGTTCACGGCCGCGTGCAGCCCGACTGCTCCGACGATGTGCGGAGTCCCTGCTTCGAAGCGCGCGGGCGGGTCGAGGACGGTGGTTCGATCGAAAGAAACCGTATCGATCATCGCGCCGCCGCCCTGCCACGGCGGCATGGCCGCGAGCAGCTCGGCGCGGCCCCACAGGCAGCCGATGCCCGTCGGTCCGTAGAGCTTGTGCGCGGAAAAGGCATAGAAGTCGGCGCCGAGCGCGGCGACATCGACCGGTAGCCGCGGCACCGCCTGGCAGCCGTCGAGCAACAGCAGCGCGCCCTTCGAATGTGCGATCGCGGCCGCCCGCCTCGCGTCGAGGATTGAGGCGAGGACGTTGGACACGTGCGCGAATGCGACGACGCAATGCTTCTCGGACAGCATCGCTTCCGCCGCATCCAGGTCGATTTGCCCGTCAGGCGTGAGCGGCACGGCATCGACTTCGTATCCGGCTAGCTGCCACGGGACGATGTTGCTGTGATGCTCGAGCGTCGACAGCAGCACGCGGTTGCGGCCCTCCTTCGGCAGCGTGCGCGCGACGAGATTGATCGCCTCGGTCGCGCCGCGGGTGAAGATCAGCTCATTGGGCTTCCCGCCGATCAGCTTCGATGCCGCGGCGCGCGAGCGCTCGTAAGCGTCGGTCATCGTGGCCGAGCGCTCGTAAACGCCGCGGTGCACGGTCGCGTAGTCGCGCGAGTAAGCATCGGTGATCGCGTCGATCACCGCCTGCGGCTTCTGCGCCGTCGCGGCGCTGTCGAGATAATGCCAGTTCCCGAGCGCCGGGAACTGGTCGCGCACGTCGAGCGCCGAGTTGATGCGGGTCGGGGCGTTCATCCGACGGCCCTTCGCAGCGCCTCGCGCGCGGCTTCGGCGATCGCGTCGGGCTCGCCGGCGCTCTCCCACAGGCCCATAGCGAAACCCTCGAGCAGCAGCGCGCGCGCAGCGGCCGGGTCCATGCCGCGGCTTTCAGCGTAGAACAGCTGCATGGCATCGAGCTCGCCGACGGTGGCGCCGTGGGCGCATTTCACGTCATCGGCGAAGATCTCGAGCTCGGGCTTGCAGTTCGCGGTCGCGCCGCGGTCGAGCAGCATGGCTTTGACCGACTGCTCGGCGTCGGTCTTCTGGGCGCCCCGGGCGACCTCGACCTTGCCGAGATAGGAGCCGACTGCTTTGCCGTTCAATACCGAGCGGATGGTCTGGCGCGAGCGGCCGCCGACGCCGATGTGCTTGACGTTGGTGACGATCTCGTTGGTCGAAAGGCCGGTGCCGATGTTGGCGCCGTACAGTTCGAACTCGGCGCATTCTTCGAGACTCACTTCAAGCTCGATGCGGCCGTAAACCGCCGCCGTGTTGAGCGTGAAGATGCGCGCCTTCGCGCCCGAGCCGAGCGCGAGCTGCACGCGGCGCAGCTGCACGTCGTCACCGCTCGGAAGCCAGATTTCCTCGAGCCTCTCGCCTGGGCCGACGGTGAGCGTCATCGGCTCGGCGAACTGCTCCCAGACGGGCTTCAGCGCGTCGAGGTCGGCGTAGCGCCACTCCTCCTGCCTGTGCGTGGGGAAAGGCGCCGTCATGCAACCGCCTCGGCATAGCCGGTGCTCTCGAGCTCACGCGCAAGCTCGATGTCGCCCGAGCGGGTGATCTTGCCGGCCTGGAGCACGTGGACGCGATCCGGGCGGACATGCTCGAGCAGCCGCTCGTAATGGGTGATCAGCAGCACGCCCTTGTCGGGTGCGCGCATGATTCGGTTGATGCCGTCGCCGACGATCCTGAGCGCGTCGATGTCGAGGCCGCTGTCGGTCTCGTCGAGGATCGCGAACTTCGGCGCGAGGATGCCCATCTGGACCATCTCGGCGCGCTTCTTCTCGCCGCCTGAAAAGCCGACGTTGACCGGGCGCTTGAGCATGTCGGCGTCCATGCCGAGCAGCTTCGCCTGTTCCCGCGCCAGCTTGATGAATTCGCCGGCGGACAGTTCCGCCTCCCCGCGCGAGCGGCGCTGCGCATTAAGGCTCTCGCGCAGGAACTGGAGGTAGGAGACGCCGGGGATTTCGACCGGATACTGGAAGCCGAGAAACAGCCCGGCGGCGGCGCGCTCGTGCGGCTCCATCGCGAGCAGGTCGCGGCCGTCGAAGCTGACGCCGCCCTCGCTCACCTCATAACCGGGTCGCCCCGCCAGTACGTAGGCGAGCGTCGACTTGCCCGAGCCGTTGGGGCCCATGATCGCGTGCACTTCGCCCGCGGGCACGCGCAGCGACACGCCGTTCAGGATCGGTTTGTCCGCGACGGTCGCGTGGAGGCTGGTGATCTCAAGCATCATCAATTCCGAAACCTTCACTCCACGCGTCACGATCAATCTCATATTTTGAGATTTCAAACCCCGCCGGATGGTCGCAAAATCCCGGCATATTGATCTTCCGTTCGATCGCAGCCTGCGCAGATGCGTCAGACGAATAGACTCCAACGAGCTTCGCATCGTCGCCGTATTGATTGTCATGTCTGACGTGCCAGAGGAGGTGCACGAAGGTCATCCCACGCTCCCCTCGAGGCTGATCCCCAGCAGCTTTTGCGCCTCGACCGCGAACTCCATCGGGAGCTGCTTCAGCACTTCGCGGGCGAAGCCGTTAACGATCAGCGCGACCGCGCTTTCCGCATCGAGACCGCGGCTCATTGCGTAGAACAGCTGGTCCTCGCTGATCTTCGATGTCGTCGCTTCATGCTCGATCTGCGAGGACCAGCTGTTCTACGCAATGAGCCGCGGTCTCGATGCGGAAAGCGCGGTCGC
>Ga0134128_10003161_pt1 | contig 20177 bp, 17 predicted proteins | sample KB31754_FD_96462 | JGI IMG/M metagenome (GOLD analysis project Ga0134128, IMG submission 96462) | Terrestrial soil microbial communities with excess Nitrogen fertilizer from Kellogg Biological Station, Michigan, USA - KB3-175-4 | ecosystem: Environmental > Terrestrial > Soil > Unclassified ...
CCGCCGATGGGGACCAGCGTGCGACGCGGCAATCCGATCCCGCCGTCATGACGGCCACGGATTGGCGGAGATGCAGAGGCGGAAAAGTCGCCGGATCCAGGCTGCCCGGATGGCAATGACGAGGTTTCATCGCCGGAGTTTGAGGTGCGTGCGCCATCACGCGGGAATTCAATCTTCCCGCGCAGGTCCAGTCCATTGCGATAGGCGAACTCCGCCAGGCCGTGCAGGTACAGCTCGTCCAGCAACGATGCGGTCGCCGCGTCGATCGCACCATTCTCTATTTCGATGCGCGCCGGCACGCCGGCCTTGTAATAACTCACGCCGGCGATCAAGTGCAGCAGGCGCAGCGCAGCATCGAACGCCTGCCTGCGTTCGCCAGGCAACGGCGGCGCACCCGCAAAACGCACGCGCTCGATCAGCTCCGCGCCGTTATCGAACGCATACACGAGCTCCGCGGTGCCGTCGCGATAATCGCAACGCACGAAGCGGAATGTTTGCGCCTGACGGGGATCGATGAGTGCGGTCATTCGATCACCACCGAGGCGGCGGGATCACGCAAGTTGTAATGCGACGACATCGATTCGCCGTAAGCGCCGCCCTGGGCGATCAGCAACACGTCGCCTTCGCACGATTCCGGCAGGCGCCTGTCGGAGCCGAGCACATCGCCGGATTCGCAGATCGGGCCGACCACTTGATACAACGTGGTTGTCTTCTCGTCCAGCCGCGACAGGTTCACGATCTCGTGCCACGCATCGTAGAGCGCGGGTCTGATCAACGTGTGCATGCCGGCGTCGCAGCCGAGGTAATTCAGGGTGCCCTTGCGCTTTACCTGCGTCGCGCGCGCCAGCAGCACGCCTGCTTCGGCGACAAGATAACGGCCCGGTTCCAACCACAGCCGATATTGCGGATAAGCGTGGCGCACTTCGCTCAAGCCCGCGTCGAGCGCGGACAAATCGAGCTCCGCCTCGCCCGGATGCGACGGTACGCCCAGGCCGCCGCCGAGATTGAGATAGGCCACGCTGCCGATTTTTTCCGCGAGGCTTGCAAGCTGGCCGTACACCTCGGCCCAGTGCGCGGCTTCGAGAATGCCGGAACCGAGATGCGCATGCAGGCCGACGATGCGCGTGCGGTTCTTCGATGCCAGCGCGACGAACGCTTCGAGCTGATCCAGCGGCAAGCCGAACTTGCTGGTCGCGCCACCGGTGCGCACCTTGTCGTGGTGACCCAGCCCGCGGCCGAGATCCACGCGCAACATGATTTCGCGATTGGCGAACAGCTCCGGCCAATGCTGCAACGGATGCAACGCATCCAGCGTGGTCGGCACGCCTTGCTCGAACGCGAGCGCGTAATCGGCGCGCGGCGCGAAGTTGGGCGTAAACAGGCGTGGCAAAGCGCCCGCCTCCTGGATTGCATCCACGGCGGCAAGTTCGCCGGGCGACACGCATTCGAAACCGATGCCCGCCTCCGCGATCGCGCGCAGGATCGCCGGATGCGCATTCGCCTTCATCGCGTAATAGATGCGATCCACCGACGACAGCGCACGTAACGCGCGCGCGCGTTCGCGCACGCTCGACAGGTGATAGGCGTAGCGCGGTGTTCCCCGGTGCGCGATTTCCAGCAGCCGCTCGCGCTCCCGCCGCCACCATGGCTCGCGCGTCGCGATCGCGCTCTTGCCGTACAGCGTCTGCCAGCTCGGTCCGAACAGCGCCGCATCATCGGTGCGCAGCGCGCCGGCGCGGATCAGCAATTCGTGCAGGCGTGGCAGCAGCCCATCCAGCATGGCCTCGTCGGTGACGAAGGTGAGATTCAAATTGTTGGACGACTGCGAAATCAGGTGCACGCGTTCGCGGCCGAACTCCGCCAGCACGCTGGACAATCGATGCAGCATCGAACGCATGCCGCGCCCGACCAGCGTCACCGCCGCGCACGGCGCGATCACCTTCACCCGGCAGATCTTTTCGAGGTCCGCCGCGAGCGCGGCGACCGCATCCGAATCCAGCAGATTCTCGGTGGGGTCGAGCGACACGGTGACATTGGTTTCCGCCGAACCGATCAGGTCCACCGACAAGCCGTGCTGCTTGAACAGCGCGAACACGTCGGCGAGAAAACCGACCTGCTGCCACATGCCGACGGTTTCCATCGAAATCAGCGTGATGCCGCGGCGCGAGCTGATCGCCTTGATGCTCGGCGCCTCTTCCGGCCGTTGCGGGCCGATCACCGTGCCTTCGAGTTGCGTGTGCTGCGTATCCTTGATCAACAGCGGCACGCGCGCGCGCCGGCATGGCGACAGGCAGCGCGGATGCAACACCTTGGCGCCGGTCGTCGCGATCTCCTGCGCCTCTTCGTAATCCAGCCGCCGCAGCAGGCGTGCGCTCGGCACCTGGCGCGGATCGGCGCTGAACATGCCGGCGACATCCGTCCAGATCTCCACGCGCGCCGCATGCAGCAGCGCGCCAAAATAGGCAGCCGAAGTGTCCGTACCGCCCCGTCCGAGGAGTACCGTTTTGCCGTTCTGATCTCTCGCCATGAATCCTGGAGCAATGAATATTTCGCCACGGGCAGCCAGCATCGCGGCGAAAGCCGGATCCGGATTCACCTCCACTTGCGCCGACAGCGCGCGCGCGCGCTCGTTGAGAAATGGCACCTCGCGTGCCAGCAGAGCCTCACGCGCATCCAGCCACTGCGCGCGCAAACCGCCGGCATTCAAGAATGCGGCCCCCACGGAACTGGACAGCAGCTCGCCGTGCGCCTGCACCGAGGCTTGCCAGTGATAATCCTCCTGCGCACCCGCAACGACCGCGCTCAAAGACGCAAGCCACCGCTCCATCTCCTCGGCGTGCGGCAACTGCATCTGCCCGACCAGCGCACGGTGCCTTTCATGCAGCGCCCGCAACGGGACTGATCGGTGTTCCGGCCTGCAGGCGCACAACGCCTTCAGCGCATCGGTGACGCCCGACAGCGCAGAAACCACCACCAGCACGCGCGCGCCTTCCGCGCGACGCGCGGCAGTCAACTCCACGATGGTGCGCCAACGCTCGACGGTGGCGACGCTGGTGCCGCCGAATTTCAGCACGATCCAGGGGGCGTCAGGCGGCAATGGCGGAGAAACGGAATCGATCACGGAGGGGCTCGCAAAGTCAACGCGCGAGAACGGCCGACGGGCCGCTCACAGCGCGCGCCAGTGTTGCCTGCAGTGCAGCAAAACGCAATCGGGAAATACCCCAGATAGCCGTTTGTCCTGAGCGCCCCGTCTTTGAAAAAGATGGGCCAAAGTCGAAGGACTGCGCTTCGACTCCGCGTGAGTCGCGAGCTACGCTCCGCGCGAACGCATGCCCGGCAACTCATCCGTTGGAGAAATGATCATGTCCCGCCGTTATGCCGTCGTTGATGTGTTCACCGCCAAGCCGCTGCTGGGCAACCCGCTGGCGGTGGTGATTGACGCCGAAGGTCTGGACGGCGGCGCGATGCAGCGCTTCGCCGCCTGGACCAATCTTTCCGAAACCACCTTCCTGCTGCCGCCGACGCGGGCCGACGCCGATTATCGCGTGCGCATCTTCACCCCGCGCAGCGAGTTGCCGTTTGCAGGGCACCCGAGCGTCGGCAGCGCCTTTGTCGCACTCGACAGCGGCCTGATCGCCGCAGACAAGACCGCGCTGGTGCAGGAATGTGCCGCCGGCCTGCTGCCGGTACGTGTCGAGGGACAAGGTTCGAGTCGCCGCATCCATGTGCGTGCACCGGCAGCAAGGTTTGCCGACCACGACGCGACACTCGCGCCGGCATTGCGCAACGCACTCGACGCCGAGGTACGCGCGGCGCGCAATGTCTGCAACGGACCGTGGTGGATCATCGCCGACCTTGGTGAGGAAGCGGGCGTGCGCGGCCTGGATCCCGACATGCATGCGATCGCCGCACTGACCACCCAACTCGGCGCGGTCGGCGTGTGCGTGTTTGGCCAGTCACATGATCCGGGATTCGCAATGGCGGTACGCGCGTTCTGTCCGGCCGACGGCATTCCGGAAGACCCGGTCACAGGCAGCGCCAACGCCGCGATTGCCGCCTACCTGCACGCGACCGGCCTCGCCACATCCGGCGCGCGCTATCGCGTTTCTCAAGGCCGCGAAGTGGGCCGCGACGGCATTGTCGAAGTTTCAGTGGATGCCGATGGGGAGGTGTGGATCGGAGGAGAGTGCGCGACGGTGCTGAGCGGATCCGTGACGATGTAATTTCCCTACCCAGGACCACCGCTCGATCTCACCGACTGCTGACGGGTCAACGTGAGGTCATTGAACTTGCGACGCTCGATCAACCGGTCGATCTTGCCGGAACGGTCGCGCCGGAAGATCAGTAGATTTCGCTCATCGCTCCCCTCACCTTCCATGAAGACATCTTTGGCAACCGGATCGGCTGCAATCGGGGGCCGCCCGGGCCTGGTCGTATACGACAGCACGCCGTTGTGCACAGCGAAGGTCCAGGCGCGGCCCGGGCCGTAGCCGTAAGTTCCCGTGTAATCGGCGAGATCCAGGTCGCTCACCTCGAGTTTCGGCGGCGGCGTCGGCAAGGTGACGTCCTCCATTGCCACCAGTTTCCATTCGCCCCGGCGATGCACGAAGGTGTTGATGGCGATGTAACGCACGGTGAGTTTCTGCCCGAATACGCTCTCTCGCTCATATTCCTCGCACCTGATCACCGCGGTTTCGCCATACACGTGCACTTGTGGATCGCGAATCTGGATGCTGCCGGAAAACCCGGCGGGAAACGGACGCAGGCTGTCGATGATTTCCTGGCTGGTCTGCTTGCGGCCGAATTCGTCGACGATCATCGCGTCATTCGCCGCGATGCGTCGCCACACATCCTTCCTGCCATCGCCGATGGCATCCATCAGTTGCTGCGACAACGAAACAATATGATCGCGCACCTGCGGCGTAGCGGAACCGGCATCGGCGACGGGCGCCAAAAACATCGACACCCCGAGCGCGACGACCAGCAGTTTTCGCGTAGGCATTACCGTTCTCTTCGTTGGCCAGCGCAGCGTCCTCTCCCGCACGGCGGCCGGCATGTGCCGACGGTCATGTCGCCGCTCGACAGCGCCTCCGGTTGCGGTCATGCTCGCCCGCATCGCAGCGAACGATTCGGCGCGCATGAACGCTCTTGAAAACCGCAACGAAATCGACGGCGGCCCGGCTGCCGAAGGCGCGCAGCCGAATCAGCCGGTCACCTACGCGCGCCGGCTGGGCGCGTGGTCGGCGGCGATGGTGGTGGTCGGCGGTGTGATCGGATCGGGCATTTTCCTGACGCCCGCGGCGATCGCGCGACAAACCGGATCCAGCGCGGAACAACTGATCGCCTGGGGCATCGGCGGCGTGCTCGCGCTGATCGGCGCGCTGTGTTACGGCGAACTCGGCGCGCGGCGGCCACAGGCCGGCGGCGGCTATGTCAACCTGCGCGAAGCGTTCGGCTTGATCGTCGCGTTCCTGTACGGCTGGAACATGCTGGCGGTGAATTATTCCGGCAGCCTCGCGGCGGTGGCCACGGTGTTCGTCAATTATGCCGCTGCAGCTTGCGGCTACACCTTGAAGAACCCCGCCCCCTACGCGGTCGGTGCGATCGTGTTCCTGGCCGGCATCAACTGGTTCGGTATCCGCGCCGGCTCCTTTGTGCAGAACCTGCTGACCGTATTGAAGATCGCCGCGCTTGCCGCGCTAATCGTGATCGGGCTGCTGGTGCGCGGTGCGCCGCCCATCACGGCACCGACGCCGGCATTGAATCCGATCGCACTGGGCGGGGTGCTGCTGCCGGTACTGTTTTCCTACGGCGGCTGGGCTTACGCCAACAACATCGCCGCCGAAATCCGCGAGCCGCAGCGCAACCTGCCACGCGCGCTGATGTTCGGCATGTTGCTGGTCGCGGCATGTTACCTGCTGGCCAACGTCGCCTACCTCGCCGTGCTCGGTCACGCCGGATTGGCGGCAAGCAAGGCGCCGGCCGCGGACCTGATGCGACACGCCTTCGGCGAAGTCGGCGCGCGCGCGATCGCGGTCGGCATCGCGATCTCCACGCTTGGCTTCTGCAACATCTCGCTGATCGGCGCCGCGCGCGTGTTCCAGGCGATGGGCGCGGACGGCGTGTTTTTCCGGGTCGCCGGCAAACTGCATCCGCGCTGGCGCACGCCCAATATCGCGCTGCTGATGATCGCCGGCTGGGCGATCGTGCTGGCGCTCACCGGTACCTTCGACCAATTGTTGAATTACTCCACCACCGGCGACTGGCTGGGTTACGCCGCTGTGGTGGCGACGCTGTTCTGGTATCGCAGCGCACGTCGCAATGAACCGGTGGGATTCAAGGTGCCGCTGTTCCCGTTGCTGCCGGCGCTGTTCCTGATCGCGGTCGCGTGGGTGCTGGCGGCGACAATATGGAAGAGTCCCTCGGATGCCGGCATGGGCGCGCTCATCACGATCGGCGGCTTGCCGATCTATTTCGTCTGGCGGTATGTCCTGGGCCGGCGCAAAGCCTGATCGCCGCAGGCGCGCTCCGCAAAAACGGCTGTCGTAGCCTGATCGCGCGCGGCAAATAGCGCGACATCAATGGTGATGCGACAATCCCGCGATGGCACGCCTCCCCCAGACAGATCCCGGCATCACGCCCGAGCCGGTTCGCGCCGGCATCGACGTCATAGTCAACAACGAAACCTACCGGCACACCGGCGATCCGGCGCTGCCGCTGCTGTGGTATTTGCGCGATGTACTGCGCCTCACCGGCAGCAAGTACGGCTGCGATGACGTGAGCTGCGGCGCATGCAGCGTGCTGCTGGATGGCAAACTGGCGCGGGCCTGCGAGCTGCAGATGCAAAACCTGTCAGGCAGGAAAATCACCACGGTGGAAGGCTTGGCGCACCCGGATGGCAGTCTGCATCCGTTGCAGCAGGCATGGCTGGACGAAGATGCGATCCTGTGCGGCTATTGCCAGCCCGGCATGCTGATCGCCGCCGCCGATCTGCTGGCACGCAAACCCGATCCCGACGATGCCGATATCGATGGCATCAAGAATCTGTGTCGCTGCGGCAGTTATCCGCGCGTGCGCCGCGCGATCGTTCGCGCGGCTTCCGCCATCAAGGGCGCACGCAAGTGAGCAACGCGCACGACGCCGCGCGCCGGCGTTTCCTGAAGGTGCTGGGCACGGCTTCCGGCGCGTTGATCGTCGGCATGCAATTGCCCGCGCTGGCCGACACGCCGGATGCGCTGCTGGGCGACATGCTGCTGCGCCTGAATCCGTACGTGCGCATCCAGCCGGACGGCACCATCGTGATCGGCGCGCGCGATCCGGAAGTGGGACAAGGCATTCGCACCGCCGAGGCGCGCATCATCGCCGAGGAGCTGGATGCGGATTGGCCCCGCGTCATCGTGCTGCCGATGTCGCTCGGAGTGGAGGACGACGGCGCCGGCGAACCGCACTGGACGCTCGGCCACCAGGAGGCGCGCGGCAGCACCGGCGTGCCGGCGGCGTGGAGCGACTTGCGCGCAGTCGGCGCCACCGCGCGTGCGCTGCTGCTGTCGGCCGCCGCGCAGACGTGGAACGTGGGTCAGCGCGGCTTGCGCACACAGTCCGGCAAGGTGATCGCGCCGGACGGACGCACACTGGATTACGGCGCACTCGCCGCGGCCGCTTCGGTGTTGCCGCCGCCCGCCGCACCGCCGGCATTGAAAGCACCGGATGCCTATCGGCTGATCGGCCAGGATGCGGGCGACGTGGATGCGCGCGACATCGTCACCGGCCGTCAGCAGTTCGCGATCGATCAATGGTTCGGCGGCGCGCTGGTCGCGGTGATCGCGCGCTGTCCCTATCCCGGCGGCAGCCTGCGCAAGCTGGATGACACGCAGGCGCGCGCGTTGAAAGGCGTCGCGAAGATCCTCGTGATGCCAAAACCCGACTTGTCGCTGCCGCTCGGCTCGCGCCCGCTGGCCGCGGGCGTGGCGGTGCTCGCCGAGGACACCTGGACCGCGCTGCGCGCGCGCGATTTGTTGAATATCGAATGGCAGCCCGGCGCGCACGCCGCGCGGGACGATGACGCACTCGCGACGCAGGCCGATGCGCTGTTCGATGCTGCGCCGACGACGCCGGTGCGCGGCGATGGCGATTACGACCACGCGCGCAGGCTCGCGCACCGCGCAGCCGAAGCACGCTATCAGATCGCAACCGTGGCGCACGCGGAACTGGAGCCGCCGAATTGCCTGGTGCGCCTGGGCGACGACAGCGCCGAAATCGTGGCACCGATGCAGAACCCACGCGGCGCGCTGGAAGTGGTGCAGCGCCTGACCGGGCTTGCGCCGGCGCAGATCGAAATCTCCTTGCCACGCTCTGGCGGCGGCTTCGGGCGGCGCATTGACAACGACCACATCGCGGAAGCCGTGCTGCTGGCCAAGGCCGCAAAGAAGCCCATCAAGCTTTCATGGACGCAAAGCGACGCCTTCGCGCACGACCCGTATCGCCCGTTCGCACTGATCGATCTCGCCGCCGGTCTCGATCGAAAAAACAAAATCACCGCCTGGCGGCAGCGCGTGGCGAGCACCTCGCGCCTGGCCAAGCGCGGCGAGCCGCAAAATCGGCTGTGGCTGTCGGAATTGCATCCCGACGATCCGCCGGCCGGGCTGATCGACAACCTGCAGCTGGATTGGTACGCGCTGGATTCCGCGTTGCCGCGCGGCAACTGGCGTGCGGGCTCGCATGGCATCAATGCGTTCGCCGTGCAGGTGTTCCTGGACGAGATCGTGCACGCGACCAAACAGGATGGCTTGCAGATGCGGCTGAATCTGCTGGGTGCGCCGCGACAACTGCCTTATCGCGGCCACGGTGGCCCGGTGCTCGATACGGGCCGGCTTGCCTACGTGTTGCAGCTCGCCGCCGATGCGGTCGGCTGGAGCAAGAAACGCAACGACGGCCACGGGCTGGGGCTCGCCTTTCACTTCACCTACGGCGGCTATGTCGCGCACGCGCTGGAAGTCTCCATGGATGGTGCGAAGCTGCTGATGCACAAGGCGGTGGTCGCGGCGGACCTGGGCCGCGTGGTGAACCCGCTCGGCGCGCGCGCGGCGCTGGTCGGCGCGACGCTGGATGGTCTTTCGACCGCGCTCGATCTGGCGATCACGGTGAAGGACGGCCGCATCGCGCAGAAGGGCTTCAAGGATTATCCGCTGGCGATGATGGCGCAACTGCCGCGCGACGTGCAGGTGATCCTGGTGCCTTCGCAGGAATTGCCCACCGGCGCGTATGAAATGGGTTTGCCGAGCGCCGCGCCGGCGCTGGCGAATGCGATTTTCGCCGCGACGACCGTGCGCGTGAGGCAACTGCCGATTCTGCCGGAGTTGATGCGATTGCTTTGATGCGCGTTGCGTAGTGCGCTTGCGTGAGGACTCATGTCTTGGATCTTCTCCCCTCTCCCGTTTACGGGAGGGGAAGTCAAGTGCGGCAGCACTTGGCAGAATGAGGGGAATACTTGCGAGAGCTTCGCAACCCCGGATTCGACGTCCATGTCTCTTTCCGTGCCGTCCCGCGGCGCGGATTACTTTCCTTTCGGGGAAAGTAATCAAAGCCATTCGCGCTGGACGCGATGGTCTCGCCGACATCGTGTCGGCTCGACTGCCCTTGCTCCTTGCCTGGCGCGCGCCGGCGCGAACTCGCGCGTCCTTGTGCTCAAACAGTCGCGCCTTGCTCGCGCGCTCCGCGGCATCGCTGCGGCAGCGCGACAGCCCGTAAAGCTCACTTCGACACGGCCATCCATGGCCTGCTGAGAGGTGATCTGATGTCTTCGGCTAACGACTACTGCCAGCCGCGGGCGCCTTGGCCGGGAATCCGGCGGTCGAAGGCGCCGCCGGGGCGTCCAATTTCTTGCCGGTCAGCGATACCGGCGGCGGCAGCGACAGGCGGATGTCGTTGTCGTTCTTCGGCGGTGGTGGTGGCGGCTGCGGACCACAGCCAAGCGCGAGCACCAGTGGCGAGACCATGCATTTGACCTTCATGCCACCCGGCAGACGAATGGTTTTTTCCGCCGTGGTCGCATCCACCGCCTTGCGGAAAGCCTTGGAGCCGAGGCTCTCGTTCTCCGGCGCCCAATCCTTGTTGAAGCGCGTCGGGTGATAGGGCAACGGCGTCGAGTGTTTCATGATTCCCAGTTCCTGCGGCTGCGGCGCCACGTAGTCGGGCGTCGCCGCGACGCCCGTCGGCGGCAACAGCGCCTGGCCCATGCTGCCGTACACACGTGGCGTGGGCGATTCACCGATGATGGCGCTCATGCTGTGCGGAGTACGCGGTTCCCTATGCAGTGGCGGCCGCGGTGCGGCGCGCAGCAACGGCGGCAGATTTATTTCCGGCACTGCCGGCGCGGGCGCCTGTTGCGACGGCGCCGCGAAGAAGGTGACCGTGATGGCGTTCGCGTGCTCGCCCGGCGTTGGCACTGCGAAATGCGGGTGCATTTCCTGCCGCAACACGACGACCAGCGCAATTTGAAAAGCGATCGCGGCCAGCAGCGCGATGCCGAGCCGCAACCGCTCGCGCGGCGGTTCGCGCCCGCGGATTTCACGCAAGAGCGCATGGCCGAATCGGTCGAACGGCACATCATCGGCGCGCCCGGGGTCGGGCGTCCAGATGTGGTGTTCCGACGGAATGTCGCGTTCGGGAAGCGCGGGCATGGGCCTCGGCAACTGTACGCCGGAGAGGCGCGCGGGAAGTTTAGGCGGGCGGCGTTAAGACCGCATTGACGCGAGCGAGTTCCGGCGGGGGTTGGTGCATCCTGGCGCGTGAAAGCGGACCATTCTGGGCCGCCGCACCTTTCGATTCGAACGCGAGGGAATGCCGGGCGCGCGATGCTTGACGCGAAAGGCTCCTTGGCGCAAGGTCACAGGCCATTCGCTCGCTTCCGTGGGGGATGTCATGGCCTGGTCCACCGAAAACATCCGCAACGTGGCCCTCGCGGGCCATGCCGGCGCCGGCAAAACCACCCTGTTCGAAGCCCTGCTGCATGCCGGCGGCGCCATTTCCTCGGCAGGCACGGTGGAACGCGGCAGCACGGTTTCCGATTTCGACCCGCAGGAGAAGGAACGCAAGCATTCCATCCACACCGCGATCGCCTCGATCGATTTCGGCGATTGCCACATCAATCTGATCGACACCGCGGGCTATGCGGATTTCCGCGGGCCGACGCTGTCTGGGCTGAGCGCAGTCGAAACATGCGCGGTAGTGGTGAATGCGACCAATGGCATCGAACATGGCACGCGCCGGCTGATGCATTACGCCAGGCAACGCGGCCTGGCGCGCATGCTGGTAATCAACCGCATCGACATGGAAGGCGTGGATCTCGAATCGCTGATCGAGGAAATCCGCGGCGAATTCGGCAACGAGTGCCTGCCGGTGAACCTGCCGGCGGATCGAGGTGCGCGCGTGGTCGATTGTTTCTTTGCGCCGCAGGGTACAAGTGATTTCGGCGATGTGGCGACCGCGCATCAGCGGATCATCGATCAGGTGGTCGAGATCAACGAGCGCGTGATGGGCCGTTATCTGGAAGATGGCGAAGCGGCGCTGTCGCCGCAGGAGCTGCACGATGCCTTCGAGCAATGTCTTCGCGAAGGCCATCTGGTGCCGATCTGTTTTGTTTCCGCGCGCAGCGGCGTAGGCGTGAAGGAATTCCTGGAGCTCGCGCAGCGGCTGCTGCCGAATCCATCGGAAGGCAATGCGCCGCCGTTCGTCAAAGGCACGGGCGCCAATGCGCAGCCGATCGAGGCGAAGCCCGACCCGAAAGCGCACGTGATCGCGGATGTGTTCAAGATCATCAATGATCCGTTTGTCGGCAAGCTCGCGGTGTTCCGCGTGTACCAGGGCACGGTCAGGCGCGATACGCAATTGTTCATCGACGACGGCAAGAAGCCATTCAAGGTCGGGCACCTGTTCAAACTGCACGGCAAGGATCACATCGAAATCGATCACGCGATTCCCGGCGACATTGCCGGTGTGGCCAAGGTGGAGGAAATCCACTTCGACGCGGTGCTGCATGATTCGCATGATGAAGACCAGTTTCATCTGAAGCCGCTGGATTTCCCGCAGCCGATGTTCGGCCTGGCGGTGGAACCCGCGCACAAGGGCCAGGAACAGAAGCTCGCGACCGCGCTGCACAAACTGTCGGAGGAAGACCCCTGCCTGCGCGTGGAGCACAACAAGGAATTGAACGAAAGCGTGGTGCGCGGACTTTCCGACCTGCATCTGAAATTGACGCTGGAGCGCATGAAGGAACGCTATGGCGTGGAAGTCGTTACCCGCCCGCCGCGCATCGCCTATCGCGAAACCATCGGCGGCAAGGCCGAAGGCCATCATCGTCACAAGAAGCAGACCGGCGGCGCGGGCCAGTTCGGCGAAGTGTTCCTGCGTGTCGAACCGCTGCCACGCGGCGGCGGCTTCGAGTTCCGCGACGACAGCAAAGGCGGCGTGATTCCCAATCAATACATTCCTGCGATCGAAAAAGGCGTGCGCCAGGTGCTGGAGCATGGCGCGATCGCCGGCTATCCGATGCAGGACGTGCGGGTGATCGTGTTCGACGGCAAGTACCATCCGGTCGATTCCAAGGAGGTCGCGTTCGTGTCGGCCGGCAAGAAGGCATTCCTGGATGCGGTGGCGAAAGCGCGGCCGATCGTGCTGGAGCCCATCGTCAACCTCGATGTGACCGTGCCGGAACACAACATGGGCGATATCACCGGCGGCCTCGCCTCCAAGCGCGCCCGCATCAACGGCACCGATTCCCTGCGCGGCGGCGAACTGGTGATCAAGGCGCAGGTGCCGCTGGCCGAGGTGGTCGATTACCAGACCGAACTGCGCGCGATCACCGGTGGCCAGGGACGCTACGCGATCGAACTCTCGCACTACGACCCGGTACCCGCGCAGGTGCAAAAGCACCTGAGCGAGGCTTACAAGCCAAGGGTGGAGGAGGATTGACGCCTGCTTAGGCCGCTTCCGCCCTGCGCTGCTCCAGCGCATGGATCAGCGCGTTGATGAACACCGGGATATCGTCGGGCTTGCGGCTGGTGATCAGGTTGCCGTCCTCGACCACCTCGCTGTCTTCCCATTGCGCGCCGGCATTTTCCAGATCCGTGCGCAATGACGGCCACGACGTCATCTGCTTGCCGTCCACCAGGCCCGCGTCGATCAGCGTCCAGGGCCCGTGGCAGATCGCGGCGAGCGGGCGGCCGGTGTCGCCGAAGTCGCGGATGAATTCGATCGCCTCTTCATGCAGGCGCAGTTTGTCGGGGTTGATCACGCCACCGGGCAGCACCAGCGCGTCGTAGTCGGTGGCACGCGCCTTCGACAGCGGCAAATCCACCTTCACGTCATCACCCCAGTCGGTGTGGCGCCAACCCTTGATGGATTTTGCGTCATCCGGCGCGATCACTACCGTGGTGGCGCCCGCCTCTTCCAGCAACTGCTTGGGTTTCTGCAGTTCCGATTGCTCGAAACCACTGGTGGCAAGAATGGCGACCTTGCGCCCCTTCAGCGAATCCTTGCTCATGACGCACCTCCGTTGGAAGGCAAAATCATGCACGTCGCGGCGTTAGCGCGACGTGTGGGGGACGTAAGAATCAGCTGCGAATGCGTGGGGAAAAGTAAACGCTCGTCCCGGGGAGGATCCATTTTGCTGCACCGATATCGAAGCAAAATGAATCCTGCTCAGCGCTTCGCCTCTTTCCTAATGACGGGCGACGGACAAGAACAATTCACGCTATGAATTCTTGCGCTTGGGCTTCAACATCGTGCCGATGCAATGCTTCGCCCCGCAGCGGCAGGCCCAGATGTTCTTCATCCTGGCCGTGTGCGGCACATCCAGCGTGATGCCATAGTCATAGGTGAGTTCCTCGCCGGCACGGATCGCGCGCAGCGTCTCGATCATCACCCGATCCTTGCGGCGGCCATCCACTTCCTCGATGTAGGCGCGGCAGTTGGGCGCGCAACTGTGGTTGATCCAGCGCGCGGCATTGCCGCCGACGTTGGCGTCCACGATGTATTTGTCATTGAGCGTGAACAGGAAAGTGTGGCCGGTGTCCGCGCCATCGCCATAATCGCGGTCGGCTTGCGCGTGGGTGATGATGCGGCCCCGGTAATGGATCAGCGTGATATCGGCGGCAAGATCGACGGCGGCATAGACGCCCCTGCCGTGAATCGGCGAGCGGCGAACGATGAGTCTGCGGGTCATGTTTGATGAAAAGCCGGGAATGAGCGCATCATGATGCCCAGTGTGGGCGCCAATGCAAAGCATTTTCGGAAGCTCCGATGGAATTGAAGGTGAAACGGGTCGGCGCGCCGGCCGCCAAATCCGATGGCGCGCGCGTGCTGGTGGACCGGCTCTGGCCACGCGGACATTCCAAAGTGGAACTGAAACTGGATGCGTGGTTGAAGGAGATCGCGCCATCCGACGCGCTCCGCAAGTGGTTCGATCATGCGCCGGGAAAATGGGATGGCTTTCGCGGGCGTTATGCGCAGGAGCTTGACGCCAACCCGGAAGCGGTCGCGCAACTTCAGCAGTTGCTGCGCGAACATGGCACGGTGACGGTGCTGTTCGGATCGCACGAGGCACGCTACAACAATGCGGTGGCGCTATCCGAATATATGCGCAAGAGAATGCCGCGCAAACGTACGACTGGGTGAGGGATCGCCATGAAACACATTGCATCAGGATTGCTGCTGGTCGCGGTGTCAGTCATTGTCGGTGTCGCACAGGCATTCACATTGACCAGCCCGCAGATCAAGCCGAACGGCACGGTTCCATTGCAACAGGTCTATACCCGATGCGGCGGCGGCAATACCTCGCCGCAACTGGAGTGGCGCAATCCGCCGGCGGGAACAAAAAGTTTCGCGGTGAGCGTGTTCGACCCGGACGCACCGGGCGGTTTCTGGCACTGGGTCGCGTTCAACATCGATGTCGGTGCGCATGGACTCAATCCGGGCGCCGGCACGCCGCACAGCGGCAATGCGCCGGGCGACACGGTGCAACTGGAAAACGGTTTCGATCAGCACGGATATTCCGGCCCCTGTCCACCGCCGGGCAAGCCGCACCATTACGTTTTCACCGCGTATGCGCTGGACGTGCCGGTGCTGCCGGTCAGCGCGGCGGCCGGTGCGAATGATGCGATCAAGGCGATCCGCAAGCACGCGATCGCAACGGCCAGCTTTACGGCCCGGTATGGGCGATGAAGCATTGGTTACCGTGACCCCGGGCCTGCCCCCGGCGGAAGCGCGACAAGCGCGCGGCGCGCGGCAGGCGAAGGCTCGCATTGAAGCTTTCCGCTGCCGATATTTGGTGCGCCTTTTTCGGATCGCGGGAATGTTGGCGCTGCTTTGGGTACTCTCATTTCCGATCCAGGCGATCGCCGCAGTACCGCCCACGATTTTCGCCGCTGCCAGCCTCAAACCCGCGCTGGACGATCTCGCCGCCCGCGGCATGCTCGGCCAACCCGCGCCACGCCTGGTGTACGCGGCTTCCTCCGCGCTGGCGCGACAGGTCGAACAAGGCGCGCCGGCGGACGTATTTATTTCCGCCGACGAGGCCTGGATGGATGATGTCGCCGCGCACGGTACGATCGCACCCGGCACGCGTCGCGATCTACTTGGCAACGCGCTGGTGTTGATCGCGCCGCGCGGTTCGAACGTGCGCGTTGATCTCGCGCAAGTGCAATCGCTGCTGAAAGCATTGGGATCTGAGCGGCTAGCGATCGCATTGCCCAAAGCCGTGCCGGCCGGGCGCTATGCAAGTGAATCGCTGCATGCATTGCGGCTATGGGACGCACTGCAATCGAAACTGGCGCTGAGTCGCGACGTAAGGGCGGCATTGGAACTGGTCGCAATGGCCGAATGCCCGCTCGGCATCGTCTATCGTTCGGATGCCACCTCCGATCCGCGTGTGCGCGTGGTCGCGATTTTCCCGCCATCGAGCCACACGCCGATCGCGTATCCGACGGCGATGGTGCGCGGCCGTGACAACGCGGCGAATCGCGCACTGCTGGATGCGCTGCGCTCGCCGCAGGCGCAGGCGATCTTCAGACGCTACGGGTTCGACGCGCCGCCGCCCCGACAAGGGCCACAAAGAAAGGACGCCAGGAGACGTGGATGAGCGCGAGTCAGCCGGGCCACGTTGCGGCTCACGGGCAGGCCGCATCTGTTTTTATTTGAATTCTTGGCGGTCATTCGCGGGCTGTATGCTTTGCCAGCTTGCGTTGAAGCGCCCATTCGAATGCCTCTGCTCAATCACGACGAAATCGTTGCACTGCTGCTGAGCCTGAAAGTCGCCGCGGTCGCGGTCGCCTGCGCATTGCCGGCGGCGATGTTGTGCGCATGGCTGCTGGCGCGTCGGCGCTTTCCCGGCAAGCCGGTATTCGAGGCGGCGCTGCTGCTGCCGCTGATCCTGCCGCCGGTGGTGACCGGTTACGTGCTGCTGGAATGGTTCGGCCACCAAGGCGCGATCGGCCGCGTGCTGGATGCGCTGCATCTTTCGATCGCGTTCCGCTGGACGGGCGCCGCGCTCGCCGCCGGCGTGATGGCGTTTCCGTTGCTGGTCGTGGCCTTGCGCTCGGCGTTCGAATCGGTGGATCGTCGCCTCGAACAGGCCGCGGCGACCCTGGGCGCGGGCGGCTGGCGGATTTTCTTCGGCATCACCTTGCCGCTTTCGCTGCGGGGACTGGTCGCGGGTTTGGCGCTCGCGTTCGCGCGCGCATTCGGCGAATTCGGCGCGACGATCACTTTCGTTTCCTCGATCCCCGGCCAGACACGTACGCTGCCGATCGCGCTATACGAATTGCTTGAAACCCCCGGCGGCGAAAGCGGCGCGCTGCGATTGACCTGGGTCGCGGTGGGCGTGGCGCTGATCGCCACGCTGGGTGCGGCACTGCTGCTGCGCAGCGGGCCGCGCGCGGAGCTCGACGCATGATCCAGCTCGACTTCACGTTGCAACGCGGTGAATTCGCACTGCAACTTTCGCTGCGTAGTGAAGCGCGTGCGTTGGCGCTGTTCGGCGACTCCGGTTGCGGCAAGACATCCACGCTGCACGCGATCGCGGGACTGCTGAAACCCGCGCGCGGCCGGATCGTGCTGGATGATCGCGTCCTTTTCGATGTGCACGCGGAAGTTGATTTGCCCGTTGCGCAACGACGACTGGGCGTGGTGTTCCAGGACGTGCGACTGTTTCCGCATTTGTCGGTGCGCGAAAACCTGCGTTATGGCGCGGCGCGCGCGGATGCCGCGCATTTCGATGCCGCCGTGCAATTGCTCGGCTTGAGCGCGCTGCTGAAACGCAAGCCGGATCGGCTTTCCGGCGGGCAAGCGCGACGCGTGGCCATCGGCCGCGCACTGTTATGCGAACCGACGGCCTTGTTGCTGGACGAACCCTTGTCCAACCTGCATCGTGAAGCGCGCGCCGAGGTGCTGGAGCACCTGCGCGGCTTGAAGCGCGAGCTGGCGCTCACCACGATCCTGGTCAGCCATCAGGCCGATGAGGTGCGCGCGCTGGCGGATGCGGTGGCATTGCTGGACGACGGGCGCCTGCGTGCCGTGCTCCCGATCGCAGAGTTCGCGCGCGGGCAGGGCGCTTCAAACGCGCGCGCGAGCGTCGGGTCGCGGTAAAGTGGGAAGCAGACATTGCTCGTCAAGGTGAGGCTTGGCCCGGCCCGCGCCGGGATGACGGGTCGAACGCGCAGAGGTGATTCGATGAAACTTGCAAAGTCTTCGCGATTGGCTCTTTCGCTCATCGCAGTTTTGCTGTCGGCCGGCTGCGGCATGGGCACCAAGCTGCAGCCGCCCGCCGCCAGCATCCAGCAATTGCGGGTGCTGCCCAACGGCCAGTGGCAACTCACGCTGCGGATCCAGAACTACAGCTACGACACCGGCATGCACGTGTACGCGCTGGATGCGGATTTCATCCTCGCGGGCAAGCGTGCCGGACATGTCGCGGTTTCGCCGGCGCTGGACATCCCGGCGATGAGCGCCGATATCGCCAATGCGACGATCGCGCCGAATAGCGAGGCGCGCACCGCGCTGACCCACGCCAAAGGCAATGCGGTCGCCTACGAATTGAAAGGCAGCTTGAGTATCGGCAAGGGCGAGAATGGCAAGTCACAGCCATTCGATCTGGATGGCAAGGGATATTTGTCGCCGGTGCCGGGCGTGGCGAACACGTGGAGATAAGCACAACTCATGACCACCCACTACACCGCCCCGCTCGCTGACGTGCGTTTTGCACTCTACGACGTGCTGCAAGTCGAGAAGCTGTTCGCACACCTTCCCGGTTGCGAAGCGCTCAATCGCGAACTGGTGGACGCGGTGCTGGAGGAAGCCGCGAAGTTTTCGCAAGCCGTGCTTGCGCCGCTCAACCAGCCTGGCGATCAACAAGGCTGCAGTTTCGACAAGAACACCGCGAGCGTCACCACGCCGGAGGGTTTCAAGCGCGCGTACCAGCAATTCGTCGAAGGCGGTTGGGCCGGATTGACCGCGCCGGAAGCGTCCGGCGGACAAGGCCTGCCGGAAACCATCGGCGCGCCGGTCAAGGAGTTCATCGATTCGGCCAACCTCGCCTGGGGCACTTATCCGCTGCTCTCGCATGGCGCGATCGAAGCGTTGCGCGTGATCGGCGAGGACTGGCAGCGCGAGGTTTTCCTGAAACCCATCGTCGCCGGCACCTGGACCGGCACGATGTGCCTGACCGAAGCGCATTGCGGCTCCGACCTCGGCCTGCTGAAGACGCGCGCCGAGCCGAATGCGGACGGCTCTTGCGCAATCACCGGCACCAAGATCTTCATTACCGCCGGCGAACACGATTTCACCGACAACATCGTGCACCTGGTGCTGGCGCGCTTGCCCGGCGCACCGGCCGGCGTGAAAGGCATCTCGCTGTTCATCGTGCCGAAGTTCAAGGTGGATCGCGAAGGCCATGTCGGCGAGCGCAACGCAGTGCGCTGCGGCGCGATCGAGCACAAGATGGGGCTGAAGGGCTCGGCCACCTGCGTGATGAATTTCGATGGCGCGCAGGGCTGGCTGATCGGCGAACCCAATCGCGGCTTGAACGCGATGTTCGTGATGATGAATACCGCGCGGCTGGCGGTGGGTTTGCAGGGCCTGGCCCTGAGCGAACGCGCGTACCAGAACGCGCTGGGTTACGCGCGCGAACGCTTGCAGATGCGCGCGCTTTCGGGCACGAAGTTCCCCGACAAACCCGCCGACCCGCTGATCGTGCACGGCGACGTGCGCCGCATGCTGCTGACGCAAAAGAGCTTGATCGAAGGAGGTCGCGCGCTCGGGCTGTACGCCGCCACCCTGGTGGATATCCAGCATCGCAGCAAAGAAGACGACGCGCGCGTGCAGGCCGAAACCCTGCTTTCGTTCCTGACGCCGATCGTCAAGGCGATGCTGACCGAAAACGCTATCGAGTGCACCAACCTCGCATTGCAGATCTATGGTGGCCACGGCTACATCGCCGAACACGGCATGGAGCAGTACGTGCGCGATGCGCGCATTACCACGATCTATGAAGGCACCACGCAGATCCAGGCGCTGGACCTGCTCGGCCGCAAGATCTTCCAGCAACAAGGCGCGGGTCTGAAATTGTTCCTGGAAGAGATCGCCGCGTTCTGCTCGCGGCACGCGAGCGACGAGTCGTTGAAAGAGTTTGTGGTGCCGCTGGCGGCAATCGCCGGGGAATGGGCCGATATCACGCAAACAATCGGCAAACGTGCGATGGCGAACCCCGACGAGATCGGCGCGGCGGCGGTGGATTATCTGTTCTACTCCGGCTACGTCGCGCTCGCGTATTTCTGGGCGCGCAGCGTCGCAGCGGCCGATTCCTCATCGCACAATCAAGATTTCAAACAGGCAAAGCGGTTGACCGCGCGCTTTTACTTCGCGCGCATCCTGCCGCGGGCAAGCGCACATCGCGCGGCAGTCGAGGCGAGCGCGGAAAGCCTGTTCGCGATGGCGGACGCGCTGTTTGATTGATTCAGCGCACCTTCGGCACTCGTCATCATTCCAGAGCCATCGTGGATTTCATCGGCAATGGAACATGGAATCCAGATATTGATTACCTCGATCGATTGAAGATGGATGAAGAAAATGGGGATGTGATGCCAACCATGCGCAAGGGAGAAACGAAAGTCCGACCCGCCCACGCC
>Ga0134128_10003162_pt1 | contig 20175 bp, 13 predicted proteins | sample KB31754_FD_96462 | JGI IMG/M metagenome (GOLD analysis project Ga0134128, IMG submission 96462) | Terrestrial soil microbial communities with excess Nitrogen fertilizer from Kellogg Biological Station, Michigan, USA - KB3-175-4 | ecosystem: Environmental > Terrestrial > Soil > Unclassified ...
CACGAGCAGTGTCGTATTTCTCGTGTGCCAGGCGGGCGGTTAGATAGTAATTCGGAAAATCGGTATTCAGTGTGTGCCACGCCCTTGGCATTGTGTGGACGCACAGATAACAAACCAACAGGATCAGCGCACCGCGCTCAAGCCACCGGACGACGGCACGATCCTGTGATTGACTCATATGTCATCATGGCCGAACATCCGCGCTCTTCCTTGTCATTGGTTTGTCATTTCAAGGGTCGCGAGGTTCACCACCGCGGATGACGAATCGAAGTATGGCTACTTGTTCACCGGTTTTCTGGCGAAGTAATACAGCGCATACGCTAGCGCGGCGAAGGCCAGGACGCTGACCCAGTCGTGATCTAAGAACGTGTGCGGGATGTTGAGGATGTCGCGGTTCTGCGCGTAGGTGGCTTCCCAGGCTTTGAGGGCGACGCCGATGAGGCCGGCGATGCCTCCGGCGGCGATGAGGCCCGAGGCGAACAGCGAGCCGGAGGAGATTTCGCTGTCTTCGCTCTCGCCGGCGCGCTGTGCGGCGCGATCGACGAACCAGCGAACGACTCCGCCGCAGAAGATAGGCAGCGTGGTGCCGATGGGTAGATATGCTCCCACGGCGAAGGTGAGCGAGCGGATGCCGAGCAGTTCAACGGCGATGACCAGGCAGACGCCGAGCAGCACGATTCCCCAGGGCAGCTTGCGGCTGAGGATGCCGTTGATGACGGTGGCCATGAGGCGGGCCTGGGGGGCGGACGCCGAGGGGCTGCCGATGCCCTGGATCCACTGGACTTCGATTTGCTGCGTGGCAGGTGAGTAGAGATACTTTCCATCCTGCAGTTCCGCCGAGCCGATGGAGTTGAGGACGACGAGGCCGGAGGTCTTCTCATTCGCGGAGGACTTGCCGTCGGCGGAGACGAGGCGGATTTCGTCGGGCGGATGGACGTCGTGCTGGACGGCCACGCCGGGATGCGAGGCCTGGAGAGTCCACGGCTTGGCCATGGCGTGAAATTCCTGCAGGCCGGTGTTCATGAGGTTGAGGGTGAACCCGATGATGACGGTGGAGACGACGACGCCGATCATGAGGGCGATCTGCTGCAGGCGTGGCGTGGAACCGACGATGTAGCCGGTCTTGAGGTCCTGCGAGGTGTCGCCGGAGTTGGAGGCTGCGATGCAGACCACGCCGCCGATGGTGATGGCGAGGGCGCCGAACGCGGGGGCTGTCCATCCCTGTACGAGGAAGATGGCGGCGGTGGCCATGAGGGTGGCGATGGTCATGCCGGAGACGGGCGAGGCGGAGGAGCCGACCAGGCCGACGATGCGCGAGCTGACGGTGACGAAGAGGAATCCGAAGACGACGACTAGGAGCGAGGCGGCGAGGTTGGCGGCCCATCCCACGAAAGCGCCGGGGACAGGCTTGAACTCGAGGAAGATGAACATGCAGGCCACGATGAGCACTGAGCCAATGATGACGACGGACATGGAAAGGTCGTTTTCCGTGCGGATGGGCTCTTTGCGGGCGGCTGCCGAGCCGGAGCGCATGGTGCGGATGCCTTCAGTGAGAGCCGACCAGATGGTGGGGACGGTCTTGAGCAGGGTGATAAGGCCGGCGGCCGCAACGGCGCCTGCCCCCATGGGCTTGATGTAGGCGGCCCAGAGGTCAGAGGGACCCATCTGCGCGATAGGGACCTGGCCGGGGTAGATGGGGGTGGGGATGGCCTTGCCGAAGAAGTAGATGAGCGGCATGACGACGAGCCAGGAGAAGACGCCGCCGGCAAAGATTACGCCGGCCACGCGCGAGCCGATGATGTAGCCCACGCCGAGGTATTCGCTGGTGGCGTCGGCGTTAAGCGATGCGCCTTTGAGGACGTGCTGGGGACCGTAGTCCGGGCGGTACTCCGGGGAGCTGGGCCAGACGGCGAGCAGGTTGGTGTTCTGCAGGAACGTGTAGACGCCGCCCAGGCCGAGGCCGAGGAAGACTCTGGATGCAAGAGACCCGCCGCGTTCTCCGGCGATGAGGACGTCGGCGCAGGCGGTGCCTTCGGGGTAAGGGAGGGCTCCATGCTCCTTGACGATGAGTTGGCGCCGCAGCGGAATCATGAAGAGCACACCGAGCCATCCGCCGATGAGTGCGAGCATGAAAATGCGGGAGTATTCGAGTTCGAAGCCGAGGAAGACCAGCGCGGGCAAGGTAAAGATGACGCCGGAGGCGATGGACTGGCCGGCGTTGCCGGTTGTCTGGACGATATTGTTTTCGAGGATGGAGGAGCGGCCGAGTACGCGCAGGATGGAGATGGAGAGGACTGCGATGGGGATGGAGGCGGCGACGGTGAGGCCGGCACGGAGACCGACGTAGACAGTGACAGCTCCGAAGATGATGCCGAAGATGCAGCCGAGGATGATGGCGCGCGCGGTGAATTCGGGCGGCTTCTGATCCGGGGGAACGAAAGATTTGAACGCGGGCTGCTGGACTTCGACTTCGGGCATGGAGTGTCTCCGTTGGAAGCTTTGCTGCGGATACGGGTAATTGCCTGAAATGGCGAGTGTAGCAGGTACGAGTTCACAGTTCGTAGTGCACAGTTCACAGTCGATATTTCGACGTTCAGCGACGACGATTTCCGTCGAGACGACACAGCCGTGTGTACTAAGGGGACGGGTGCGATCAAGCCATGAATGAACGGCCGCTGTGGAAGACATTGCTGGCGTTTGGGATTGTGTACTTCGTGTGGGGGTCGACGTTCCTGGCGATCCGCGTGGGGGTGCACGAGGTGCCTCCGCTGGTGTTTGCAGCATTGCGGTTTGGCACAGCCGGCGCGGTGCTGTTTGGATGGACGAGACTGCGTGGCGAACCTGCGCCGAAGGGGCGCCAGTGGGGCTCGATTGCGCTGCTGGGGACGGTGATTTTCGTATGTGATTACGGGCTGCTGTTCTGGGCGGAAACGCGCGTGCCTTCAGGAATCGCAGCGGTGATGCTCGGGACGATTCCCGCACTCATGGCGATTGGCGAAGTTGTGTTCCTGCGGACCGGGAAGTTTACCTGGTCGCTGGCTATCTCGCTGCTGGTGGGGCTGAGCGGAGTGGCGGTTCTGACGGTGCGTTCGGCGGGACTGGGCGGACCGGCCATCAGCGGAGTTGGTGCGGGGGCGCTGCTGATCGCAGCGGTGAGCTGGTCGGCAGCGTCCGTGCTGACGCGCAAGCTGCCGCTGCCCGAATCGAAGACGGTGAGTTCGGGCGCGCAGATGCTGGTGGGAGGCGTGCTGCTGGTTCCCGTATCCGGCGCGTTCGGCGAATGGCCGCGCTTTCATCCGTCGGCGGTTTCGGCGGGCGCGTGGTTTGCGCTTGGCTACCTGATTGTGGCGGGATCGATCGCGGGATACACGGCGTACCTGTGGCTCATTCATCACGAGTCGCCTACCAGAGTGGGTACGTACGCGTATGTGAACCCGGTGGTAGCCGTGGCAATCGGATACTGGCTGGGCGGCGAGGCGCTGGGTCTGCGGACGGTGGCGGGAACGGTGCTGGTGCTGGGCAGCGTGGTAGCGATCATGATGACCCGCGGGAAGTCGAAGTGAACCAACCGCGACAGATGGGAGGAACGGCATGATTGGTGGAGCGCACGTGATTCTGTACAGCAAGAACGCGGAGGCGGACCGGGCGTTTTTGCGCGATGTGCTGGGATTGCGCTGGGTGGATGCGGGGCATGGCTGGCTGATCTTTGCTCTGCCGCCAGCCGAAGTCGCGGTGCATCCGGCGGAAGAGAACGGGAAGCACGAACTCTATTTCATGTGCGACGGCGTGGATGCCGAGATCGCGAGATTGCGCGCGGAGGGCGTGGAGTGCTCACCGGTGCAGCAAACGCGATGGGGATCCGTTACGCACATGCGACTGCCCGGCGGCGGGGAAGTAGGCCTTTACGAACCCACGCACATCACAGCGATGGGCTTAAATAGCAAATGACCGCACGGGCACTTGGCGAACATGCGGTGGGGCGCGTAAGGTGAGGGGCAACGCGACTCGCCTTGCGAGTTTGCGCATTTGAGACGAGGACTTAGGATGAGCAATCCGGGGCTGGCGGCTTCCCGTGCGACAACTTTGACAAATCCCTCCGCAGCGGTTTCGGGACCGACGAAGCGGCTGCTGTCATTGGACGTGGTGCGAGGCATCACCATCGCGTTCATGATCATGGTGAACAACAATGGCGGCCACGGTTCCTGGCACTTCATGAATCATGCCGTGTGGAACGGGCTGACGCCGACCGACCTGGTGTTCCCCACATTCGTGTTCGTTGTGGGCGTGTCGGTGGTGTTCGCGTTCGAAGCGCGGCTGGCAAAGGGCATGCCCAAGGCGCAACTGGCGAAGCACACCACGATACGGGCTGTCGTGCTTTTCGTCTTCGGGATGATCATCAACGGATTCCCGTTCTTTCACCTTGAGCACTTCCGCGTTTATGGCGTGCTGCAGAGGATTGCGGTGTGCTATTTGGTCGTCGGATTGTTCTATCTATACGACAAACGGGTGTCGACCAAGGTGGCCGCGCTGGTTGCTGCCCTGGTGGGTTACTGGATCCTGATCCGGTGGATCCCGGTGCCGGGGCTTGGCGTGCCGGGGCGCGATATCCCATTTATGGACATGAACCGCAACCTGGTGTCGTGGATCGATCAGCACGTGCTGCCGCACCACCTCTACCTCTATCACCCGGACTACAACACGCGGGATCCTGAGGGGCTGCTGAGCAACCTGCCTGCGATTGGGACGGCGCTGCTGGGCGTGCTGACGGGTATCTGGCTGCGCACGGTGCGGGCGGCGCGGGAGAAGTTTGCCGGCCTGGCCATGGGCGCCGTGGCGTGCTTGCTGTTCGGCTACTTGTGGGCGCTATGGTTCCCGCTGAACAAGAACATGTGGACCAGCTCATATGTGCTGGTGGCCGCGGGCTACTCGTTGACCCTGCTGACGCTCTGCTACTGGGCCATCGAGGTGCGGGGCTGGCGCAGCGGATGGACCTTCGCGTGGGTGGTGTTCGGGTCGAACGCCATCGGCGCGTATATTTTCAGCGAGCTGGCTCCCTCGATCTTCTGGCTGGTGCAAGTGCATGAAGGCACGCGGCCGGTCACCCTGCAGGAGTGGCTGATGCAGCGCTTCTACGAGGCATTTCTGCCGGTGGGATGGGCGCAGTTCGGGTGGTCAGTATCGATCGCGGTGTTCTGCTTCATCCCGGTGTGGATCCTATACCGGAAGAAGATCTTCCTGAAGGTGTAACGGCGCTCTGGCGGATCGAAAAGCAGGTCCTTCGCTTCGCTCAGGATGACAAATCAATGCAAGGCGCGGGGGATACGGCAAAACAGATTCACGCGGCCAGAGGAGGGCCCGGTGGGGCGCTCCTGGAGTTGTGTGTCGGCTATGGGCTGATTCTGGCCACGGTGTGGACCCTGCGGCCGGCGCAGACGTGGCTGTGGTGGGCGGCGGCGGCATGGATTGCGGCATCGACGGCGTGGTCTTTTCCAGGCTGGGCGGCGCTCGGGTTCCGGCGGGGTGGATTTGTGGCTTCGCTGTGGGTCGTCGGTGTCGCGGCTGTGCTGTCGGCCGTGGCGGTGATCATCGCAGTCCATGTGCACACACTGCGCGTGCCGCACACCGCTCGGGGCTGGCTGCTGGCGTGGGGCGGATATACCGTGTGGTCGTTCGTGCAGCAATTCCTGCTGCAGGGATACTTCCTGTTTCGACTGTTGAGGCTGATGCGGCGCGAGTGGGCGGCGATGGCGGCGGCCGGTATCTTTGCGGCAGCGCATTTGCCGAATCCGCTGCTGGCCAGCGTGACGTTGATCTGGGGCACAGTGGCTTGCTTCGTATTTTTGCGCTGCAGAAATGTGTACACGCTGATGATCACGCACGCGATTCTGGGCGTGAGCCTGGCGATCACGGTGCCGGGACCGGTGATGCATAACATGCGGGTGGGGATTGGGTATTTGCGGTATAGGGCGCCGGCGGGGCACGACGCGGTGGATTGGTCGACCGGGCGGGTGGTCAGGTGATCGGGTGGTGAAGTGGTCGGGTGATCGGGTGGTGAAGTGGTCGGGTGGTCAGGTGGTCGTTTGCGGCGGCACCGGTCAGAAACGTTTCCGGAGTGAGGACTCGACTCAGCCATGTCAATCGCTGGTTCTTCGACTGCGCAGCGCGAGATACTCACTGCTCCGCTCACGATAACAACTTCGAGATTGAACTATGACGAAGTGGCGGGCTCCTGCCTCGCCGGCCGGAACAGCCACAGGTTCAGCAGCGTGAACAGCAACGCGCCTACGGTGAACTTGAGCGGGATGGGAGCGTGCGAGGGTGAAAAGAATCCTTCAAGGCAGCCGGCGATGATGAGGAGCGGAATGATGCCGGAGACAAGGCGCGTGGCCTCGATGCCGCCGCGGGCGACAGCGTCCTTCCAGCGGTAACCGGAGGGAAAGAGCATGGCGTGGCCGAGGCGAAGGCCCGCCGCGCCGGCGATCAGGATCGACGGCAACTCGAGCGAGCCATGGGCGGCGACGAAGCTCCACAGCGAGAGGCTCATGCCGTAGTGATGGCAGGCGGCAGCCACGACACCCAACTCCATGCCGTTGTTGAAGAGCAAAAAAAGTGTCCACAGCCCAAACGTCATTCCGCCGGCAAACGTGAGAAAGCTGACCGACAGGTTGTTGGTCATGATGGCGCTGGTCGCCATGGGCTTGACGCTGATGATGGAATGGGTCCACATCTCGTGGCGTTCCATGGTGGCGATCATGCCGGGGCCGAGGTAGTGGCGCATGAATTCGGGGCGGGTGCTGGTGAGAATCGCGCCCAGAATGCCGCAGGAAACCGTGATGAGCACAGACGCGGCCACGTAGCCGAGGTTGCGCTGGAAGACCCTTGGATAGCCGTCGCGAAGAAAGCGGAAGATGGTAAGCGCGTTGGCTTTGCGGCCGGCGTAGATGATGTGGTGAGCGCGGGCGAGAAGCTGGTTGACGTGGGCGGCGTAAGTGCGAGCCGTCGCGTCCTGGCGGAGCACGGAAAGGTCCGCGGCCACCTGGCGATAGAGCAGCGCGAGTTCCTGGAGCTCGGCGCGGGACAGGCGGCCCAGGCCCGAGGAGCCGGCCTGACCGAGCAGGGCCTGGAGCCGGTCCCAATAAGGGCGTCGCTTTTCGAGCCAGAGATTGGATAGGATATGCGGCATGAACCCGGGTTCAGATCAGCTTAGCATCGACACGCCGGAACTGGTGACCATAGAAATGCCGCTGGCCGGCATCGGCAGCCGGTTTATCGCGGTGGCGGTGGACACGATATTGTGGGCGGTGGCGCTGACCGCCGTCATATTAATGGCCACGTTCTTTCTGCCCGCGATTGCGGCTTTCAACAAGATCTCCTATCAGTGGACGGTAGCGATCGTCATCTTCCTGGTTTTCCTGTTCAATTGGGGCTATTTCACGCTGTTTGAGGCGCTGTGGAACGGGCAGACTCCGGGCAAGAAGATCGCGAAGATCCGCGTGATCCAGCAGTCCGGGCGGCCTATCGGGTTACTGGAATCGATGGCGCGCAACCTGGTGCGGTACGTGGATCAGTTTCCGTCGTTTTACGCCGTGGGAGTGATCACGATGTTCATGACCCGCCAGCACCAGCGGCTGGGAGACCTGGCGGCGGGGACACTGGTGGTGCAAGACCGTGAACAGACGGCGCCGCTTTGGGGTGAGAGCGGGTCGCGGACGTTCACCGCGGCGAGTTTCATGCCGCAGGTGGCCGCAAGGGAGCCGCACCTGCAGGTTTCGCTGCCGGCGACGGGGATCGCGAAGCTGACGGCGGCGGACCTGGAGGTGCTGGAAGGGTTCTTTGCGCGGCGGCTGGACATGCCTCTCGACGTGCGACAGAAGCTCGCGGAGCGAATCGCGGGGGCGATCAAAGCGAAGTCGGGAATGGAAATCCCGGTGGGGGTAAGCACGGAGACGTTCCTGGAGGCGGCAGCGCGGGAACTGCGGGACGCGGCGCGGATGCGCTAGGCGATTGCCCGGGGTGTGCTTCGACACATGCGGCTGTGACGGCGAATACATATTCTTTCGGAGACCTGCAGTTAGATGGTGCTGGTTCCTAATTGGGAGGAGTCTGCTCCGGCTGCTAAAACGTTTAAGTTATGTGTATTCCACATAACGTATTTTGATTCCTCCCTAGCACCCGGCCTGCACTGAAGCCGCCGGGAATGAAACGCGGGCAACGCAGCCAGAGCAGACGATGAGCGCACCAGACTGGGAAGCCATGCCGGCGCGCGGGTTACGGCCCCGCGGCGAACGGCGGCTCGAAAGTCTTCATCCCGCGATTCTCTTTCCAGGAACGAGGAAAGCGGACCGCGGATCGCGCGGCACCACAGCCGCACACCTGAGCAGTGAAGAGCGCGCGCCGCGAGGAAGCGCGACAGGGTGGGTTGCGGGACTGCAGGCAGAGCAATCTTGAAAGGAAAGGGCCATGAGAATCAGCAAGAACAGGTTGATCCTGTTGCCGCTGTTCCTCCTGCTGGCGTGCGTGGGAATCCATGCGCAGGCCAACTCGACGGTCACCGGCATTGTGACTGACCAGACAGGCGCGGTGATTTCCGGAGCGTCGATTACGCTTACGGATACGGCCACTGGCGCAGTGAAGACCGCGACGAGCGGAGACACGGGACTTTACGGAATCTCGGCGCTGAATGCCGGGGTATACAACATGACGGTCGTGGCAAAGGGATTCCAAAGCTTCGAACAGAAGGGGATCGTAGTCAATATTTCGGCGACGTTCCGAGTGGATCCCAAGCTGGCAGTAGGCTCGGAAGCGACCACCATCACCGTAGTAGCAGATGCACTGACGGTGCAGGCCGACTCGAACGTAGTGAGCACACTGATCAGCGAGCAGCAGATCACGGAACTGGCGACGAACGGGCGCAATGTCGTTGCGTTGGCCGCGCTGGGGCTGGGCGTCAGCGGCAACCTGCCGGACATGAACATGCCGACCTCAGTGGGGTCAGGCTTCCAGCTTAGTTTCAATGGGCTGAAATGGGCGCATAACGTGTGGTTGATCGACGGCGGCGAGGCGTACGACCGCGGCAGCGGCGGCAAGTCGTCGATGATGCCGTCCCAGGACGCGCTGGGCGAGTTCCAGGTACTGGCGAGCAACTACCCGCCGGACTATGGCATTTCCTCCGGCGGCACGGTATCGATGTCGATCAAGCGCGGCACGCAGAAATACCATGGGACGTTGTGGGAGTTCGACCGCAACGACGCGCTGCAGGGACACAACTACTTTGACGCGCCGGGAGCGAGCAAGCCGGAACTGCGGATGAACGTCTTTGGGTTCAACGCCGGCGGTCCGCTGTTCATTCCCAAGGCGTACAACACGAACAAGCAGCGTACCTTCTTCTTCTATAACGAGGAGTGGCGGCGGATCATCCAGGGCAGCGCGCCCGCGGGCATTCACACCATTCCGGCGGCGAATTTCATCACCGCGCCGACCAACCTGACTTACCAGGCGCCGGCATTCAATTCGGGCAAGTCAATTGTGGTGCCGAATCCGGCACCTGGCACGCTACTAGCAAAGAACATTGCGGCGGATGAACTGACGCCCGGACAGCCATTCCCGGGCAACGTGATTCCGGCGAATCTGTTCCTGGATCCGGCCGTGTTCCAGTTCATGTCGGTGGGAGCGATTCCCAAGGCGAACGTAGCGGGTGATCTTATCTCGATTTCGAGCAAGCAGCCCACCTATGTTCGCGAGGATCTGTTCCGCATCGATCACAACATCAATGACAAGTGGCAACTGTTCGGCCACTATATTGGCGACTCGGTCGCGCAGACCTATGCGACGTCGATGTGGAGCGGGGACAGCTACCCGACGGTAGGCTCGGCCTTCACGAATCCTTCGTGGAGCTCGGTGATCAAGCTTACCGGCACGATCACGCCGACGGTGCTGCTGGAAGCGGCATTCAACTTCAACGGCAACAAGATCATCATTGCGCCGTCAGGCACCGCTTACACGAAGCCCTCGGGATGGACGGGCACGTCGTTCTTCCCGCCGGAAACGAATGCGCTCAACCGTCTGCCTAGCGTCAACCTGGGCTCTTACGGAACGCAGTTCGATCCGTGGTCGCAGCCGTGGAAGAACGCGGCGTTCGATTATGCGGAGGTGTTCGGCCTCTCTGTCACGCACGGGAAACACGCGATGAAATTCGGCGGCGGCTACAACCGCTACATCAAGAACCAGCAGTTGTTCGGCAACACGAACGGCTACTTTAACTTCAATGACAACTGGAGCAACGGAGCACCGACCACCGCGGGGCTGACGGGCGACTCGTATATCGACTTCCTGATGGGGTTGAGCACGGGTTACAACCAACTCCAGGTGCAGGACGTCCGCCACTACGTCAACCAGACTATCTCTGGCTATGCCATGGATAACTGGCACATTACTCCGCGGCTGAGTATTCAGTACGGCATGCGTTACGACTTGATGCCGCATGCGTGGGAACGGAACAACCGTGTAGCGAGCTTCGATCCGACGCAATACCAGGAGGCCCTCGCTCCAGTGCTGGATCCGGAAACCGGCGCATTCTGCACCGCGGTTACCGCGAACTGCCCAATGGTGAGCCCAGGACTCCGGACCTACCAGGGCGCCAAGTTCTACCTGAACGGCGTGACGATTGCCGGGCAGAACGGCACGCCTCGCGGTATGACCAAAAACTACTTCAACACCTACATGCCTCGCGTGGGCTTCTCCTACGATCTGCTGGGCGATGGCAAGACCATCCTGCGCGGCGGATTCGGGAACTTCTACGAGCGCCTGCAGGGCAATGACATTTACAACATAGCCACAGCGGCTCCGTTCTCAAACAACCCGGCACTGAACAACGTGACCTTCTCGAATCCGTTCTTGAGCTGGCAGACGGGCGCCCAGTTGTCGACGAGCCAGTTGCCGGTTGTGCCGCAAGGCATGACGACAATCGCGACGCGGTATGCCCCTCCAGGCGTAGCGCAGTACAGCCTCGGTGTTCAGCGCGAAATCGTGCCGTCACTGATCTTCATGACGCAGTATGTCGGCAATGTGGGCTGGCACCAGAACGTGCAGTTCCCAATCAACCCGTTCCCGCTGACCACGTCGCTGGCCAACCGGAAACTGGCGGGTGAAGGCAAGACTACCAGCGCCCAGAATGCGCTCTGGCGCACGTATCCTGGCTTCACGGGAATCAACCAGGAATCGAACATTGCGACGGCGAGCTATAACGGGTTCCAGGCGGGCATCCGGCAGCAGGACCGCCATAACCTGAGCTTCGAAGTCGACTACACTTACTCCCACCAGATCGACACGACCACGAGCGACGACGATCTTGGCACCGCGACCAACCCATTCAGTCTGAGATATGACAAGGGATCGGGCCGACTCGATCGCCGTCATATTGTGAACCTCAACTACGTCTACAAGCTGCCGTTCTTCGAACGGTCCAGCCGCTTGACGCGCAGCGCTCTGGGTGGATGGACGATCTCCGGCACGGTGATTGCGGAGACCGGACTGCCCTGGGCGGGTCAGGCCTCTCCTGGCGGCGGCTACGGTGACACGGTTGGCCTGGGCGGCAACTACACGATCCGTCCGAACCACAACGGAAAGGTGAGGTATCCGAAGACGCGCGGTGCGAACGGTGTGTACCAGTGGGTATCCGCCGACGGGTTCTCGGCGCCGACACCATCCTGGCTGGGCGGACCGGACCTGGGCTTCGGCAACGCGGGGCGCGACGTGGTTGTGGGCCCTGGGCGCACGAACTTCTCGACCAACCTCTACAAGTCGTTTGCGATCACGGAAGGAACGCATTTCGAGTTCCGCGCCGAGTCGTTCAACACGTTCAATCACACGCAGTTTAACAACTTCCACAACAACGTAAATGGGGCCGATTTCGGCCAGGTGAGCGGCGTTCAAGACCCGAGAACCTTCGAGCTTGGAGGCAAGTTCGTCTTCTAAAACATTACACAGATACTGAATGACCGCGGCGGCCCTACCGCCGCGGTCGTTTTTTGTGGGGCGGGAGCTCGGGGCCGTCGTCGACAGGAGAATGCAGGTCCTCGAGCGAGGGGCGGCCGGAGGCCGAACGGGTTGCAGGCTCCGACGGCGTGCTCGATCTGTTCTCGCATCAGTAAAGGGTTCCTAACGGAAACCGGAGACAGGCGACCAAACTGCGTGCAAAACATGTAAACGTTTGCTGCCCGAGTCGCACCGGAGAAGCGTCCGGGCAGCATGAATTTGTGCTTGACAATGGTTCTTCAAACGTCCTTAAATGTGTCCGGAATCACAAACCATCTTTTCACGCATCGCTCTACTTAAACGATTCAGCTCAGGCATTCCAAAAACTGGATAGGGACTCAATCCCTACTTCACAAAAGCGGAGAGTTTGCCGCCTCTCCGGCCAGTTAAAGACAACGCCTGGCACTGGCCGTACGGGGTTTGCACGACGAGTCCGCACGTAGGAAGCGATAAACAGTGCGACCGATCCCGGGCGAGTTACAGTTTCCCTGGTTCGTACAGCAACACGATTTGATTTGTTCCGGGCTCTGAGCATGGGAGAACTGGAAGGAGCAGGTAAATCGATGTACTTCGAGTTTGGCCGAAATCGAAGGGTACAAATCGGGAGTGCTGCCGGCGGACGCGCCGGCTATGTTTGTTGATGCGGGCGTGCGACAAATTCGGGTTCCAACCTTTTTTACCTCGGACAAAATGGCTTTTTCACTGCACCACTACTCAGGCTTCTCCCTCACGGCACCCATTATCCGGCTTCATTCCAAACCGGAGAAGCGACAGAAGTAGAACCAACTGAATGCAACACCATTTGAAAAGGAAGGTCACATGAGACAAGCGAAAAACAGGTTTTTCCTGTTGCCGTTGTTCCTCTTGCTGGCATGCGTCGGGCTGTACGCGCAAGCCAACTCGGGGCTGACAGGCATCGTCACAGACCAGACAGGAGCGGTAGTACCAGGAGCGCAGATCACGCTCACGGATCCGGCGACCGGGTTCACCAGCAATACGGTGTCCGGAGCTACTGGATTGTACGTGATCAACGGCCTGAATCCCGCAGCCTACAACCTGAAAGTAACGGCCAAGGGTTTCCAGTCGTTTGCACAGACGGGCATCGTGGTGAACGTTTCGGCGACAGTGCGCACCGACGTGAAGTTGACGGTGGGCGCAGAGAGCCAGACAGTCACAGTGGAAGCCGACGCTCTGCAGGTGCAGACCGATTCCAACGTTGTGAGTACGCTGATCAGCTCGGAACAAATCAGCGAAATCGCGACAGAAAACCGCAACTTTGCCGCGCTGGCATCTCTGGGCCTCGGCGTGAGCTCGGCGCTGCCGGACTCGAACACACCGAGCTCGGTGGCAGCGAACTTCACCATCAGCGTGAACGGACTGCGGCAGAGCCATAACATCTGGCTTATCGACGGTGGTGAGGCGGATGACCGTGGCGGCGCAGGCGGCATGGACATCATGCCTTCTCAGGACGCGATCGCCGAGTTCAACATGTTGACCTCGAACTATCCTCCGGATTACGGCATTTCTTCGGGCGCGACCATGAGCCTTTCGCTCAAGAGCGGCACGCAGAAGTTCCACGGAGAGCTGTACGAGTACAACCGCAACACCGATTACGACGCCAACTTCTTCTTTAACAACCTGCATGGCGATGCGCGGCCAAGCCTGCACTACAACATTTTCGGCGGCAACATCGGCGGCCCGCTGTTCATTCCTCACGTGTACAACTCGAGCCGGCAGAAGACATTCTTCTTCTGGAACGAAGAATGGCGCAAGATTCTCAATGCCGCCGGCACGAACATCCAGAACACGATCGATGCGGCGGATCGCCCGACGGCGGGACAGGATCTGACGTACGTTGCACCGAAGTTCCAGTCTGACCTGCAGCTGGTGGTGCCGAACGTGGCGACGTCGACCTGGTACTACCAGAACGTGCTGAAGCCGCACGGCCTGACGCCGGGGAAGCCGTTCCCGAACAACACGATTCCGCACGACATGTTCGATCCGAACGGCGTGCTGTATCTAAATTCGGCAGCGCTGCCGAAGGCGACGACGGCGGATGACAAGGCGGTGGCCAGCAACACGTTGCCGCTGGATGTGCGTGACGACGTGGTGCGCGTCGACCACAAGTTCACCGACAAGTGGGCCGTAATGGGCCACTACATGCATGACAACGTGACGCAAGGCAATGCTTCGCCGATGCTTGGCTGGCTTTGGGCGAGCTATAACTCGATCACCAGCACGCTGTCGAACCCGTCGAACTCGGCGGCCATCAAGCTGAGCGGAACCATCAATCCGAACCTGCTTGTGGAAGCCAGCATCAATTACGACGGCAACGTGATCAACATCGTGAACAGCACGAATGGCGGCTTGCCCTCAGGCTGGAGCGTGAATCCGGTGAGCAGCGCGTTCAAGGTTACGAAAAACGCACTGCCCGGCTTTACCGGCGGTGGCTTTGCTCCCTACGGCACTGCCGAGGATACGGGTTCTGCACCCTGGCACAACGCGGCGCAGGACTACGAGCCCAAGGTGGACGTCTCGTACACCATGGGCAAACACGCCATGAAGTACGGGTTCAGCTACAACCGGTATACCAAGAACCAGCAACTGTTTGGCGATCAGCAGGGAGACTACAGCCCGAGTTCGACCACCAACGACAGCTTGATGGACGTCCTGCTTGGTCTGACCGGCGGTTACTCGCAATTCCAGGCGACGCCGATCCGGCACTATGTCAACCAGACGCCGTCGGCCTACGTGATGGACAACTGGCACGTAACGCCGCGCCTTAGCCTGCAGCTCGGTCTCCGTTATGACGCCCTGCCGCATGCCTGGGAGCGGAGCAACGCGGTTTCGAACTTCAACCCCGCACTGTACAACCAGGCGGCGACTCCGATCTGGACCGCGGCCGGAACGATCGATCCGAACAGTCCCTCGGTGTCCACTGTCAACTCGGTGCAGTTCTATCTGAACGGCATGGGGTTGTCAGGCGTGCAGGGCTTCCCGCGCGGCTTGGTCGTAAACGACTACCGTACGCTGCAGCCTCGCGTGGGCTTCTCTGAAGACCTGACCGGAACCGGCAAGACGGTTCTCCGTGGCGGCTTCGGCACGTTCTTCGAGCGCATGCAGGGGAACGACATCTACAATGCGGCGACCAACTCACCGTTCGCCTACAATCTGAGCATCGGCAACACGATGGTCAGCAATCCTGGCACGAACTGGCAAACCGGCCAGAGTGCCGCGGCACAGGGCTTCCCGGTGTTTGCCACCGGTCTGACAAACTTGCAGGCGAACTATCGTGCACCGGCCGTCGCACAATATTCGCTCGGTGTGCAGCGCGAGATTTCGCCTTCGGTGATTGCCGTCGTGCAGTACGTCGGCAACCTGGCGTGGCACCAGAACATAGAGCGCCATATCAACAACATCACTCCGCAGAACGGGCTTTCGGTAGTGCAAGTGCCGAACCCGAATACGGTTCAAGGCGGCACGGTAGGGGTACGCCTCTCCTGTCTGGGTGGCGATAGCGGGAACAAGTACGGGACGAATGCAAACGACATCGGAACGTACGATCAGGCCTGCAATGTCGGATTCCAGCAGTTCCCGGGCGGCCTCAACCAGGTTCGCGAGTTCCAGGGGTACGGCGACATCAACCAGGAAGAGAACACGACCAACGGCACCTACAACGGATTCCAGGCCGGGGTTCGGCTGCAGAACCGCTGGGGTCTGAGCGGTGAGCTCGATTACACGTATTCGCATGAAATCGACATCACCAGCTACGACCTCAATGGCGTAAGCAATCCCTGGAACCTGAAGTACGACAAGGGTGCAGGCGCGCTCGATCGCCGAAACATGGTGAGCGCGAATTACGTCTACAGAATGCCGTTCTTCGCCAAGGACACCGGTCTCATCCACTCGATCATGGGTGGCTGGGAGCTTGCCGGAACCTTCGTCGATCAGTCCGGTGTTCCGTCAACTGTGACCGGGGCGGGTGGCATCTGCGACGCGAAAGGCAATTGCGGCGGATGGGATCCAGTCGGCCTGGGCGGCGGTTACACGGTGCGTCCGAACATCAACGGCAAAATGAGTTATTCGAAGAACATGCGGCACTTCTTCGATACGTCGAAGTTCTCGAACGTGGTTCCGCAGTGGCTGGGCGGCCCGAACCTGGGCTTCGGCAACTCGGGTAAGGACGCGGTAGTTGGGCCGGGACGCGTGAACTTCACGACGTCGCTTTACAAGTCGTTTGCGATGACGGAGCGGGCTCACTTCGAACTTCGCTTTGAGTCGTTCAACACGTTCAACCACACGGAAAAGAACAACCTGGATACAACCTTCGATCCGCAGGGCGGCGCTTTCAGCAGCAATCTCGGATCGGGCAACACGTTCGGCCAGGTAACGAGCACGTGGGATCCCCGCGTACTCGAACTGGGCGGCAAGTTCGTGTTCTAAACCTAACCTGCTAAATGGCGCGGCGGTTTCACCGCCGCGCCATTTTTTTGTGCCTGATTGCCCAGCTTTACCGGGCAGAGAGACAATGAATTCTGCGAAGGCCGGAACTGTATCACGGGGGTAAACGCCGGCCGTGGTTGACTTAATGCGAGGTGAAGCTGTGCGGCGGGCAGTGCAAACGGGTGTGGCACTGGCATTGGCGTCGATCGCGCCGGGAATGATGGCGCAGCAGAGTTCGTATTCGGTAGCCCGGCAGATGCCGCTCGTTCTGGAGCAGCAGGGCAACCTCAAGGACGCGGAGGCACAATGGCGGGCGATCTCCAAGGACTATCCGAATAATCCCGAACCCTACGCGCAACTGGGATTGCTGGAGGCGCGGCAGGAGCATTATAAGGAGGCGGTGCCGCTATACCGAAAGGCGCTGGCGCTGAACCCGAACGTACCGGGACTGCGACTGGACCTGGGGCTAGCACTGTTCAAGAGCGGCGATCTGAAGGGCGCGATCCCCGCGTTCACGGCTTTGCTGCGGCGGGTTCCCAAGGATTCCCCTGAGGCGCAGCGGTACACGATTCTGCTGGGGATGTCTCATTATGGGCTGGCGCAGTATGCCGAGGCAGTTCCGTACTTGAAGCAAGCCGCCGCGCAGGACGCGCAGAGCTTGCCGCTGCGCCTGGCGCTGGCGCATAGCTGCCTGTGGTCTAAGCAGTTCCAGTGCGTGATGGACGTGTATCACGAGATATTGAGGCTGAATGCCGAGTCAGCCGAGGCGGACATGCTGGCGGGCGAAGCGCTGGACGAAATGAAAGACAACGAAGGCTCCACGAGGATGTTCCGGGCGGCGGTGGCCGCGAATCCCAAGGAGCCGAACGTGCATTTCGGGTTGGGGTATTTGCTCTGGACACAGAAGCAGTATCCGGAGGCGGCGAAGGAATTCCAGGCCGAGTTGTCGAACGATCCTGCGCATGCACAGGCAACACTGTATCTCGGGGACACGGATTTGCAGCTGAACAAGCCGGAAGAGGCGCGCCCGCTGCTGGAGAAAGCAGTGAAGCTGGATCCGAAGCTGTGGCTGGGAAATCTTGATCTGGGGATCATCGACTCCGACGCAGGACGCAACGAGGATGCGCTGCGCGAATTGCAGGCGGCGGCGAAGCTACAGGCGAGCGACGTGAATGTGCATTGGCGCCTGGCGCGGCTGTATCGCACGATTGGGCGAAAGGAAGAAGCGAAGGTGGAGTTCGAAAAAGCAAGTAAGCTGAACAAAGCTGCGGACGAGGAACTTTACAAGAAGATCGCGAATGGGCGGGAAAAGGGTCCACCCCCACAAGGTTCGCCTGCCGCAACGCCTCAGCATTAGAGGGGCATCGGGGGCGGATACAAACTCCGGGCAGCTCGAGCTATCGCGCTTTGAAGTGCGGCTCGGGCAGCGAAGGCTTGACGGCTCGCGCCAACATTTCCGCCAATGCCCGCTCGGGGCATACGTGCCGAGCTTCCAGCGATTCCAATTCCTCGATCGACTCGACAGCCGAAACCACGGTCATGAAGCAATAGAGACACCGCGTATTGTAGGTTCCATTTTCATTTTGAGTGCGATTGTACATAAGCTCCTCGCATGAGTGACGTTCCCTGGGCGGAGACGAGTATTCCGATGCTAGGCCGGATGGGACAGAGAGCGGCGTGACCGCCGTCACGGGCGGATGTTCACGCAGCGGAAAGTAGCGAGGCGTGCGGAAAGCGAAAGGGGCTCCCGTCGGTGGTGACGGGAGCCCCTGGTTCGTTGTACGGCGCAGAGCGAAGGCTGCGCACCGACTCTGCAACAAATGCTATTTCATATTTCCGTTGCTATCCATGGTGATGCCGCCGGGGCCCTTCTCTTTCTTCTGCTCGTTCGCCTTGCGGGTCCCGAGGGCCTTGTTCATCCAGTTCTTGGCCTGAGCGACGTCGTCTTTGACGGTGGCGGAATCCTGATAATCCACGTCGGCTTTGCGGCGATAGATCAAGTTGAGGTAGGCCATAGCGTCGTCATAATTGGGGCGGTTGGCCACTGCCTGGTTGAGATACTGAAGGCCTTCGGCCACCAGCGGATCGTTTTCTTCCTTGATCTGCTGCAGGACCTTTTTGGGCGCCTTGATGTTGCCTTCGCCATCGTCGTTGAGGCCCGCGGGGGCAAGCGCCTTGAGGACGTTTTCATGCGCCTTCGTCCAGTCGATAACGCCGATGGTGTAGGCGGCTTCAGGATCTTTGGGGTCGACGGCGAGGACCTTCTTCTGCCAGTCCTTCGCTTCGTCGAGCTTCTTGATGCTGAAATAGATGGCCGCGATCTGCTTGAGGCTGTTGACGTCGTTGGGGTCCTTGGCAAGGACCTCCTTGAACATGTCGATGGCCTGCTGTGCGTTTTTCAGGTTTTCAGGAGTATCCAATCCGGGAACGACGTTCTGGGCCAGAGCCGTAGCAAGATAGCTCTTGGCCATGGGGAGCGTCGGATCGAGTTCGGTCGCCTTCTGGAAGTGCCCGATTGCTTCCTCGTAGCGGGCGCTCTTGTAGGCATCGACGCCCTTGTTCAACTGATCGCGAGCGGCAAGGCGGTTGCACCCGCTCATGGAAAGCACCATGCCGCCCAAGGCCACCGCGAGAGCAATCATTCGTGCGGGTTGATTCATGTCCTTTTATCCTTCTCCTTCAGGTCGTGCCTCTACCTTGCGCGCCTGTAACTTGTGGCTGCCGCCGCCGGATTCCGCGGCGATGGCGAGTCGCCAGGGGCCTGGACGGCGTTACTTTCCGAAACCAGGGTGAAAGTGAATTGTACTCCTGTCGCAGCGAAGATTGCGTGTGGGCAGCAGGGAGCCGGCGGTTGAAAGCCTGCCGGTTCCTAACGTACCTGTGCGATCTTCGGAGTGATCAGGCCGACACGCTCAATGCCCGCGGCATGGGCGATGTCAATGGCCTCGGCGATCTGGGTAAAGGCCAGCCGATCATCCCCCTTCACAAAGAGCACGCGCCGGGCCCGGTTGGCGAAGATGGCTGCCAGCCGAGCGGGTAAATCCTGCCGTGAAACGGACTGCTGGTTAATTCTGAAATCCGCGGTCCCGCTGGGTGCGTTGAGCACTTCGAGGACAATCGGATTTTCAGGTATGAGATCGATGTGCGGCGCAGGATTCGGCGCCAAAGCAGACTCCCCTTTGGAGGTGACGGGAACGATGACCATGAAGATGATGAGCAGGACCAGGAGGACATCGATCATCGGAGTGACGTTGATGTCCGACTGCATCGATCGGTGGCCTGAGTAGTTCTTCGTCATGGTGCACTCCCTTCTCCCGGACGGGACTCGCAAACCAGCACCAGGCGTGTTACTGGCCGGCCATGATCTTGGGGGTCATGATACCAATGTGATCGACGTTGGCCGAGTGAGCGATGTCGATGACGTCAGCGATGGCGGCGAAGTTAACATCGTCGTCGCCCTTGACGAACATGACGCGCTCAGCGCGGTTGGCGTAGATCTCGGTGAGCTTGGCCAGCAGGTCACGGTGGGTCACGTCGGTCTCGTTGATCTTGTAGTTCAGATTGGCGCCGCCCTTGCCGAGCACCTGGACAACGATGGTGCGGTCGTTCGGCTGCTGCTGCTGGGGGTTCTTGGGAGGCTGAGGAACCAGCGCGTCAAGACCCTTGGGCGTGACCGGGACGATGACCATGAATATGATG
>Ga0134128_10003163_pt1 | contig 20174 bp, 17 predicted proteins | sample KB31754_FD_96462 | JGI IMG/M metagenome (GOLD analysis project Ga0134128, IMG submission 96462) | Terrestrial soil microbial communities with excess Nitrogen fertilizer from Kellogg Biological Station, Michigan, USA - KB3-175-4 | ecosystem: Environmental > Terrestrial > Soil > Unclassified ...
CCGACATGGTTGCCGACACCACGCGCGTCAACGCCGCGATCGAACGCATGGTGCGCGAAGCGCCCGCGCAATACCTGTGGGCGCACAAGCGGTTCAAGACGCGGCCGCCGGGGGCGCCACGGGTCTATTGAAGCGGGAGTCACCGCCTTCGGGACGAAGGGCGCTGCGCCGCAGGCGCGGGGGGACGCACGGGTGCGCGCCTGTGCGCTTCGTGCAGCTTCGCGTACTTCAGGAACACGTAGAACGATCCCAGCACGCTGGCGATGAAGCCGGCCCAGCCGGACAGGAAATAACGTTTGAAGAGGTATTGGCGCACGAAGAAGATCGGCGGATACACCAACATCATCGGGCCGCTGAAGCGCTGCTTGCGCGCCAGCTTGTCGGCGACCATGCCCGAGGAGTAGCGATTGACCTTGGCGACCCGCGCGGCGATATCGTCGTCGCCCATGTTGACGAAATCGGCGCGCTGCAACGTTTCGACGGGCCCGTCCACTTCCACCGCCGCGTGTACCGGCACCGCGTTCATGCGCCCGCGGCGGCGATCGAACAATCGCAAGTGACCGTTGCGGTGGCTCCGCGGATGCTGCACGCTCCAGAACATCCGCTCGCGGCGCGGCAAACGAAAGCCTGCGGCACGTGGATCATCCAAAGCACGCTCGATCACCGCGCGCGTGCCCGGCGACAGGATCTCGTCGGCGTCGAGGTTCAATATCCAGTCGTGCGCCGCCATGTCGATCGCGCGCTGCTTCTGCGGACCGTAGTCGTCGAATGGATGCGTCGCGACGCGCGCGCCATGGCGTTTCGCGATCTCCACCGTCGCGTCGGTCGAACCCGAGTCCAGCACCACGATCTCGTCGGCGAAACCCGCCGCGGCGAGACATCGCTCCAGCGTGTCGGCGTTGTTGTACGTGATGATCACCAGCGAGAATTTTTCACGCGCCATGCGCTAACCAGGAATCCGTGCGAAGCAGCTGTTGTGAGAAGTCACGCCATGGATGGCAGAGGTGATATTTGGAGTACCGATTCGTTTTCGCTCAGGGTGATGTTTGAGGTGCAGCGATCACGGACGATCGCACAAATGGAACATCCGCGTACAGGGCCGCGCACCACAACGCCAGCAGCCACCAGAACAGCAGGCCCCACCACGCGGAGTAGAACGCAAGGTGCGTGTTGAGGGGAAACACGGTGACCGCCAACGCCACGGTGGCGGGAAACGCGCGGCGCCGCGCTTCCGGACCCACGTTTCGCCACGCGCGCAACGCCAGCACGACGCCGGCGAGCCACAGCAGCAGCCCCACCGCGCCGGTATCGCCCAGCACTTCCAGCACGATCTGGTGCGGATGGCAGGCGCCTTCGCCGATGCCGCAGGCTTCCTCGGTGACGAAATGATCGTTGGGTGCCGCGTAATGCGGATACGCCTCGCGGAAATCGCGCACGCCCACGCCGAGCAGCGGATGCGCGGCGATCATCCTTGCCGTCACGCGCCAGATGTCGAGGCGGCCACTGCTCGCGTAGTCGATCGCGTGGCGGCTGTCGTGCAGCGCAGCGACCGTGCGATCCATGCGCGCTTCGAAACGTGATGACGTTTTCCAGGCGACGCCCATCGCGGCCGCGACCACCACGCAGGCTGCGAGCATCCATGCGGCGAATCGCAGCGGCGAGCGCGCCTCGATCCAGAAGAACGCCAGCAGCGCGACGCCGTAGGCGATCCATGCCGCGCGCGAGCCCGCCAACAGGATCGGCACCAGAAGAAACAGCATCGCCACGATCAACCCGGCGCGCCCGAAGTGCCGCTTTGCCGCCCACAACACGAACGGCGACAGCGAAGCCAGCACCGGGCCGAGCTTGAGATTGTCCGCGCCGAAGATGCCGGAAATCCGCTGCGCTTCGGCGTGGCCGCCGAGGCTGTAGCCGCTCAGCGCCTGCACCCACGCATCCAGCGCCCACAGCGCGACCACGATGGCGGTGGCGAGGCACAACGCGTCCAGGCGCGACTCGCGCCGCACCGCGAAGCACACGTACACGCCGAATGGCGCGAAGCGGATGTACGCCGCGGCGCTGCTCCAGCTACGCGCGGGATCGACCGCGCCCGGTGCTGAAATCAGCGCAGCCAGGAAGTATGCCGCCCACAGCCACAGCAGCAGGCGTGCGCCCGGATGGCCGGCCAGCGCGCGGCGATCGCGCACGAACAAGATGATCGCGCCCAGCATGCAGATCAGCGTACCCAACTCGCTGGAGCGCCCGAACGGCAGCAGGAATACCACCAGCCAGATCGGGGTGAGCGGCGACAGCAGTGCGGCTTTCAGGCCAGCGCGCAGGGAAAATGCCACGGCGGAAACAATCCGGGGAAAGCGCGCATCCTAACGTGCGCAAGGATTCAGGCGCGGCGCGGCGTCCCGGCCAACTCCTGGTACAGCGCCAGCACGGCGGCCTCCATGTCCCCGAGGCGATAGCGCTGCAGCGGCGCGATGGGCGGCGCGCGTCCCAGCAGTTCGGCCGCGCGGACGATCAGCTTGTCGAGGTCGCCCGCGGGCACGCGACCGGCGGGATAAAGCTCGGCCAGGAGTTCGCCGGCGCCGCCATGCGCGTAACCCAGCACCGGGCGGCACAGCGACAGCGCCTCGATCACGGTCCGGCCAAAACTTTCCGGCTTGCTGGAAAGTTGCAGCACCAGATCGGACACCGCGAACACGTCGCGCACGTCATTGCGCGGCGGCGAGAAGGCCACCCATTCGGCGACGCCGCGCGCCTTCGCCAGCGCCTGCATTTCCCTGAGATAAGCCTCGCGGCCGGCTTCGACGATGCCCAGCAGCAAAAGGCGCGTCTCGATGCCGCGTTCGCGCAGCCCGGCGACCAATGCGATCGCGTCGGCGTGGCCTTTCAGGCGAGTGCCGCGCCCCGGCAACGTGAGCAACGGCGCTCCGGCGAGCTGCGGGAATTCGGCGAAAAAACGCGTGCGCCACGTGTCCTCGGGCCGATACCCATAGGGAAACGCTTCGGGATCGATGCCGCGCGGGATCACGCTGAGCCGGGTGGCGTCGACGCGCGGGTAATGGCTGAGCACGAAATCGTGCACCGTTTGCGAAACCGCGATCACCCGGTCGCCGCGGGTCATGATGCCGCTCCAGCGGCCGGGCGTATTGAGTCCATGCACCGTGGTGACGAAATGCGGCCGCGGGTGCAGTCCGCGCAGGGCGTACCATGCCAGCCACGCGGGAACGCGCGAACGTGCATGCACGATGTCGGGCGCGAGGCCGGATAAAATCTTTCGCAACGGACCGATCCGCGCCAGGCTGCGCAGCGATTTGGCGCCGATGTCCAGCGTGACGTGTTCGCCGCCCTCGCGTTCCAGGCGCTCCACCATGCGGCCGCCCGCGGACACCACGACCGATCGGTGACCCGCCGCGACCAGCGCGCGCGAGACTTCCAGCGCGGAACGCTCGGCACCGCCGTTCTCCAGCGCGGGCAGCAACTGGACGACGGTCAAACGGGTCGGCGTGGCGGCAGGTTCGCTCACGAATTCCTGCAAGACGACAGCGGCGGGCATGCCTTTGTTCCTTGCAAGAATCGCGCCCGGGGCGGGCTGATGCGCGTTCCTGGCTTCGCTGCGAAGTCTCAGGTTTCGGAGCGCTTCAGGATGTACTCCGCCCCGCAATAGGGGCACACCGTGGTGCCGCCGTCATCGACGATCGGCAGGTAGATCCGCGGGTGCGAATTCCACAGCGTCATCTCCGGCAACGGACAGGCCAGCGGCAGGTCCGCCGCGGTCACTTCGTAGCGGCGCTTGGCGTTGGCGGGTTCGCCCACGGGGTAGGAAGGAGCCGGCTGGGGAGGCATGTGGAAATCCATTGGATATGGTGAATTGAGCTGCGCCGCTTCGCGGCGTCAGCTCGAATGAACAGAAATTCTAGCGCAGCGGCCGCCGCGCGGCCTCAACTGGCGCGGGAGATGACATCCAGCGACACCGACTGGACGCCCGTCACCTCGCGCAGCGCGTCAGCCAGCGGGCCGAGCGCGCCGCGATCGAAGCCGCGTTCGAACTCGACCGTCACCTCGTCGCCGTCGCCGGGAATGTGCCGCGCGACGAGCGTGCTGGCCGGCAACGCGCGTGCCAACAAAACCTGCTCGAGCGCCGACAGCGAGGCACGCCCGGCGAAGTTCACGCGCAGTTTCGGCAACGTCTTGCGTCTGGCGAAGCGGCGCTCGAACGGTTTCAGCGCCGCGAGGATCACCCACGCCACCGCGGTCGCGATCACCGCCGCGGCGTACATGCCGCCGCCGGCCGCGAGTCCGATCGCCGCCACCGTCCACAGCCCCGCCGCGGTGGTCAAGCCGCGCACCACATTCTCGCGCTGCATGAACATGATGGTGCCGGCGCCCAGGAAGCCGATGCCGCTGATCACCTGCGCCGCGATACGCGATGGATCCAGCACCACACGTGGCCACTGCTGCAGCACGTCGGAAAACGCGAACGCGGACACGATCATCGCCAACGCGGCACCGAGGCAAACCAGCATGTGCGTGCGCAGGCCCGCGGCCCAGGTGTGCCGCTCACGGTCGAACCCGATCACCGCGCCCAGCGCGGCGGCCAGCAACAAACGCACGGCAATTTCCCAGGTCGGCAGCATGGTGCGATTTCGCGATGTCCGAAAGGCGGAAGTCTATCGCCCGAGCGAACTCCCGCATAATCACGCGTCCTTTCCGAGCCCTTGCACCCGATGCCGCACCCGCCCCATTCCGCCTGGGTCATCAGCGACGGCGCCGCCGGCAACGAACGCCAGGCGCTGGCACTGGCTTCCGCGCTGGGCGTGTCGGCGCGCGTCATGGCCTTGCCGCTGCGCGCTCCTTGGGCGTGGTTCGCGCCGCGCCGCATTCCGGGCGGACGGCTGGCGTTGGCGCCGCGCGATCGCGCAGCATTCGCGGCGCCCTGGCCCGATGTCGCGATCGGTTGCGGTCGCAGCGCGGCGCTGCTGACACGGATGCTGCGCGACCTGTCGAAGGGCGACTGCTATTGCGTGCAGATCCTCGACCCGCGCATCGACCCGCGGCATTGGGATGCCGTCATCGCGCCGCACCACGACCGGCTGGACGGCGCGAACGTGCTGCACACGCTCGGTTCGTTGAACCCCATCGACGATGCGTGGCTGGCCTCCGGCCGCGAGGCGTTCCCGGATTTCGAAGCGCTGCCGCGCCCGCGCGTCGCGCTGCTGGTGGGCGGCCCGCGGCGCGGCATCGAGTTCGATGAACGCCTGTCGCAACGCCTGATCGAAACCGTCCGCGCGGTTGCATCAGGCGGCAGTATGTTGGCGACGACTTCGCGGCGCACGCCGCCCGGATTCGCGACGCGCCTGCGCGATACGCTCGCGGATTTCCCGGGCACCTTCTGGAACGGCGAAGGCGCCAATCCCTATCCGGGACTGCTCGGCTGGGCCGACCACATCGTGGTGACGCCCGACTCGGTGAACATGCTGTCCGAAGCCTGCGCCGTCGGCGTGCCGGTGCACACGGTCACGACCGCGCCGCTGCCGGAAAAAATCGCGCGGCTTCACGCAGCCCTGCGCGAGCACGGCTTGCTCACCGAGGGGGACGGAACACGCGCCGCGGTGATGCCGCTGCGCGAGACGCAGGCGGTCGCGGCCGAATTGCGCGCGCGCATGGCGGCACGCGCGGCGTAGGGCGGGTTTCAACCCGCCGACGGATCATCCGGCGCCGAAATCGAAACCGGCGCGGCGCGCGACCTCCAGCACCTTCGCGCAGCGCGCATCGAGAACGAGGTCGCGCGGCACCACGCGATGCTCGCCCGCGAGCGTCGCCGACAGCGCGCGCGCCAGCAGTTCCGCGTGCGCCGTCACGAGCGCATCGACGTCTTCGGCCGGCAGCAAGCCGACCTGTGCACAGGCCGCGAGCAGGCCCTGGGTGTCGGCGCGCGCGACCAGCGATGGGTGTGCATGCGCGTGCAGCAACACCAAGCCCTGCAGCAGAAACTGGATGTCGAGGAGCGCACCCGCGCCCTGCTTCAAATCCAGCGCGCCGCCGTCGGACCGGTCGCGCTGCTTGCGCCATTCCGCGCGCATCCGGCAGACATCGGCGATCACCTGCGCGCGTTCGCGTGGTCGGCGCAATACGTCGCCGCGTTCACGCGCGAACGTGCCGCCGAGCGCCGCGTCACCGGCGACCGCGCGCGCGCGCACCAACGCCTGCTGTTCCCACGTCCACGCGCGCTCGCGCTGGTACGCGATGAAAGCGGGCAGGCTCGCGACCAGCAGCGACTTGCCGCCGTCGGGGCGCAGCCGCGTGTCGACTTCATACAACCGGCCGCCGCGCGTTGGCGCCGACAGCCAGTGCACGACCCGCTGCGCGAGCCGTGCGTACCAGCGGGCCCCATCGAGTGGGCGCGGACCGTCGCTGGTGGCCTCGCCGCGCGCGGCGTCGTACACGAACACGAGGTCCAGGTCGGAATTGAACCCCAATTCCGAACCGCCAAGACTGCCGTAGCCCAGTACCGCGATGCCGTTGCCGTCGCCCGGCAGGCGGCCGTGTTGCGCGACCAGTTCACGCTCGGCGAGGTCGAGCACCGCGCCCACCACCGCATCCGCGAGTTCCGCCAACGCGCGCGCCGTCGCGACCGCCTCCACGGCGCGATCGCGAAAGGCCAGTCCGGTGCGCATCCGGTAGCTGCCTCGCCATTCGGCGATCGCGGCCAGCACGGCTTCGGCATCGCCACCCGCCTGCACGGCGGCAAGCTGCTGCGCCAATTCCGCGCGCATGCCGGCCACGCCATGCGCCAGGTATTCCACCCGTGGTGCCAACACGTCATCCAGCAACAGCGGTTGCGCGATCACGCGTTCGGCAAGGAACGCGCTTTCCGCGCACAGCGCCGCCACGCGTGCGCGCGCCGCCGGCTGCTCCTGCAATAACGCGAGATAAGCCGAACGCCGCGCCACCGCCTGCACCAGTCGGCACAGCCGCACCAGCGCATCGGCGGGCGCGACGGTTGCTGCTGCCGCTTCGATCAATTCCGGCATCAGGTGCTCGATGCGCCGCGCGCCGCGTGCGCTGAGGCCGTGTACGGCGGCCACCTGGCGCAATGCGTCCAGGCAGGCTTCGAAGGGGACGAAGCCGGCGGCTTTCAGCATCGCGCCTTCGAGCCGATACTCGCGCGCACGCTGCCACAACCGCGCGCCTTCCCCGGCCGGCGCCGTGTCGGCATCGCGTGCCTCCGCGGCGCCTTCCGGCCGCAGTACGTCCGCGAAGATCGCCATGACTTTCGCGCGTTGCCGGTTGAGCGCGTCGATCAGCGATGGCCATCCCGGCTGGTCCAGCGACCGCGCGAGGCGTTCGCGCTGCAGCGGTTCGGCCGGCAACACGTGGGTCTGGCGGTCGGCGAACATCTGCACGCGGTTTTCCAACTGCCGCAGGAACAGATACGCCTCGCGCAATTCGCGCGCGCGCGTCTGCGAGATGTAACCGCGCACGGCGCATGCCGACAGCGCGGCCAACAATCCACGGGCGCGCAAGCTGGCGTCACGGCCGCCGCGGATCAACTGCTGCAACTGCACCGTGAATTCGATTTCGCGGATGCCCCCGGCGCCGAGTTTCAGATGGTCGGCCAGGTCGCGTCGCGCGACCTCGGTATCGATCAGCGCTTTCATGTCGCGCAATCCCGCCAGCGCGGTGTAATCGAAATAGCGCCGGTACACGAACGGCCGCAGCGTTTCGAGCAGCCGGTTGCCCGCGGCCACGTCGCCGGCCACCGGGCGCGCCTTGATCCACGCGTAGCGTTCCCAGTCACGGCCTTCGCGCTGGTAGTACTGCTCCATCGCCGCGAAGGAAGCGGCGACCGGCCCGGATTCGCCGAATGGACGCAGGCGCAGATCCACCCGCGCGGCGATGCCGTCGGGCGTCGCCTCGGCCAGCAGGCCCACGAATTCGCGCGCGACGCGCGTGAAATATTCGGCGTTGTCGAGCGGACGCGGCCCATCGGTCGTGCCCCCCTCGGGGTACGCCAGCACCAGGTCGACGTCGGATGAAAAATTGAGTTCGCCGCCGCCCAGCTTGCCCAGCGCGAACACCACCAGCGCCTGCGGCACGCCTTCGGCGTTGCGCGGCATGCCGTGGCGTGCACGTGCCTTGCTCTCGGCGTGCCGCAAGGCGTGCGCGATCAGGGTCTCGTACAAATCGGTGGCACCGGCCAGGGTGTCTGCCACCTCATCGAGCCCGTTGACGTCGCGAAACACCAGCCGCACCGCCTCGGCGCGACGAAATCGCCGCAAGACCGCCATCACGTCCTGGCCCGCGCGCGCAAGCCCGTCGGCACGCACCGACGCGTGCGCCGAATCGCGCAGGCGCTCCAGCCCCGCCGCCGTGAGCAATGCGGGATCGGCACGCAACGCCTCGAACGCGAAATCGCTGGCCAGCAGCAGCCGGCGCACGCGCTCACCGACCCCGGCGTCGTCGTGCATCACCACGCCGGCCGCGCGGCAGCACGCCGCCAGCTCGGCATAGCGTTCATCGACCAGGTGTTCCAGCGCGGGCAGCAACGAGGGCATCCGGGGAATTATGCAGGTTGATTGCGATCATCCTTGATCGCGGCATTCCCGTGGCGGGCATGGACGCAATCACTTGTGGATACTCGAGCACCAGAACGGCCATTCATGGCCTGACTTTTCACCAACAGCGGGTCAACTCGTGACCGCCTGAAACGTTCATTTGGAGTCGGGTAGGCTTTCCCGATCGTCCCCCGCCAGCCGCCCGCATGACCTCCGCCGCCACGCCCGAACCGGGACGCTATCCGCCCGCCGCCCGCATCGCGCTGATCGTGGCGCTCGCGGTCGCGTTCGTGCTGTGCACCGCATGGCTCGACGGCTTTCCCGACACGCGGCCGAGCGCGTTGTGGCATTACCCGGCGTGGGTCGCGTGGTGGAACGCGCCCTGGCGCCTGACGTGCAACGCCTTGCCCGGCCTCCTGCTGGCGTTTGCGTTGCTCGCGTGGACGCGTCGCGCGCTCTGGTCGTTCGCACTGGCTTTCGGCGTGCAGGCGCTCGTCTATTGGGTGAACGCGCTGAAGGTGCAGAACCTCGCGATCCCTTTGATGCCCGCGGATTTCCGCATGCTGGGCCAACTCAAGCACGGCGGCGCCGAACTGCTCTCGGGTTACCTGCCGCACATCGCGCTGCTGAGCGTGGTGGCGATCGTCGTGATTGCACTGCTGGTGGTGTGGTTCCGCTTCGAACCGCCGGTCTGGCGGAAGCGTCCGCGGCGCGGGCGCGCGCTCGCCTCGGTGGTGCTGTTCGCGGCGCTCGTCACCCTCATTGCCGGCGTGCCGTTCTGGCGCGGCGTTTACAACCAGCAATTGCTGGGCATGCAGCCGTGGTCGCCGATCGCGACCCGCCAGCACGATGGCCTGATCGGTTCCTTGCTGATGTTCCACCTGCAATTCGGCGCGCAGCACCGCAAGGCAGACGTGCCCGCCGCGCTGGCATTGATGGCGCGCTACGAACCGCAGATTGCCGCGCAAACACCCCCGCTTGGCGCCGCCGATGCGCAGAAACCCGACATCGTGGTGATCCTGTCCGAATCGTTCTTCGACCCGACGATCATGAACGGGTATCCGCCGGGCACCGACCTCACCCCCAACCTGCACCGCCTCGAATCCCACGGCACGTCGGGCTGGCTTCACGTGCCCACCTTCGGCGGCGGCACCATCCGCACCGAATTCGAAGTGCTGACCGGGTTGTCGCTGCGTTATTTCCCGGAGGTGCAGTTCCCGTACCTGCAAATCCACCAGAAGAAGATTCCCGGCATCGTGCGGCTGCTTGCCGGCGACGGTTACACCACGCTGGCGGTGCACGGCAACGATCCCGGTTTCTGGAATCGCAGCATCGCATTCAAGGAACTCGGCTTCGACAAGTTCATTTCGATCGCCGATTTCCCGCCCGACGATTCGATCAACGACGGCAAGTACATGTCGGACAAGTCCTTCACCGACGAATTGCTGCGCCAGTTGCCGGATTCCGGCCCGCCGCGTTTCGTGCTGGGCATCAGCATCGAGGCGCACGGACCGTACGACCAGAGCTACGGCATCGATGAAAAGGCGCGCAACGCCATTCCGGTTCCGAAGGGCGTCACCGACGCTCAAGCCAAACTGGAACTGCAGAACTACATCTACCACATGCAGCACGCCGACCAGCAACTCGGGCGACTCATCGACACGCTGGCGCAGCGCAAGCGGCGCACCGTGGTGCTGTTTTTCGGCGACCACCTGCCCGCGCTGGTGCCCGCGTTCCAGCAGGCGGGTTTCAGGAACGGGCGGGGCTTCCTCACGCAGGCCGTGCCGTACATCCTGATCGACACTGCGCACATGGATCACGCCGTACGACAGAACGCGGCCGCGTGGGAACTGCCGGGGATGCTGCTGAAGCAAGCCGGCATCGGCAGCGATGCCTACTTCGCGCTCACGCGTTTGGTGGCGCCGGAACTCGTAGAGCTCACCCGCGCACCGGATGCGCCGATCGCACCGGAAGATGCCGCGCAGAAACAGATCGACGAAGGCATGCGCAACATCGCCGACCTTCGCCTCAGGAACAAGCTGGACAAGCTTTGGCCGAAAGCCGCCGCAATGGCGCAGCGGGCGCCTGCCTCCGTGGGCACGATGCCGGTGACGCACAGCCTTCAATACCAATAAAAGGCGTGGGCAACGACACGTCCGCGAACGCGGGGTGTCGGGGAACCCGGATTGCGCTGCGCTGCATCCGGGCTACGTGCTTGCCTTCGCCCTCCGCAGGAAGGGTGAAACGGTGCGAAGGCGCGCGGCAAGAGAGAGGATGGCTTTGCGCGTTCGAGCCTCGTCATCGACGGAGTTGTTGCTGCAACGTCTGCACCGCCGCATCCAGATCGCTGTCTTGTCCCGGTACGCTTCGCCCAGGGGGCGCGAGACCGGCACGTCCACCGGTCGCGGATGCAATTCCATCGATTGGCCGTCTTCGGTGGTGACGGTGATGAACGGCAGGCGCACGGTTGAACCGTCGATCAGTTTTTCATTGCTGGTGTAGATGATCCAGCCCGCCGTCGGTTCGCCAACGACTTTTCCCAAGCCGAGTTCGCGATAGCCTTCGCTGAAATCCTCGCCGTCGGACAGCATGACGCGGTTGGTCACCAGCACGGTGGGGCGTTCCAGCGCGCGCTGGCCGAGGATGCTGCGGGCGGGCTGCGCGTCATCGAAGCCGCGGAACGTCATGTTGAGATACGGTTTGCGCGACAGCACGTCCAGCGCGTAGGCGTTGACGAAACCGCCGAAGTTGTTGCGCACGTCGATCACCACGCCCTGGCGTGTCATGTTCTGCGCATCGAGGTCGCGGTACAGCCGGCGCAGCGAGGCTTCGGACATGTCGGCCAGATGCACGTAACCCAATTTGCCGTCGCTGATCTTCGCGACGTAGGCGCGGTTGCGGCTGACCCAGGCGTCGTAGGCCAGGGTGCCAAGCGTATGCGAGTCGATGGGCTTCACTTCCACGTTGCGCGTACCGCCCTTGCCCGCGACGCGCAGCGTGGTCTTCTTGCCGATGCGGTTTTCCAGCAGCGCGTAAAGGTCGTCCCCCGGCCCGATTGCGTGGCCGTCGACCGCCTGCAGCGTGTCGCCGGCTCCGATGCCGGCGATCGCGGCGGGCGACAGCGGCACGACTTGCGCCACGCGCAAACTGCCGTCGCGCTCGTAGGCGGCAGTGTCGAACAGCAGGCCCAGACGACCGGTGACCGGCTTCGATTGCGCGTCGGCGCGCACGCCCGAGTGCGACGCGTTCAATTCGCCGACCAGCAGGTTCATCAGCCAGTTCACGCTGGCCGGCGTCGGCGCGCCCGCGATCAGCGGGGCGTACGCCGCGCGCATCGCGTTCCAGTCCACGCCGTTCATGCGCGGATCGTGGAAGTTGTCGCGCAGCCACGTCCACGCCTGGTCGAATGCGGTCATCTTGTCCTGCGCGAAATCGATGTCCACCTCCGCGTCCAGCGCGATCGACTTCGGCTTGCCGCCCTCGGCGACCGGCACCGAGGACAGCTTGCCGTCGTCGAGGTAGTAGACCGTCTTGCCGTCAGGACTGAATTGCGCGTTGTCCTTGTCACCACGTGTGGACGTCAACTGGCGCGCGACCGGCGGCTCGGTCGCAAGTGCGTCGAGCGACCATGCATAAAGATTGCTGCGACCGGCGACGCGCGCGGTGATCACCAGCGTCTTGCCGTCGGGGCTGAGGACGATCGATTGCGCATCGAGACCCGTCGGCAGCAGCGTCAGGCGCTGGCGAATGCCGTCGGCATCGATCCGCACGTCCTTCGGCTCCTTCGGCGCGTTGCCCTTCGCGCCCTGCTGATCGCCCGCATCCTTCTTCGCGCCGGGCTCCTTTTCGTGTGAAGGCGACGGCGTGGTCTGGCGGAACAGGTCATGGAACTGGTCTTCGCGAAACTTCGGCGTCTGCGGCACCAGATCCACGCTGGCGATCTGGCCCTGCTCGGTGCGCTGGCCGGTGACGAACAGGAAGGTCTTGCCGTCGGGACTGAAGGTGACGTCGTCGGAGAACGTGTTGGCGAGGCTGCTCAACGCGGTCGTCCTGCCGCTGCCGACGTCCACCGCCACCGCGTTGCGGAACATGCGCGGGCCCCATTCCAGCACCGCAATCCAGCGGCCATCATGCGACCACGCCAGCGGACGATCGGACGTGAGCGGGCGACGCAAATCCAGATGCGCCGTCGCGAGCGTGCGCACGTGGCGGCTCGACACGTCCATCAGTTCCAGTTCGCGTCCGTCGCGCAGGAACGCCAGTGTCTTGCCGTCCGGTGAGAACGCGGGCGAGGTGTCCTCGCCGTCGCCGCTGGTGAGCTGTACTTCCTTGCCCGTGTCGAAGTCGTACAGATAAAGATGCTCGCCGCCGCCGCGGAATGCGCCGTACACGATGCGGCGGCTGTCGGGTGCCCACGCGATTGAATAGGCGTCGCCCGGCACGCGCGTGACGCGCACAGTGTCGCCGCCCTTGTCGGCGTCGGCCGCGAACACTTGTCCGTGCGCGACGAACGCGACCTTCTTGCCGTCGGGCGACAACGCGAGATCACTGAAATCTTCGTGCAAGGTCTTGTGTTGATCCTCCGGCCCCGCGACCGCCCCGGCCAGCGTGATCGATACCGGCTGCGCCTTGCCGCTCGCGGTATCGACCGTCCAGATACCGAAGCCGCGCTCGAACGCGATAGTGCTGCCGTTCGCCGAAAGTGTCGGCCACAGCACGCGGCCCCCGGCGAAATGCGTCAGCGCCGCTTCGTTGCCGTCGCGCTGCACGTGCCAGATGTTCTCGGTGCCGCCGCGATCGCTCATGTAAAACAGCGATTGCCCGTCTGGCGCCCACATCGGCCAGTCGGCGCGCGCGTCATCGGGCGTGAGGCGCGAATACGCGTGCGAGCCGTCGTTCTTCAGCAGCCAGATCGCGCCATGGTCGATGTGCGCGCTGCCGTGCCGCCACCACTGGAACGCGCCCATGCCGCCGCCGACCAGCGCAACGGTCGAACCGTCGGGCGAGGGCGTACCCTGCTCCTCGTTGCGGTACGCCTCCAGCGACACCGGCATCGGCGTGCCGCCCGTCGCACGCACGCGATACACGGCATTGAAACCGCCGACGTTGTCGCGCCCGGAACTGAAGTAGATCCATTTTCCGTCGTGCGACCAACCGCTCAACTCGTCGCGGCCGTCGGCGTACGTCGCACGGGAAAGTTTGCCGCTCGCGATATCCAGCACGTAGATGTCGCCGTCACCGGTTGCATCCGACACGAACGCGAGCTGGTTGCCATCGGGCGAAAACAACGGGCGCGAATCGGCGCCCTTGTCGGCCACCATCAGGTGCGCCGCACCACCGGTCGCAGGCACTTCCCAGATCGCGCCGCCCGAGACAAACGCGATGCGCGTTCCGTCAGGCGAAATCGCCGGCTGCGCGAAACCCGGTTTGGACGTGGGTGCGGTGTCAACCGCGGCTTCGAGCGGGAGCGCAAGCGCCGCGAACAGCGCCACGGCGACAAGATGGATCGGGCGCATCGGTATTCCCCTCGGGCGTCGTTCCCGCGAGTTTAGCCAGGCGCCCGCGCCGGCAAATGGGCCATTGGTCGTGGCGCCCGCATGACGCCACGCATGCCGCGGACCGCTTACGCCGCCGTGTTCGGGCAGACGTTCGCCAGGGTGGAAATACCCAACGCCCAGGTCTTCACCTCGATGCGTTCGATCGGCTGGCCGTCGTAGGCGTTGACCAGTTGCCAGTGATGCGGCCCGGTTTTCTGCAGGTCGATGCGGCATTCGGCCCAATGGCGGAACACGCCGTTGGTCAAGTAGCGAATGGTGAGCGAGCCGTGGCCCTCCTGCGAGGCGATGTCACCGCGCAGGAAGATTGCCTTGACGCCCTGGCCCTGTCCCAGCACCACGCCGTCGTGGCTTTCGATGGCGGCCAGCGGGTAGACCTGCGACTTCGCGTCCGCCGGATCGCTGCCGGCGTTCGCGCTGGTTTCCATGGAGATGCCGCTGACGGTGGAATCACTCACCATGAGGTTCATGCGGCTGACGCTGGCGTCGCGGTCATTGGTGATGACCGCCAGCGGCACGGCGGTGGTGCCCGCCGGCAGTGGCAGCGTGGCGGCGGAGGCAACGCCGCCGGTCAGCAGGGTGAAGGCGAGGATGGACGCGAATCGTTTCATGAAGCGTGTACCTGGGGATTCAGTGGATCGGAGGTGCGGCAACGGGAATGCGCCGCGCACGGCCGCGTGCGCGCGACGACCGCCGGAGCGGCACGTGACTTCCATGCATCGGGAATGCCGATGGGGCGGAGGCTGGGTGAAACGGGGAGCGAACGCTCCAGCGCGATACGCGCGGCAAGAAAGAATCGGGCAGGAAAGCCCGGATTGCTGCATCGCAGCATAGCGGTACGGCGCTTCCCGCGCAAGCGTGGCCTTCAGCGGCCGCGCAGGATCTTCATGAACGGTTGGGCTGCTGCGCGGCCAGCCACGCGCGCAACGCGCGCGCGAAGTCGCGGCTCGCGGCATCGAGTGCCTTGACGCCACCGGCTGCATCGGCGGTCGGCGCGGCAGCCCGGAAGTGGAAGTGCCGCTGCGCGACCAGGGCATCGTTGGCGCCGTCCAGCGCCACCGTCGCATCCAGCACACCAAAACTTTTGCCGGGAGCCGTGAACACCTGGCTGAAATCGCCCACGTTCACCTGCAGCGTGAAGTCCGCCGGCGTGGTGCTGGCGGGACCCACGATCCCGCGCCAGCCGCCCCCGGCGAGCGCATCGCGCAATCGCTGTTCCAGCATGCCGGCGGGTGGCGCCGCCCAATCCGAATTCGCGTAGGCCGCGATCACGGCGCCATTGCGATACGCGAGCCGGTAATACAGCCCGGTGCCCTGCAGCCATGCGGGCATTTCGATGTGCGCGATGTGCAGGATCGGGCCATTCGAATGCGACGCGGTTTGCGTCGCAGTCGGCGCCGGCGGGCCCAACGTGTAATGCCGCGGCACGATGTTCTGCCGCGATGCCGCACCGCAGCCACCCAGCGCGAGCAGGCACAGCGCCAACGCGACACGTATACGTTTCATGGTTGGCGCGGCTCCTTGTCGTGTTTGCCGAAGCCGGGTTCGCCGGGACCCGGCGGCCGTGTCGGTGGTCCGAAGATCAGGCTCTGCGGCTTGGCCTTCAATTCGCGCAGCAACTGGTCGAGCTGCTCGGATGTACGCTGCAGGCTTTGGCTGAGCGTGTCGAAGTCGGGCGCGGTCTGGCGATTCAGGCGCTCGCTCAGTTGCCGGCTGGAGCGCGCGAGCGCGTCGATCGAAGCTTCCAATGCAGTGGCATTGCGCACGGGCGTCTGCGCGGTTCGCACCAGGCGATCGGCATCGGCGACGCTGCGTTGCACGTCCGCGAGCAGCGCCGGCAGCTTGGTCTCGATGGCGGCAAGCTGGCGGGTCAGCGCATCGATCTGCGCCAGTGAGGCGGCGACGTGCTGACGATTGCCCGTATCCAGCAACTTGTTGGCATTGCCGAGCACGTCGCGCAAATCCTGCATCACCTTCGGCGCTACGTCCATCAGCGACGCCAGCACGCTCGCCTGCATGGGAATGCGCGCCGGATGCGCATCGCTTGTCGCGAGTGGCGCAGCGCTGCCCTTGCCCAATTTCAGCTCCAGCACACTGCCGCCGGTCAGACCCTGCATCGCGACCACCGCGTAGGTGGCGTGGGTGACATAGGTCTTCGGCTGCAGTTGCAGGCGCATCACCACGCGCGCGCGGTCGTTGGGGTCGAAACCGAGGCTGGCGATGTGGCCGACCACGATGCCCTTGAACTGCACTTCGGATTGCGCCGACAGCCCGCCCACCGATTGGCTGGTGACGATCTCGTACGCCAGCGGTTCGTTCGTGCGGTTCGCCAGCCAGTAATAGACCACCACCGCGCCGATGGAAAACACCAGCAGGAAGGTGACGGCGGCGATGGCGTGCGCGCGGTTTTCCATCTCACTGGCTCCCATACGCCGGCAGCGCCCGCAGGCGTTCTTCGCCCGGGCGCGAGCGGAAGAAACTCGCGATGAACGGATGCTCGAAGCGGGTCACGTCCTCCAGCGTGCCGGCCGCGATCAGCTTGCCGTCGGCCAGCACCACGACGCGATCGCTCAACGTCGCCACGCTGTAGATGTCATGCGTGATCATCAGCGCACTGAAGCCGAGTTCCGCGTGCAATTCGCCCAGCAGCGTGTCGAATTCGGAAGCCGCGGCGGGATCGAGGCCGGACGTCGGCTCGTCGAGGAACAGCAATTCCGCTTCCAGCATCAGCGCGCGCGCCAATGCCGCGCGCTTGGCCATGCCGCCGGAAAGCTCGAACGGAAACTTCCACGCATCCTCCGGCGCAAGGCCGACCATGTGCAGCTTCAGCGCGATGCCCTCGCGCAATACGTCTTCGTCGACGCGCAACCCTTCCTTGCGCAGTTCGCGCACCGGGAATGCCAGGTTGTCGTACACGTTCATCGCACTGAACAAGGCGGACTGCTGGAACAGCACGCCCCAGCGGCGCCGCAGCAATCGTGCTTCCCACGGTTCGAGTTCGTTGATGGTCTGGCCCAGCACGCGGATGGTGCCGCGGTCGGGACGCAGCAGACCGATGATCTGATCCAGCAGAATCGTCTTGCCCGCGCCCGACGCACCGATCACGCTGACCAGTTCGCCGCGCATGACCTCAAGATCGAGCCCGTCGAGAATCGTCTGGCCGCCAAGCTGCTTGTGCAAGCCCTGCACCTGGATGACCACGTCGTCGCTGGCGGGCGGGCGTGTCGACATCACAGCAATCCGATGTGGGTGAGCAACGCGCCGGAACTCGCGTCGAACAACAGGATCAACGTCAGGCTGGTCACCACCGACAGCGTGGTGTGGCGGCTCAGGCCCGCGGTGTCGGGCGGCGCGCTCATTCCGAACCAGCAACCGATCAGTGCGATGGTCAGGCCGAACAGCGCGCCCTTCGCGAGGCCGATCCAGAAGTTCACGATCTGGATTTGCTGCGGGAGCTGGTCCAGGAAAAGTCTGAAGCCGACGCCCAGATCCATTTGCGCGGTTACCGCGCCGCCGATCAGCGCGGCGAAATCCGTCCACACCACCAGCAGCGGCAAGGTGATCATGGCGCCGACCACGCGCGGCAGCGCGAGGCGCAGGCTCGGCGACGAGCCGAACGCGCGCAGCGCGTCGTACTCACCGGTCAAATGCATCGAGCCTATGCCCGCCGTCATCGCCGAACCCGAACGTCCCGCCAGGATCACGCCGCAGATCACCGGGCCGAGTTCGCGCAGCACAGCGAGACCCATCATGCCGACGATCATCGTGGCCGCGCCGAACTGCCGCAGCGCCATGCCGATCTGGATGGCCATCACCACGCCGATCAGGAACCCCACCACGCCCAGCAGCAGCATCGAGGTGGCGCCGACGTGGTAGATCGTTGCCGTGGTTTCCTTCCACGGGATCGCGCGCGGATGGCGCACGCAGGCCGCCACGTCCACCATCAGTTGACCAATCAGCAACAGCACGCCGCCGACGGCACGCAGGAATCCGAGCGCGCGGTCGGCGCTGCGTTCGAAAGCGACGTCCAGCCAGCGCCGGTTTGGGCGCGGAGGAAACCGCGTCTGCTCAAGCCAGCGGAACCAGTGCCGATGATCCTCGTGGCACTCGAGGCGTTCCGGCAAACGCTGGCCCCAGACTTTCCACAACACGCGGGCACCCGCGCTGTCCAGCGCATCGAGCCGATCGAGATTCCAGCGATAGCGATGCGGCGCATCCAGGCCGCCCAGTTCGCGCGCAAGCCGCCGCCGCCGCCCCGCATCCAGCAACAACGTCCACGAGCCCGTCAGCAGGATCTCGTCGTCGTTGTCGCGGTGCCAGCGTGCGTCGGAGGAAGTATCTGCCATCGCCTGCGTCCGTGCGGCGGCATTCCGGCGCGGCGCGGAACCACGGCGCGCGAGCCGCTCGCAGTCGGCGCACTATCGCAATGGCTTGGTGCAGGCGGGGTGAAGCCTTCGCGGCGCCAACGAGCGCGCTATCGTGCATGTCGGGTTTCGGGTGGAAGCATCATGCAACGGTGGATCGGCGGCGGCATGTTGGCGATCAGCATTTTGATCGCCGGGGTCGCGCCTTGCCTCGCCGGACCGCCCTTCTTCACCGACGATCCGGTGCCGCTCGACTTTCATCACGACGAGTTTTACGTGTTCGGCACGCTCGATCATGCCGACGGCGGAAGTGCGATCGCCGGCCCCGCAATCGAATACAACCGCGGGATTGCGCCGAACATGCAGTTCCACCTCGTGCTGCCGATGGCGTGGAACGTGCCGGCGCAGGGCGCCACGGCGGCGGGGCCCGGCGATACCGAGCTGGGCATCAAGTACCGTTTCGTGAACGCCGACGATGGCTCGTGGCAAGCCGGCATCTTCCCGATGATCGAACTCGCGACCGGCAGCGCGCATCGTGGACTCGGCAACGGCCGCACCTGGTATCGCCTGCCGTTGTGGGTGCAGAAAACCGCCGGCGCGTGGACCTTCGATGGCGGTGGCGGTGTCATCGTCAATCCTGCGCCCGGCATGTACGACGCGGCGTTCGGCGGCGCACTGGCGCAATACACTTTCAGTCCGCGCTGGACACTCGGCGCCGAGCTGTTTCGCCAGAACGCGCTGGCCGTCGATCAGCCGGGCTATACGCTGCTGAATATCGGCGGATACCTCAACTTCTCCCAGCGTTTCAGTTTGCTGTTTTCCGCCGGCGGCAGCGTGGCCGGCGCGCGTCACACCGTCGCGTATCTGGGCCTGTACTGGACATGGGGACCGAACCACTGAGCCGGGAATGCCATGCGGCGGATCCGGTGTCGAATTCGTTCCCGGCCAACCCGTCCCGTCAATGCCGCTGATGCGCCAGCAGGCCGAAGTTCGACACGATGAAAGGTGTCAGTGTCAGGTAATTCAGCGCCAGCTTGACCGCGAGCGACGCGCTCATCACGCCGCGCAACAACGCGTCGCCGTGATTGAACAGGTTCAACCAACTGCCGACCACGAAGGCGATCAGCAGCGTGCGTTTCAGATGCACCGGCGCGGACACCACGCGTGCGAAAGTTTTCAGGGTCGCGATCATCGCGGGAGGATAGCGGCGTGAAGCGAACCAAGATCAAATCTGGATCCCGGCCTGCGCCGGGATGACGGCAAAAAAAAGCCCCGCGATCGCTCGCGGGGCTTTGGTTTGCGCCTTCCCCTTGAAGAGGAAGGCATTTGTGCGTTGGACTTTCGCCTTGCGGCCGCACATGGATGGGCTGCCGTAGCCGGGCGCGAAATCAGGGAAGCTTTCGCGCCCGGGACATCAGAAGTCCATGCCGCCCATGCCACCCATGCCGCCCATGCCACCGCCGGCGCCGCCGCCGTGGTTGTGCTCTTCCTTCTTGGGCGCTTCGCCGATCATGGCTTCGGTGGTGATCATGAGGCCGGCGATCGAGGCCGCGTTCTGCAGCGCCGAACGGGTGACCTTGGTCGGATCGAGGATGCCCATCTCGACCATGTCGCCGTATTCGCCGGTGGCGGCGTTGTAGCCGTAGTTGCCCTTGCCTTCGGCGATCTTGTTCAGCACCACGGACGGCTCTTCGCCGGCATTGGCG
>Ga0134128_10003164_pt1 | contig 20174 bp, 19 predicted proteins | sample KB31754_FD_96462 | JGI IMG/M metagenome (GOLD analysis project Ga0134128, IMG submission 96462) | Terrestrial soil microbial communities with excess Nitrogen fertilizer from Kellogg Biological Station, Michigan, USA - KB3-175-4 | ecosystem: Environmental > Terrestrial > Soil > Unclassified ...
TAGGTCTCGAGCGCGCTCGGACCGCGCGGCTCGTGGCGATCCCAAATCATCGGGTAGCCCCCGTCAGCGACAGGCTTTGACATTTCCGTCATTTCGTTTTCTCCATGGCAGAACTGTGTTCTGCGTGTTAGAGGTTGCGTAATAACCTGCTTCTGTAGGGGCGAGGCATGCCTCGCCCCTACAAATTTGGACTCAATCGCCGCAGTAGTTCCAGATGTTGTCCGATGGTGCGACGAAGTCCTTCACCATCTTGTCCAACTGTTCCCGCCGCGTCGGGCAGGATTCATGGCGCGAGAGCATTTTGCTCCAGCGCCTGCTCGTCGAGTCGTCGTAATGCGGCGTATCGTTGAACTCACTGCCGCATTTGTCGCGGATGACCACCTGCAACTGCCATGCATGCTCGACGCGCCGCAGCGCGTCTTGCCAGTCGAGCCCCTTGATGCTGTCCTTGAAGGACGAGCCGTCGAAGGTGTACAGCTCTTTGTGAGCTTGCCGGCGTTGTTCCGCAAACCACTCACGCCAGCGCGCCACATCTTCCGGCAGAGACTTGCAGTGCGTCCGGAAACGCCGCTGAGCGTTTTCGATGAGTTGCTGCCAGCCGGCATCGAGCCCTTCGAGTATCCACGGCGAAAGCTGTGCTCGCGGCGTTTTGTCGTGAGTCGCCAGCCGGAACGATGCCGACCAGCGGATGCACACGTCGCGATCCGGCTTGTGATCCATGATCGAGAATTCCTTCCCGACAATGGTGGTCAGCACCTCGTGCGGCTCGCCGTTGTCGTCGAACTGCTGCTCCTCGGCGTAGATGACTCCACGCGCTGAGCGAGAAGCGAACACGCGTGGCTCCGCAGTGTCCGGTCCCAACATCGCACCGGCCTTGGTCGGCAGCCACAGCGAATAGCAGTCGCGGTCGCCCGTGTTCATCCGGTACCAGAACGGCCTGTGCTTGGCCGTGTGGCGGTAATAGCGGTTGAACTGCCGCCTGCCGGAAACCAGCAGGGCGATGTTGTAAGAGCCCTCGGGCTTGGGCTCGCCGGCGCGGCGAATGCTTTGCATGGCTGCCTTGCCGCCGATGATGCGCGGCGTGGCCATCATCTCATCGGTGGTGCCGGTGCGGTCATACCTGGGCACCATGGGAACGTAGTGGAACCGGCCAGCCAGCACCGTCACCGCATAGCGCGTGCCATCGGAGTCGGCCGCGGCGGGGCTGTCCACGAAGGCAGTCGCCTGGTCGGCGGTCTGGAAGCCGTAGGCAGGCGCGAAACAGCTATTGCCGTCGTTGGACACGTCAAAGTTGAACAACGTCTCGGTCATTCGAGATCCTCACTCTCTCCTTGATTCGGGGTACGCTTCGCAGGTGGAGAGAACACACCCGTCGCAAGCGCAGCATTCACGCAGCAGAACACCCGCGGTTTGCCGCCGGTGTTATTTCCATGTGGAAGCACAAATGTGTGGGCTTTGCTGCTGCCTGAATGACTTAAAAAAGTAGAGCTTCAATCGTTGGTTTTTGAGATTGATAAAACAAGCAAATGACTTCGCGAAACCTCTATTTAATACGTAATTGCCACACTGAAGCTGGCGCGCGCAATCGATAGCTCGGCTAGCGACCCTGCACCAATTCGCGCTGGCACCGAATGTGGTGGCACATGCGGCCGCTCGTTTAATATATTAAAATGCCTACCTATACAATGCGTTTGTCAAGCGACCTCGAGGCCATAGCCTTCATTGCCATCGCCTTGATAAACTTAGAGGCATGAGACTACTACCCCTGCTTTCCGTACTCATGCTTTCGCTCGGCTGTGCTGCACCATCTTACGCGCAAGATCAGCCCGGTGTAGATCCTGCCGGACGTCCAATAGCTCCGGACCTGCCGGCTCAGGCGCCCGCCCAGGCTGCTGAGCCGACTGAACTTGATTTGCCTGTCGACCAGACGATCAAAATCAAGGTTGCGCCGGTGCAGATCTCGAGCGTTGTCGACCACGTCAACGAACCTTCCACAGTCACCGTCAGCTCAGCCGGACTGCTCAATGCGCAACTGTTTCTAGTGCCTGTCGATTCTCCATATGGCGGACATGCGCTCGGCAAGCCGCGTTTGATCGGTACGGACAATCGGGCCGGGGATCAATTGACCGTACGCTGGACATCGAAAGAACCGGTTCGTTACGTGAAATTGTTTGCCGTAGTCCATAAGAAAGATGCGCCAGGGACGGCAGTGCGTTCGCGCACAATTGATATCGGCATCGGACCGGCCAGATTGAGCGCGCCTGCAGAAGGCAGGTAAAGGCGAGGTAAAGGATTAAACGCGAAAAGCCGCAGTCGTTGTTCCACAACGGTGTCACACATCATCGCTAATCTTGTCTTGTTAGCCGCCAACTATGAAAACGTCCATTATATACGGGAGAACCGCCGTGGCTTCTGTTGAAAATTCTTCTGCGCCGAAGGAGTCGCGTTCTGTGGCCGGAGACTTCAAGGCGCAACCGGAAGATCATCACATCAGCATCCTGGGCAACGGCGATGTTCTGACGCTCTTCAAAGACGGTTCCAAGTCACTCATTTCTTCTACGCCCGACGGCAGGCGAGAAACGAGTTTTAGCGATCCAAAAGGAGTCATGGTGCGTACCGATATAGATGCCGACGGGATTACATTTTTACGGCAGGGACAGCCGGATGCTATCGGAAATATCGCCGGCAAATGCGAAGCGGCCGCACGCGATGGACAACCGTCTGCCTGCGCCTCCGTCAAGCTGGACGCTGATCCGAGCCACCAGCCGGGCGGCGATAATGATATGGGACACGTGGTGCTCAAAGCCAACAAAGGACCTCACGATTTCCTTTTGATGCCGAATGCACCTATAACGGGCATTGAAGATCCGCGGGCATCCGCACCGGACGCTCACAATTATTTTGCCGATGCGTGGACGGATGCGCGCCAGAAACTAGCCGAGAATTTGGGAACAACTGCCGACGCGTTGCCGCGAGATGCGGTGGGATTGGCGGTGAATTCTCTGGGCGGACGCACACAGGATCGTCTGCACATACATACCGACCTGTTAGATGATGCGCTTCGCGCAAAATTGGAGGGCGAGGTGCCCAAGCTCGACGGCAGTTGGAAGCCGCTCGGCTTCGACGTTAATGGCCACCATTATGATGCGATGTGGGTGAACGGCGAGCAACTCAAAGATAATCCGTTTAAATTGGTGCACGACCGGCTGGCGTCGCAATACGGTGAAGACTATGCTCGCACCCATATGGACCAGCAATCGCTTGTGGTTGTGGGAGCAACTAAACCCGACGGCACGAAGGGCTTCGCCATCGTGGCGGGACGCATGAATCCCGATCAGCGCCATTTTGACAAAGGCTCCTCGGAAGAATGGCTGCAAGGCAGGCCCTTCGACGGCAAGTTTAGCTAACCTGGCAGCGAACTTGCGCCCGCCGGTACAGGATTGACTAAACGCGTTTCGTCATCACCGGCTTGAAGTCGGGGACGAAGCGATTGTCCAGGCGCAATTCTTTGCCTAGTTCTTCGACTGCACGATCGCGGATGCGAATGGCGCGGATGTAGTGCTGTTTATCGGCCTCGTTTAAGCCGTCGAAGCGATGCTGTTCCCAATAAAGCTGCTGCTCGCCTGTGCGCTGTGCCTCGGGTATGCGATTGACGTTCCACCAGTTTGCTTCTTCGAGCCCGCGATGCGGATATCTCAGGGGTACATCCCAAAACGGGACGTCGTGGGGCTCCGTCGTTTCCTGCAGGCTGAGCTCTTTGCGCAGCCATTGTTTTAGACGTTCCATTGCGCGGTCGATTGCCGAGTTCATGGTGCCGAGGCGTGAACGCACGTGCTCGTGCTCTTCTTCGTTGAGTATCTTGCCGATGTCGGCATACGTTTTCAATCCTGACTCGACGCATTGACGAATGGTGCCGAACTGAAAGACGGGGTCGGTTTCCGGTCCGTTCAGGCGGGTTAATTTGCAGCGGCCGCCCAGTCCAAGATTGGCTAGAATGTCCGCCACCACTCCCGTGCGCGATATCCAGTACCACGGCGTGCTGGCATGCGGAATGTGCCAGTGATCGATGCCGCTCAGCTTCAGTTGCTCGCGTTCTTGCTCTGTCAGCTTTACGGCGATGCCACCAGATTCGGTGCGCTCCAATTCGTGTGCATAGGGATCGGATATTTTGCTTTGCAGGCTGGACAGCGTTTTGTAATCCTCGTCCGTTACGAAAGATCCAAAACGTGTTCTGTCTTCCAGGCGTTTCTTTGCCTCGAGCTCGTCGGCGGTAAGCGTGTTTGTTTCCTCTTGCTCGCGCAGCATCGCCAGTTGGAACTGCCGGTAGTCTTGTTCCATAGCTATTTCCGTCAGGAAAGCCAGCTCTCGTTGTTGGGTGGGACTGAGCTCGCCGTTTTTGGAAACTTCAATGAGAGCGCCCCAGATTTGACCACGCTGAGCGTTCAATGAGCCGGCGATTTTATTGCTGTAGAGAATGCCCATCAGCCCAGGCGGTGACACCTGGTGTTCTTTGTTTGCTTCGACGATGCCGTGCAAATCTGTTCCTGTAAAGTCAGCGTCGAGTTGGCGCGAGAGCACAATTCGGGCCACGTCCGCGCCGTCGTAGTTGTGCCTCGTAAAATTGAACTTGGTCTTCCACGCATCACCGAACATTCCCATCAAGGCGCGTTCGCGTGCGGCAATGCTGTCGCCGCGTGTGCGATCGAGTGCGGCGTCCAGTTCATCCATCGTGTGCAACCAGTTGCCTTTCTGGTCCGGCTCGATAAGACCATCGTTGCCGCGTTGCAGTGCAAATCCTTCGCGCAGATAAGCGAGGCAGTTCATTAAACGCAGAAATTGCACCTGATTAAATCCGACAGACGCGAACTTATCCCAGACACTGAGATGGCCGCTCATCCCACAGGCATCCGGATCGTATGCCCGATGCATGCGCAGATCGTGTCGCACCGCGGCGCGGCCGCGCGCTTCACGATAGCGGCTGCGCTGCGCATAAATGATTTGCAGCTCTGAGTTGACTATCTGCTTGATTGCTAAAGTATTCGGTACGATGGCGTCCATCGGGCCGAGCAATCCGCGGAACAGCGGCACAATGGCGGTATGACGAGCGATCTGCTGGTTAGCGGAGGTTGGCGAAGCCTGCGCACCGAATATAGACTCCAGTTGCACCACCGTGAAGGCAGCAGGCACGGCGCTGCCTACTCCGACCAGGGAGCTGCGCGCAATCGGTGTCGCAAAAGAAGGGTCTACGCTGTTGGTAGAATCGAGGTTCGCTTTGACCTCGCCTTTGAGAATGCCCTCTATAAGCTCCCCGACCTGATGAGCGCGCTCTGCAAGCACGCCCTCGAGCTGTACGCCTTGAAGCGTCTTCGCGAATTCGCCCGAGCTCTTTTGTATGTCGAGCGCTCCGGAATGATTCGTGGCAGTCTGGCCGGTGGGTTTATTCTTGTTCTTCGACATGAGGAAGCTGGAAGAGATGCCGTTTTACTGTTTGTACCCACGTGCATGTGCAGTGAACCTCCGCTAGCGCTGCTACACGCCGGCGATGGGAAAATTACGTATCACAGCGTTACTTTCCAGGCTTAAGGCTTGGTGTGACCCTTATGAGAAGGCTATAAACAGGGAGTCTTCTCACCTACCCCACTTATCAAAGGTTTCGTCCAACACAGGTTAGCTTTCAGCGCGAAATATTCGCCTTGCCTTACCAGCAAATGCTGCCTGAGTTGTGCCGTCCCTGGGGATTTGGTTGCGAAGCTTCGACGCGTTGCCATCACGGCGACGCATTTCCTTTTAACCCGCTCAATGGGAGTTCCCATGACCGAGATTGCGGCAATCCCGCCGGAGATGCTCTACACCCTGCTCAAGGGCAAAACCATCGTTCTCGCCGACACCCAGATGGCCAACGCCATCCAGTGGAAGGAGAAGATGGGTCGGGTGCTCGAGTCGGCGGCCGAAGGCGTTCTCTATCAGCTCGCGCTGCCGGAGACCCCGTCGTCCGATCCGCAGCCCGTCCTGTTCGTCGCGTTCGACGGCACCACCCGCTTCGACCCCGTCATGCCCGGCATGGCGAAGTACGAGCAGATCACCCGGGACACGCCCGTCCTCGATGTGGAGCGCAACGAGTTCTCCACGATGGGCGTCTTCTTCCCGCAATATTTCGACCGTCCCGCCGCCCCCGTCCCGCCGCCCCCGCCCCCGGCCCCCGCGCCGGCGCCCGGCACTGCCCCCGCGCAGCCTGCCGAGCCCGATTGGGGTGTCGTGTTCCAGCCCGGTACCGTGTTCGCCATCAAGGCCAGCTCGCATGCCGGCCTGGCGCGCTACACCGGCATGGTGTTCCAGTCCACTCACGCCAACAATGACGGCGTGCTGGCTCTGGCCGAGATGCGTTACGGCCTCAAGGAGGCGGTGTTCTTCCCGTTCGACGGCAACACCGACTTCGACGTGCCGGCGCCTGCGGGCACCTATCAGTTCGCCACCGGCATCCAGTCCGGCCAGCAGGTCTACAACCCGGCGGTCTCCGGCTACACCACCGTCGAGACCTTCTACCCGGACTACCTCGGCATCGCGCTGACTGCCACGCTGCTGTCCGCCTGGGCGGCGCCGTGCTATTACGCGCCCTGCTACGTGCCGTTCGGCGTCGCCTACGATCCGTTCTGGGTCGACCCGTACTGGGACTACGGCTACGGCTACGGCTACGGCTGTTACTGGTAATCGCGCCGCCTCTTTCGGCGTGAAGTAGTTTCGTCGGCTTGCACCGGCAATCCCGCGGGTGCAAGTCTAAGTTCGTTCAACCCCTGGTAAATCCAAAGGGAATCCAGTGATGAAGATCTTCTCGAATCTGCGCGCGGTTGCGGCCGTCGCTGTCATTGTCGGCGTCGGTTTCCTCGCCTCCGGCTGCAAACCGAACCTCCCGCCGCAACACGGCGAATACAGCTGCCCGGTCACGAACCCCGACGAGTGGAAGGCCATTCTCGGCGGCCAGTTCGGCGTGGACGGCATGGGCAATCCGCTGAACTCGCAGCGCGTTCCGGTCGATGCGAACGGCAACTGCCTCAGCGAGGTTCCGGTGCAGGACGTGTATCCTGCGCAGTCGCTGCCCCCCGCGTTCATGCCGGTGTACCACAGCTACTACCCGGGCGTGGTCTACGTCTATCACCCGTTCACCCCGGTTTTCGTGCCGGGCATCGTCATCCGCACCGGCCCGCCGCCGATGCGTACGGTGATCTACCAGAGCCATCCGCGTCCCGTCACGACTGTGATCACCACCCCCGGTGGTGCCACGCAGACCTTCACGCCCGGCAAGCCCGGCGTGAATACCGTCGTGAAGCAGCCGGTTGCCCCGACCAGCACGGTTCGCCCCGGTGCGTCGCCTGCTCCGTCGACCGCGGCTCCGGCCACGGCGAAGCCCGCTCCGGCGGTCACCGCTCCCACGAGCGTGACGCCTCCGGCAGCGTCTCCGGCGGCTCCCTCGACGTTCAACCGTCCGGGTGCCTCGACTGCTCCGTCCACGGCTGCTCCCGCCTCGGCCAAGCCGGCGGTCACCGCTCCCACGAGCGTGACGCCTCCGGCAGCGTCTCCGGCGGCGCCGTCGACGTTCAACCGTCCGACCACCTCGGCGCCTGCTCCGGCCGTGACCGCTCCCACGAGCGTCACCCCGCCGCGCGCGGCTCCGGCGGCTCCGTCGACGTTCAACCGTCCGTCCAGCCCGTCCCCGAGCTTCAGCCGTCCGTCGGGCGGTGGATTCGGCGGCGGATCGCGCGGCGGTCGTCGCTAAGCCACTCTGGCTGAGCCAATAAAGTGGAGGGGAAACGCGCAAGCGTTCCCCTCTGCTAAACCCGGTTTGCATTCGCAACCCGGAAACTCCATCTCGAAATGAGGTCCGTATGAGAATGCTCAATCGCATTCAGGTGATTTCGGCTGTTCTCGCGCTCGCCTTGGCCGTCGGCGTTTCGGCGCCTGCTTCGGCGCAGTCGAGCTATTATGACCCCAACCAGGGTGCCGCGCCCGTCGCTGCGCCGGCTCCGGCGGCTGCTGCCCCGGATGCGAATTACGTTCCGCCGGCTCCGGTCACGCAAGCGTTGCCGGATGGCGAGCAGATGCCGCCGCCCAGCGTCGGCTATGTTCCGGCTCCCATATACGCCGGTCTGCCCGGCTGCCCGGTCGTCGGCTACTACCATCTGCGTGATGTGCTCTCGGGCATGTACGGCGTGGATGCGTTGCAGCGCCCGCTCAACGAGTACGGCTTCCCGGTCGACATCTACGGCCGGTGCTTGACGTACGCTCCGGTGACGGCGGTGTACAACTACATGCCGGGCGTGGTTTACAGAAGCTGGCTGGGCTTGCATTGGCACTATGCGTACATCTATCGTCCGGGCTTCGTCCATCTCTGGGGCGGCCCCGGCGTCATGGTGTACCGCAACTACGGTGCCATCCCCTACGGCCACTCGGTGGTGATCAATCGCGGTTACCGTCCTTCGGGCGCCGTGATCAACAACCATACCACCATCAATCGCACGACCATCACCGGTCCGTCCACCACGGTTCGTCCGGGTGCCGGCTCGAATGTGCAGGTGGGTCCCAACAATACGCAGACGGTTCGTCCCGGTGGACCGGCGACGTTCAATCGTCAGCCGGCCGTGACCGCTCCCACGAGCGTCACGCCGCCGCGTGCAGCGCCGAGCGCCCCATCGACGTTCAATCGTCCGGGCGTAGGCGCCCCATCGACGTTCAATCGTCCAACCTCGGTGACTCCGCCGCGTGCGGCGCCGAGCGCCCCGTCGATGTTCAACCGTCCGTCGGTCAGCCGGCCGTCGTACAGCGCTCCGTCGTTCAGCCGTCCATCGTTCAGCCGCCCGAGCGGCGGTGGCTTCGGCGGTGGTCGCGGCTTCGGCGGCGGTCGTCGTCGGTGATTCGTCCCTCGTCCGCGGCGCACCATCACGTTGGTGAAGCACCACTGATGGTGCGCCGCATTCTTCCGCTTTCCCGCCGTCTAGCAAGCGGCAATCTCTTCTAGGTATAAGACCATGAAGGCACTTCTTGGCGCCGGTGGCAGTGTTGCCGGCCTCTTCATCTTCTACGTCGTCAGCGTCGTCCTCGGCCTGATCTGGGCGTTCAAGGCGAGCGTCGTCGTGACCCTCGTCGGCCTCGTTTTCACCGGCGGCGCGGTGATCGCGCTCGAGTTCTGGTGCAAGCTGCTGGCCCACTTCGACCTCGTCGCGGCCATCGCGCACGCTCTCGGCAATCTGCCGTAAGCCTGCGCGACTTCTCCGTTCGGCACCGCGCCTCTACTTGCGGTGCCGGGCACCCCTTTCTCTTGCTGCCGTCTAAGCAACGGCACTTTTCTAGGTATCTGACTAATGCGCCTTTCCCTTTCGTGCGGCGGCCTCTTCGGCTTGGCCTACCTCGTCAGCGTCGTTCTTGGCCTGATCTGGGCGTTCAAGGCGAGCGTCGTCGTCACGCTGGTCGGTCTGGTTTTCACCGGCGGCCTCGTGATCTTCCTGGAGTTCTGGTGCAAGCTGCTGGCCCACTTCGACATCGTCGCGGCCATCGCCCACGCGCTCGGCAACCTGCCTTGAGCTTCGTTGGCTAAGGTAAGCGGAACAGGATTCCGCTTTCCTTCGCCCTTTCGCTGGTCGAGCCGACTTCACCGTCGGCTCGACTAGTTCGATTTTTTTTTGTGACTCACGCTTAACTATAAGAGATAATAAATCCGGACCTCAAAAAAGCAAGCGGAGGCTTGGACGGTATTACCGACCCAAGCCTCCGTTATTGCTGCTGAGAGCGGCAGGTTAATCGCCGCCGCTTTCAGTCGAGGTAATCAGCAGCCGCCAGTGTCGTCACCGCCGCCGGGGCCCGCGTCCTCGACGTAGTCGGATTGGTCGGGCTGCTCGTAGACAGTCTGATCGCCAGTGCCACCAGCGCCGGCGTCGGGCACATACTGCTGACTGGCGTCCGGCTGCCATTGCTGACCGCCGCCGTTGCCGGGGTTGGAATCATAGCCGGTGCCGGCATTGGGATCGTAGCCCGTGCCGCCGGGGCCCGCGTCGGGGACGTATTGTTGTCCGCCGGGAGCATAACCGCCGGTGGTGTCGATGTTGCCGGTGGCAGCGTTGTAGCCCGTGCCACCGAAGTCGCCGTAGGTCGCGCCGGGATCCGGCAGGTAGCCGTTGTCGACGTACGGAGCATCGACATAGCCGTCGAGCGGGACATAGCCGCCGCTGTAGTCGGCAACCGCGAAGCTGCTGCCGTCCATTCCGACGTAGCCGCCGTAGCCGCCGTCGAACATGAAGCCACCGCCGCCGTAGACGAAGCAGCCCGGCTCCACGATCATCAGGCCCGGTCCCTCGTACATCAAGAAGGGATCGCACCACAAGTCGGCGAAGATGGCAATCTCGAGCGCCGCGACAAGCCCGAGTCCGATGCCGATACCGAGTCCGGCACAGGCCGCGCCCAGAACTGCGGCTTCCGCGAGAACGAGCCCTCCGACTCCGACTGTGTAGAACATCGGGTCGTAATAGCCGTAGCCCTCGTAGAAGTACAGCCCGGGGTACGTGTAGTAATAGTCGAACCACGGGTCGTCGAAGGCGAGCGCATAGCCGAGGCCGAAGAACATCCCCGAGATCGCGGTGGCGTAGCTGATGTCCATCGCGGTGACGCAGGTGCGCGCCGGGGTCACGTACGAATACGCGGGACGTGCCGGAGGCACGAACGTCGGGCACAGCTGTCCGAGCGCATAGTAGCCATTCCAGTGCGGCGCCAGAATGCGATTCGGCTGCGCGACGGTGTTCAGGAAGCTGTAGCGCTCCAGGTCGTGATAGGCCGGATCAAGCGAGATCGTGATGTTCGGATCCTGGTCGGGCAGCAGCAGGAACAGCACCGGCTCGAGACCTTGCGCACGAGCGAACGACGCTTCCACCGCGACGAGCATGCCGCGTTGCGCACCGCTGATCGAGTTGCGATCGTTGCAGATCTGCATTACCTGCAAGGGCACCAGCAGGTACGGATAGAGCAACGGCCAATTCGTGGACGTGATGTGGAAGCAGCGCCCCGGATGCAGAATCTTGTCCCAGGGATGATCTTCAGGACGCGGCGGAGGCGGTGCACCCTGCGAGCGCGCAGAAGGCGCAGGCGGAGGAGGCACCTGAGGCGCCGCCGGAGGTGCCGGCGAGGTCGCTGTTGCCGTCGTCGAAGCTCCGGGACGAACCGAAGTCGTGGAGGAAGCCGGAGCAGCGGCTGGTGCCGGAGCGCGTTGAGCAGAAGCAGTGGACGTCGTGGACGTGACGCCGGCCGCTTTCCTTGCCGCAGCTTGTGCAGCAAGATCGGCAGCCGACATTGGACGCGGCGGAGCTGGTGGCACCGGAGCGGCTGCACCAGAATTCTGTGTAACGTCGGTCATGGGAGCTCCCATTTATCTTCGAGAAAGCACAAAACGTGAGTGAACGCGGCGACGTAAGCCGCCGCGTCCTTGACCTCAATTACCGTTCAGCTGATTACCAGCCGGCGTGCTGGCAGAACATCGCCCTCGTGCCGGGCGCTTGCACGCCAGGCATGTTGCGCAGAATGCAAAAGTCCGGGGTCTTGAAGATGAGCGGCTTGTTGCCGGCGTAGATCAGATCCACCGTCTTGTCGAGCGGCGTCGGCAGCACGCCGGCCCCGTTGGTGCCCGGATCGCAGAACATGACGGGATGCCCGTTCATCGCGAAGGGGAGGCACTGGCTGGGCACGCGGCCCGGGCCGGGATAAGGCAGCGGCGAGGGCGACAAGCGCGTCAGCAGGTGACCACCGACGACGACGTTGGCCTGCGACGGAGCAGCGAAGCCGATCGCGGCAACAGTGGCGACGACGGCGGCCAACACGGCGGTGCGGAAAGTCTTGGTCATCTCGATTCCCTTCAGGGTGAATTGGAAGTTACGTTCTCTCTGCATTCTCGGGTCGTTTCGCCCAAAGCGGCCACGCACCGTTCCAATCAGGAACTGTTGGCGCAAGGCTGTAATTGAAATTGCTAGGGGCTTTTGAACCGGTAGAACGAAGGAATGAAGAACGTGCTTTGACCATAAGCAGTAGATGCTAAGGTAGCAAGGTATAAGTCCCCTCTCATACGTGGTTTCCACAACACGCGCGCGTGGTTATCATTGGCACACGCTAGCAGAGGCCGCATACACGACATCCTTGTGGTGGCATCGGTGCATTCGGCTGTCTTGTTTTAAACGATGATGTATAGTAAGATCACCGCTGCGAAAAAGTCGCATGGTCAGCGGGAAGAAACGAACGATCGCGTAGGTTTATCTAGCGAGCCTGCCAGCCGCCGTCCATAATGAACGGTGCGCCGGTCATCGCCATGCCTGCCTCGTTGCAGAGAAAAATCACCGCGCTTGCCAGTTGATCGATAGACACGAAGTCCTCGGTGGGTTGTTTCTCCGAGAGGAGATCACGCCTGGCTTGGTCGATGGGAATCTTTTGATCGGCAGCACGTTTCTCAATCTGTGCCACCACAAGCGGTGTTTCGACCCAACCGGGACAGATGGCGTTGCATGAGATGCCCTTTTTCGCATTCTCGAGAGCAATCACTTTCGTCAATCCCATTAATCCGTGTTTAGCGGAGCAGTATGCTGCTTTTTCTATCGAGGAAACAAGCCCATGCACCGAGGCGATGTTGATGATGCGCCCCCACTGCTTTTTCTGCATATGCGGCAGCGCTGCGCGCGTGGCGTAAAATGCCGACGAGAGATTGATGGCGATAATCGCCTCCCATTTCTCCGCCGGAAAGTTTTCCACGCGCGCAGTATGCTGAATTCCTGCGTTGTTCACCAGTATGTCGACGCTGCCCAACTCGCGAACGGCGAAGTCCACGAGGTCGGCTATCTCGGCAGGTTTGGTCATATCGGCTGGATGGTAGAGGACCTTGCCGCCACCACCTGCGCCTGCTACTTGTGATTTTGCTTTGGCAATGGTGCCCTCATCGCCCAAACCATTGAGGACGACGTGCGCACCATTGTTAGCCAATGCGGTTGCGATACCGAGTCCGATACCGCTTGTCGAGCCGGTGACGACTGCGACTTTCCCCTTGACCATATCTATTGCTCCTTTGCAGCTCGCGCTACGCGGGAACGATGATACGGCCCTTCTCGATCTCTTTCGTGAGCGTCTCGTAAGTGACGCGATAGCCTTCCTCGATGAGGGCGCAACGCGTCGTTTTGCTCACGCCGAATGCTAGACCCGCGACATTGCTGCAGGGAATGTCGACGACGATGTGCTTATCGCAATCGACGTCCTGGGTGGTGGGCATCATCGGCAGGTGGATTTCGCGCCAGAGATAGTACGCATCGAGCCAGGTCATCGGTTCTGACGGCCACTCGGTGGCACGCCCGAGACGGATGACGATCGACGGCTCCTTCAACCCTTCGGTAGGGTTGTAGTGGAACATGGCGCCGTCACCCAGGAGGTGACCGTCATGCTCGACCGGCACGAAAACACCGGGCAGAGAACCAGACCCGGCAACCGCCTTGTAGAGCGGGTACTCAGTGCCCTTGAAGAAAATCGGCTCGCCGTCCTTCATGCAGTGCGCGACGATTTCGAGGTCGTCGCTGGCAGTCAGTCCTTCCTTGTCGATAACTGACTTCCACAGGCGCTCGAGGGAGATGAAGCTTTGTGACTTCATCCACTGCATGGCATTGGGAACGGCCAACGCCTGCTGCCAGAAGGTAGCAGTGTCGATCATCTTGCCATTCACTCGCTCGAACATGCCGAAAAGCTGTCCGAAGCCGGTGGAATCGCCGCCGAAGATGGACATCCAGGCTTTGAGAGAGTCCTGGTACATCGTCTGCCAGAATGCTGCGTCGAAGAGCCGCTCGCGTTCGCGCTCGTAGAGCTCGAACATCTCGCGGGGCGTGTAGCCGTTGCTGATGAGCAGGGCATTGCCGGCGCCGACGCTGACACCGCGCTTCTTGCGAATCTTGATTCCCAGGTCAATCATCGCCTGATAAGCGCCAATCTCAGCGTATCCTTTCACGCCGCCGGCACCCCAAACGGTGTCGTAGCAGGGATATGCGGCGGAGCACTGAAGGTCACGCAGTTGTGCGTTGCGCTTCAGAATCCGCAATACGCGTTCGTAGGTCATGATTAGCCTCACTTTCTTTGCTTGCCGTTAAACACAAACTCAAGTACGCAGCAGTGCTAACGGCATGCTGCTGGCTGAAAAACGCAACCAGATTGGTTGTTTTGTTGTTGTTTTTTGCGCGAGATCTGTACTTGAGGGGAGAAAAAGTAACCTCACCATGACGGAAGCGAACACCTATTAAGCAACGGAGATATGAAGAAAAATCGCTAACAATCCGACACATGCATAGAGCAGCTCGCGCGATAGATATATACGCGCGAAACCCGCAGTAGATTAGTCTTCCCAAGAGAAGATCTCTTGGATGCTAGCGAAGGCTAGCTACGTCTTGTTTGTCTTAGTTTGCAAAGAAGCTCCGTTTGCGCTTTGCGATGACAAGCGTCTCGCTATATGGTCGGATCGTCACTTTCTTCTCGTCTCTACAGGACGTTTTCCCTCACAACAAGAACGTTTTTTATGCGTGCACTAACTGCCGGTTCGCCGGAGGTCAGGTGCCGCTTGTTGTCTAAAGAAACGAGCACAATATGAGGCGTTTCAAATACCTTGTGTTGGCGGCGGTATTTTTTGGCTTGGCGTTCCTTGTGGTTACGCATTGGCCAAGTCCGTACGTTGACGCATCCAGACAAACTACGGAGGTCCGACAGGATACTCCGACTGAACATCCGGTTGCTCCCCACGTCACCGTGCCACCAACTGCGGCTCCGCCTGTTGCTTCTGCGCCTTCCACCAGCGGACATTTGCTGGCGGACGATAAGTACCCCGACCCGCAACTCACTCCCGGTCACGTTGATCCCAACATGACCGAGGCGCAAGTTTGCATCCCGGGTTACGCCCAGAAAGACCGCATCGTCACTGAGTCGATTCGCCAGCGCGTCTTCGACGCGTACGGCATCCCTCAGAGCGAACGCGGCAAGAAGTGGGAAATCGATCACTTCGTTCCTGTGGTGCTCGGCGGCGACAGTCCTAACGACGGGTCGGTGCCAATCACGGCGAATCTGTGGCCGCAACCGTACTTCGAACATCCCGGTGCCTACGAAAAAGACACCGTGGAGAAATACCTGCGCGACCAGGTCTGCAAGAAGCACACGATGACGCTCCAGCAGGCTCAGGAAGCGATTAAGGGCGACTGGTGGGCGATTTATCTGGAGTGGCAGAAATTGCCGCACAGACACCGTCCAAAACAGACGACGGCGCCTACGCCGTAACGTCTCTGCATCGCGTTCAACGTAACCCAAACGGCTTTCCTCGGGAAAGCACTCTCCGAAGGAGGAGAATCAATGATCACAGGAATCGTTTTCGGCGCGGTTTGCGCCGCTATCGTGTGGGCAATCGGTTTCACGTTCGTCAGCAAGTCCGACAGCTACGGCGGCGGCATCGGCGCCGGCTTCGCGCTGGCTTTCCGCATCATGCTGCGCGGCGCGCTCGGCATCTCGAGCCTGGTCGCGGCCGGCGTTGGGCTGTTCATCACCATCTCGGGACACGCCGATTGGGCACCGTTCACCGGCTGGCTGGTGACCTATCTCGCGGGCGTCTTCGCCTACTTCGTCGTGCGCTACGGCATCCCGCCGCTCGTGAAGCACTAAGCGCCGGCGACTATACGCAGGGCGCCTGACGGCGCCCTGCTCGCGGCGTCAATCGGTAAATGTTTGCACTCGGCGGGAAGTCGCTGATTCAGCGGCTTCTTGCTGAGCACCTTCGTTCGGTCATTCGAACGGATACAAAAACAAGGAAACATCAATGTCGACGTTCTTCTCTGTCATCGGCTTCGGCGTCGTCGCCCTGGCCATCGTGGCTGCCACCATTTACGTGGTGGTGAACATTACGGGCGAGACCATCGACGCTCTCAGCCGATATGGCAATCGTCAATTCTGGGACCGCCAGCTGAACAAGGCTATCTGGCTTTCCGTCTTCGCAGGCGGTGGCTGGGCTGTGTATTCGCTGTACAGCATGGCGTTTCTGCCGGCAGTTTTCAGCATCATCGGCATGCTCGCTCTTGCCTATGTTGCAGGGTTCATCCTGATCAACCGGCTCGACGCGCGGACGTACGATCGCTCCGCCTTCTGAGCACCGCATGTTTAAGTCTGGAGGGAGCGCCGTTAGTGCTTCCTCCGACTTCTCGTTTCATTTCGCTTTTTTCCCGAGGCGCTACTGGTACATGTAGTAATCACGAATTTTTCAAATAGAAACAGAAGTGTGCAAAAGTCGTTTCTATTTGAAAAATTCGGTGGCGCCCGTAGTTTCCCCATGCGTTCTGCCAACTGGTTGCCAACCGACGATGCCAAACTGCCGGCGTTTCATCGGAGCCTGCTATGGCTAAAAAAGACACGCTTCTGTACTACGAATGCGATGAGCATCAGTTCCATCGAGACTTCCCTAAACAGCTGGAAGCGGCGGCGGCACTAGTACTGCTACTCAGTCCATTTCTCCATGAATTTGCTGTAGATAGGTACCTGCGATTGTTCAAGGCGCTCATCATTCGCGGGCGGCGCGTTTGTATATTTACACAGGAGCCAATAGGCTGGAAGCGGCGACATGACCCGAAGCTTCATCCCGACTTGCAAAGGAAATGCCGCGAATTTGAGCAGAGTGTCCGGCGCCTGAGAGAGATTGGAGTGCATGTAACCGTCCGGCGCAAGGTGCATATCAAAGCGTATGTCATCGATGAACTCATCGTTTGGTTTGGCAGCATGAATGCACTCAGTCATAAAGACGCGGAAGAGACGATGACTTATTTCAATTCTCGTTCGCATGTCGCGCGGATGATTGCTCGTTTTGGATTGGACGCTTGTGCCGAATGTGCGTTGAATCCAGAATATACATTGTTCAGTTCCGCCCGGCAGACAGTTGCGCAAACGGTCAAATTGCTCTGGCAAGCGCTGGGCGCACGGCGACAGCAGCTCGGACTGAATAAAAGTGAGATTGCGCGTCGGGTGGGGCTCTCCCGCTGCTACCTATCGCTCATGTCGGCGGGAAAGCGCGACGCCAAGCTTGAGGTGATTTTGAGCGTCTGCAAGGCCGTTGATTACGAATTGGTTTTGGTGCCTAGATACATGGTTCCTGCTGTGGCGGAGTTGATGGCAGGACACCTTCAGTCGATGGAAGGGCTCGCCGCTGGTGGAAACAGCCTCGAGATGCTTCCGGATCTTCAAAAACAATTCGGAGACCACGAAATCTTGTCTTTTGAAATGATAGAAATCCGAAAGAAACTTTGAGCATTGGTCCAGTCGTTTATGAAAGCCAATGCTTTTGTCTGCTTTTGGTGCAGACGTTTCAAATAGAAACGGAATATGACACAAGTCGTTTCTATTTGAAACGCTTTGAATGCTCAGCGAAAGATCTCGAAGCGGCGATGCGAGGTCGGGGCGATGTGAGTGCTTGTCCATCGACCCGACCAGATTGGATTGTTTGTATCCCACCACGATGAGTTCCACGATTGTTGAAACTGGCGATTCCGCGTCCCAAGGCCCGACGAGCTGGGGGAAACCACTTAGTCAGCTCCAAGGTCGGTTCTTGTCTCTCGCGCGCGAAAAATCGAAGCTCAGATCATCGTTTATCTACACGTGCCGCAGGAGCTAAACAGTTAGGAGAACCCAATGTCCACTTTCATAGAGGTTGTCGACTCCGGTTTGGCGGTGATCAAACTGAGGTCGCTCGGTCATGCACATGCGATCGCCCTGCCGACGATTGAGTGGGTGTCCAAGCTCGAAGCACGCACGGCGGAAAATCTTGCCCACATGTTTTTCTGCCTCGAGATCGTGAAGGATGTCGAAGCGGTCCTCGATCAATTCGGGTTGAGCGTTTCGCTGGCGCAGACGTGCGGGCTCGCATCCATCGATGACATCGTCGGCAATTGCATGAAGGCGCGCACGCAATCCGGCGGTGACCCGGCGCAGCGGCGTGTGGATCTGGAGCGCCTGCTGCTGGAAGCGCGTGCGCCGATGATCGAGAGATTCATCGAGTTGAGTCACCAGCCGGTTGAACGGATCTCTCTTGATACGTTGCTGGCAGGATTTCGGAAACTGCACGACGCGGCCCAAAAGCTGGCAGCTGCAACAGGTGCCCATCCCGACAACAGCCTGTTGTTCGGCGCCGGTCAGCTTGTTACCAACATCGCCGTCGGTGCTTGCGGCATCCTGCAATTCAGCTATGACCCGGCGCTGGCGGCGCTGATGGATAGCGAAGAGCCGGAGCGCGAGCTGTTCATGCAGCTCGAGGCGGCAACCGCTGCGGCGACCGCCGGCACAGGACGTGATGCGCAGCAAGTCTGTACGGCGCTGATGATCTACGTCTACGAATTGTGCTGTGAGGCTGAAAAAATCGCGCTGCACTTCTGCGGTGCCGCCGCTGCGCTCAACTGATCGCCTGCAGCATCGAACATCGCTAGACCTTCTCACTTTCTCGAGTTCAACAAGGAGTAAATGCACCATGTTCGTAGTAACAGACAGCTTCTTCGATCTGCAAGAAGCCCTCGATGCATTCTTTGGGCTCTCCGCTGCTGTTCCGCTTATCCAGCGGCATGGTCCGCCGGGGACCAACACTGTGACGCGCACCATCACGCTCGAGGAATTGACTCCGGCCGGTGAGAACAGACTGCAGTCGGCCGAAGTTGTCGTCAGGCAGCTGTGCGACGCGGATGCTGACGCGGTGCGTCGGGCGCTGGGTGGCGTGGCGGCGCGGTTGAAGTCCACAATCTACGATGCGGCTCCCGACGTCCATTACCGCGTGAAGGTATTGGTCGACCGGCAGAACACGAATGCGGCAGCCGGCTAAGAGCTGCATCCGGCGGCGGTGGCTGTTTAAACGGCAGAGCCGACTTGTTTCGGCTCTCTCCGCCGTTCAAAATTCTTGGCACAGCTAGTTCAAGGAAATTTCAATCAAACGCTCGCTCTAACTCACACCGAAGTTCTGGAGGACTCAGGCTGATCAGTGGACATAGTGTGCAAATTACGGGGGGCGTGCCGCTAGCTGCGTCCTGCCAGAAGCAGCTGCGCCATGCGGTTTTTACTAATGAAGGCGCAATTGGTCATTTGTCTCTCTTAATACAAGTCTCTAGGCACAACTGGAATTGCCTAGGGTGGAGTTGTCTTTTGGATCTGAATTCTCATGGACTTACAAATCACTTGAAATAAGCCCAGCCCGCAATTGGTATCTTGCCTTGATGACAGGACGCTGTTGCGGGGGAGTTCAGTTCTGAAAAATCGACAGAACAACGGGCAACCGTGCCACCGACGCATAACGTGTCGATGGTGTACTTTCCTCTCAAAGGAGTCAACGAAGATGGCGTTCAATCGCACGGTTATCACGGCCCTCGACAGCAACGGCAACGATGCGCTCGGGACCAAGAATCTCGCCTATCGCATCCACAACAACCAGTCGATCGTCGACGGCAGCCTGCTCACCGTCGAGAGCAACCATTTCTGCGTCCTGAAGTCCCGCGGCGCCGTTCTCAACACGTACGACGTCGGGCAATATCCGGTGTCGTCCAGCGACAAGCCGATCGTCGGCTCGATCATTCAGGGCTTCTGGGGCGGCCAATCTCCCTGGGTCTACGAGGTCCTCTACATCAACCGGGCCAAGCTGCTGGTGCACAACACCGGCGTCGCCACCACGGAAGAAATGGCCGAGGTGTCGTACGAGGTGGACTACTACATCCACGTCGACAGCAAGGAGGACGCGCTCGCGCTCGTCACACACCTGCCCTTCAACGGCCAGGTCATCAACGTCTCCGAGGTCGCCGAATACTGCGGTCCGGCGATCGAGCAGGCCGTCAACCAGATCATCCAGGTGACGAAGCTCGAGAATATCAACGATCAGATCGCCACGCTTCTCGAGACCGTCAAGGGACACCTCAGCGAGTTCCTCAAGGTCTACGGCATCCACCTCAACGACCTCAAGGTCCTGGTGCTGCCGAAGGACGAGAAGATCCGCGAGATCATCTCCCTGCGCGCCCTCGGCGTGCCGGATCACAAGCTCGGCGACTACTACCTGGCGCTGCGCATGGCCGAGAAGGGCCTCTGGTCCGCTCCGAATGCGCCGGCCGGCATCGGCGCCAGCAGCGGTGGCA
>Ga0134128_10003166_pt1 | contig 20160 bp, 22 predicted proteins | sample KB31754_FD_96462 | JGI IMG/M metagenome (GOLD analysis project Ga0134128, IMG submission 96462) | Terrestrial soil microbial communities with excess Nitrogen fertilizer from Kellogg Biological Station, Michigan, USA - KB3-175-4 | ecosystem: Environmental > Terrestrial > Soil > Unclassified ...
CCCGCAGCCCGTAGCGTCGCACCATTCAGAAGCCCCTCCATCGGCTTGTGAACAGTGAAGCACAATACGCTTCCTGTGTGAATCCGGAAAACGCTCAGGCCGCTAATTGACGACACGCCCTAGCAACCATCCTGCTTCTATAGATCCACACGAATCCGGTCGACGCTTTGGCATTCGTGATGGGCTGTTCCACGCCGTCGCACAAGGCGGAGGTGAGCAGTATCTCTCGGCCTTTGCTCTACTCCTCCACGCGACACCATTCCAATTAAGTCTCCTCTCCGCCATTCCCCAACTCTTGGGTACATGGGCTCAGTTGATTTCCGTCAAAATTTCCCACTGGTTCCCCAACCGAGCCTCTCAAGTGTTTTGGGGCATCATCGGACAATCAGTTGCCTGGATCCCCATTCTTACGCTGCCGTTGCTCTGGCCTCACCAAGGTCCATGGCTGCTCATCGCAGCCGTCGCCATGTATTTCACCTTCTCTCATTTCACCTCTCCTGCCTGGAATAGTCTCATCACTGACTTGCTCGAGCCCAATGAACGGGGCATGTACTTCGCCAGGCGAGCGCGGACCATTGCAATGACCAGTTTTCTCGCACTTTGCCTGGCGGGGGCCCTGTTGAGCTTTTTCGAGCAACAACACCTCCTTTGGGTCGGCTTTGCCGTGATGTTCCTCATAGCCAGCCTCTGTCGTAGTGCGTCGGCTCTCTTGCTGCTGAAGGTAAGCGGCCTACCACCGCATGAGCCCAGCAGCAATCCAGCGGGCTTTCTCGTCTTTTTCCGTACCATGTCTGACAACTTTCGGCGATTCCTGCTGTTTTCAGGACTCATGCATTCTGCCGTCCTGGTAGCCGGTCCTTTCTTCGTCCTTTACCTACTTCAGGATCTCCACCTAACTCATTGGCAATATGGAACCTGGCTGGCAGCGGGCATTATCGGACAATTCCTCACCCTGCCGGCCTGGGGACAGTTCGGCGATCGTTTTGGAAACAAGGCGTTGCTCTCTTTCACCGGGCTACTCGTCGCGTTCCTGCCGATGTTGTACCTGTTCGGCACTTCGTGGCCGTTTCTTGTCACCGTAAATTTCTTCGGAGGCGTGGTATGGGCAGGACTTGGACTAGGGTTGAATAACTATGTCTTCGATGCAGTACAACCAACGGATCGTGCGAAGGCGGTCGCCATTTCGAGCGTCGTCAACGCCATCGGATGGGCCATGGGGACCATGGTCGGAAGCGTATTGATCACTATGCTCCCGGCCAGACTACAGGTTGGGGCCTTGATTCTGGAGTCAGTCTCCAATCTCCCGTTTATCTTTTTTCTCTCCGGTCTATTACGCTTGATCGTGTCAGCGACGCTTCTCCGGACCTTTCACGAACCTCGTCGCGTGGAGCAACGCGCCCATCACCGTTTAGTATGGGAACTGCCACTGTTGAAACCTCTACGACAACTCTCGCGCCGCCCGACCATCGGCAATCAGTAAGGCCCCACCCCAGAACCCACTGGGCGATTCTTCTCTTCTTGTTTCAGCTTGTCAAACGTCTTATCGGCATGCTCGCGGACCTGATCCTGCATCATCGTCGGTGCAGGTTTAGGCGCATTGCCGGCACAACCGCCAGCACTTAAAAGCCATAGTCCCAGCAGGCCGATTATCAGACCGCTGACCTTCCTTCCATTTCGCCCTTTCATCATCCCGTTCATGCGCAGCCTCCTTGCCGGCAATGTTGTGTCATCGTTCACATTACTCAAACACCTGCCCCAGTTCCAACACCGCCTGCGCGATGCCCCGGTCCAAAGCCTCACGGTTCAATCGATGAAAGTCCACGCTGTCCACCAGCGACCGGCCCCACGAGTCCGTATCTTCGATCCTGGCCACGACTATGCCGTGATACAGCACTTCGGCACTTTCCACCCGAATGAGCTTGCTCGTCACCGTCACCGGTGGCAGATCACGGGGTGATTGCGCCCACATCCGATCTCTGACCGAAGGACCGTCGATCCGGTAGATTAAGACGCTGTCTACCCCAAGCACGCGCCCGATTCGAATCGCGCTGTCCTCAGCGACCGATCCGGCGAGCTGGAACCGACGTTCCTGGAACAATTCCGGCAAATGATCGCGATCGACAATCCTCAATTCCGGTCGCCGGATTTTCAGTTGGAACGTCGCTCTCTCCAACCAGTTATACGCATAGGCGAGGTCGGGACTGGTAGGCTTCGGGTGCAACACAGCGATCCGCTGGACATCGTGTGGAATCTGAATGAAGGGCATCAAAGCAGGGCCGGGCAACGAGGAAGTAGACGGTGGTTCCGACTGGCACCCTACACAGCTCACCAGTAATCCAATAAAGAGGCTTATCAGAATGAAAGGCATCGACAACCCCATTGATGGTGATTGCCGAACGATGATCCGCATTACCACGCTCGCCCGTCCAGAGGATTATCATACTCCCCGATTCTCTTGAATGCTATTGCGCTCATTTCATTGACTCCCCTGAGGCCGGCGGAGTATACTTCGCGCCAAGACTCCATTCCGTCCAACAGCCAGAGGCTCCCATGTCATTGCACGACCGTCTCACCGAAGACCTCAAGTTCGCGATGAAATCACGTGACCAGCTTCGGATGGACGTCATCCGTATGATCAAGGCCGCCATCCTGAACAAGGAAGTCGAGATCAAGCGTGACCTGGATGATGCGGAAATGAGCCGGGTGATGACGACCCTGGTTAAACAACACCGAGAATCCGTCGAACAATTTGAAAAAGCTCAACGAATAGAACTGGCCGCCAAAGAACGAAAGGAAATCGAAATTATCGAGTCCTATCTCCCCAAACCGCTTACCCCTCAAGAGATCGAGGCCATTGTCGCATCGGCTGTCACGGAGACAGGATCCCGCTCACTCAAAGATATGGGAACGGTCATGAAGACAGTTATGGCCCGTCTCGCCGGACAGTCCTTCGACGGCAAGCAAGTCAGCGACCTGGTGAAACGCAAGCTTACCTGATCCGTCTCCAGAGTCCTTTGCTAAACTGAATCCTCTCTCCTGGTGGCTTCAGTTTCGTTCGCTCTTAGCCGTTAAAGTGATATGGCGATCCTCATAGTCGATGACTCTCCCGACCAGCATCTCTTACTTCGGTCTATCCTGAGCAAGGCCGGCCATGATGAGATTGTCGTGGCTGATTCGACTCGAGCGGCCTTTACGATCTTGAACCTTGATGGCGCGCACCTATCAATTAATGTCGACCTGATTCTGATGGATGTACTCATGCCTGACATCGACGGCGTGGTGGCCTGCCGACGAATCAAGCAGCAGGCGCACCTCCGCGACATTCCGATCATCATGGTGACGGCCCAGAATGATCTCAACAATCTGAGAGAAGCGTTCTCAGCCGGCGCGATGGATTACATCAACAAACCCGTGAACGGAGTGGAGTTACTCGCCCGCGTGTCTTCAGCGCTCACATTGAAAAACGAGATGGATTGCCGCAAAGAACGGGAAACGGAGCTTCGCCGCAGCAATGAGGAACTCCAACGCGCTCTCCGCGAAGTCAAAGTACTTCGCGGACTGATTCCGATCTGCGCTTCATGCAAGAAAATCCGTAATGACGGTGGCTTCTGGCAACAACTCGAAGAGTACATCGGTGAGCATTCCGAAGCCGAGTTCAGCCACGGACTCTGCCAACCCTGTCTCAAAAAGCTTTATCCTAGCGTTTATCAAGACTAGCTGTTACGATTCCGCAAGCCTTCCTTTTCAAGACTGTGTGAATCTATGAGCATTCTCATTGTCGACGACTCCACAGACGATCGGCTGCTGTTGCAGGCCATTCTGTCGGCTGCCGGCTATGAAAACATTCTGACGGCGGATTCCGCCGCCGCCGCGTTCAGGCATCTCGGCCTGGACGGAAGTAAGCAAGGCGCTGCCCGGGTCGATCTAATTCTCATGGATATTCTCATGCCGCAGATGAGCGGCATCGAAGCTTGCCGCCAGATAAAAGCCGCCGACCGGTTCCGAGATACCCCGATTATCATGGTCACCGTCAAGACGGATCCGGTCGATCTTCAACTCGCGTTTGCCGCCGGAGCCATGGATTACGTCGCCAAACCGGTCAATAAGGTCGAGCTCCTGACCAGAGTGCGGTCGGTGCTCCGGCTTGTCCACGAAATCGACCGTCGCCGCGCCCGGGAGCAGGAACTTCTCGAGGTCATGCGCCAACTCCAAGAAGCCAATCAGATGTTGCTCCGTCTTTCCTGCTTGGATGGATTGACGGGTATCACCAATCGACGTCAGTTCGATGATTTTTTGGACCAGGAATGGCGGAGAGCGGCGCGCGAATCGACTCCATTGTCCCTGATTATGTTTGATATCGACCGATTTAAGACCTATAACGACGCCAAGGGCCACACAGCCGGAGATGAATGTCTCAAACAGGTCGCTGCGGCAATCTCCAGCTCTGTGAATCGCCCCGGCGATTTGGTCGCCCGCTATGGCGGAGATGAATTTGTCACGGTACTGCCCGGCACAGGCATCGACGGTGCTGCACAGGTCGCGGAGAGCCTCCGTCGCCGAGTCGAATCTCTAGGCATGAAACACGCGGACGGAGAACTCGTCACGATCAGCGTCGGGTATGCCTGCATCATTCCCAACAGAAACGCTTCTCCTACCGATCTCATCAAAACTGCGGATCAGGCTCTCTATCAAGCGAAACAAGAGGGACGCAATCGGACCAAGTCGGCCAGTATTTTGTCGCTGGTCCAAGACTCGCACGACGACTAGAGACCGGCGGAGTTATTTGCCGAGTATTGACACCCCATGTCAGGGTCACGCCATCCACGTGGAAAACCTCAAAACCGTGTGGCGGCAACCATAAGCTCCTCTCGGCCTTCCCGCTCAGCAATCAGGCGAACCTCTACGTCTCTCAAGCGGAAACCCTCCAAACGAACCGCCCTCTCATTCGAGCCGAGTGCGACCACGCTGCTCAAGCAGTATCACGACACATTCCGCAAACTGGCGCAAAGTGAGGCGTTGAACAGCGGCGACATTTCCCGTGTCTTTCATGCCATTTCAGAGGCGTGTTGCAGCTTGTTGCAAGTCAAACGCGCCAGCATCTGGTTACTTACTAAAGAGCGAGCTGCCATCGAACTGATCGACGTGTGCACATCAGGTCGACAACATTCCAACCCTGCTTTTGTATTCCAGTCTTCGCACTGGCCTGCGTATCTTCCGTCGCTGACCCGCAAACGTCGCCCCATTGCGGTTCACCATGCTTTCCGAGATTCACGCTTCAAGGAGCTGGCACCGTCGTACATCTCGCGCTTCCATGTCGAGGCCATGTTGAGCGCGCCGATCAGTCAGAATGGAAGGCTCGTGGGCGCACTTTGCGCCGAGTCGGTCGGCGTTCCTCGACGGTGGAGTCGGCATGAAGAACACCTCGCCGGCCTACTCGCAACCATAGCGACCCTTGCTTTAGAAGCGGCCGAACGGCGTGAAGTAGAACAGGCCCTCCGTGTCGCCAAGGAAGCCGCCGAAGTGGCCAATCGCGCGAAGAGTGAATTCCTCGCCAGCATGAGTCATGAAATCCGCACCCCTATGAATGCCATCATCGGCATGGCCGATCTCCTCTGGGATACTCCGCTCACACCAGATCAACGAAAGTACCTACGGATATTTCGACGTGCGGGCGGCACCCTCTTAAATCTTATCAATGATATTTTGGATCTTTCCAAAGTCGAAGCCGGTCGCTTGGAGTTGGAATCCATCGGATTCGACCTGAACGAAGTCATCGACAAGGCCATCGATATCATGGCAATGCGCGCCAACGAGAAGGGTCTGGAGCTTGCCTGTCATGTAGATCGGAATGTGCCGTGTCATTTGGTCGGTGACCCGACCCGTCTGACACAGATATTGATCAATCTGATCGGCAATGCTCTCAAATTTACCGACGAAGGTTCCATTGTCGTTCGCGTCACGAACGATCCCGACCGAAATATCGCCGGAGCCGTTCGCTTTTCCGTCAGTGATACGGGAATCGGCATTCCCTCCGACCAACTCGTCTCGATTTTCGACAGTTTTACGCAGGCACATGCCTCAACGACCAGGCAGTATGGGGGGACAGGACTCGGTCTTGCGATCACCAAACGCCTTGTCGAAGGTATGAACGGGCGGATCTGGGTCGAGAGTACAGTGGGAACGGGGAGCATCTTTCACTATTCCATCCTGCTTGAGGTTCAACCAGAATCGCCGCATCAGAAATCCGCAATACCGATCAACCTTGCCGGAATCAGAGTCCTGGTCGTGGACGACCATCCCACCAACCGCCTCATACTCCGTGAACTGTTGACTGCCTGGGGGGCTCAGGTTACGGAAGCAAGCGACGGGATGACCGCATTAGACGAACTTCACCAGGCATCTGAACGAGGACATGCGTATGAGCTTCTGCTCCTCGATTGCCGCATGCCTGAGATGAGCGGCTTCCGTGTCGTGGAACAGCTGAAATCCTCGCCCAACGAAGGTTCTCCGACCATCATCATGTTGACCTCCGATCATTGGGCGGATGATATCGCACGGACGTATGATCTTGGTCTCGGTGGGTATCTGATTAAACCCATCCGAAGGTCCGACCTTTCGCAAACAATCGGGATCGCCCTCGGTCGGACAAAAGGAACGCTGCCGATGGGTGTGGAAGTCACTAGGCCCGCGTCGACTGTTTCGACGCGGGCCTTACGCGTATTATTGGTTGAAGATTCCCCCGACAACCAACTGTTGGTACGGGCATACTTGAAGCAGCCCGACTATTTCCTCGACGTGGCAGAACACGGCGCCGTCGCACTGGACAAATTCAAGTCGGCGCATTACGACGTCATCTTAATGGACGTGCAAATGCCTGTGATGGACGGCTATGCCGCGACAAAGGCCATCCGCTCATGGGAACGGGATCATGATCTTCCCCCCATACCGATCGTCGCCCTCACTGCATTGGCCCTCAAGGAGGAAGGGGTACGCATCTTTGAAGCCGGCTGCAACACACACCTCACGAAGCCCGTCAAGAAATCTACGTTATTGGAAGTTCTTCGAGCGTACAAGAAACACGTCGTCTAGCCATGCACGCCTCACATCCGGAACCAACAGATCAACTCACTGTAGAGATCAGTCGCGATCTTGAAGGGATTGTGCCGATCTTCTTAGGTAACCGGAGAAAAGATGCCCGAACACTTCGAAATGCTTTGGTCAAGCGAGACTTCAGGACCGTTCAGATGCTGGGCCATCGCATGAAAGGCGATGGAGGCGGCTTCGGGTTCGATCGAATTACCGAAATCGGAGCGGCGATGGAACGCGCGGCAAAACTGGAGGACCGCTTAACAATCGAAGAGCACATCGGACAGCTGGAAGACTTCCTCAAACGTGTGACCGTTGTCTACCGCTAGAAGATAGAGCAAGCTGCCTGGTCCGACCAACCTACGATCTGCATCGACTTCGGACAGCATTTCCCAAATCGGCAATGGTTCCTCGTTCATATGTGATCAAGGTACTGGTAGAGTCTCAGCAACGGGTTGTGTATAATGCACCACGGGAAGCGGGACCCGATATTCCTCCCCGTTCTTCGACCGCAGCAACAAGACTGCATGCTTGTATGCAGCAAGACCTGCGGGATTCATGGTCACGGTCCCAAATATCCCACGGGTGGGGGGCTAGCTCAGTTGGGAGAGCACTACGTTCGCAACGTAGGGGTCGGGGGTTCAACTCCCCTGCCCTCCACCAAACCAAGCTCGCTCGTGCCGTACGCTATTCATCATTTTATCGTCATTATTGCGCGCGGATAAACACCACCCATAGGCTGTTTCATGAATTTCTCGACTCGCACTTCTCCTCTGACACAGTGACCGTTCCTCTCACCCACTCCAGCGGCAGTTATTTCTTCCCGCAGACATCGACAACCAGTATTCCACCTCTGAATCGTTCGCTGTACAATGCCAACTCTATATGCCCCTCTCCCCCCTCATTCGCTTCGGCACTTCAACGTGGACCTACGAAGGCTGGCAAGGCCAGGTGTATCGGCGACAGTACGCCAAAACGACGTTTGTGAAGGAATGTCTAGGAGAGTATTGTCAATACCTCTACAACGGCGAACCGCTCTTTCGCACAGTCGGAAACGAATGAAGCTCCCCGCAGCAAGCTGCGGGGTATCACAGAACTCAATTCCGAAGACTTCTCGGAAGGAGAGGCCAACCCCGTAGCGAGCTACGGGGAATGTCAAGTTCATTATGTCGGACTGACGATCGCCACGCCGCCAGGCTTCGCATCCTCAATCAATACCCGACGTCCGTCGACACGAAGTCGACCTTCGGCAAAGAGTTGCACGGCGCGGGGATAGATTTTGTGTTCCTGGACGAGGATTCTGGCGGCAAGGGTTTCAGGTGTGTCATCGTCGAGGATCGGCACGGCTGCTTGGATGATGATCGGCCCTTCGTCCACGCCTTCCGTCACGAAATGCACAGTACAGCCCGCCAGCTTGCAGCCCCAATCAATGGTCTTCTTCTGCACATCCAATCCAGGAAATGAGGGCAACAGTGAGGGATGAATGTTCATCATGCGATTGGCGTAGGCATTGACCAGCACCGCCGTGACGATTTTCATGTAGCCGGCGAGCAAGACAAGTCCGACTTCATGCTGCTGAAGTATTGCCAAAAGTGACCGGTCGTAGGCTTCTCGACTGTCCGGTCGTCCTGCAAATGGCTTCGGATCGACGAACAGATCCTTGAGCCCGTACTTCCGAGCCCGCTCCAGTGCGACCGCGTCCTTCTTATTGCTGATGACAGCGACAATCTGAGCTTGCGCCTGCCCCGCTTCGATCGCATCAATGATGGCTTGCAGATTGGAGCCTCGACCGGATGCCAGTACCGCCACCCGCAATGAGGTCGTCCGGCTAATCGACATACTCGACCCCCGGCTCCTCCCCGGTGGAGGAAACGATTTCGCCGATCTGCCAGCCTCGATCACCCAGCGCTGTGGCGCGAGTCAGCACTCCGGACAGTGAATCAGGCGGTACCACAAGAATCAACCCAATGCCCATATTAAAAACCCGGTACATCTCTTCACGATCGACCCGTCCTAAACGACTCATCACATCGAAGATCGGCGGCACGGACCAGGCTGTGCGGGTGATCCTCGCCCGTACACCCTGAGGGAGCACGCGTGGCAAATTCTCCGTAATGCCTCCTCCGGTAATGTGTGCGATGCCTTTGATCGGAAATTGCTCAACGAGCGCCAAGACCTGCTTCGCATAAATTCTGGTGGGTGTCAGGAGAACCTCGCCGATGGACCCATCAAGCTCAGAAAGACGGCTGGCAATCGTCAGCTTGGCTTGTTCAAACAGCACTCGACGGGCCAGTGAGTAGCCGTTACTATGGAGGCCCGTAGAGGCCAGACCTATGACCGCATCCCCGGACATAATGTGCCGACCATCAATGATCTTCGGGCGATCGACGGCGCCGACGGCGAAACCGGCCAGGTCATATTCCCCATCTGGATAGAATGACGGCATCTCGGCGGTTTCACCCCCGATCAGCGCACACCCGGCTTGACGGCAGCCTTCAGCAATACCGGCGATCACGTCCTGAGCCTTCGACACGGACAACTTCCCTGTCGCGAAATAGTCCAGAAAAAACAGCGGCTCCGCTCCGCTCACTGCAATATCATTGACGCACATCGCCACCAAATCGATTCCGACGGTGTCGTGCTTATCCATCATGAAGGCAATCTTCAGTTTGGTTCCAACTCCGTCAGTTCCAGAGACGAGCACTGGTTCTTTGTATTTGCCGGCTTGGAAGCCGAAGAGGCCGCCAAAGCCTCCTAAGTCGGTCAGGACCTCGGAACGAAACGTCGATCGAACGAGCGGCTTGATACGATCGACAAGCTCGTCGCCTGCATCGATATCCACACCTGCATCACGATAGGTCGTCATAGAATAGAGACAAGATAAAGTTGCGTCTTAGATTGAGGCTGAGCAGGAAACCCGGCAATTATGTTTCTACTCGGCTTTAACCTAGACCTGAACCGACTTCGGGGCGCATCTTAACGGAGGGTCCAGCGGAGGTCAACGCAAGTCGTTCATCTTCTGTTCCGCTTTTTTTCTTGCTGCCCTGAGAAGAAGTCCTATACTGTTATACGTATCTTCCCGAAATTCATCGAACGCACAACCCTGCGAAGGAGGATGTGGTGGCCATTTTGATTGTTGACGACTCTCCTGACGAGCGTCTGCTGCTTCATCATATCCTCAAGAATGCAGGCTATCGTGACTTGATCACCGTCTCATCAGCCCGTGATGCCTTTAAGCAACTGGATTTGGATCATGCCGGCGCCAACGGCGTTAAGACGGATGTAATCTTACTGGATATCAAGATGCCGGACGTGGATGGGATCGAGGCCTGTCGCCGCATCAAAGCCATCGATGCGTTTGCAGGGATTCCGATCATCATCGTGACGGCACGGAACCAAAAGGACTGGCTCCAGGCGGCATTCGACGCCGGGGCAACGGACTACATCAGAAAACCGGTCGAGCAAGTAGAACTCCTCGCACGAGTGAAATCTGCTTTCAAGCTTAAGCAAGAAACGGACGCGAGAAAGAATTGGGAACAGAAGGTCACGAAAACCATCACTGAACTCGACCGTACATTGCGCGACATCACCGCGTTACAACAACTGATACCCGTGTGCCCATCCTGTAGAACATCTCATCCCGAGCACATGTCCGAGGCCGCCCTGAACGAGTACGTGCGGACCCATCCCGAGACGAAGTTCCAAGATCTCATCTGCTCCACGTGCATAGGGCGCTGATCCTGTCGCCACCTTCCTTAGCTCTCCGGCCGCATCTCCACATCGAGCAACTTGATCTTCCGGTGAAGATGACTTCGCTCGATCTTGAGATCTTCAGCAGTCCGTGAAATATTCCAGTGGTGTTCCCGAAGTTTGCGACTGATGTATTCTTTTTCGAAGGCATTCCGGGCATCTCGAAGCGAGTCGTAGGATTTTGTGAGCAGTGAGTTGGGCGCCTGATTGCCCGCTGGCACCACGCCGACGGTTCGTCCCTGTAACGACAAAGTGGCCTGGGAGGCGTCGATCACAAACCCCGGCACCATGATCATGAGCCGCTCGATCAAATTCCTCAATTCCCGAATGTTCCCGGGCCATTCGTAGTGCTGAAACACGGCCATCGCCCCCGGCGAGACTTCCTTCATCCGCAACCCTTGCTCCTCGACGTGCGTTTTCATGAAATGCCGCACAAGGGCCGGGATATCTTCCCGCCTCTCACGCAGTGGAGGCACAACAATCGGAACCACGTTGAGGCGGTAGTATAGATCTTCTCGAAATTGCCCCTTGCCGATTTCTTTTTCCAAGTCCTTGTTGGAAGCCGCCAGCACCCGCACATCAACCTTCATCAATTTGGTTCCGCCGACGCGCGTGAACTGCTGTTCCTGCAAGGCGCGCAACACTTTCGCCTGCGTATTGAAACTCATGTCGCCGATTTCGTCCAGGAACAGCGTCCCTCCATCGGCCTGCTCGAACTGACCGCGTTTCATGGATGTGGCTCCGGTGAAGGAGCCCTTTTCGTGACCGAACAATTCACTCTCAATCAATGTCTCGGGGATGGCCGCACAATTGACGGCCACGAACGGATGGTCTGATCTGGTGCTGTGCATATGGATGGCTCGTGCGACCAACTCCTTCCCCGTTCCATTCTCGCCCCCGATCAATACTCGACTGTTCGTGGGGCCTGCCGTTTCGATGAGCTCCCGTAGCCGTTGCATGGCCGGCGACTGCCCGACCAACTCGAACTTTTGCTGGACTTTGGACCGCAGCGACCGGTTCTCTTGCGCCAATCGGACCTGTTCCAATGCCTGTTTGACACGGAGCGTGACATTTTCCAGCGACAACGGTTTCTCGATGTAGTCGTACGCACCAAGCTTGATGGCTTTCACGGCCGTTTCGATGGATCCATGCCCAGAGATCATCATGACCTGAGTCGCGGGCACAAACTCTTTCACCCGCCGTAAGGTCTCCAGCCCGTCCATCTCCGGCATCCAGATGTCCAGAATCATGAGATCAGGTGGGTCGGTTCCATATATTTTCAGCGCCTCTACCCCATTGGCGGCTACTGACACGTCATACCCTTCGTCCTCTAGGATGCTTCTCAGAGACGTGCGAATCGCTTCTTCGTCGTCCACCACTAGAATCGATGCCGACATAACCCCTCTCTCCTTACCCCTTGCCCTTCACCGGTCTACCCTACACCGGCAAATCGAACGTAAAGACGGCTCCCTTCGGGTGATTATTCCCCACATGGATCTGTCCTTCATGATCGGTGATAATCCGACGGACGATCGCCAACCCCAACCCGGTTCCGGTCTTCTTACGGGTAAAATACGGCACAAACAATCGTTCCTGATCTTCCGGAGTGATGCCGGGCCCCTCATCCGTCACGGTGACGACCACGCGACGGCGTTTCGTATCATACTTCGTGCTGACCCACAGCCGCCCTTTCTGATTCATCGCTTGAACCGCATTGTCGAAGAGATTGACGAACACGCGTCTCAGTTGTTCCCGGTCGAAATTGATGGACGGCAGATCTTCATCCAAGTCCACAATCAGCTCAATATCCTTCTGCGCCTCGCGATACAACGTGACTACTTCTCGCAGCACGTCGTGTAAAGATTGCCGCGTCATTTGTGGAGCGGGGAGACGGGCGAATTTTGAAAACTCGTCCAACATCTCTTTCAGACTCCCTACTTCGTTGATGATCACGTTGGTAGCATCATCGAAGACCCGATCGAGATCAGGAGATTTCTCGAAGAACTTCTTGCGTAATCGCTGAGCCGATAATTGAATAGGAGTGAGTGGATTCTTGATTTCATGGGCTACGCGTTTGGCGACCTCCTGCCAGGCAGCAACTTTCTGCGCCTTGATCAACTCCGTCAGATCTTCAAAGACCAACACAAACCCCAAGTCTTTGTTCGCCTCATCCCGCATACGAGACCCTTTCAGACCAATCGTAATCAGCTTCCCTTGGATATCCAACTGTCCTTCCAGGTCCAAATCGTCGCGCTCATCGGCCAGCATACGGTCATAGGCGGTCTGGAACGAGTCGAGACCGAACTCCTTGAACACCTCATTGGCCGACCGTCCTCTGAACCGGTCGGCAGCCAACCCAAGGATCCGCTCGGCCGATGGGTTGAAGGTGGTGATCATTCCGCTCCGATCGATCGACAAAAGACCGGCGGCAATCGTATCAACGACCGTTTCGATATAGGCGCGGCGGCGATCCAGCTCGGCATTGGTGTTCCGCAGAGTCAGGTTGGTTTCCTCAAGCTTCGATTTACTCCCCTGCAGATCTTGGGTCATCCGATTGAACGACTCGATCAGCGTCCCGATTTCATCGGTGGCTTTGGCATCGATCTGCACCGACAGATCGCCCTGGGCGACCGCTTCTGTCGCTTCCGCCAATCGCTGAATCGGAACGGTGATCCCGCGCGCCACATAGAAGCCGAACCACGTCGCGCTGAAGAGAATCAACACCGCCACGACGGCAACAAAAAGATACGCCCCGGCTTTAATGGGGTTTTTCATCGCCTTGATCTGCTTGTACGCCGTGTATTGACGACCGATCCCCTCCATCTTGGTCAACAGGGATTCAGGGACGTAGGTTTCCACAACCACGACCCCTTCTAACTCACCGCGTCGGCTTCCGGAGGCCACCGGGATGGCGGCGCGCACCAACCGTCCCGTCTGGGCCTCCTGGACGGAGGTAAACTCTTGCTTGCCGTTAATGACTTGTAAGACCAGTTGACTGATCGGTAGATCCAACACTCCAGGCGGAATTTCATTATCAAATGCCTTGGTGAGCGTCTCCATCTTGCTCGAAAACACCTCGATCCCGGCGACGCCGTATTCCATCCGTTTCCGGGCCATCGCGGCAATCAAGAGATCGCGCTGTACCGGGGTCAGCATGTCCTCGCGGAACAGTTCCTGAGAAATGGCCCGCGCACTGTTGACCGCGAGCGCGACATGCCCCGCGTGCTGCATACGAGCCACTTCATACGAATCTTTCATGACCTTCTCGATGTGCTCGCTGAACCACACATCGACGGCCTTATTGACCAGCCCGCTCGCGACGAACGCCAGGAGCAGCGTCGGGATCAACGAGAACCCGATAAACGCAGCGATGAGTTTTGTACGAAATCCTGACCCAACGAGACGGTGCCGTCGTTCGAAGTACGCCTTGATCAGATTCCTGGACAACAGGAGTACCAACACTACGAATCCGATCAGATCCAAATTGACGAGGAGGAGAACCAGTGCGTAGCTGGTTGTCGGCAGGAAGAAGCCGCTCTCTTCAGAGCCAGGCGCAACAAGTTGTGAGTAATACAGCGTGAGGGCCACGCAGGGAACCAGGAGGATCAGCACGATCCAGACAGGGCGAAGATGGCGTGGTTTCCGGTCAGGCTGCTTGAGTCGGACGTCCGAAGCACGACGCCGCTGACTGCCGACTGGGATGAGGTGACCGTCGGCACCTCCTTCGGAAGCAGATCCTACTGCAGGGATGGGATGGTTCAGTTCAGGCATTCACTCGTCCTCTGGGCACCATCGACACAAGAAAACAGAGGTGTTTAGCACTATAACCGACTTGCAAGGCAGTCTCAAAGCCTGCTGCACAATTTGCAGCCGTCAGAGAGCTCACGGGACGGAGAATCAAACGATAGGATTCTACTTTGGCGGGGCCAGCGTGACATACTTCATGCGAAGGGCATACAGCATGTCGCGCAGGACCGTCTGCTCATCAGAGGTCAGGTTGCCTATTGTCTTGCCTTCCAAGACAGACAATAGATCGATGATTTCTTTGGCTTGGGGCAGGTTGACGGGTATCGGTGCCTGGTGCGGATCCAGTTGCTCACCCATGAGCATGAGCGACGACGAGCCCAGTGAGATGACAAAGGACGAGAACGTGACCGGAGGTGACGGAGGCATTTGGGATGATTCTGGCGATGAAGCGGCAGGCTGCTTTGGCTCTTTTACAGTCGAGGAGGCTGCCGGAGCAGGCTCAGTCGCTCCGCTAGCCCGCCGATCGCGAATGACAAACCCTTGCTCTTCCTCAGCCATGTTCCCCTCTCTCCCACATTCCCTAATGTTGCCAGTACCCTACCATAGGGTCTATTCGGTCGCAAGCCGCTGCCATTGAAGTTATTCTGAACCTCCGTGCTCACTCCAAGTTCGTGTCCTTGACTCACATGGCGCTGGACGAGATCTTCGGTGCACCGCCGCCTTTGGTATCGAGTAGGCGATCGCACGAAGATATGCGATGCCGATCAGCCCTGGAACGCTTCATGAGATGCGCTAGTGGGAATTGGAGCGAGAGCTATTTTCATCCTTCTTTGCCGAACGCCCACGCTCACCGGCATCGAGCGAAGCGAGGGAAGGTCGAGCCAGCAGGGCGAGGCCCGTCCGGTGGAGCGCGTTGTTAGGGCTCAACTTTGCGATTTTTGAGGATGTGTTGGTTGTACGCATCCGTATAGGCGAACGCCTTACTGATCAAATCGCCGTGCTCCTTTCTCTGGATCACGTCCGATGTGCCCTCAAAGTTTACTTCCAGTGCGCCGCAGTAGGCTCTGTCCTTAACCTCAGTCACGCCCGGGAAGTCCCGGCTATAGCTATTGACGCTGTGGCACCGAAGCTTACCTGCGGCAAGGTCACGAGCTGCGTCCTTTTCAGGCGCAGCCAAATTGAGACCGGCCAGTTCTTGGCGAAGTGTAACGATCGGGTCTGCTTCCACGGCTCCGCATGCGCTAAACAGGCTGAGCAGGACGGGAATCAGTGTCTTCACGTTGAGCCCTAATGATGTTTAGTCCGATCCGCATAAGAATCAGATTCGCCCATTTCTGTTCGTGTAACATGTCATAGCATTTTCTGAAGATAACGACATTATCATTGTCATTTCAGTGATCGGATCGGCTCGGTGGCAATATCGTATCCGTCGCACACAACGCGCATACGATATATAAGAACAACCAGCGCGCATTTTCAGCCTACACATGCCACCGTCAAGTCCAGCCGCCATTGAAGCGGCAGCCGTTCTCAGTATAGAGTGGTAAGAACCTTCATCTTTCCCCAGACGTTTGAACAGGTCCACAACCGATGTCGACGGGATTTACCAAAGTGGTTGAGATCATGGCGGCGCTCCGTGCGCAAGACGGATGCCCTTGGGACCGAAAACAGACGCACGAATCGCTGAAACCATACCTACTGGAAGAAGCCTATGAAGTCCTTGAGACCATCGATCAGCGTGACAAGCAGAAGCTTCGGGAAGAACTCGGGGACGTGCTTTTACAAGTCCTCTTCCACAGTCAGATCGCCGCCGAGGACGGCTCTTTCACGGTTGAGGACGTGATCGAGACGCTCGCCACGAAACTGATCCGTAGACATCCTCACGTGTTCCGCACCGACGACCCGACAGAACAGGTGTCGAATAGTGAACAAGTTTTGGCTCAATGGGAGGACATCAAACGCGCGGAGCGAGAAGCAACCGGCAATACACAATCGGCCCTTGACGGAGTGCCGAAGACTTTGCCGGCATTGTTACGGGCGTATCAGATTCAGGCAAGGGCGGCCCGAGTCGGCTTTGATTGGCCACAGAGCGAGACCGGACTGGAACAAGTCTTCGCAAAGGTATCAGAAGAAATCGATGAACTGCGCGAGGCGCTGGCGTCACGACGGATAAGGACGGAATCCGAGTCCAACCGGACCGATACCAATGAGGAAATTGAGAACGAGTTGGGTGATCTTCTGTTCTCCCTGGTCAACCTCGCCCGCTTTCTCAAGGCAAATCCTGAGGATGCGCTGCGTCGATCCACGAACCGTTTCACCGATCGTTTTCACCTGGTGGAGGCACAAGCCGTAGAGAAGAGGCGGTCGTTGAGGGATATGACACTGGCCGAAATGGACGAGCTGTGGGACGAAGCCAAGCGACGCTTACAGAGGCCACAGCCGGACATCACATCGCATGTCGGAGATCGCGTTCCATGACGAAGAACCAAGAACCCTACGAAGAAGGCAAACGTGCAGGAGCCCATCCGTTGTTGGTGGTATTGGGCATCCTCGTCGGACTGTGGTTGTTCGTCGCCCTGATCGTCCCCAGTTCGAAGAACAAACAGGCAACCGGTACTGAAGGTCCTAATGTCTCGGTTATCGAGGATCCGGAAGCCGCGCCGGTCATGTTCAAAGTCCAAACGACCATTCTGGATATGAACACCCTAGGGTTGGTCGTTCCCTCTCAAGCGACGGATAGTCAGATCGTCGCCCTCTTGAAACGCCTCAAACAAGCGCGCCTAGACGGCACACTCGGTGAACAGCTCCCAGCAACCACACCAGGCCACAAACTCGGCGATCATGCCATCGCCGACATCTTCATCTTTTCAGACAAGCAATATGCTGAAGTGGATACAATCCGTACACTGGCACAAGGAGCCCATGCGCCTGGGACGCTGTACCCGAATGCCGTTCCATTTGAGGTGGCCATGGAGCAAGTTCGGGGCTACTATCGTATCGACTTGAATGATACCGGCAGCCCGGACAAGGGATCGCTCGGTTTCGCGGACGAATCAGGGGTCCACTCGAAGCACTACCGAAGAATCTTTTGACGGATCCGTCTCGCGTCTTTTCCCGCTGAGAGTCAGATACCAATGCGTCTCCTCACTTCTTCTCGAATCGCCGATTGATCCGCTTCAAACAACGCCTCTAGCTTCGGAAACAGATGGGCCAAAGACCCTGCAAACGGCGGCACCATCACATCACGTCGTTCCGTCAGCATACGTTCCCCTTCAGCCACCTGTATCTTCCAGCCGGCAATCGCTTTGGAGAGAATGTTGCTCATCATCAGTTGCTGGCCCGGCGAGCCGATAACCGTCCCGAAGAGGCGATGTTTAAACACCTCCAGCTCATCCGGTATCGAGACCTTCACCCGCACGCCATGTGGTGTCGCCCAGGTGGACCGTTGAATCGAATAGTCGTAGGAAAAGACCTGTTCTCGCGGCTCACGAAATGGACCGCTGATATCCACGATGGCGAAGGTGTTCTCAGTTGATGGCATGGTTCACTCGCTTTCGTCGGTAACAATGACACCCTTTCTAGACCGTACTATAAGAGCTTGAAGTTGGAGAGGACAAGAGGCTATTTTATTTATAGCGACAGCACGGCGATACAAGGCAGAGGGGGTCGTTTGGCTCAGCATTGAGAATTCCCCGCCCCCCAGCCACAGCAGCGGTGGAGACCTAGAGCACGAGACAGCTTTTCGGCACACTGATATACTCCGACCAAGGGTTCCTTCTGGAGAAGGCATGGCCAAGAAAGGCTATCCTGGACTCGTCTTGGTGCCGCCCAGCGATCGAACGATCCTGAGGCGCCGGCTGCTTCGTTGGGCCTTGCTCCTCATCGCGCTGATCTGGTGTATATCGTCACTGACCCCGTGGCCACCCGCCTCCGACGACAAGACGAACTGTCTACCTCCTATTGGGGGGCAGGAGGGTTCGAACAGTTCCACTGAAAATTGTGGCCAACCGCAATCGGTCACGGAGCCGCCGGCAAATCAGAGCGAATTCAGCCTTACGCCGGTTTCACAGGCAGAAGGCTTGGGCGAGTCCCAGAATCCCCTGCCTTCGCCCACCCCTGATCCCGATCGGTCCGCAACCCAGACCAATCACGACCAAAACTCACAGTCCAAATCCTCCGGTCCGACTAACCGTCCCTCTAGTCACAATATGGCACCATCAGGTAACGAAAAATCAGCATCAAGTCTGCCGGCCACAAAACCCGCGCAACATCCAGATGTCGACGTTCGCCTTGCCGAACAAGGCGATGCATTTGCTCAGTATCGCCTTGGACGCTACTACGCACGGCGCGACGGGCCACGGACACCGGAGTCGGTAAGCTGGTACAAGAAAGCTTCTCACGGTCTGCACCGCCTGGCTGAGACCGGCAATGGACAAGCGATGTACGTCCTGGGAGTCATGTACGCATATGGACGCGGAGTTGCGAGGGATACGGAGCAAGCGCGGCGCTGGCTGACTCAAGCGAGTGAACAGAAGGTGGCAGCGGCTCAGCCGGTTCTTGCGAGTCTGACAATGCAACCTCATCCCGATCCCAATTCGAAAGCAGCCGAACAGGCAAAAAATCTCAAACAGCAACACTGAAGTAATTCAGCCACTCTCCGGTATTGCGCCAGTTGATACAATCCCATAATATGCGTTTTCCGCTATGGACAGCATCGCTTGCATCAAAACTACAACTCCCACTCCGTACAAACTGACGGCCATCGAACCCGACACTCACGACACGAAGACCTTTCGTTTCGAACTGCCTACCGACGCAACACTGGACATGCTGCCCGGAGATTTTCTTTACGTCCATGCCACAATCAACGGCAAGGCCCTGAAACGGCCATACACTTCCTCGTCGCTTGTCGGCACCACGGGGTTCTTCGATCTGACAGTCAAGCGCTATGACGCTGGTTCCGTCTCGAAGTACCTGCACGATCAGCGGATCGGAGATACGGTGTTGATGAGCGGGCCGAACACCGGAGGACATTGGGTCGATGGAATGGCGAAGCGAGTCGGATTTGTGGCGGGAGGCACCGGGATTACGCCGATGATCTCCATTATTCGCTGGATTCTCACCAACAAGATCGATGCGGAGTTATTCCTTCTCTTCGCCAACAAAGCAGAGGCGGACATTATCTTCCGACAGGAGTGGGAACGCACTGTCCGAGACTATCCGAGCTTTCATTGCCGCCACGTCTTGGAACAACCACCTCCCGGGTGGGAAGGTAGCGTAGGTCTCGTCACCCCTGAAATTCTCCGACACCATCTTCCTGCTCCAGACTCCGACACCTGTGTTTTTCTCTGCGGTCCGCCGCCGATGGTCGATTCTCTGGAATCTACGCTCAAAGACTTAGGCTATTCCGAACAGGCCATCATCCTTCCATAAGGCATCGACAACCATCCTGCCTCAACTTGTGATTCCCCGTAGCTTGCTACGGGGACAATCTTTTCTGGTACCCTCTGGCGTATGGCGGACCAGAGGGACGAAGCAGATAGAAAGGGCGCTCACTGTGCGTGGCAAATCCATTAC
>Ga0134128_10003168_pt1 | contig 20157 bp, 20 predicted proteins | sample KB31754_FD_96462 | JGI IMG/M metagenome (GOLD analysis project Ga0134128, IMG submission 96462) | Terrestrial soil microbial communities with excess Nitrogen fertilizer from Kellogg Biological Station, Michigan, USA - KB3-175-4 | ecosystem: Environmental > Terrestrial > Soil > Unclassified ...
CAGGATGGGCAATATTGTACACTCCATTAAATACCGATACTCTTCCGAATACTATATATCGCTCATTCTCATTTAGCGATTTCTTAAGCCACTGCGCACCCTGGAACCATATCAACTCTATTCTTCCTGTTTCATCATATAGGGTAGCGACAAGCCTTCTTTTTCTGCCTTCCCCTTCTTCAAAGATATTTACCAGGATGCCCGACAATTGTACATATTCTGTTTGGGGATTAATGGCAGCAATTTTAGTGACCTGTGTACGGTCAAAATAGCGGTATGGATAATGATATAATAGATCTTCAAAGGTGTTCATTTCCAGCTCCTTACGAAGCATTTCTCCCCGTTGCGGCCCAACGCCTTTCAGATATTCAATTGGATGTGATAATATAGATGCCGTATTGCTTATAATGCAGTATTTGAATACAAAAATAATGAAGCAATAACTACTTACTGTGCTTTACCGGCTATTGTTATCCACAGCCAGAACGGTGCGGATATTCAGCTCATGGGCAGCACGCATTACAGCTACTATATCGTCAGCAGTAGCTTGCTTGTCTGCATTTATTACTACAGTTGGTTCTGCATCCTGTGATTTGGATACAACCCTTGAAATGGCTGATTGTAAGGAATCTGCAGGAACTGAGGCCGTGCCGACATAGAAGTGTTGTTTGGAATCTATAGATACTACTACTGTTTGTTTTGCCTTGGTGTCACTTTTAGCTTTTGGGATAGTTAATTTGATAACATTAGGGTTAGCTAATGTGGATATGATAAGAAAGAAAAGCAACAGGATGAAAAGAATATCATTCAGGGCAGATGTATGCGCCTGTGGTTCTTCTCGTAATGATTTTCTAAAGTTCATTAATGCTTTCTTTTATCGTGTTGGTTCCTGAAGTATATCTAAAAATTCTACTGATGCCGCTTCCATGTGATGTACATTTTTATTTATCTGCGCATTCAGGTAGTTATATGCCACATAAGCAAGCAGACCTATTATCAATCCTACAGCAGATGTTACCATCTTTGTATATATACCGCCGGCTATGGTTTCTAAAGAAAACCCCTGGTGCTGCACATTGAAGAAAAGGATGATCATACCGGCAATAGTACCCAGGAACCCGAACATTGGCGCAATACCTGCAAGGGTAGAGAGTATGGATAGATTTTTCTCCTGTTTATAAACTTCAAGTTTGCCGGTACTCTCCATTGATTTTTCAATATTGTCAATTGGTTTGCCTATGCGGCTAATGCCTTTATCAATAATACGGGCCACAGGGCTATCAGTATTACGGCACAGTGCCTTTGCTGCTGGCAAATTACCACCTGTTATTTGTTCCCGGATCCTCGACATAAACAAATTATCCATCTGCGACGCTTTGCGTATCACTATCAGGCGCTCTACAAATACATATACCAGCAATATCGAACATATCAGCAATGGTATCATTAATACTCCGCCTTCTTTCAACAAATAGAATAATGATATTTTTTCGGCTGGTACATTAGTCGCTGTTGCGGCAGCTTTTATAGAAGTATCTACCTGTAACAGAAGTATGGATAATAAAGACATGAGTTGGATTTGCGCGTTAGCAAATGTAATAATTACGAAAAACTAAAAGTAGTTAAAATGAAAAAGCCGGGGTAATACCCCGGCAAATATTTATAAATATATTAACTAAGCTATAGAAACTAACTCTATTTCAAATACAAGGTCTTCGCCTGCTAACGGGTGGTTTGCATCCAATACGACTGAATCTTCTAATACTTCAGTTACTACTACAGGGAATTGGTTGCCTGAATTATCACTCATAAAAAGCTCCATCCCAACTTCTGGCTTCATATCTGGCGGAAAATCTTTTAAAGGATATTCCATTGTCATATCTTCATTGTATTCACCGTAGGCCTGATCAACTGGAATATTTACAGTCTTTTTTTCGCCTACTCCCATATCAAGGAGCGCATCATCGAAACCTTTGATTACTTGTCCACTGCCAACTGTAAACTCAAGTGGTTCACGTCCTTCAGAGCTGTCAAACGTAGACCCATCATTAAGTTTGCCGTGATAATGAACACGTACGGTATCGCCCTTTTTTGCTTGCTGCATAAATTCTTTTTTATATAAATTCTAAAGGCGCAAGGTAATAATAATATCAAAAAGGCAAAGGTTATCTTTACCAAAAAAATTTACGGATGATCCGATGCCTGACGTCTAATTTAATGATCTTTATACTTATAATAAATTATTCTAAAGGATATGGACAAACAGGAAATGTAACAAATAGCAGTTCCGTAACTATTACCGGTGATGAACAGATAAGTGCATGGCTGCCATTGCTAAAGGGAAAGAAAGTAGCATTATTAATAAATCAGACTGCAACCGTTGGGAATAAATTATTATTAGATACTCTTATGAACCTTCATGTAGATGTAGTGAAGGTATTTTCGCCGGAGCATGGTTTAAGAGGGGTAGCAGATGCTGGAGATAAAGTAAACAACAGTACAGATAGCGCGACAGGTATACCTGTTATTTCATTGTATGGGAGCAATAAAAAGCCAACAAAGGAACAATTAGAGGGTATAGATATTTTAATTTACGATTTGCAGGACGTTGGCGTCAGATTTTACACATATATCTCCACGCTGCAATATGCAATGGAAGCGTGTGCTGAAAACAACAAAAGTTTTATGATCCTGGACCGCCCTGATCCTAATGGTTTTTATGTGGATGGCCCGGTATTAGATACCTCTTTAGGTTCTTTTGTAGGTATGCAGCCTATTCCTATCGTTTATGGGATGACTCCGGGCGAATATGCAAAAATGCTGGTTGGCGAACATTGGTTCAATAATGCCGGACAGCTCAATTTAAAGATCATACCCTGCCTCAACTACGACCACACAAGGAAGTATATTATAAAACAATCGCCGTCCCCAAATTTAAGGTCTATGACTGCCGTCTACTTATATCCTTCATTATGTTTGTTCGAAGGCACCGTAGTAAGTGTAGGTCGTGGTACAGATATTCCTTTCCAGCAATGGGGAAATCCTGAATTTGCAGGCAAAGCTTCCTATAGTTTCATCCCCGTTAGTAACATTGGTGCTGCCCATCCATTATACGAGAACAAATATTGTTACGGTGAAGTGGTCGCAACATCTGCAACCGAAGCTCTTGCTTTGATACAAGGCAAATTGCAATTATCGTGGCTCATTAAAGCTTACAAATGGTATCCTGACAAGGGAAAATTTTTCAACAGTTTTTTTGAAAAGCTTGCGGGAAATAAATTATTAATGAGCCAAATTGAAGACGGCAAAACAGAAGACGAAATAACAGAAAGCTGGCAAAAAGATCTACAGGTATTTAAACAAACGCGCAAAAAATATTTGCTTTACACTGATTTTGAATAACATTTTATCAGGGATAATACCTTCTTTACCAAAAATGCTTCAGGGATTTTTTGTTTCTATATATGATTTTTTAAAGAGCAGGAAAACGCTTTGCTGGTTATTGTTTGTGTCTACTTTATGTTTTTGGGGAGTTTTAGCAAGTAAAGTAAAATTTGAAGAAGATATCACAAGCATGCTGCCTGATAGCAGGGCTATTCGTGCAATGAATGATGTTATCAGCCATACACAGGCAGGCGAGCAGATAATATTTCTGGTTTCATTTAAGGACACATCACATACCGATCCCGATAGTCTCATCAATGTAGTTAACGGTTTTAACGGGCAATTGCATGCTAATTGCAGCAGATGGATAGATACTGTGTCCTTGCAGATAGGGGAGAGTTATGAGGAATCATTATTATCTGTTTTTCAAAATAACCTTCCGTTGTTTTTGACAGCAAATGATTTCAGGCAATTAGATACTTTGCTGCAACCGGAGCATATTAAAAAAACGCTTCAAACTAATCGCAAGATATTATTATCTCCGGCCAGTGTTGTGTATAAGCAGGTAATAGCTCAGGATCCTGCAGGAATGTCAAGGTTAGTATGGGCAAAACTCAAAGGATTACAATTCGATCCTAATTACGAAATATACAATGGGTACATATTTTCTAATAATGAGCGCCAACTGACCTTTTTCTTAAAACCTAAATACAAATCAAATGAAATAGGAAAGAACAGCAAGTTTTTTAGGGAACTGGATCAATTAATAATTGATCAGGAAGCAAAAGATCCTGGAATACACATTACTTATTTCGGAGGTCCTGCAGTTGCGGCAGGCAATGCCATGCAATTGCGTACAGACACAATAGTTACGCTCTCTGCTACTATCATTTTACTGTTAGCTCTTACTTATTATTTTTTCAGAAAAAAGAGAATACCATTATTGCTGCTTGTTCCGGTGGTTTATGGTGCAACAATGGGGTTAGCTATTATGTACCTGGTCCAGGGGAGCATATCTGTCATCGCCCTCGGAGCAGGCGCTATAATTCTTGGCTGCGCAATCGATTATTCAATCCATTTCCTGGCTCACGCAAAGCATGCAAAAGATATTCGCTCTACTATTGATGAATTGGCACAGCCATTAACTATAGGCAGTTTCACAACCATTGCGGCTTTTTTTTCACTGCGTTTTGTACATACGCCCATATTGCAGGATTTAGGACTGTTTGCTGCTATTAGTCTGACAGGCGCAGCTTTATGCACGCTGATTTTTCTTCCTCATTTCCCATTGGGAATTGAGCATAAAGAAGTAAAACCAACAGTTTTCGATAAACTGGCTTTGTGGCAACCCGAAAGTAATAAATGGCTGGTCTTGTTCATTTTCCTGCTTACGCCTGTATTGTTATACTTCAGTTTTAATGTACAGTTCGACAATGACTTAATGCATTTAAATTATTTATCTCCACGAATGCAAAAAGCCCAGGACGAGGTAAGCAAAGCAAATGCGTATGCCCTAAGCTCTGTTTTTCTCATTGCTAATGAGGATAATGAAGAACACGCTTTGCAAAAGTTAGAAAGTGTAACCCCGCAATTGGATACAATGCTTCAAAAAGGGTGGGTGAGAAGTGCTTCTAACCCTACATTATTATTACCCTCTTTAGCTGAACAAAGAAAAAGAATTGCTCGTTGGAATACATTTTGGAGCGAAAACAGGAAACAGGAAGTTTTAAAGGCAGTCAACGAGTATGCCGTACAGGACGGGTATGCTGCTAACGCATTTACATCTTTTAAAAGCTCTTTAGATAAAACATATACTCCTTTCGATACAACAACGGTTTCTTTATTAAAAACATTTTTCCCCGGCAGTTTCACATTCGATAAGCATAACCACTATGCCATTGCAGCTTTAAAAGTCTTGCCGGAGCACCGTAAAGAAGTTTTTAAATATTTATCAAAACAAAATGCAGTAACAATTACCGACAGACAACAAGGAGCCGTGCAACTTGTTAGTATATTAAACAAAGATTTTAATAATATAGCGATATACACCACATTTATTGTCTTTTTTGCCCTCCTGATAGGATATGGACGATTGGAATTAGCTCTTATTTCCTTTTTGCCTATGGCCATATCCTGGGTGTGGATATTAGGGTTAATGGCGTTGCTGGGGTTGAAATTTAATATTGTCAATATCATTATTTCCACACTCATTTTTGGCCTCGGTGATGACTATAGCATCTTTACAATGGATGGGATGGTGGAAAAATACAAGCATGGAGTTCAGAAGCTAAGTTCCATACGTGCAGCAGTATATGTGTCTGCTGTTACTGTATTTATAGGACTTGGGGTATTACTATTAGCCAAACATCCTGCGTTACGTTCTATTGCGTTAATATCGGTTACAGGCATGTTATGCGTTGTATTTATTTCGCAAACACTGCAACCTTTTCTCTTCAATTGGTTTATTCAAAACAGGGCAAATAAGAAATTCCTGCCGTTTACATTTTGGAGCTTTGCGAAATCAGTGTTTGCTTTTCTTTATTTTTTTGTTGGCTCTCTCATCCTGACGGTATTAGGAATTTTGTTTACAAAGCTTTGGCCATTCAATAAGGAGAAAGGTAAATATTGGTATCATATATGGATCAGCCGTTTTACATGGAGCATGATGTATATCATGGGCAATGTAAGAAAGCGGGTATATAACATATCTGGAGAAGATTTTCAAAAGCCTGCGATATATATAGCCAATCACTCGTCTTTTCTCGATATATTAATTACAACCATGCTGAATCCTAAGCTGGTTTTGCTTACAAATAAATGGGTGTGGCGTTCTCCGGTCTTTGGAGCAGTGGTTCGTATGGCAGAATATTATCCTGTCATTTATGGTGCCGAAGATAGTCTGGATCAATTGCGCGGACTGATACAGCATGGGTATTCCATTGTTATATTTCCTGAGGGTACACGATCATACGATGATACCATCAAACGGTTTCACAAAGGAGCATTTTACATAGCACAGCAGTTACAGCTTGATATAGTTCCAATTGTTTTACATGGCGTTCATTATACTATGCAGAAGGGCGATTGGCTGCTGAAAGATGGCACTTGTTCAGTTTATATCGAGCCACGAATTAAATCTGATAATACTTCTTTTGGACTGACTTATAGTGAAAAGGCAAAATTTATCAGCAGATGGATGCGTAAAGAATATGCTCAGATAAAAGAAGAAAACGAGACACCAAGATACTTTAAAGAGCAACTGCTTAGAAGCTATATGTATAAAGGCCCTGTGCTTGAGTGGTATTGCCGTATAAAAATTCGACTGGAAGGCTATTATGAACAATTTCATGAATTGATACCGAGGCAAGGCAAGTTCTATGATTTAGGGTGCGGTTATGGTTTTATGACCTATATGTTGCATTGGGCATCTGCTGAAAGAGAATTTATTGGTGTAGATTATGACGAAGATAAGATCGAGACAGCGCAAAATAATTTTCTGCGGGATGAACATATCAGGTTTGAGCATGCAGATATTACTAACTATAATCTGGAAAAATGTGACGGCATTATCCTAAGTGATGTATTACATTATTTATTGCCCGAAGAGCAGGAAAAACTGCTTGATAAATGTATTGCGGCACTCAATGATGATGGCATATTGATCATCCGCGATGGTGTATTTGAATTAAAGGATCGGCATAAGGGCACAAAGCTTACAGAATTATTTTCAACCAGGATTTTTAAATTCAATAAAACTAAGAACAACCTTCACTTTATTAGCAATTTATATATTGAAAATTATTCAATTAAAAACGGTTTAAAAATTGAAATAATCGATAAAAGCGTATATACTTCTAATCTTATCTTTATTTTGAGAAAAAAATTGCCATTTAACAACAACTTTAATAAACCATAGTTATCTTTCACAATCTAATCATATAAAAACAGCTTAAAATGAAAAAAATTATCCTCGGCGCAGCTATTTTATTTATCGCGACTCCAGCGGTTTTTGCACAACAAGCCATGCCTCAGAATAATGCTATGACTGCAGTACATCCTCCTGCTCCTACACCGGAACAACATGCTCAGGCGATGACAGAAAGAATGGATAAAGTATTAACCCTTAGTGCGGAACAAAAAAAGAGTATGTATGACGTGAACCTGAAGGCGGTTCAGCAAATGGATAAGATAAGGCAGGAAAATATGCAGAATCACACAAATGATAAAAGTGGTATGATGGCATTAATGCAAACAAGAGAAGCAGAGATCCAGAAAATACTCACTCCGGAACAATACGAAAAATACAAGAACACTATGGGCCAACGCCCTGTTCGTAGTCCGCAAATGAGTGCTCCGGCTCAAGCTCCTGGTGCACCGGCTATAGCACATTAATCATATTATTTTTTGCAATAAAAGCTCCGGATTCACGGAGCTTTTATTATTTAGTTATTGTGATAAAAATATTAACTTAGGTAATAATTTACATTTTTGTCTTATAATAATTTATAAAAAAATGAAAAAAACTATCCTTACTATCGCATTAGCAGTAAGCGCTAATCTATTATTTGCTCAAGCCCAGCAAACTGCACCTCAAAGACCTCAAAAGCTTCCTATGGGAGAAAAAGAATTGATGGCGCAGGCACAAAAGGAAACTGATCAGTTGGATAAAGACTTAAAGCTGTCTCCGGACCAAAAGAAGGCTATATTAAACATCAATATGGGAATGGACCATCAAATAGATATGGTGCGTACTCATGAAGATAATCCTGAACACCTTAAAGCATTGGAACATGCTAAAGAAAATCAATACAGACATGTTTTTAGTCCTGAACAGCTGCAAAAATTTGAATTAATACAGCATCAAAAAATGATGAAAGAACAAAAAAGCATGCAGAAATAGGAAACAATATTTTATACTCTTTATTTAAAGGCTCCGTAATAGAGCCTTTTTTTTATTGTACAGATTGCTGTTGACGGTTATTCAAAAATATACTGATTAACCAAAGTAATATTCCAAACCCAATTAATACTCCCATATATCCTAATACAGATATTATATTACCGTCGCGGAGTATTATTTGGTCTACTGCAGCCAGCCCCCAATGCAGGGGAGATATCAGGGCTATTCTTTGTATCACTATAGGCAGCAGATCGGTAGGTATCCATATGCCGCCAAGTGCTGCAAGTATTACTATAGAGATAGAGCCAAATGGCAATGCCTGGTTTGCTGTTTTAAAGAGAGATCCTATAAAACAGCCGTATGCGGTAGCTGCAAATGCTATCGAGATACCTATTGGCAATAAGTCCCAGGGATGTACACCAAGATATAACGCTGGGAGATTTATTACCGGCATAAACCAGATACCAATGCAAAGCATCAGTATGAACTGAACAGTGCACACGATAGTATAAAAAAGTATCCCGCCTATAGACACATATTGCTGCACATTTGGTATCAGCGTTACTCTGAGCGCGCTTCCTCCTTCACGCTCCCGTATCATATGTCCTGAAATAGGTACAACAATGAAAAACATACCAAAAATTGCCCATGCCGGTACATTATGCTGCACTGAATTAATGTATACCAGGTCCTTTCCATTATTATTTAATGGTTCTTCACGGATACCAACACCCTGTAGCACTTTTTGAAAACTATTAGTATCTACACTCGTGTCCGCAGCTTTCCCGAGTTTCTCCAATCGTTTCATGAGGGATGCGCTGCTTGCGTAAGTAACATATTTGTCTAACGCAAAACTTATAGATGCGCGGAACGATTGTTTGGTGACCGGGTCAAAATACATCCGGATATAGTTGCTATCCCTGGGTTTACGGGTGGGCAAAATGGCATCTGCTCCAAACTTTTTAGAAATATTGTTGGCAACTGTGTTAGATAGATTGACCATTTCAGCGGTCACTCCCGCAGGTATTTCTATTCCTATTTTATAGCTCCCTTTCTGTAATAATATTTTCATTTGCTCACTCGATAAGGGCTGGCGATTTAAAGAGTCAATAACATGAAAACTTTTGCTTTGTTTCAACCCCGCAATTATTTCCTGTGCCACACTCCCATGGTCATTATTCGCAAGCAACAGGTCAAAGCGCAATTCCTGGTATTCCTTAAAGGGCTCCTCCTGTACCAATGCCATCACTATTATTAGTATAGCAGGCATTATTATCAGCAATGCCATGCCTGCTACGTCCCGCTTTAGCAGGATGAATTCTTTGATTATTGTAGCAAGTATTTTTCTCATGCTTAATCTCTTACAGAGTGCCCTGTATAATACAGAAATACTTCTTCCAGGTTTTTGCAGCCGTCCGTCTGGCTCACCAGTTCTATGGGTGAACCACTTACAACAAATTTCCCCTCGTCTATTATTACTACTTTATCACACAGTTTCTCTGCTTCTTCCATCAGGTGCGACGTGTACAATATTGTTTTGCCTTGGTTATGATATTCTTTCAAAAAATCAATTATCATAGCTCTCGATTGAACATCCACACCGGCAGTTGGTTCGTCTAATATCAGTAGTTCAGGCTCGTGAAGCAGGGAAGCAATAATGTTAGCCCTCCGTTTCATTCCACCACTATATCTGTTTATGCGCTTGTCTGCATGTTTTTCCAGGCCCAGCTTCACTAACAACTCTTTTGCTTTCCCTTTTATCTTTTTGTCGCTCAACCCATATAGCCGTCCTATATATATAAAGTTCTCCCATCCCGTAAGGTTGCCAAACAACGCTATTTGTTGCGGCACAACTCCGATCATAGACCTTATAGCAACAGTATTTTTTATACAGTCTTTACCGAAAATAAAGGCATCCCCTGAATCCGGCATTACCAATCCGCATAATATACTGATGCACGTCGTTTTCCCCGCCCCGTTCGGTCCAAGCAATCCCATTATCAGGTTTTTTTCTACCTGTAGGGAAAGACCATCCAGCGCAGGGGAATAGGCATCCTTATAATTTTTGCGCAGGTTTGTAATTTCTATGGCAAGCGACATTGCTTCAATGTACCGACTATTTTTTATTATTTAGTATAGCTTAGATCTTGTACCAAAGCAGTTGGCAACTTCGGTAACATGCTTCTTGGTATTAAAAAAGAGGTAAGTTCCGCAAGTTCTTTAAATACATAGTGGCTGCTGGCGGCTTTGCTCAGATAATCCGCACCGCTGCTGCCACCTGTCCCTACACGTTTTCCTATTGTCCGTTCTACAAGGTGTATATGGCGGTGGCGCCACAAAGAGAGTAATTCATCTATTTCCAGCAATGAGCTTAATAGCTCGTATGGTAAGTGAAGTAGGGGATAGTCGCGATAGAGCATAATGAATAATGCATTTCTATTGGCATCTGCACTAAACGAGCGCCCGCTTGGGTATTGCTCATCGTTCATAAATAGCTCATCAAATGTGCGCATATTATGACTTTCTACTTCTAGCAGGCTTTCTTTATATGCTTCACGGTATTTATGCCAGAATCCGTTACCACTTGCCGTTTCATCCCAATAATTCTTGTCCTTTATAAAAGGCATGCGTTCCAGCCAGTTATTAATAAGCACCAGTAGCGATTTCTTTTCTTCTGCTTCTTTTACTCTTGCGATATCATTTTCAGTGAGCTGCGACAGGTAATAACTTTTCCCAAAACGGCTTTCGTATGTTAGGCCAAGGGTAGCTTCTATTATCTTAAATTGTATACTCTGAAAGCCCGATGCTGGGCGTAGCAGATCTCTGAAATCAAGAAAATCCAGCGGGGTCATTGTCTCCAGTACACTCATCTGCATTACCGCAACATCCAGGATACGGCTTACCCGTTTCAGGCGATGTACGGTGTTATATATATCCGGGGCATTGTTATGAATATTTGGCTGGCTGAATATATCACGCACTATATTTAATTCATGCAATATCTGTTTGAACCACAGCTCGTATGTCTGATGAATAATAATAAAAAGCATTTCATCATCTGCCTTTATTCCTTCCTTGTTGCTTTCAGGTTCCTGCGCGTTCAATATTTTATCTAATTGCAGATAGCTGCTGTAATAAACCGGGTTGCGTTCCTTTTTCATGAGCGGAAAATTAATAAATGTAAAGAGAAGGAGGAATTGAAGTTTTCTCTATGTTTCCTGGCCATTGTTATTTTTTAATTCTCCCTGCCCTCAGGAACAATGGAAATGTTATTTGTTTTATCTCATGATCATTCCAATGTTCTTTGAACTTTGGTAAGTAAAGTTGCACAGGATCCACTCCTTCTTTTTTTATATAGTGCTGTACCGACGACCAGGAATTAAGATACCCTATCAGGTTGGTCAATTGCCAGTTGGCTTTTATTTCAAACTTTGGTGTGGCTATTTCTTCAAACGGGAAGGGTATGGTCTTGTATTCATCATCTACATATTTGCGTTCTTTATCCCAATAGGGGCCTAATAGATTGCTATAAAAATCGTCTAAAATAACATCTATCAAGCTATTGGTATACAGCAATTTGTATGTCCACACCGCAATTATCGATTCAGGCTTTCCCACACGCTTCACTTCATTATAAAATTGCTCAAAGTCAAACCAATGTATCGCTTGTGCAACCGTTATAAGATCAAAGCTATTATCGGGAAAAGAGGCTTTTTCTGCCCTTTCTACTTTATATATAATGTTATCTCTTTTAATCGCATTGTTCAATTGTTGTTCGCTTATGTCCGTAGCATATACTACCTTAAATCGCTCCGCTATTTTATTGGCAGCCTGTCCATTTCCTGTTCCGCAATCCCATGCAGCATCAAATCCGGGTACTTTATCAAACAAAAATTGATACAATTCATCCGGCGCAACAGGTCTGAATTTGGCATAAACACCGGCCTGTCCTGAAAAATTATCCTGCACATCTTTCATATAGACAAATTTACTATTCCTGAATTGCAATGTGTCATTAATTTTATCTCCTTATGAAAAGCAAATTCTTACCGGCCATACCGGCTGAGGCAGTTAACAAAGCAGTGGGATCTAAGAATTACCAGGATTTATTCGATATGATCTCCGAACCGCTCCTAGAAGAATTATATCGCCGCCAGACTTTCGAGTTTCTTGACGAGCTTTCCGACGGACAGGCTTTATTGGTTTCATACGATTATGTTCAGTCGCACGTAATGGTAGGGGGATTTCTACAGTTGATACAAAATGGCTATATAGCCTTACTGCCACCTATGCCTGAATGGCTGACAAAAGTAGGGGCTGAAAAAATGGCCAAGGTGCTCGACGACGCATTAAAAGTTTATGTACTGAATTATGAATTGTTGAGTAAAAAAACTTCGGTAGAGGAGTTCGCAAAGCTCTATAACGAAATGAAAGAGTTCGAAATATTAGATAAACAATTCATGGATTTAAATGATGATACTTTTATGCTGATTTTACAGTATGCTGTAAATAATTTAAGTGATTTTTTGACAAAAATAGAATAATGTTCTAATTTAGATAGATATTCTATTAAATTGATTATAAAATAATTAAATTACTATTTATACAAGCTATATATTTTTATTGGCGAATTTATATTCATTTATATTTTGTTGACTTTTTACAGTATTTATCTACCATTTTGCATGTGATTTTTTAGGATAAGGTGGATAATACCTGGTTTATTTTAGAATGTGTTCTGTTATTTATTGAGGGATCACTTTATAAGAAACTGTAAAGCATCCAATGGTTCCTTTTTATAATAATATTAGTTTTTCGTACTCATTTTTCATCATACTTATTTGTAACTTTGCACCTCCAAATCGGGCAGTATCTGCTAAATTTTCACTGCCTGTTATTTCCAAATATGATTACAATATCTAATTTATCTCTTCGCTACGGAAAGCGCGTGTTGTTTGAAGATGTGAACCTAAGGTTCACTGAAGGCAATTGCTATGGTATTATCGGGGCTAATGGTGCCGGTAAATCCACTTTTTTAAAGATCATTTCCGGCGAGATCGACCCGACCACAGGTAAGGTAGAGATCTCTAAGGACCAGCGCATGAGTGTGCTGAAACAAAACCACTATGAATTCGATGAATTGCCGGTGCTGGAAACAGTTATCCGTGGCAATTCGAAGCTTTTCAAGGTAATGCAGGAGAAAGATGCCATATATGCTAAGGTTGATTTCACCGAAGAAGATGGCATCAAAGCAGGGGAGCTAGAAGGGCTTTTTGCCGAGATGGACGGCTGGAATGCGGAAAGTGCCGCTGCAACATTACTAAGCAATCTTGGCATTAAAGAAGAATATCATACTAAATTATTGAAGGAGCTCGATGGTAATCAAAAGGTAAGGGTATTGTTGGCGCAGGCTTTATTTGGCCACCCGGATATCCTGTTGCTCGATGAACCGACCAACGACCTTGACCTGGAAACCATTTCCTGGCTTGAGAACTTCCTGGCCGATTACGATAAGATCGTCCTCGTGGTTTCGCACGATCGTCACTTCCTCGATACTGTTTGTACACATGTTGCCGATATAGATTTCGGTAAGATCACCATATTCACTGGTAACTATTCATTCTGGTATCAGTCCAGCCAGTTGTTGCTGAAGCAGCGTACTGAGCAAAACCGCAAAGCTGAGGATAAAATAAGGGAACTGAAAGAGTTCATTGCCCGTTTCTCGGCCAACGCCTCTAAATCCAAACAGGCTACCAGCCGTAAAAAAGCGCTGGATAAGATAAACCTGGAGGATATGAAACCTTCCAACCGTAAGTATCCGGCCATCCTGTTTAACAACCAGGTGAGGGATGCTGGCGATCAGATCCTCGAGGTAAAGAACTTGTCTAAAACGTCTCATGGAGAGCTGCTTTTTAAGGATGTTAGTTTTGATATAAAGCGTGGACAAAAAGTTGCGGTAGTATCGTCTAATTCTTTGGCAACCAGTGCATTTTACGAAATACTTTCGGGAGAAGATAAGGATTACAAGGGCAGCTTTAGATGGGGTGTTACCATTACACCTACATATCTGCCTAATGATAATAGCAGCTATTTTAAAGCCAAAGATCTGAACCTCATCGACTGGCTTCGTCAATATTCCGAAGAAAAGGACGAAACGTTTATCCGAGGATTCCTTGGCAGAATGTTATTCTCCGGTGAGGAAACCTTAAAGCAATGCACCGTCCTTAGCGGGGGCGAAAAAATGCGCTGCATGCTAAGTCGTATGATGATGCTAAAAGGAAACCTGCTGATGTTGGACGAACCAACCAACCACCTGGATCTGGAAAGTATCACAGCCTTGAACAACGGCATGAAAGATTTTAAAGGAACAATATTATTCACCACGCGCGACCATGAGCTGGCCGAAACGGTAGCAGACCGGATCCTGGAGCTCACACCAAACGGACTGATAGATAAAGAAATGGATTTCGACGAATACGTAACCAGCGATAGGGTAAAAGCCCAAAGAGCCGAAATGTACGGCGAAGCCGTAGCTTAATAATAGGGTTATTAAATATAATTGAATGCTCCTCAAACCGGGGAGCATTCCTTATTTACAATAATCCTCATTTCTTCTACTTAACATAATGTAAATTATAGAACAAATGAGGCGAAAAATATCTTGCTTTAATAAGTCTTATATTTGTTTAATTAAATTCACACACAATGCCAAATAAAAAACAAACTTCTAAGAAAATTGCATCAATTGCGGGACATTTATTGAAAACTTCAAAAAGTAAGAACGTTAGAAAAGTAGCAGCATCAGACTTGGCACAAACAAAAAAAGGAAAAACAAAATAACATACTGATAATTAAAAGGATAAAAAAAATAAGTTCTACTTTGTAATAATGTTACAAATGAATGAAACCTTAGCTCATCCATATTTTAGAGAGTTTATTGTGCCATTGATTACCATTTTTTTTACAATAGCAGTTAAAGTAGTAAGTAGAAAAGACTCTTTCATAGGTATTACTAGAGATGATTTTGCCATTGGTTTTGATCTTATTGTGACTTCAATAATACTTTTAGTTACTTACTACTCGGGCTTGGCAACACAAATACATAATAATATTGCAAATAACCCAGAGTTATGTAGACAAAAATTAGAAATGTTCCCTTGGGTGTTGTTATTTTCTATATGTGGTTTGTGGTCCCTTTCAACAATCGTAAGAATATATGGTTGGCAGAATGGTCAAAGTAAAAAATTAAGAATTTGGCCTGGAGTTATATTACCTACGTTTACTGGTATAATTTATTTATTAATTGTTATTAACTATATAGCATAATGCCTAAAATAAATAATAACTCTTTTCTGAGGATATTATCCCCGCTAGTTGCTATTTTTTCTCTCGTAGCCGCTATATTAGCGTTAGTCCAAAAAAACAATTTCGAGAATAAAAACACAGTTTTAACCTTAACTATTGGTATAATCAGCGCATTTTTAGGGCTGTTGCTTGGATATTTATTTCTTAAAGTGTATAAAAAAAGACCTTTATCAAAAGTCTTTATTGCACATACGTCTGATGACAAGGAACAAGCTGAAATAATAATTAGGAATTTATTGAAACATAAAATAAAAGTTATTGATGAGGATGAAATAACAATTATTGGTGAAGACGTAACGGAAAGATATAAATTAATTCTAAAGGACTTAGATTACGTTTTGTTATTATATTCAAAATCATCCATAAGTGATATATACTTTAATGAAATTGCAAAATTATCAAAATCAAAAAAAATTATACCCATAGTAATGGATGAAGGAATTCAAATACCTCAAAGCATATCGAAATTCCCATCGTTTAAAAACTCAAAGAATGGAATTGATGAGTTGGCTAAAAAACTTGTTACCTCTTAGATATGATTAATGCCCCCACTGGTTTAAGTCTTCTGGTCTTCTGCAAGTAGACTTAAACTATCAATAATAAGCAGGACTTAGTCCGGCAAAACAAATTCTGCAACCGGATGGTAGTGTCTCAGTTTTGATTTTTTGAACGTTGACCTTTTTTCATGAAAAAATAAGCACCCGTTATTATTGCGTCCAATATAAGCAGTGATACAAAAACAGTTGGTGAAAAATAGTTTCTAAAACAAAAAACAATTATTAAAAATATCCATCCTGCATAACCAAGATATTGCCACCAATTTTTCCTTTTACGCAATATTTCAATCCATACAATTGTTGCCACTAAAGGCAAAATGAGTATGTCACGAATTCGTTCCAAAAAACTGTTACTACGTAAATGATATAATTCTATCGAATCTATTGCCAGGAAAGCAGAAAAAATAATTAACCATGAAATAAAAAAATATTTGGTGTAATCACGCTTTCTATATTGCAAATCATCATCTGCGCTTGTATTGTTGCGATTTTCCCCACTTACCCAGAGAAAAAGAATTGAAATTTCTATCATCATCAAATCACGTATCAAGTGATTAGTATAATGTCGGACCTGGCGCGTTAAATAAATGTGCCCCAGGATAAATTCTAAAATAACTGCAATAAGTGTAAGCAGTAAAATAACGAAAACATACTTACCCTTACGTCCATTGCTCATAATATAAAGATAAAAAAAGCCGCGATTTGCCCCCTACTCTATGTTGTCATTCAGAGCGCAGCAGCTAGGGCTTAAGTATAGCGCGAAGCGAAGAATCTCCTTAATCAAGGACGCAATCAAGTCCATTTTACTCTCTTCGGCCTCATAAAAATGGCGTTAAGAAAAATGCCGTAACTGAGCGTCCGCAAAAAACTATCCCTGGATTTAGACAGCAGCCCAATAGCAACTTGTCATTCAGAGCGTAGCAGCCAGGATTCAAGCATGGCGCGAAGCGAAGAATCTCCTTAATCAATTCAGGCATCCCGCTTCCACCCCACCTCTATCATTCCCTTCAAAACTTTCAGATCAATATCGGCCAGCTTATTTACATACAGGCAGCCCATAGCCGGTTTACACTTACCCAGCTTTTCTATTGCAGCAGCATGTTCATCAATATTACTGCCAAAGTACAACGACAGGTTCGCCTTACGCGGCGCGAAGCCTATCCGCATCCAGTCGGCTTCGCGGCCGGTTAAGGGGCTTTTGTGTCTTCTCATACCAAAACCTACAAAGGAGTTGTTCCACAATACCGGCTCTTCCTTGCTGGCTTTCTTCATCATTTCCAGCAGCACAAAACTGTCTTTGCGCTTTTGCTCAGGAGTAATGCTATTGAGAAAATCCTCTACACTTGCAGTAGATGGTTTTATCTTGTTATCAGCCAGTTTTGATTTCTTTTCAGCCATTTTAAAATATTTGTCTGTAGAAAATTACCATTTTGCTAACTCAAATTACATGGCTTCCTCATAATATTGATGATAAATTTGATATCCAATACCTCACAAAATGGTGGATACTCTCATTGGTCACATTAGCCGTGTACGGTACTTGCTAGTAGCATTCTTTGCGTGTGCATCATACACATGCGCTGCTCAGAAAAAAGTGAATGAGATCGATCATATACTTAAAAAGAAACTCGACAGCATTGCAATAGCAGACCAACAATACCGTCTCATTGCAAACAATTTAACGAGTGCCTCATCAGATAGTTTAGCCAAAGTATATCATGTCTCTCCCGACAGCATATACGACTATCTTATGGCTATCCAGGCGAAAGATGACAGTGCCGATCTTCTTATTGTAGAAAACATTATTAAAGAACATGGATACCCGGGAAGATCACTTGTTGGAACTCCCACAAACGAAGCGGCATTTTATGTCATTCAACATTCCCCTAAAATAAAAGAATATTTACCGCTCTTGCAAAGCGCAGCCCAGGCCGGAGAACTGTCGGCAACATTGGTTGCAATGATGGAAGATAGGCTGCTTGTTCAGGAGCGGAAAGAGCAGGTTTATGGCACCCAGTTATGGGGTAACCCGGTAAAGGATTCAGCAACCGGCATTACCAAACCGGAATATTATTTCGATCCCATCCTTGATCCAGAGAATGTAAATAAACGCCGCATCAAAGCCGGCTTCACCACAACTATCGAACAATACGCTAAGGAGATGGGCATACCCTATCGTATAAAAACTCCCTGGTGGTGGAACGATCAAAAACAATAAAACACATTATAAGGTGTATGCGTCATTATGGATGCGCATTTACCCTCCTGCCTTTGAAATACGTAATGTTTGGGTCCGAGCACATTTCGTGGAAGCGGGCATAAAAGAAGCTATCTTCCTTTAGTGATATGAGCAAATTAGTTTTATTATTATTACTGTCGTCTAAAGTATAACCACCGGATATTTCTTCTAACATAGTTGGATCTCCTGAATTAATAGGTATTTCAGGATGACTGGAACTATATTTGATTTCACTTTGATTAAGGTGAAACACATAAACGTACATTCGGACGACGGAATCAGAGTCAGGAGCTGGACAGAGTATGCTGGGCAGGCTAGTACCATAACTATATTGATAGGCCATACCATAAAATGTATCAGTATAAGGAACGAATTTACTTTGCGAAGAATCAGGGCCTTTAGTAACGCTATGAATTGTTGCCTTACTAGGTGATGTGTTTGTGCCATTTTTTTCGCAGGCAGTGTACAATATAATCGGCAACGCAAGTACAAATATTGCTTTTAGGCTTTTCATAGGATTTTATTTATAAGAACAAACGCTTGTTATATAAATTTATTGTTCTATGACAATGAAAACAATGCAAATCATATCAAAAACATTGTCATTCTGAATGAGCAGCTTAGCTTTTGAGCATAGCGCGAAAAAATATTGTCATTCAAAATGAAGCGGCTAAGCCATTGTGCATAGCGCGAAATGAAGAATCTCCTAAATCAAGGCAAATAAGTTTAACGAGGATGCAAATGCCTCGGGGTTCATTGTTGTTATCTTTTCCACCCTCCTATTTCATCAGTAAGTAAATTTGTAAAGGTGACGCTTTTTCTCCGGCGTTGTCATTCAGAGCGTAGCAGCCAGGGTTCAAGCATAGCGCGAAGCGAAGAATCTCCTTAATCAAGGCAAATAAGTTTAAGGACGATACACACGATACAAAAGTTCTTTGAAAAAATGATAGCTCAACCAGTATGAATATTCACGCTCTCTTTCCGTTTCTCCGCTCTATCGCTGGGGCATTGTGCGGTGAAAATGGGGCATAAATGGGTAATAATTCGCCTGTTGAATTATTTACATAACTATTGCTAATAAAGCATTTCAGCAGGTCAAGGCGCACCCCAATTCCCCAAACCAATATTTTTCATCCAATGGGAAAAATGAAAATTGTCACTCTGAACGAAACATCCGGATTTTGTGTGCAGGCCGTGCAGTGAAGAGTCTCACTAACTAAGGGCAAGTTTAAGTGTATACCGAATTTAATTATATTGCATCTGTTTAAATAATACAAAGAAACAATGAAACAATTCAGGAAATATTTACTACCCATTGGCCTTCTTTGCTTGAGTACATCTCTAATTCTCCAGCTCATTCTGAAGGCAGCTAATATCCACGAAAATGAAAACCTTTCTCATTTTGTAGTAGGTTTTCTACTCGGTTTGTCTTTGGTCTTTATATTGTTTTCCAGGCTTAGGCCCATCCGCTAAGTTTATCAGTTTCATTTGTTAAATATTTCTCCCACGCTAATAAATTATTAGCTAAGCTTATTACTTTTGGCCAACCACATATCTCTACATGGCATCCCCCGAAAAAAAAGACGTTGCTAACGCAAACAATAAAAAGAAGAAAAAAAAGCCGGTATGGCGCGAGTGGCTCGATGCCGCTCTGTTTGCTATAGTAGCCGCTACCCTCATCCGTACATTCCTTTTCGAGGCTTATACGATAC
>Ga0134128_10003171_pt1 | contig 20155 bp, 18 predicted proteins | sample KB31754_FD_96462 | JGI IMG/M metagenome (GOLD analysis project Ga0134128, IMG submission 96462) | Terrestrial soil microbial communities with excess Nitrogen fertilizer from Kellogg Biological Station, Michigan, USA - KB3-175-4 | ecosystem: Environmental > Terrestrial > Soil > Unclassified ...
CGGTGAGCGTGACATCGCGCAATCTGGACAAGTTTCTCGGGGTGCGCCGCTTCCGCTATGGCAAGGCAGAGGACCTCGACCGCGTGGGTCAGGTGACCGGGCTTGCGTGGACCGAGGTGGGGGGCGAGCTCCTCTCGATAGAGGCCGCGATCGTCCCCGGCAAGGGCAAGCTCCTGCATACCGGCCAACTCGGCGAGGTGATGCAGGAGTCGATCCAGGCCGCGATGACCGTCGTGCGCAGCCGCGCGCAGGTGCTCGGACTCGAGACGGAGTTCTATCAGAAGCACGACTTGCACCTGCACGTGCCCGAGGGCGCAACGCCGAAGGACGGCCCGAGCGCCGGCATCGGGATGTGCACCGCGCTCGTTTCGGCGCTCACGCGCATTCCGGTGCGCTCGGATGTCGCGATGACCGGGGAGATCACCTTGCGGGGCGAGGTGCTACCGATCGGCGGCTTGAAGGAAAAGCTGCTCGCTGCGCACCGCGGCGGCATCAAGACCGTGTTGATTCCGAGCGAGAACGTGAAAGACCTCGCCGAGATCCCCGACAACATCAAGGGGCGGCTCGAGATCAAGCCCGTGAAATGGATCGATGAGGTACTGCAGCTCGCGCTCACGCGCCAGCCGGTTCCGCTCGCGATGGCCGAGACTCAGCCCGTCGCGCCTCCGCCGGTCGTGCAGCCTGCCGTGGCGGCTGCCGCAGCGGAGGAAGCGAAGCGCGGCCGGCGGAATGGCCGCAAGACGCTGAAGCCGGTGCCGGGAGCGCATTGAGACAGGGTCGCCTCGCAGCTCGCCGCGACACTCGCGACGGCCGATCCGCAAAAGGCGCGTGACCTCGCCGCGCGCTACTCGAAGGACCGCGATCGCTACGAGGGACAGGCCAAGGCCATCCAGCAGGGAGCGCAGGATCGCGAAGGGGCGAGCGAGCGGGAGGAGCGGCGGGCTCTACGGCTCGGCCTCGGGGCGGCGGTCATCGGGGCCGTCGTGAGCGCGGCCAACTGGTTCGCCTGAGGCCGCCCTGCTAGAGTCCTCGGGCCAGCCTGACCCGCTCCGCACGGGTGCTTAGCTCAGTTGGTAGAGCGTCGCCTTTACACGGCGAATGTCGGGGGTTCGAATCCCTCAGCACCCATACAAATCCAGCATTTCACGGCCCGACTTCATAGACCCGGAGCGCTTCGGGTTGGTTTCCGCGGCCCCACACGCCAAGGTACAGTCGGTTCAACTCGGGAACGAAGCAAGAGGTCCGGCCGCCGGGCGCGGTCCGGATTTGAGCGATTCTCGAATAGCGGCCGACGACATCTTCTTGCTGGATGACAGAGATGAAGCCGGAGCCGCCGGATACATAGATGCGCTTGTGCGCTCCGCCATACCACATGTCGTCCGCGTGACCGACGCCGGGGACGCTTGCGATGAGCTTTCCTGATTCGGTGTCGAGGACCAATACTTCCGCCGGCGCCCGACTCGCAATGAACAATCGGTGGTCCTTCTCATCCAAGGCCATCGGAAAGTTTTCCTCCGCTCCACCGAGGCTCCACATTGCCAGGATCTTGCCGTCGGTGCGGTTCACCACCGCCACCTTGTTCCCAGCCGTCGGAACATTAACGAATATCCTGGAGCCGGACTCCTCGAGCTGGAACGATTCAGGATGCCCGGGCAATTTGATCGTTTTCAGCAATTTTCCGCTCGTGCCGTCGAGAACGCCGATTCCTGCGTGCTTTCCACCGCCGAAGCCGACGAACACGCGGTCGGTCGCCGATTCATAGCGCGTATCATCGGCATCGCTCTGAAGGTCAACTATGTTTAGCTGCTTGTAAGTATCGCCATCGAACATGCGGACCGTCCCGTCGTCGCCATTTGCGACGAAGATCCGGTTGGACTTTGGCGCGTAGGTTACGCCCTGTGGCTCGCGCAAGCCGGAAATCGTGTGAATGAGCTTGTTGGCACGCAGATCGAAGATCTCGAGAGTGTTGTTGCCCAACGCGGACATAAGCAGGCGCCGATGGACCAGATCCACGTCGAAGTGGTCAATGCGTCCGTGCACGTGAGGCAGAGGAACGGCGGCAACCAGTCGCAAGGGCGCGGCGGGTTGCGCTTGGGCGGCGGACATACAGAGAAGGGCCATCAGAGCAACGCGCCAAAATGTTTTGGTCATGTTCCGCTCCTTACAAAGGGTTCGCAGCCGGCTCAGGCGATCAAGAGAGATCGGCGGATGCACGGGACGGAGCCTCAAGGTGCGCCTACGTACACACGAATTGCCGCAGTTCCCCCCTTGTGCGGCGGGACTCCGACATACAGTGATTGCATCCTGGTTGAAAATGCGGAGTTCGACGCATTCGGCGCGGTTCTGACTCGCTCCAGCACGACGTATCGGTCCGGATCCTGCTGCTCGATCACCGAGACGAAGCCCCCGCCGCCTGAAATATAGATGCGCCTCTTCACGGGGTCATACCACATGTCATCGGCGTCCTCCACGCAAGGAACACGACCGATTGTCTCTCCCGTCCGCGTGTCCAAAGCGATCATTTCCGCCGGCGCTCGGGTCGCGATAAGCAGACGCCCGTCCTTTTCATCCAGCGCGATCGGGAAATTGTCGCTAGCTCCTTTGAGCTTCCAGGTCGCTTCCACTCTACGCTTACGGCGATCGATTACCGCGACCGCGCCATCGTCCGGAAGGTTCACAAACAAGCGCGGGCCTTCTCGTTCGAGCGCGAGGCCTTGAGGCGAGGACGGCAGGGCAATGCTCGCCACGAGTTTTGCTTCGGGTAGGGCGACGATCGCAATTCCCGTCGCGCCGGATGTCATGCGACCGACGAACAGCTCCTGGGCGCCTGTGTCGTACTGAATCTCATCCAGCCTGCTGTGAAGGTCGATATTCGCAATACGATCGAGAGTGCTGCCGTCGTAGATGGAGAGATGGCGGGCGCCGGTGAGGTAGAGCTGACCAGACTCCGGAGCGTAGAGCGCCGTGGTGGACCGCTCCGCAGGCAGGCTACGCCACAGCTTTCTGGACCTGAGATCCAGGACCTCCAACATTCCGTCGGTCGGCGCGGGCGCGAAGAGCCGCTGATGCCGGTCATCCACCGACATATGGTTGAAACCGCCACTGACATTGGGCAATGGGATGATTTGGGTGAGTACGAGCGCGGAATGCTTCTCGGCATGAGCGGGCGATGCGATGCACGCCGCAAGGAGTGCAGTCACTGACGCGCGTGCGAGCTTCGAGGAATGACGCTTAAACACCTATGCACCCTTTGTCGCTCTGTCGGGCGCTGTCAGCGCCCGCGGTTGGCGCCTCAGCCGCCGATGCGCGCGGTCGCGTGCGCGAGTGCGTACTGCGCTTTGGCGTATTGCGTGAGCGCCTGGGCATAGTCGGCGCGCGCTTGCGTGAGGTCCTGCTGCGCCTGAATGACCTCGAGCACGCCGTAGACCCCGAACTGGCGGCGGTCCATGCTGAGCTTGAGGCTCTGCGCGGCGAGATCGACCGCACGGCGGGCAAGTCCGATCTGGTCGAGACCGGCGCGTGCGGCCGTATAGGCCTGGACGACCTCCTGTGCAATGTCATCGTGGAGCCTCTCGCCGGTTAGCTTCTCGGTTTGCAGTGCGGAGTTCGCCGCCTCCGTGCGGCTGAAATCGAAGAGGCCACCGGGCCCGAGTCGCCAGCTGAGGCCCACGACGTAATCGTGAGTGGCCATGTAGTCGCTGAGCGCGCCGTCCGCACCGCCGCGCAACCGGCCGTAAAGGGCCTGTCCTCTGAGTGACGGGATGAGCGGACCGTACTTCGCTGCGATCCGATCCCGGTCTGCCGCGGAAATGTTCGCCTTGCTTGCGCTCACCTCCGGGCGGTCCTCCAGAGCCTCTTTGACCAGGACTTGCAGGGGCGTATCCACCTGCACCAGCGTCGGCGGCGTTACGAGCCGGTCGGTTGGGGCAAGCTCGATCACGGGATCGAGGCGCAGCAGAGTGGCCAGCACCGCGGAGAAAGAGAGCACGGCGGCCTGGGCTCGCCGCTCCGCGACCCGTTCGCGCTGCGTCTGCACCCCGACGCGCAGCGCTTCGCTCCGATTGGTGAGGCCCGCCTGATAGGCTCGATTGAGCTCGCCCTCGTAATCCTGAGAGATACGCACCGCCTCTTGGGCGATGTCGACCAGCGTCAGCGCATCGACCAGATCGAAATAGGCGTCGGCCGCGGCAAGGGCGGTGTCGTTTCGGGAGGCCTCGATGTCATACCCAGCCGCTTTCAAGCGCTGGCGCGCAGCGAGCTTCTGGAAGATCGCGTTTCCGAGATCGACCTCTACGTTCGCAGAGACGGAATGCTCGTAGAGCCGCTGGTCGACCGAGATGACCTGGCCGCCGACCTGCTGCGCCGCGCCGGTCTCCTTGGCGTAGCTCGTCCCGGCGGAGAGCCAGGGGAAGAACCGCAGCGTTGCCGAATCGTTCTCCGCCTTGGCCCGCCGCTGCGCCTCACGCACCAGAGCGAGATCGAGGTCGTTCATTCCAGCGAGGCGGAGCACAGTCGGCAGATCGATATTCTGCGGTGCAGCTGCCTCGGCGGAGGGCCTGGCAGGCGGCACCGTTGCAGGTGCGTCCGCGACGGATTGAGGTGCGTCGGCGGAGGGCTGCTGCCCGAAGGTCGGTGCGCTGAGGAGCACGGGGGCGAACAGCAGCGCGAGGGCGCCGACCCGAGCACGCTTGGCGGCAAGGAACCCGAGCGTCATGGCTTCAAACCCTCATCTGGGGTGAGCTCGACGGACAGGTACATGCCAGGTTGCAGGGCACTGCCCGGGTTCGCCATGTCGATCTCCGCGAGCATCGTGTGCGCGTTGGTGTCGATCGCGTAGGTCACGCGTGTGATCTTCGCGGCGAAGCGCTTGCCGGGAAGTGCTATCGCGGTGAACACCGCTGGACATCCGGCACGAATCCGGTGCGACTCGGCCTCAGGCACCCACACTTCGATACGAACGCGCTTGAAGTCCATGAGGCTTACGATCGCGGCGCTCGATTGTTTGCTGCCGCTCGGGACCGGGATGAAGGCGCCGGGGTCCACATAGCGTGCGGTGATCGTGCCGGAGAAAGGAGCAGTCACCCGGGCATATGAGAGCAGGGCCTGGACGCGATCGAGCTCGGCTTGTGCGACTTCGAGCTGTCCGCGGGCGGTATCGAGGCTATCGGGTGTCACGAGGTCCGGCGCCGACTTGGCTGCCTGCTGCATGCGCGAGAAGACGCGGCGCGCCACATCCACCTGCGCCCGATTGCGAATCTGGTCCGCGAGAAGCTCAGGCACTTCGAGCTCGGCGATGAGCTCACCCGCCTTGACGGCGTCGCCCTTGTCCACGGTGATGCGCTTGAGATAACCGGCCACTTTCGCAGTCAGAAGGGCTGATTGATAGGCAACGACCTCGCCCGGCAGCACGATTGTGCCCGCCGTCGATGAACGGGGCTCTGCCTCGGAGGGGGCGGTGGGCTTGCTCTGCGCAACTGCGGTCGCAAGTCCAAGTGCATTGAGCAGCGTGACGGCCAGCAGGGTTGCACGCGGGGTCCGATAAAACGCACGGGCCAAACTTCTCGGCATCATCGTGAGGGCTCCTGCGGATGTGCGAGGACATCCTCGGGGTGAAGCGAAGCGGGCCGCCGTCCCGTTCTCCCGCGCAAGACGGCGAAGAGGCTCGGCAGGACGAAGAGGGTGGCGAGAGTTGCGAGCGCAAGCCCGCCGATGACGGCCCGCCCGAGCGGGGCGGTCTGCTGCCCACTCTCGCCGAAGCCGATGGCCATCGGCAGCATGCCGGCGATCATTGCGAGACTTGTCATGAGGATCGGACGCAGTCGGCCCGTGGCACCGCGCGCTACCGCCGCCGCCGCAGTCTCACCGCGCATCCGCTCGCGCTCCGCAAAGGTCGTAAGCAGGATCGCATTCGCGATCGCAACGCCGACCGCCATGATGGCGCCCATGAAGGACTCGAGGTTGAGCGTGCTGCCGGTGAGGAATAGCAGGAGGAGCACGCCCGCGATCGCGGCGGGGATTCCCCCGATGGCCACCACCGCAAGCTGCCAGGACTGAAAGTTAGCAACGAGCAGGAGAAAGATCACGAGCACGGCGAGGGCGAGCCCGGTGCGCAGCGCCGAGAGGAGCTCGGTCATGGGAGCCACTTCCCCGCGCATCGCGAGGCTCACCCGTTTCGGTGGGCCTCCGAGCTTCGCGAGCTCATCGTTCACCGCCGCCGCGGCCTCTCCAAGGCTCGCGCCCTCGATGTTGGCGGTCACCGTCACCATGCGGGCCATGTTGTACCGGTCGTACTCGCCGACGATCGAGGCGGGGTGCACGGTTGCGATATTGCGGAGGAGCATAGAGTGACCGTCATCGGTCGTTACGGGCACGTTGCGCAAGTCTTCGAGGGAGGTGAGATCATGCTGCGGTACTTCGACCTGCACCTGGTAAGCCACACCGCTGCTCGCCGCCCAGTAGACTGGCTGGGTGAAGCGGCTCGAGGCAGTCGCGGCGCTCAGGGACTGTGTCACGTCATTGGTGGTGACCCCGAGCACGCCGGCGCGCTGGCGATTGACGGTGACATCGACGGCCGGATATTCGAGGGGTTGTCCGAATTGGACGTCCCGCAGCATGGGAAGCCGCGCAAGGGCCGTTCGAACCCGCGTCGCGAATGCGCGATCGTCCGCGAGATTCGCGCCACTGACCTGCACCTCAATCGGTGTCGAGGCCCCGAAGCTCATCACCCGGCTCACGATGTCGCTCGGTTCGAAAGAGATCTCAGCGGTGGGCATCTCCTTCGCGAATCGTTTGCGGAGCCGCTCCCGAAGCGCGGCCAGATCGACGGGCTTCGCGTCCGTGAACTGGACCTGCAGCACGCTCTCCTGAGGTCCGCTATTCCACTGGTAGATGAAATTGATTGGATAGGAGGGCGCGTGCACGCCGACCAATCCCACCGACGCTGCGATCGAGCTGGGCTTTGCCGCATCGGCGATGAGGTGCAGCGCCCGTTGCGTAGCGGCGGTGGTGACCTCAAGCCGTGTGCCCGCGGGCATCCTCAGCCGCACTTGCAGCTGTCCCGCCTCGACGCGGGGAAAGATGTCCGTCCCCATCCGCGGCGCAAGGATTGCAATCAAGATGGCGCAAGCTGCGAGATAACCCCCGAGCACGAGCCAGTTGAGTGAGACGAGCCGGCGAACGGCACCGGCATAGCGTTGGCGCAGGCGATCGAATGTTCCGGGGTCGGCTGCGAAGTGGCCGGCAGCGTGTTTGGCTCGAAATACCCAGATCGAGAGAATCGGGACGAGCATGCTGCCGAGGAAATACGAGGCGGCGAGCGAGAAGCCGACGGCGAGCGAGAGCGGCACGAAGAGGGCACGGGCCGAGCCCTGCATTGCAAACGACGGGAGGAACACCGCAAGCACGCACAGCATCGCGATGAGGCGTGGCCCAAGGACCTCCAGGCCCGCATCGAGCACATTGCGCTCGAGCCCCGCCTCGCCGCGGGTGACGAAGTGCGTATGAATGTTCTCGATCACGACGGTCGACTCGTCGACCAGGATGCCGACGGCGAGCACAAGGCCGCCGAGCGTCATGATGTTGATGGTCTCGCCCGTGACCCACAGCGCGCAAGTGGCCGCGAGCAGCGAGAGCGGGATGTTGATGACGACGATGAGGGCGCTGCGCCAGTCGCGCAGGAAGAGCAGCACCATGAGCCCCGCGAGAATCGCCCCGAGAATGCCCTCGGTGGTGAGCCCGCCAATCGCGCGGGTCACGAATGAGGACTGGTCGAACACATAGCTCACTTTCACGTCATCCGGGAGTGCCGCCTGGAATCGGGGAAGGTTCTGTCTGACGATATTGACTACGGAGAGCGTTGAGGCATCGGCGCGCTTGGTGACCGGGATGTACACCGTTGGCCGTCCGTTCACGAGCGCGACGCTCGTCAGGATGTCTGAGCCATCGGCGACGCGCGCGACGTCGCGAACGAACACGGCCGGCAAGGTCCCCGGGCGCACGGGCACATCGGCGAGCTCCTCGGCGCCCTTGACGATCGAATTCACCTCGACGACGGGGTACTTGTCGTTCGAGTAGATGTTCCCGGAGGGACTGATCGTCTCGGCGTTCGCGATCGCGGTCACCACGTCCTGCGGTGCAATGCGGTACGCCTGAAGTTTCGCGGGATCGAGACTCACGACGATAGCACGCGCGCTCCCGCCGAAGGGTGGTGGGGCCGAGACTCCGGGGAGCGTTGCGAAGAGCGGACGCACGGTGTTGAGGGCGAGGTCCTGAATTTGCCCGACGCTTCGAGTCGCGCTCGAGAAGACGAGATCGCCCACCGGGACGCTTCCGGCATCGAAGCGCATGACGAACGGCGGAACGGTCCCCGGAGGCATGAAGGCCCGGGCGCGGCTTACGTACTGAACGGTCTCGGACATCGCCTGGGACATGTCCGTTCCGGGATGAAACTGCAGCTTGATGAGCGCGGCGCCCTCGATCGACTTCGACTCGACGTGCTCGATGCCGGTGATGTAGAGGAAGTGATACTCGTAGTAATAGGTGAGAAAGCCCTCCATTTGCGCAGGTGACATCCCCCCGTAGGGCTGGGCCACGTAAATCGTGGGCACACCGAGCGGTGGGAAGACATCGCGCGGCATCTCTCGGAGGCCGAGCACCGCACCGAGCACGACACCGAGCACGAGCACTAAGACCGTATAGGGTCGCCGCAACGCGAAGTGCACGAGGTTCATCGATACTCCTCCTCTCGGATCGCTCATGCCTCATCCGCCTTGTTCATGCTCTGGTAGCCGGCGTAGAGGCTATCGAGCACGGGCGTCATCGTCGCAAGCAGCGCATCGTCGTCTCTCTGGGAGGCGCGTGCACCGGCCATGATCGTGACGAAACCCGGACCTTCGGGCGTTGGAATGCCCCCGACATCGAGGTGGTGCACCATTGCCGCAAGGCGGCCGAGCGCCGCATCTCCATCGAGCCCGAAGCTCGCCACGAGCACCTCGAAGCTCACCTTGTTGCCGACGTGAGTGAACTCCGCACCGTCGAAGTCAAATCCCACCGCGCGCTTCGGACAGTCCTTCACGCGCTTTAACCAGAGGAATTTCGCCTCTGGATCGATGAAGCGGCGGATGAGCCAGGCGGAGGCGACGCGATCGATCCACATGCGCTCACGAGTTGCCCACGTACGGCCGCGATACTTCTTCGGCTCACAGCGGCGCACCTTGTGGCGGACCGGGTGTGGCTCATCGGGCGCGAAGCGCTCGTTGATCGCAGCCTCGGCATCGGCCAGAGCAGTTTCGATTTGGGCGCGGGACTCGCCTGGAAGGAAATCTCGATTCGCGATCGCGGTCACCTCGCGCGTGAGTACGACGTGGCGACTCCGGGCCTCGTTCTCGCGTAGCTTCGGGATCGCACGCTTGAGCGCATCGAGATGGACGATGACCTGTTCGTACTCGGCGGTCCGGTCAAAGAGCGCGGCGATCGTCGCCTCCTGCTCCGCCGAGTCGGCCTCGAAGGACAAAACGTGCGCCACGCCGCCGGCCGAGCGGATCTCGGCCGCCTGCTCCTCGAACATCCGCCGGTGTGCCTCGCCGGCCGGAAGTACGTAGGCCCCGTCACGGAGGAGGCCGGCGCCTGCGGCTTTGAGGGCACGCCACAGCCGCATCCTGAGCGTCGCGTTGTGGCCAGGCAGATTGGTGACGAGCAGGAGCCAAGTCGGCGTGTCACCTGACATGTAGCGTATGCTACACGAGCGTCAAGTTTGCTACTAACTTTTGCGCGGGCCCCCCGAGCACTCGGCGGCGACATTCGAGTTCGTCGGCATGGACGGGCGGGCATTCTGCTCGGAAGTCGCCTGAGACGCATCGCGCTGCGATGCGACGCGGCGGGATGTCGCAATCGTAATTTGACATAGACTCCTCGGCCTAGGTAGCGTGCTGGCGCCCGTTAGGCGTGAATCTGTTTTTTCCTTCCGACCTCCATCGAGGAGGGTGTCATGGGATTACTGGATGGACTGATCGGTGGGGCCGTCGGAGCGGAGATGGTCTCGGTGGTGAACGGACTGATCGAGAAGCACGGTGGAGTGCAGGGAATCGTTTCGCAGCTTCAACAGAACGGCCTCGGCGACACAGTGAAGTCGTGGGTCGGAACGGGTCCCAACCAGCCGATCTCCGCGAGTCAGGTTCATCAGATCTTCGGTTCGGACCAGATCAAGGCGCTCGCTGCGAAATTCGGCGTGGATCCGAACGTTGCCGCGCAGCACATTTCGCAGTTACTACCGCAAGCGATCGACAAGCTCACACCGGGCGGCAAAGTGCCCCATACCTGAAGTTATACGGCGCCGCCGCTGCGAGTACAGCCGGCGCGCAGGGGAGGCTCTATGACGAGATATGCAATGATCCTGGTTGCGACACTATCGCTTTGTGGCGCCGCCATGGGTGCGCACGCAGAAACGGCGCAGCAGCAGAAAATGAAGAGCTGCAATGTCGAAGCCAAGGCGAAGAACCTGTCGGGCGCCGATCGCAAGCAGTTCATGAAGAGCTGTCTCAGCTCCGGGGCGGCGCAACCGAGCAGCCTCAACAGCCAGCAGGAGAAGATGAAGTCCTGCAACGCAGACGCGAAGGCCAAGGCCCTCAAGGGCACTGCTCGCAAACAGTTCATGAGCGGCTGCCTGAAAGCTCACTGAGGCTCGAAACCCGCTCCCGCTTGCCGCCGGCAAAGTCCCCGCCGGGTCAGGGCTCGTTTGATACAACCAATGCAGGGGAGGGGATGGTGAACATGCGCCCAGTCATTCCGGCGTCAGGTGCGTTCGTGCTCCTGATCGTGATTTCGGCCCCGACACTGGCTGACGACGCTTCCCAGACACCTGCCTCCTCTCCTCCGCCCCCTCCGATTAACGTGTGGACCGGCAAGGGACAGCTCGGATATCTCGCCTCCCAGGGCAACTCGCCGGCCAAGTCCGCGAACGCGGCGCTCGATATGTCGTACCTCGAGAAGCTCTGGAAACATACGTTCCACTTGGATTTTTTGTACGGTGAGAGCGCCAGCGTCGTCTCCGCGGAGCGCTGGGATGCGCTCTGGCAGAGCGACTACAACTTCACGTCCGATTACTTCGTGTTCGGCAACGTGCGCTACGGACGCGATCTCTTCAATGGATTCCAGCATCAGGCGTCCGTGACCGCCGGTCTCGGCTACAACGTGTTCAAAACGGACGCAACGACGCTCAGCGTCCAGGCGGGCGTCGGCTACTTGTGGCAGCGACCCGAGCTGATCACCAAGAATGCGGCGGGGATCGTGACCTCCAGAACGCTTCTGCCGTCGGACAATACCGCCATTGCGACCTTCGGATTGACGTATTCTCAGAAGCTGACGAGTACCACGACCCTATCGGATAGTTTGCTCGTCAATGCGGGTTTCTCGGGAAACTCGCTCATCACCAACAACCTCGCGCTCGCGGTCAAGATCTCGACCAAGCTCGCCGTGAGCCTCGGCTACAACATCCAGGACAATACCCAGCCACCGCCCGGACTGAAGAGTCTCGATCAGTTCGAGACGGTGAACCTCGTCTATTCGTTCTGAGCTGCCATTGCAGCGGCGAGAGCGCCGCTCGTCGCGATGGCGTCGTAGGCCTCACCGAGCGCCCGAGTAAATCGGGGCTCTTGCACCGGAACGGGCAGAAACACGGCGGGCAGAGCGAAGAAGGCGGGCAAGTCGTCACTCGCTTTCCCTGTGAGCTGCCGCCCGAGCATCGCCAGTTGCGCGCCGAGCGGATCGACGATCGCAATACCGTCCCGCACCCGCGCGCGAACGAAGTGCATCCAGGCAGCGATGGGCAACGTCAAGCGCGCGACTGGACGCCCGGCGTGCAGCGCGTCAGCGATCGTGCCGAGTATCCGGATCGGCAGCTTCTGTGAGCCGTCCCAGGCGATTTGCGCGAGCTGGTGCCGCATGGCCGGGTTCTCGAAGCGACGCAGTATGGACTGGCGGTAGGCGGCGAGGGCGCCGGGCTGAGGCACGGCCAGGGTAGGTTCGATGTCTGCGACCATGAGCCGTTCGATGAAATGGCGAAGCGCCGGCTGCGCCATCGCCTCGGCGACGGTCTCGAGCCCGGCAAGCAATCCGAGATAGGCGAGCGTGGAATGTGCGCCATTCAACAGGCGCAGCTTGGCGCGCTCGTATGCGGTCACGTCACGGCTCACCGTGACGCCGACTGACGCCCAGTCGGGCTGCCCCGCGAAGTCGACCTCCTCGATCACCCATTGCACGAATCGCTCGCGCTGAACCGGCCAGGCGTCCTCGAGCCCTGTCGCCTGCGCGACTCGCTCCCGCAGCGCCTGGTCGGTTGCGGGGGTGATGCTGTCGACCATCGTACGGGGGAAGCGCACCGCCTGTTCGATCCAGCCGGCGAGGCGTGCGTCGCGCTGCGCCGCGAAAGCCAGCACCGCGCGGCGTACCGTCGGCCCGTTGTCGGACAGGTTGTCGCAGCAGACGACGAGATAAGGCGCGAGTCCGCGCCCGCGCCGCAGCTCGAGGCCACGCACCAACCATCCGATGAGGCTGCGCGGCGCTTCGGCGTGCCTGAGATCGTGGGCAATGTCGGGGTGGGCGAGGTCCAGTCCGCCGGCGCTGTCGAGGCAGTAGCCCTTCTCCGTGACCGTCATGGTGACCATCGAGGTGTGAGGATCGCAAAGGCGGCTCTCCACCGCGACGGGGTTTTCGCCGGCGATCAGCACTTCGCGGAGGGCTCCGATGACGCGCAAGGTGGGCGCCTCGTCGAGCTCCACCAGAGTATAGAGGCCGTCCTGCGGCGCGAGCGCATCGCGAAGCGAGGCAGTTTTGAGTGAGACCGCACAAACGGCGCGCGTCGAATCCCGCTCGAGCAGCCGGTCGAAATAGAACGCCTGGTGCGCCCGATGGAAAGCCCCCGGTCCGAAATGCACGGTGCCGATGTGGGTCTGCGAGCGGCGATAACCGGGTCGAAGCAACTGCCGCGATCCACGATCCAGTGTGCGCTCGCTGAGGCGCACGGCACCTGGCACGCAGGCGCCGGACCCCGCCGACCCGTTTCGACTCAAACGTTTATCCCGGTCTTCCAGATGGCGAGCTCGCGCACACAGCGTGTGCGCATGATAACGGCACGTTACGATGCGGGAGAGCCGGGGAAGCCCACCTGGTGGGTACGCCCCTTGCGCGTGGCAAGCCTGGCGCCCGCCCTGTACAATCCGCGCTCCCCCAGGTGGAGCGGTAGTTCAGCTGGTTAGAATACCGGCCTGTCACGCCGGGGGTCGCGGGTTCGAGTCCCGTCCGCTCCGCCAGAATTTCCTCAGCTCAGCAGCTCGAATCCCGATGTTGCGGCAGCCGTTCGATCGAATGTGACCGCGCGCTTGCATCCTGCAGTTATCGCGCATTCGGCGATAAGGGCATCGCTGAAATCTGCCTTCGATCCCTCATATCGGCGTTTGGCGCGCCACGCGAGCTCGGCCGATTCGATCCGAAGTTGCTCTGTGGTGAGGAGTCCGCTCACGATTTTTTCGACGCCGGCTCTGTCCACGTCGTACAACGAAACCAGCACCCACATGACTTCCGCGAGCACGACGAGTGAGATGTAGCCGGGCTCCTCCGCGCTCAGCGCCTTCTCCATCAGCCGCGTGGCAATCGGCGACTGCTTAGGATCGTCTTGGGTGAGATAACGGACGAGGACGTTCGTGTCGAGTCCGATCACGGCACGCGGCCCATCTTTTCAATGGCGCTGTTCATGTCCTCGACGGTCACCGGTTTTTTGGGTCGGCCGACTATCCCCTTGAGAGATCGGATGTCTCGTGTCGCTGCGACGACGAGGAAGCCTTGCTCCGACTCGACGAACTCGAGGCGATCGCCGGCCTCGATACCCAGCCGCTCGCGAACGCTCTTGGGGAGAGTAACCTGGCCCTTGCTCGTGACTGTTGCGGACGCCATGACAGATTCCTTACTTTATCGTAAGGAGAATAACATGGCCGTATGCCGACCGCACGGATGCGATCCACAGTCCTTTGGATGGGGGGCGCTACACGTGGGGCGGGTTCGAGTCCCGTCCGCTCCGCCAGTGAGTCCATCCTCTCGACCCGAGATCGAGCGGGCGGCGCTGCTCATCGAGCACGAGCACCCGAGGCGCATTGGAATCCAAAGGCCCCGTCATCTCACCGATGGGGGTGATCGGTATGCCGGTCGATTGGGATAACGCCCTCAGCCGGTCCATCGTAGGCTGCGGCGCTGTGAACAGAAGCTCGTAGTCATCGCCGCCCGTGAGCGCCACTGCGAGGCCCTCTGCTTCGCGATTGATCGCGGTGCGCGCGGCAGGTGAGAGCGGGACCGAGGGTGCCGTGACGGTGGCATCGAGCCCGGAGACCGAGCAGAGATGACCGAGGTCCGCGATGAGCCCGTCGGAGACGTCGATGCCGGCGGTCGCGATTCCGATGAGCTCCGGACCGAGTGCTGCGCGCGGCTGAGGCAGGCGGTACCGCTGCAGCAAGAAGGCAGCCGAAGTTTCATCGAGCGCAGGCAGCGCCCCTTGCAGCACTCGAAGGCCGAGTGCTGCGTCCCCGATCGTCCCCGTCACGAAGATGAGATCGCCGACGCGCGCTCCGCCACGGCGGATGATCCGGCCTGTCGGCGCCTCCCCGAAGGCGCTGACGACGATCACGACCGGTCCCGACGTTGAGCTCATATCACCGCCGATCAACGCGACGCCGTACTCGTTCTGGTCGGCTGCAAGACCCGCGGCGAATGCGGCGATCCATGCCTCGTCGATCTCGCGCGGCAGGACGAGATCGAGCAGATAGGCGCGCGGTCGGGCGCCCTTGGCCGCGAGGTCGGAGAGATTCACACGCAAGGCCTTGCGGGCGATGAGCTCGGGCACCGCATCAGGCGGAAAGTCGACGCCTGCTACGATCGCATCCGTTGTCGCGACGAGCTCATGACCTGAGGATGCGCCGATCACCGCAGCATCGTCGAGGAGCCCGTAAGCCCCGGGCGAGAAACGAGCAAGCGGCGCGAAATGACGCGCGATGAGCTCGAACTCGTTCAACTGAGAAGGCGACGGTCGCATCGTCTCGCCCCGATATCCCGCGTTCGGAAGCAGTGCTCCGCCATAATATGGCCATGGAAGTCCGAGAGGGAGGTCTCGATGATCCTCGCGTGCAGAGGCTGCTCAAAATGCACGCCGATCGGGCGCGCGCGGAAACCGCGCGTGGAAGTGCGCACGCGCTCGATCTCTCCGCGTTGAGAGCTCCCGAGATCGAGTTCTGGACGGTCTGGGAAAACGGTGAGCCGCTCGGGACGGCTGCACTCAAGAGCCTCGGAGGCGGGGAGTTCGAGGTGAAGTCGATGTACACCGCGGAGCAGTGCCGCCGGCGAGGCGTGGGGAGTGCAGTTCTCGCGCATCTGATCGCCGTTTGCAAGAACCGGGGCGCAGCACGCGTGAGTCTGGAAACGGGCTCGTGGGAGTACTTCCGGCCGGCGGTTACGCTTTATCGCAAACACGGTTTCGTCGAATGTCCCCCGTTCGCCGATTATGTCCAGGATCCGAACAGTATCTTCATGACCCTGATTTTGACGTAGTTGCGATGTCCGCCGGGCGGGGAGGCTTCGGCGGTTGCTATAAGGGCTCCGAGCTGCCTGGAAGGCAGGGGGACTTTATATGCGGATCGTGTGGGTGCTGACTGTCCTGCACCTGGTTGCGGGCGGTGCGGGGGTCGAGACGAGCTCGATGCAGACGCCCCAAGCACACGCCTCGACTCCCCACGGTACGCAATACGAGCAGCGGACGATCGGGTTCTACACCTCGAAAGCGGCGTGCGATCGGATGCGAGATCAGCTCGCGCAGGCGCCGGGCGTCAAGCCCGGGAGCGCCCGGTGTCGCAAGGAGCTCAACTGAGAAGCGACCTTCACCGGACCTACGCGGGCTGAGAGGGGTTGTCCTGCGCGATGCGCCACAGGACGCCCGAGGGGTCGATCAGGATGAGTTTCTCATCATCAGATTTTCGGCGAATTCCTTGACGTAGAAGCGCTGCAGTAAAAAGCCCACCTTTCCGTGACTGCCGTGGTCGCCGTAATGAAAATACGCGAGGTCTCCCTCGGCGCCCCGCACAGGGTGAATCCCAGGCCTGCACTCGATGCGGCGATAATACGCGGTACCTGCCCGAAGGAGTACGATGACCGAGACGGCGCTGCACGGGCCCGGCACGGCCCACCTGCAGCCATTTGCGACAATCCCGTTGTGGGGTGATGCCATGGTCGAGCGATTCGGAAACAAGCATTTCTCGGGAGATTTTTTTCCGACTCTGCGCTTCGAGGGCGAGATCTCCGACTGCGAAGTCGAGGGTGAGATACCTCGCGACATCCGCGGTACGTTCTACCGGCTGGGCGGGGACTGGGCGTACCCGCCCAAGTTCCCGCACGATGCGCCGTTCAGCGCCGACGGTTACATCTCCATGTTCCGCTTCAGCAACGGACGCGTCGATTACCGGGGCCGGTTCGTGCGCACGGCGCGTTATCTCGCAAACCGCAAAGCCGGCGCGCAGCTCTTCGGCATCTATCGTAACCGGACCGCGGATGATCCATCGGTGCGTTCTTTGAGCGGAACCGTTTCAAACACGACTCCCGTCGTCCACGCCGGACACTTGTTCGCGACCAAGGAGGACGGCAGACCCTATGACATCGATCCGCACACGCTCGAAACCCGCGGGGAGTGGGACTTCCACGGCGCGTACCAGAGTCTGACGTTCACCGCGCATCCGAAGATCGATCCGATCACGGGCGAGCTGATCTGCTTCGGGTACGAGGCGACCGGCGAGGCATCGCGGGATGTCTTCATTTATTTCATCGATCGCTCAGGGCGCGTCACTCGCGAAGTGCGGCTCGAGGCTCCCTACGTGAGCGAGATGCACGACATGGCGATCTCGCGGGACCACGTCGTGCTGCCGATGTATCCGCTTACGACCAACAAGGAATGGCTCGCGGCGGGCAATATCCACTGGTACTGGGATGAGCGGCTGCCGGGCTATCTGTGTGTGCTTCCCCGCGATGGCGATGCGAAGGATGCGCGCTGGATCAAAGGTCCTCCGCATGCCATGGTGCACACGCTCAACGCGAGCACGGAGGGCAATCGTCTCGTTGTCGACGGCACGGTGTCCGATGCGAATCCTTTCCCGTTCTTTCCGAGCCGCACCGGCGCGCCCTGGGATCCGCAGGCGGGCACGTCGAGCATTCGCCGCTGGGTGCTCGACCTCGACCGCGGGGATGAAGGCTGGGAGGAGCAGAATCCCTTCCCGCAGGCTACCGGAGGCCTGCCGCGAATCGACGACCGGTTCGCATCCCTTCCGTATCGGTACGGGTACATGGGCTACTCGGACCCGTCGCGGCCACCCGATGAGAAGCTCGCCGCGGGACGTGCCTTTCCGCTTACGAACTGTCTCGGACGATATGATTTGAGGAGCGGAAAGCTCGACTCCCTGTTCGTCGGCAATCAGGGCACGCTTCAGGAAGCGTGCTTCGTCCCGAGGAGCGGCAAGGCCGCCGAGGGCGAGGGCTATCTCGTCGCCGTATACAGCAATCTCGTAGAGTCCCGCGCGGAGCTCGTCGTGGTCGATGCGCTTCGCATGCAGGAGCTCGCGCGCGTGATATTGCCGTTTCAGATCAGCATGCAGGTGCACGGTGTGTGGGCACCCTACGAGGCGCTGCCGTTCGAGTCGAACTGATCCGCGTCGCAGCGCTCACCGGGCTCGCAAATAGTCCTTCAGCTGCAATATCCGCATGCTGCCGACTGACGGCAGTCGGCGGGCGTTGGTGACGAAAGCGATGCAGCCGCTCGTCACCGCGGCCGTCAATTGCAGCGCATCGGGTGTTTTGATGTTTGTACGAGCGCGCAGTCGTGCCGCATCGCGCAATTGCTCGCGAGAGACATCGACGACTCGAACGCCGCGGCTATGCGTGAGGAGTTTGTCGTAACGCTCCGCCAAAGCGTGATCACCCGACCGGTACGGAATGACTAAGACCTCGAGCAGCGTGAGCGCGGAAGTCACGAGCTCGCGGGAGCCCGAGTCTGCTTCGGCGAACAATGGCTCGACCACGGGCAAGTACCGCGGCTCTTCCTCGATGAGGTAGATGAAGACGCTGGTGTCGACGCCTACCGGGCCGGTGCCGAGATCTTCGATCAGTCCCACGCATCACGCTCGGTGGCTACGTGCGCGACCGCGTCCGCAGCGCGCCAATGCTCCTTGCCCAGCCCCTTGAGATCCAATATGGACAGGCGGCGCGGCGACTCGAGCGCCTCGCTCAGCAAGCGCGTGACTTCCTGCGCCACTGACCGGCGCTCGCGCTTTGCCTGCGCCTGCAGTTTCCTATAGAGCGCATCGGGGAGATTCTTGACGTTGAGCGTCGCCACGGGCACGTTCCTCCATATTTCCTCCATTGTGGAGGACGCGAGGCGCCCCGTCAAAAAGAGAGACGTGGTTTGCGGGCGTCGCCCGCTCGCGGGGCACCCCGGCCCGCCTCCCCGGTCTAACCTGCCACCGTCACGTGCAGCAATCTCCTGCGCCGTGGCGCTCCTGGTATAATTTACAGCCATGCTGCAACGAATCGGTGATGCGCTCACGAGCCGCAAGTGGCTCACATACACGCTGTTTGGCGCGTTGGCGTTGATTTTTGCCGCGTGGGGTGCGTACGGCATCGCGACGGTCCATTTCGGCACCGGCAACAACGCCGCAAAGGTCAACGGCGAGGTCATTCCCTACGCGCAGGTGCGCAATGCCTGGCTGCAGCAGCAGTCGGAGTGGCAGCAGCGCGTCGGGGGCGAGATGCCGGCCGCCGTAAAGACCGAGCTCGAGAGCCAGCTGCTCGAGCGGTTCATCCGCACGACGCTCATGGCGGAGCACACGCGCAAGCTCGGCTACCGCGTGAGCCAGCAGGACATCGAGGAGGCGATCCGGCAAGAGCCCGCGTTTCAGCTCGACGGCAAGTACTCCCCGCAGGTCGCGAAACTGCGCTTGCAGCAGGCGGGTATCTCCGAGCAAGCCTATATGGATGACCTGCGCCAGGAGCTGCGCAGCGCGCAGGTCGATGTGGGCATCCGTGATTCCGATTTCCTGACGCCTGAGGAGTCCGAGCGCATCCGCGCGCTGCGGAACGAAGAGCGCGAGGTCGAATATGTCGTGCTTCCGGCGGAGAAGTTCGCAAGCGCGGCGCCGATCGACGACAAGGCCGTCGAGGCGTACTACCAGGCGCACAAGAGCGAATTCATGTCACCGGAGTTCGTGCGCCTGCAGTACGCGCAGTTGAACCTCTCTCAGGTGTCCTCGCACGTGCAGGTGTCGGATGCGGACCTGCACGACTATTACGACAAGCACAAGCAGCGCTACGTACTGCCCGAGCGGCGCCGGGCGCGGCACATCCTCATCGCCGTGAACGACAAACGCAACGACGCTGCCGCGCTCGCACGCGCCAAGGAGGTGCTCGCGAAGCTCAAGGCCGGCGGCAATTTCGCCGCGCTCGCGAAGGAATACTCCGACGACCCCGGCTCGGCTTCGCAGGGCGGGGATCTCGGCTGGTCCGAGCGCAGTGCGTTCGTCGGGCCGTTCGCGGATGCCGTGTTCTCCATGAAGGCGGATGAGATCCGCGGCCCGGTGAAGACTCAGTTCGGCTATCACATCATCCAGCTCGAGGGCATTCAGCCCGGGCAGACCAAGACCTTCGAGCAGGCGCGTGCCGAGATCGAGCAGCAGGTGCGACACGACAAGGCGCTCGACAGATTCGGCGACCTGCAGGAGCAGATCCAGCAGCAGCTCGACAGCGGCAGCCCGACGCTCGAAGGTCTCGCCAAGCAGTTCGGTCTGCAGACCGGCGAGGTGCCGCAGTTCGTCCGGGGAACGGGCGGCGGTGCGATCGGCAATTCACGCGAGCTGCAGAACACGGTTTTCGGCGATGCCGTGCTGACCGAGCACCGCATCGGCGGTCCTGTGCTCGTCAACAATGACAGGCTGGTGCTCGTAAAGGCGCTCGAGCATCACATGCCCGCGCCGAAGCCGATCGCCCAGGTGCGCGACACGATCGTCGCCGCGATTCGCAAGGACCGGGAGAACGCCGCCGCGCTCGCAGCAGCACAGGACGCGGCGAAGAAGCTCGAATCGGGCGC
>Ga0134128_10003172_pt1 | contig 20150 bp, 16 predicted proteins | sample KB31754_FD_96462 | JGI IMG/M metagenome (GOLD analysis project Ga0134128, IMG submission 96462) | Terrestrial soil microbial communities with excess Nitrogen fertilizer from Kellogg Biological Station, Michigan, USA - KB3-175-4 | ecosystem: Environmental > Terrestrial > Soil > Unclassified ...
GCCGATCAGATTTCCGACTCAATTCTGGATGCCATCCTGGCTCAGGATCCCAACGCACGGGTAGCCTGTGAAACATTATGCAGCACCGGCCTGATTGTTATGTCGGGTGAAATTACTACTGAGGCCAACGTCGACTACATGCAAGTCGCCCGTGCGGCCGTCAAGCGTATCGGTTACAACAGCTCTGATATCGGTTTTGACTATCATACCTGTGCGGTGCTGACCGCTTTCAACAAACAGTCCGTCGATATTGCTCAGGGAGTCAACCGTACTAAAGAAGAGGAGATGGACCAGGGAGCAGGCGATCAAGGGCTCATGTTTGGCTATGCCTGCGACGAGACGCCGCAATTGATGCCGATGCCGATCTACTATGCCCATCGCCTGATGGAGCGTCAAGCCGAACTAAGAAAAGATGGGCGTCTGCCGTGGCTGCGCCCGGATGCCAAGTCGCAAGTGTCAGTGCGCTATCTAAACGGCAAGCCGCAGCGAATCGAAACCGTAGTAATATCTACTCAGCATAATCCGGATATTTCTCACTCGCGACTGAGCGAAGCAGTCATTGAGGAAATTATTAAGCCAGTGCTTCCAAAAAATATGCTGAATGGTGAGACTCGCTATCTGGTCAACCCAACTGGCCGCTTCGTCGTAGGCGGACCGATGGGCGACTGTGGATTGACCGGCCGCAAGATCATCGTGGACAGCTACGGTGGTACGGCACATCACGGCGGCGGGGCTTTCTCCGGCAAAGACCCATCCAAGGTAGATCGCTCGGCGGCTTATGCTGGACGTTATGTGGCCAAGAACATTGTTGCCGCTGGTATTGCCAGTAGATGCGAAGTACAGATAGCCTATGCCATTGGCGTAGCGCGTCCGGTTTCGCTGATGGTCGACACGTTCGGAACAGGAAGAATTTCGGACGATAAAATCGTCAAGCTGATCGAGAGGCATTTCGACTTGCGTCCCCGTGCCATTATTCACACGCTTGATTTGCTGCGGCCAATTTACGAAAAAACTGCTGCCTATGGCCATTTTGGGCGAGATGAACCGGAATTTACATGGGAGACTAGCGACAAAGCCGCACGGCTTCGCAGCGACGCAGGGATTGAGGTCGCAGTAGAGGCATAAATAATCATGGTTCCAGGGTTACGTTAAGTTAGTTTCAACTTCCTTCCCAGGCTGAGGAGCGCTGCAACGGGCAAAGTCCCGCGAGGCTCGGCTGGGAGGACCGCAACAACGGCGCTCGTTCAATTTTCAGGAGATTTATTTCATGAGCGCTGTGCTAAGTCCTGCTTCATCCAATAGTAGCGAATCTACCGATTATAAGGTTGCCGATATGTCCCTGGCAGACTGGGGACGCAAGGAAATCGCCATTGCTGAAACTGAAATGCCCGGCTTGATGGCGCTGCGTGAAGAATACGCGGGCAGCAAGCCTCTAGCGGGCGCGCGTATTGCCGGTTCCCTCCATATGACTATTCAGACGGCAGTGCTGATCGAAACCCTGATCAAGCTGGGAGCAGAAGTACGCTGGGCTTCATGCAACATTTTTTCCACCCAAGATCATGCGGCGGCAGCTATAGCAGCTGAAAACATCCCCGTATTTGCTTATAAGGGCGAGTCTCTGGATGATTATTGGGAATATACCCACCGAATTTATGAATGGCCCGGTGCTAACACCACACCCAATATGATCCTGGATGATGGCGGCGATGCAACGCTGCTCATTATCCTCGGCAGCAGAGCAGAAAAAGACCCGGCGGTCATCTCCAAGCCCACCAATGAAGAAGAACACGCATTGTTCGCCGCAATCAAGAAAAGGTTAAATACCCAACCTGGCTGGTATTCCAGCAGACTTGCCAATATTCGTGGCGTGACGGAAGAAACCACTACAGGCGTCCACCGGTTATATGAAATGCAAAAAAGAGGTGAACTACCATTTCCGGCATTCAACGTCAACGATTCGGTCACCAAATCCAAGTTCGACAACCTTTATGGCTGCCGCGAGTCGCTGGTAGACGGTATCAAGCGTGCTACCGACGTAATGATTGCTGGCAAGATCGCCCTAGTGTGTGGCTATGGCGATGTTGGCAAGGGATGCGCCCAATCCCTGCGTGGTCTGGGAGCAACCGTGTGGATTACCGAAATCGATCCGATTTGCGCGCTGCAAGCAGCGATGGAAGGCTATCGTGTCGTTACTATGGACGAAGTCTGCGATCAGGTCGATATTTTTGTCACCGCTACCGGTAACCTGCGTGTCATTACCCATGATCACATGCTCAGAATGAAAGATCAGGCCATCGTCTGCAACATTGGCCATTTCGATTCGGAAATAGATATTGCCTCTGTCCAGAAGTATCAGTGGGAAAACATTAAGCCGCAGGTGGATCATGTCATTTTCCCGACAGGCCGGCGCATCATTGTCCTGGCGCAAGGACGTCTCGTGAATCTGGGTTGCGCAACCGGCCATCCATCCTTTGTCATGTCCAGCTCATTTACCAACCAGGTGCTGGCCCAAATGGAGCTTTGGCAAAATGGTGCCACTTATGAAAAGAATGTCTACGTGCTGCCCAAGCATCTGGATGAGAAAGTGGCGCGGTTGCATATCAGGAAGCTGGGCGTCAAACTTACCGAATTGACTGACGAACAGGCAAAATACTTGAACCTGGATAAAAGCGGACCCTACAAGCCGGCAATGTACCGGTATTGATCCAAGGGGCAAAACCACCTTCTCAAAAAGTGCCCTTGCCACCAAAGCAGGGTTCTGGAGTTTCCTAAGGTTGCGGAGCGGGGCTAGGTATGTAGTCATCGCCTTCTCGCCTCCGTGTCTCCGCGTCGCTGCGATTGACAAACGATGGAATCACAAAAAAAATTCGCTCGTACGTTCAGCTTCGAGTTTTTTCCGCCGCAGACCCCGGAAGGAATGGAGAAGTTGCGCGCTACACGCAGACAGTTAGCGCAACTTAATCCAAAATTCTTTTCGGTGACATTCGGCGCGGGGGGGTCAACCCGGGACCGTACGCTTGAAACGGTGCTGGAGATACAGGCGGAGGGGTATGCGGCTGCGCCCCATCTTTCCTGTATCGGTGCAACCAGCGAAAATATTCGTGGTATGTTGCAACAATATCGTGAAGGGGGTATCCGCCACATTGTTGCATTGCGCGGTGATCTTCCTTCAGGCATGGCGCAAGGGGGAGAGTTTCGTTATGCCGATGAACTGGTGAGATTCATTCGCAAGGAGTTCGACGACGCATTCCACATCGAAGTGGCTTCCTACCCGGAATATCATCCTCAGGCGGGTTCGGCGCAGGATGATTTGCTGAATTTCAAACGCAAGGTAGAGGCTGGGGCGGATTCTGTCATCACCCAGTATTTTTACAATGCAGATGCCTATTTCAGTTTTATTGACGCGTGTGAAGTGATGGGCATCGACGTTCCCATTGTTCCAGGCATCATGCCTATCAATAAATTTTCTCAACTGGCAAGATTCTCAGACGCCTGTGGCGCGGAAATCCCGCGCTGGATCAGGAAAAAACTGGAGGGCTATGGTGATGACAGTGCATCAATACGTGCGTTCGGACTGGATGTCGTAACTGATTTATGCGACCGGCTGCTCAGCGCCGGGGCGCCAGGGCTGCACTTTTACACGCTGAACTCCGCAGGATTGACGACTACGGTCTGGCAACGGCTGGGACTGTAATTTACCATTCCCATATCAAGCCTTCACCAATCCCACTGTCCTTGTTCGCGCTTGCTGTGTTATTCGCACTGCCCCGTTACTCGCTCATCGACTTTATGTCAATATCTTGACCTGAAAATGAAACAGCAGGTTGCGATACAACGAAGGTGATATAAGTGATCCCGCTTCGATCAAAGCGGGAGACCCGTCCAAGCGCCTAACTGTAAAGATCAGGCAGCCTTGGCAGTATTTTTATTTTCCACCGGCAATGGATTGGCAGCATAAGCATAATGGGCCGCCGCTTCAGCCGTACCGTGTTCAATCTTCTTTCCCATGTCGGAGAATACTGTCTCCAGCGCGTTCAGGCACAGCATTACATTTTCCATTTTGCTTGAGTAACCCATCAGGCCGAAGCGCCATATCTTTCCGGCGAGATCCCCTAGTCCCGCACCAATTTCAAGACTATAATCTGCGAGCAATCTGCGGCGAACTTCCTTTTCATCAATGCCTTCCGGCACATATACCGAGTTGAGCTGCGGCAGGCGGGATTTCTCTTCCACCAGGTACTCGATACCGAGGGTCTGCAATCCTGCTTTCAGCGCGGTATGATTGCGCTGGTGGCGCGCCCAGGAATGTTCCAGTCCTTCCTCGTACAGCATGAAGAGGGCTTCATGCAACGCATAAAGTGCATTAGTGGGGGCAGTGTGGTGATAGGTACGGGTGGTACCCCAATAGCCTAGCAGCAGGTTCAAATCCATGAACCAGCTTTGTACTTTTCCCTGGCGATTCTTGACCAGTTCCACTACGCGCTCCGAAAAGCTGATGGGGGACAAACCCGGCGGGCACGACAGACACTTCTGGCTGCCGGAGTAAATTGCGTCGATCTTCCAGTCATCAACCTTGAGAGGAGAACCGCCCAGCGAGGTGACGGTGTCCACAATGGTGAGGCAACTATGGCGGTGCGCGATTTCGCAGAGTAATTTTGCATCCGACAGTGCGCCGGTGGATGTCTCGGCATGGACGAAAGCAACAATCTTCGCATCAGGATTCTGTTTCAACGCGTCTTCCACTTTCTGCGGATCAACCGGCGCTCCCCACTTGTCTTCCACGACGACCGCTATGCCACCACAGCGTTGCACGTTTTCGATCATGCGCCCGCCAAATACACCGTTGCGGCACACAATCACTTTATCTCCATGGCTGACCATATTGACGAAACACATTTCCATGCCTACCGAACCCGGACCGGAAACCGGGAAAGTCAGCAAATTCGAGGTCTGGAAGGCATAACGCAACAAGCTTTTCAATTCCTCCATCATATCCGTGAAAACCGGATCGAGATGTCCCAGCGTCGGACGGGCCATGGCGGACAGCACGCGCGGATGAGTATCCGAAGGCCCTGGCCCCATCAAAACACGTTGTGGGGGATAAAAAGTGCCAATCTTCTTGGCGGGGTAGAAGTTATTGGTGGTCATGTTTGATCCTGAATTTAGTGGCTGGTTAACTTTAAGGGAAAACCTGATTCTATCAAGTGATGGGGGAATTGGCTATCGGTGAAAACACACAAAATCTTGATACTGACGGTGGATAGACTGGCGGAATGGCGCGAAAACCTCTACGAGACCTCCCATTCGCCTAAACCTTTAGTAGGGCTTGTAGGATCTCATCGGTATCTTTCTACCACAAAGCCAGCCGATGCCTCCATGGTGGTATGGTTCACTCGTTTTTTCTTGATCGTGTATCATTCCATGCAGTCTCGAAACTAACGTACCAACAACATCGGTTTGATCGAAAGCGTCTGAGCAATTTTATCGGCCGCCTGCCTGGCTACAGCATGATCCGGATAGGGTCCGGCATGGACCTTGAACAAGCCATCTTGTGTAACAATGCCAAGGGTACTGACGGAGGGAAGCTCGGTACGCATGCGCGTGAGAAAATTATCCGCATTATCGTAAGCGCTGAATGCACCCAATTGCAGGTAGATTCCGCCTGTGTCTTGGGTTACCGATGTCTCAGCAGGGCCAGAAACAGGCGCATCGGATCGCATAGGTGAGGAAGCTACTTCGAATAGATCCGGCCCGACCCCTCCATTTTGCTGTATTGCGGCAAGCGGACGCTGGGCTGAATTCGAAACATGGGTGGATGCTGACGCAATTTGCATGGTCGGTGCGCCGGGCAGAATGCTTTCCACTTCCACCCTGGCGCTGCCTCCATCCAGCACACCGAGCTTATAGGCGGCGGTATAGGAAAGGTCGATCAGGCGATCGGAATGAAACGGGCCGCGGTCATTGATGCGTACTACCACGGATTTCCCGTTTTGTATATTGGTGACGCGGGCGTAACTGGGCAGCGGCAGGACAGTGTGTGCGGCGGTCATGGTGTACATGTCATAGGGCTCGCCGGATGCTGTTTTCTGTCCATGGTAACGGCGGCCGTACCACGATGCAATTCCGCGTTCCCGGTACGATGCCAGCACTGTCATGGGCGTATAGGGTTTTCCCAATGCGACGTAAGGCCGCATATTGGCCATGCGCAGGGGCTCATCCCGGGGAACGGCATCAGGAATGGAGTCAAGGTTAGCCGGTGGGTTGTCGCCCGGTCCGTCATCCAGATAATACCCTCCCCCTTTTTTTGCTCCGGATTTCGCGAAGGCAGAAGATATTTTTCCTGGCGTATCGCGCTTGAGGACACTACCGCAGCCCGTAACAAAAATCAGCAAAGCTACGGTGACAATCCACCTGACCGATGGCGGGAAAGTGGGTGCCGCGTTCGACATACTTCCTGATCCTGAGTTGATATTTTTCAAGTCTTTACCAGTTTTGGATGCGTCTGTATGCTCATCAAAATACCAAATCCAAGCAACATTGTCACCATGGACGTGCCGCCGTAGCTGATTAGCGGCAGCGGTACTCCCACCACCGGTAGAATACCAATAACCATGCCAATGTTAACAAAAATATAAGTAAAGAAAGTCAGCGTGATCGAGCCGGCGATAAGACGCGTAAACTGGGTCGAGGCATTGGCGGCGATAATCATGCCGCGACCTATTACTACCAAATACAATAGCAATAGCAACGAATTGCCGATTAGGCCGAACTCCTCGGAGAACACTGCAAAGATGAAATCGGTACTTTTCTCGGGAAGAAAATCGAGATGAGTCTGGGTCCCCTTGTGCCAGCCTTTGCCGAGGACACCGCCGGATCCTATAGCGATAGTCGACTGGATCGTATGGTAGCCGGCCCCCAATGCATCTTGGGTGGGGTCAATCAGCGTCATAACGCGCCGGCGTTGATAGTCGTGCATCATTGACCATAAGATCGGCAGGCTGCCAGCCCCGGCAACCAATAACGTAGCCATAATGCGCCATGATAGCCCAGTGAGAAACAGAACATAGAAGCCACTGGACGCAATCAGCAATGCGGTCCCCAAATCTGGCTGGCGCATGATCATCACTACTGGAATGAGTAACAGCAACGTGGCGACGGCATAATCCCGCAGTCGTAGGGTGGCTTCATGCTTGTCAAAATACCATGCCATCATCAGGGGTACGGCTATTTTCATCAGTTCGGAAGGTTGGATACGGGTAACGCCAATATTCAGCCAGCGCCGTGCACCATTGTTGATTTCGCCGAACAATGTGACGCCAAGCAACAGGAATAAGCCAGCCACATAAATAGGCAGCGCGATGCGCATGATATGCTGCAATGGAATATTGGCAACCAACCACATAATGGCCAAGGCTACGAACATGTTCACGGCCTGATTAGTGACGCGGTTCAGGTTTGCGTCGGTGGCGCTGTATAGTGTGAGCAGGCCAGTGAACATTAACAGCAATATCCCGCTCAGCAAAAAGCCATCCACATAACGTGTGAGATAATGCCACAGGCTCCGCGGCTTAATCATGCGCACTTTCTTCGTCTTCACCGACGGCCTTTGCCGCGGCTTCCTCGGGCAACTTTCCGAGCAAGTAATAGTCCATCACCAGTCTGGCGACCGGTGCAGCAGTAGCGCCGCCGTGTCCGCCATTTTCCACCAGTACCGCTAGCGCAATTCTGGGATTTTCGACCGGTGCATAGGTAACAAATAGTGCGTGGTCGCGATGACGTTCCTGAACCTTGCTTTCCACATATTTTTCTCCCTGCTTCATGCCGACCACTTGCGACGTACCGGTTTTTCCTGCAAAAATATAGGCAGCGCCGGCTCCGGCGAGCGCTGCAGTGCCGCCAGGTCGGGTCACGGCTATCAGTGCGTTTTGAACGTGCGTCAAATTATCGGGATTGAGATTGAGCGTATACAGAGGCTGTGTGACGATTTCGTGCGCTTTTCCATTCCTGCTGTTGTGAACCTGCTTCACCAGATGGGGGCGAAAGGCGGTCCCTTTGTTGGCGAGGATCGCAGTAGCAAAAGCCAGTTGCAAAGGCGTAGTTAGATTGTAGCCTTGACCAATGCCAACGGATATGGTGTCCCCCGCATACCATTTTTGCTTATACCTTTTCATTTTCCATTCTTGCGACGGCAAAAGTCCAGCGACTTCGCCTCCTATATCAATTCCGGTTTTTTTTCCCAAGCCAAACTGGCTGGTGAAGTCAAAAATATTGTCTATACCGAGATCATTGGCAAGTCCGTAATAATAGGTATCGCACGACACAACCAGGGATTTATGCAGATCTACATAGCCGTGGCCCCCTGCCTTCCAGTCACGGAAGCGGTGTGTGCTGCCGGGCAGGCTGAAGTATCCAGGATCACTAATTCCTTGTTGGGGTGTGCGTTTCTTCAGCTCCAGACCGGCCAGCGCCATGAACGGCTTGAACGTGGAGCCTGGAGGATACAGTCCGCGCAAAGCCCGGTTGTTTAATGGCCTGTCGATGGAGTTATTCAGCAAATCCCAGTTCTCGGAGTCGATGCCATCGACAAACAAATTGGGATCGAAGCCCGGCTTGCTGACGAATGCCAGCACGTCGCCGGTGGTGGGATCGATCGCTACCAGCGCACCACGCCGGTCTCCGAACGCCTTTTCCGCCACTTCCTGCAACCTGATATCGAGTGATAACGTCAAGTTATTGCCCGAGATCGGCGGTGTTCTTGATATTACTCTTATTACCCGACCAGCCGCATCGGTTTCCATTTCTTCGAAACCGGTGATACCGTGCAGTTCCCTTTCGTAGCTTTGTTCGATACCAATCTTACCCATGTACAGCGAGCCACGATAATTAGCCAGATTCTCGTCGGCCTCCAATTTTTCCAGATCCTTATCGTTAATCCGGCCAATATAGCCCACTACATGTGACGCTATCTCTCCTTTTGGATATTGGCGGAACAGACGCGCTTTGATTTCCACTCCCGGAAAACGATAGTGATTGGCGGCGAAGCGCGCGACTTCTACATCTGATAAACGGGTGCGAATGGGGAGGCTTTCAAATCGCTTGCTCTCATCCATGAGTTTCTTGAAACGCTTGCGATCTCGTGCTGCTATCTCGATTACGGTGGACAGTTCATTGATAAGCGCTTCTAGGTTAGCGACCTTGCTCGGTACAATTTCAAGCGTGTAGGCCGAGTAGTTATGTGCCAGTACCTCACCATTACGGTCGAAAATCAAACCGCGATTAGGCACAATAGGAGCGATGGATATTCTGTTGGCTTCCGCAAGGGTGTGATAGTGGTCGCGTTGCGATACCTGCAGGTAAAAGAAACGGGTAAATAGTAAAAGGAAGAGCAGCAGCACGAATACGGCGCCAATGGCAAGCCGTAACCGGAAATAATGCAGCTCACGCGAGTGATTGCGAAGCTCTACCGTTCGATTCATAATGCGCTGGAATCAGACCTTGGCCTCTGGGGTATTCTCAGTAATGAGGAGAAGAGCGGCCATAACACGGTACCTGTAGCACTCGCAATAAAGAAATTCCAACCAGGAACATTGGACCCATCCAGCAGCCAGGTCAGAAGCATGATGGATTGTCCGGTGAGCAATATCAGTCCCATTTGGGGAGCCTGCTTCAGCGAGCCGAAATTATGCAGGCGCCGCTGAAATAACAGCGCAACAAAAGCCATGATGCTATATGACAGGGCATGCTGGCCAAATGTGCTGGCGTTACCAATATCCATTAACAGGCCCATGCTAAACGCGGTGCTCATACCGACTCGCTGCGGTTGATTGATACACCAGTAAAGTATAGTCAATGCGATGAAATCCGGGCACAATGTCAGCGCAGTACCTTTTAGCGGTAATAGGTTCAACAACAGCGCTGCCATCAGGCTCAGAAAGATAAACGACCCTTTGACAGGCCGCAGAATCTCCTGTTTGGGATAATCAGCGAATGCCAATTTTGTCTCGCTTCTTGCCTTCGGGCTTGTTCCCCGTCGCTTCCCCCGGATTTTTGGTTTCCGTAATGGGGATAAGGAGAGATAATACTAATAATTGCCGGTAATGGCCCACCCCCGCGGCAGGTGTGCAGGTAACCTGGGCAAAGACATACGTAGGATTACGCTCGATTTTTGACACGACTGCCACGGGAAGACCAGGTGGATAAACCCCATCTATTCCCGAAGTCACCAGCATGTCCCCCTCTTCAATATCGGTGTTGACTGCTACATAACGTAACTCCAGCGCCCCATCCTTGCCTGTGCCGGACACGACCGAACGCAGGCCATTCCGTACCACTTGCACCGGTACGGAATGATCCTTGTCAGTTAGTAGAGTGACTTCGGATAGCCATGGATAGGTTCGGGTTATCTGTCCCACCACGCCAACATTGTCGACTACCACCTGGCCCGGTTGAATGCCGCTTTGGCTTCCTTTATCGAGTATAACCTTACGGTTGAACGGATCGCGCGGAACATGCAGGATTTCAGCCATAACAGCCTTACTTTCCAATCGTTGCGAGGTGTCCAACAATTTGCGAAGCTGCACATTTTCGGCCTCAAGTGCACGTAACTGCTGGAGTTGTCCTTGGCTGATCAGGTGCTGCTGCTTAAGTTCCTCGTTTTCGACTGTCAAATGCTGACTGGCAAAGAATTCGCTTATTGCGTCATAGGCGGTTGAAGGCGTATTGGCAAGTTTTTGCAATGGGTAGATTATTATCGAAAAAACCTGGCGAATTTCGGGAAGATATTTGAAACGGGTATCAGCTGCCATCAGTAATAATGACAACATTACAAAAAAAACCAGCCGTGCGAGCAGACTAGGACCGTGCCTGAAAAACTGCGGGGCCATTTCCATTACGTCTCAGGTTTCAGGAGTTCCCGGTTCAGAGTGTGCTTCGCTTGGGACTGGTAGGGAATGTGAGCCCATTTAATCGCTGGCAAATATGCCGACCAATTGGTCCATATTTTCAAGTGCAACCCCTGATCCGCGCACGACACAGGTAAGCGGGTCTTCTGCAATGATTACCGACAAGCCGGTTTCTTCCATTAGCAGGCGGTCAATATCGCGCAGCAGTGCACCACCACCCGTCAGCACCATGCCTTTTTCCGCGATGTCCGCACCCAGTTCGGGCAGCGTATGTTCCAGCGCTGATTTGACCGCGCTGACGATACTGTTGAGGGGATCGGTCAGAGCCTCAAGGATTTCGTTACTGGAAATGGCGAAGCTGCGCGGGATTCCTTCTGCGAGGTTGCGCCCCTTGACTTCCATTTCGCGGACCTCCGATCCTGGAAAGGCGGAGCCGATTTCCTTCTTGATTAACTCGGCGGTGACTTCGCCGATCAGCATGCCGTAGTTGCGGCGAATATAATTGATAATAGCCTCGTCGAACTTGTCCCCGCCAACGCGTACCGAGTTTGAGTAAACGATACCGCCCAGCGAGATCACACCAACTTCCGTAGTGCCACCGCCAATATCGACCACCATCGAGCCGGTGGCCTCTTCGACCGGCAGGTTGGCACCGATAGCCGCCGCCATCGGTTCCTCGATCAATTCCACTTTACGCGCGCCGGCACCGTAAGCCGCTTCACGGATGGCACGGCGCTCCACCTGTGTAGACCCGAAAGGGACGCAAATTACAATGCGGGGATTGGCAGAAAACAGGCGCGGCGGATTCACTTTCTTGATGAAGTGCTTCAGCATCTGCTCGGTGACGGTAAAGTCGGCAATTACACCGTCCTTCATGGGTCTAATTGCAGTGATGTTGCCTGGGGTTCGCCCTAGCATCTGCTTGGCTGCAAGCCCTACCTGCTGAATTACCTTTTTGCCATTGGGGCCGCCATCCTGGCGTATCGCCACCACCGAAGGTTCATTGAGCACGATTCCTTGACCACGGACATAAATTAGGGTATTGGCAGTACCCAGATCAATTGCCATATCGGTCGAAAAATAACCCCTCAAAATATTATTGTTTATAAAATTAAGCATGTAACAGAATCCGTTGGAGATGACATGATAGATAGAAGCGCGAAAAGAATGCGTCGGTCAGGCGGGCTATGATACTCTATTAGCTATTTGAATATAAGGGTTTTGGCGGGAATGTCGTTATCTCTGGATGATGTAAAACGTGTGGCAAACCTAGCTCGCATTGAGGTTAGCGAAGATGAGGCATATATTGCGCTGACGCAATTATCGGATATTTTCGGCCTGATCCAGCAGATGCAGACGGTAAATACTTCAGCGATCAAACCGATGTCCCACGCTCAGGATGTTATGCAGCGGTTGCGCGTGGATCTCGTAACCGAAATCGATCAGCGCGAGTTGTTTCAGTCAATTGCGCCCAAGGTAGAGGCGGGGCTTTACCTAGTGCCGAAGGTAATTGAGTGAAGCTTGGCGAATCTCTGAATAAGTCACGATTTTGATACCCGCCATAGAAGCTTTCTTCAGCGGTCCCTTCGACGTTCCCAGACTCTAATTTTCCGCACTTCGCTCCGCAAACACTATGTTCAACTTCAGTCTGAAGCAACTTTCCGCACTGCTCGCGACGAAAAAAATCTCCAGCACCGAACTGACTGGGGAGTTTCTCAAACGCTTAAGGGCACTGAACCCAGGTCACAACGCTTTTATTACGATCAACGAAGAGACAAGTCTTGCCCAGGCGAAAGCCGCCGATGTGATGATAGCGGCGGGACAAGCACATCCGTTGACTGGTATTCCCATTGCCCAGAAGGATATTTTTTGCACCAAAGGGTGGCTGACCACCTGTGGGTCAAAGATGCTGTCGAATTTCATTTCACCTTACGATGCTCATGTGATCGAGCGTTTCAATAAAATCGGGGCGGTGAATATCGGTAAAACCAACATGGATGAATTCGCCATGGGATCAAGCAATGAAACCTCCTTTTACGGGCCGGTAAAGAATCCGTGGGATCTTATGGCCGTACCGGGCGGCAGTTCAGGCGGCTCCGCTTGTGCGGTTGCTGCACGCATGGCTCCCGCTGCAACCGGCACCGATACGGGTGGCTCAATCCGTCAACCGGCGGCGCTCTGCGGCATTTCGGGTCTTAAGCCTACCTATGGACTGGTATCGCGCTATGGCATGATCGCATTTGCGTCCAGTCTCGACCAAGGCGGACCAATGGCGAAATCAGCGGAAGACCTGGCTTTGATGCTGAACGTCATGGTGGGATTCGATGTGCGAGATTCAACCAGTTTGCAGCGTGAACCGGAAGATTACACGTGCGATCTTGAGAAGCCGCTGGATGGCATGCGGATCGGCCTGCCGAAGGAATATTTCGTCAAGGAAATAAACAGTGATGTGGCATATGCAGTGGAAGCGGCCATCGCGGAATATCGCAAGCTGGGTGCGAAAACGGTCGAGGTTTCGCTGCCCACCACAAAACTTTCGGTGCCGGTTTATTACGTATTGGCGCCAGCGGAAGCGTCAAGTAACCTCTCTCGCTTCGACGGCGTACGCTATGGCTACCGTGCTCCGGAATACATTGATCTCAACGACATGTATCGGAAGAGCCGCGCCCAGGGTTTTGGTGCAGAGGTGAAGCGTCGTATTCTGATGGGTACTTACGTGTTATCGCACGGATATTACGACGCATATTACATCCAGGCACAAAAACTGCGTCGTCTGATCGCGCAGGATTTTACCGAGGCATTCAAACAGTGCGATGTCATCATGGGGCCGACTTCACCCACGGTTGCATTCAATCTGGGTGAGAAAAGCAGTGATCCGGTTCAGATGTATTTATCCGATGCCTACACCATCGCGGTTAACCTCGCGGGGCTGCCTGGCATATCTATTCCGGCCGGCTTTGGCAAAAAAAACAGGCCAGTGGGACTGCATATTGTCGGCAATTACTTCGCAGAAGCACAAATGCTGAATGTGGCTCACCAATATCAGCGGGTAACCGACTGGCATGCCCGGATGCCCACTCCCCTACAGGCTTGAACTCTAAATATGGATTTACACGGATAATCCGATAGATTTTTTCAATTTTTCTCCCGCGTCGGTAAGAGTCTCTGAATAAGAAAAGGATACGCGCAATGCAATGGGAAATTGTTGTCGGTCTTGAGGTGCATACTCAGCTCTCGACCCAATCAAAAATATTCTCTGGCGCCTCGACCGCATTTGGCTCGGCGCCCAACATCGAGGCTTGCGCAGTCGATCTCGCGTTGCCGGGTGTGCTGCCGGTATTGAATCGCGGTGCAGTGCAGCGGGCGATCAGGCTGGGGCTGGCAGTAGGCGGAAAAATCAACTCACCCTCGATTTTTGCACGTAAAAATTATTTCTATCCCGATTTACCCAAGGGTTACCAGATCAGCCAGTACGAACTGCCGGTGGTTGAAGGCGGCAGTGTCAATATCCGGATGGGTCATGATGGAGGAGGATGCGAAAAAACCATACGCCTCACCCGTGCGCATCTGGAAGAAGATGCGGGCAAGTCCCTTCATGAGGATTTCCATGGTATGACGGGCATTGATCTGAATCGTGCCGGTACGCCCCTGCTGGAGATCGTTTCCGAGCCGGATATGCGCAGTAGCGCGGAGGCGGTTGCCTATGCCAAAACACTACACGCTCTGGTACGCTGGATCGGTATCTGCGATGGCAACATGCAGGAAGGCTCGTTCCGTTGCGACGCCAATGTATCTGTTCGCCCCCAAGGATCGGACAAGTTGGGCACCCGCTGCGAGATCAAAAATCTCAACTCATTTCGCTTTCTTGAGAAAGCGATCGATTACGAGGCCCGGCGGCAGATAGAAATCCTTGAAGACGGCGGAACGGTGCAGCAGCAAACCCGGCTCTATGATCCAGATAAGGGTGAGACCCGTGCCATGCGAAGCAAGGAAGATGCGCAGGATTACCGCTATTTTCCCGATCCGGATTTATTGCCGCTTGAAATCGGAGAGAACTGGATCGCCGAAGTGCAAGGTGGGTTGCCCGAATTGCCGCAGCAAATGCGAGCTCGTCTTGAGCGTGACTATGGACTTTCCAGCTACGATGCGGCGACGCTGACCGCCGATAGGGAGATTGCGGAGTACTACGAAGCGGTTGTCGATAAACTTCCTTCCGACCCGAAACTTTGCGCAAATTGGGTAATGGGCGACATCTCGGGCTACCTGAACGAGGAAGGAAAGTTTTTTGATAGCTGTCCGTTGTCTCCCATTCAACTTGTGCAACTTCTGATACGCATCAATGATGGAACGATTTCCGGCAAGATAGCCAAGGAAGTATTCAAGCAAATGTGGGTGAAAGTCAGTACGCGTGCCATGACATGGAAAAACCGGGATTCGCAGTTCGATGAAAATCTTGTTGACCAGATTATCGAATCGCAGGGATTGAAGCAGATCTCCGATTCAGGCGAACTGGAAAAATTGGTCGGCGAAGTGATCGTCGCCAATTCGAAATCCGTCGAAGAATTCAAAGCGGGCAAAGAGAAAGCCTTCAATGCTCTAGTGGGGCAAGTGATGAAGGTTGCAAAAGGCAAGGCTAATCCGACACAGGTGAATGAGATATTAAAGAAAAAACTGACGGAATGAGCGAGTGCAGGTTGGGGTGAGGCGCGAAGCCCAGTACATCATGGATTGTAGTCTCGTTATAGATTCACGCTGCGTCCTCCATCTACGGCAATGATTTGCCCGGTTATATATGGTGCTTCGGAAATCAAGAAAACCACCGTTCTGGCGATGTCGTCCGGTTCGCCTGTGCGTTTCAGGAGCGTCCTCTCGATAATATGCCTGCGCGCCGCTTCCTCCTTCCACTCGCCATTTTCGGGCCACAGAATAGGACCGGGAGAGACTCCGTTTACGCGGATTTCCGGCCCGAGCTCCTGAGCCAGCGATCGGGTAAGCGCCGCCAGACCACCTTTGGCGGAGTTATAAACCACGTATCTTTTCAGCGGCCATTCTGCGTGAATATCCACGATGTTGACAATGCAGCCGAATTGTTTCTTGAGTTCTGGTGCTGCCGCCTGAGACAGGAACAGGGGGGCCTTCAAGTTGCTACCGATAAGATCATCCCACGCTTTCTCCGTGATTTCTCCCAGCGGAGTGGGAAAAAAGCTGGACGCATTATTGACCAGGGCATCGAGCCTGCCGAAATTCCTCACTGTTTCGTCAATCAAGCCTGGCAGCCGTGCGATGTCGAGCAGATCGGCTTGAGCAAGCATCACCGAACCTGGACGGATTTGATTCAGTTCAGCCTGCAATGCCTGTGCTTCTCTTACTGATGCACGATAATGCACGACCAGATTTGCACCCTGCGTATGCAGCCTGCGGCAGGTGGCGCGGCCCACGCGTTTAGCCCCGCCGGTGATGAGTACCACTTTACCTTGCATTAGTATCTCCTCTATAGTCCCTGTACACTTACGCGACAATCGTTAATCCAGCACAGCGTAGCATAGCGCCAATGCAGCCACTACCGCCACTCCCTGTACCGGGCGAAGCCGCCCTCCAGCATAGCCGCGCCGTAAAGGAACTCATCCACGCTGAACTTGCCGCCATGGGCGGCTGGCTTTCATTTGCACATTATATGAGGTTGGCGCTATATGCACCGGGGTTAGGTTATTACAGCGGTGGTGCAGCCAAGTTCGGCCAGGAAGGAGATTTTGTCACCGCACCGGAAATTTCATCGTTATTCGGCCGAGCCGTGGCACGGCAGGCAGCACAGGTGCTTGAGATCACTGACGAGGGTGGCGATATTCTGGAGTTCGGTGCAGGATCGGGCAAGCTGGCGCTCGATTTGCTGCTTGAACTGGAAAGGCTTGGCAATTTGCCGGGGCGATATTTTATTCTTGAGGTCAGTGCGGAACTGCAACAACGGCAACGTAAGTTACTTGAAAAGTATGCGCCGCATCTCTTGTTGCGGGTTGTGTGGCTGGAACGTTTGCCCGCCAGGTTTAATGGACTGATACTGGCCAATGAAGTACTTGATGCGATGCCGGTGCATCTGGTGGTGTGGCGCGATGCGGATCTGTTCGAGCGCGGCGTGATGTCGAGTGCATCGAATGGTGACGAGTTCGAGTGGAGCGAATGCCCGCTCAGGGAAGGAGAGCTTTTCGAGGCTGCGGGTGCATTAGCTCCCCGGATTGAGTCCGGCAGCGGTGATATCAGCGTCGGTGTTAGTGAATACGTCAGCGAAATCAACCTTGCCGTATCGGGTTTTATAGCGAGTCTTGCAAAAATTTTGCAACAGGGCGCCATCGTGCTGATCGATTACGGTTTCGGACGTGGCGAGTACTATCATCCCCAGCGTAATCATGGGACGCTGATGTGCCATTACCGTCATCATGCGCACGACGATCCGTTTTACCTGCCGGGCTTGCAGGACATTACCAGTCATGTGGACTTCAGCGCCGTTGCCGAAGCCGCCACAGACGCCGGACTGGAGTTACTGGGTTATACCACTCAGGCGTATTTCCTCATCAATTGCGGGATAACCGAAAGTCTGGCGCAAACGCCAGCGGAAAATGCGAAGGAGTATTTGCCGCTGGCAAATCAGCTACAAAAGCTGGTGAGCCCTGCTGAAATGGGTGAATTGTTCAAGGCCATCGCTTTCGGCAAGAACATTTCTCGGCCGCTTATCGGATTTACGTGTGGCGATAAAAGTCGCTTATTGTAAGAATAGCAATGGCAATGCCAATAACGCATATCCGATGGGAGCTGCCAAGTTTTTTCTTTGCCGTGTTATGATTGAATAAGCTGACCAGCGGGTTTTTTCGGATATTTTAAACTGAAGCTTGGAGAAAGTTGCCATGGCGACCGTAAGGCAATTATTGCGAGGCAAAGGATCCGAAGTTTTAAGCGTCGAGCCTGATAAATCGGTGTACGAAGCGATGCAATTAATGGCTGCCAGGAACATTGGCGCACTGCTGGTGCTGGAGAATGGAAAATTGGCCGGAATTTTCACTGAAAGAGATTATTCGCGTAAGGCGTATTTGCTGGATAAATTCGCGAAAGACACTCGGGTAAAAGAACTGATGACCACGCAAGTGGCGTATGTAAATCCGGATTATACGGCCGAGGATTGCATGGCATTAGTTACCGAAATGCGGGTACGCCATTTGCCAGTGCTTGAGAACAATGAAGTCGTCGGCATTATCTCCATTGGAGACCTAGTCAAGGATGCGATCTCTGGACAGGAATTCATCATCAACCAACTCGAACGTTATATCCACGGCATCCGCTGAAATAAGCCGCCTATCAGTGCTTGCGGTTCATGATTTGCATTATCAATAAGATCCTGCTTCGCGGCTGGCGATTACACGCTCATCTTCGAGTATCAAGCCGCTCCGTGCCCACCTCATAATGATATATGCCCCTGAACCATTTTCAGTATTACCTGCCTGAATTTATTGAGATCAACCACCTAAGGAGTTGAGTCATGAAGACGGCGGAGATGAACCTGATGGATTGGCAGGAGCGGTTTGGGAGCGAGGCCTCCTGTGCTCAAGCACTTGCCCGTCAACGCTGGCCGGAGGGATTTCGCTGCCCCCGATGTGGACATGGCCATTACCACGCGCCAGTCCTGGGAATGTAGCCACTGCCACACCCAGACCTCGCTGACGGGCACGCTGTTTCATTCCACCAACCTGCCCCTGACCAAGTGGTTCTGGGCGATCTACCTAGCGGCCTCGGACAAGGGCGGCATTTCCGCCATGCGCTTGTTTAAGCAAATAGACGTATCGTGGATCACCGCCAGCCGGATGCTGCGCAAGATCCGCATTGCCATGGGGCACCGGGATAGCATATACCGGCTGCACGACCTGATTGAGATGGATGATGCGTTGATTGGAGGGGCGCCGTACTGGGGGAAAGCGGGGGCGCGGCGCCGGGGGCAAAACCCGGTGCTGGTGGCCATTGAGAACCGGGACCAGCGCGCCGGCTTCATTGCCATGCAACAGGTGTCTGGCGTTACGCGGGACAAAGTGGCGCAGTTTGTCCCGCGGCATCTTGCGCTTGGCCAGTGGGTACGTAGTGATGCCTTGCCTTCGCTGCTGGAGATCGGCAAAACCCAACACCACGCCGCACGGGTGACTGCGCCTGCTTTGGCCGGTCAATGGCTGCCCTGGGTACATATCGCGATTGGCAACCTCAAGGCGTTTTTGCTGGGAACCTGTCATGGTGTGTCGTCCAGGTATCTGCAAAGGTACCTCAATGAGTTCTGTTATCGCTTTAACCGGCGAGAGTGGGAAGCACAGTTACCCTTACGCTTACTCAACGCTTGCCTGGAGCATACCCAAGTTAAACTGAAAATGGTTTAGAGGCATATAATGATATGATCGGTAAGTGCGTCGATCCAGACTGTGGCGCGTTAGCGAGAATCATGCCGAGCGCAGTTTTAATACAACTGCTCAGCCGCTAATGCATGATTAAACAGGTGTGGCAATAATATCTATCATGGAGATAGGATCGCCGTGGTTTAGCAGCCAGAAGAAATGAAAGAAGCTGAGTTTTGTCGCCGATTTCAGCGAGAGTAATTAGCAGGGATGGAGGTAAAAAGCTTTCAAGATGCGAGCGTGGGACGAGAAGGAAGACAGGGAATTGTAGCTCGATTCCGCTGTCACATACGTTCCCTGGCCATATAATTCAAATACTCGATGCCGCATTGTCCATAAGCCATCTGGTGATCGTACTGGGGACTATTGCTCTATAAATTGACTCCGGAATTTCCGGGAAGAGTGAACAATACGCTTCCCGTCCACTGCCGGACTTAGGATCATGAGACCTTCTGATCTTCCCTCAGATATTTCTTCCAATTTACTAGTCTCCGAAGCCAATCGCTGCGTCGCGTGTGGCCTCTGTTTGCCGCATTGCCCTACGTATCGAATTACCCTGTCCGAAGCCGATTCGCCGCGCGGGCGAATCGCCCTGATGGGCGGCGTTGCTAGCGGACGCATCCCGATGAATGCGCGCTTTGCTCTGCACATAGACCGCTGTCTTACGTGCCGCGCATGCGAGGCGGTTTGCCCGAACCATGTAGACTATGGGGCACTTGTGGACGGAACCCGTGCCATGATGAAGTTAGCACCTTCGGTTGTCCTGAATGAAAAAACGGCGACGCAAAAATCCTGGCTGCGCCGATTGATAGAGAGTGAAGTTATCGCC